>Ga0157370_10000272_pt1 | contig 65739 bp, 59 predicted proteins | sample C35metaG_FD_113463 | JGI IMG/M metagenome (GOLD analysis project Ga0157370, IMG submission 113463) | Corn rhizosphere microbial communities from Kellogg Biological Station, Michigan, USA - C3-5 metaG | ecosystem: Host-associated > Plants > Roots > Rhizosphere > Soil | place: USA: Michigan...
TCCGATTACGCGGGCCTGTTGGCGACCTTCCAGAACGATCCGTCGATCAAGAGCGTGGCGCCGATTTCCGCGACGGCCGACGGGGTGCTGTTCAACATCAGCGCCGGTGCGCCACTGGCCCGCCTTGTCGCGGGCTACGCGTCCGCCGGCCATGTGCTGGTCGCCGACGCACACGCCGGTGCCGACCTCGCCGTGCGCTGGGTCCCCTGACCCGATGACCCACGACACTTCCCGCCGCTGGCAGATGCTGGCGATCTCGGCGGTCATCATCTTCGTGATCTGGCTGCTGGCGCCGGTGCTCATGCCGTTCGCCATCGCCGCGATGCTGGCTTATCTGGGCGATCCGCTTGCCGATCGCCTCCAGCGCCTCGGCATGGGGCGTTCGTGGGCGGTCAGCATCGTCTTCACCGTCATCTCGCTGGTGTTCGTCGGCGTCCTGCTCCTGCTGGTGCCGCTGATCGAGCACCAGTTCGAGAATCTGTCCGAGAACCTGCCGCGCTACGTGGACTGGGTGCGCACCACCGCGCTGCCGTGGATCCAGGTGCGCCTGCACCTGGACGCCAACGTCTTCGACACCGATCGCCTCCTGGCGACGGTACGCGAGCACATCGGGTCGGTCGGCAGCATCGCCGCCAAGGCGATGACCAAGATCACGCAGTCGGGCATGGGCATCGTCACCTGGCTGACCAATGTCGTGCTGATTCCGGTCGTGGCGTTCTACCTGCTGCGCGACTGGGACACGATGATCGCGCACATTCAGCGCCTGCTGCCGCGCTCCATCGAGCCGACGGTCGTTCGCCTGGCGCGCGAGTCGGATCAGGTGCTCGGCGCGTTCGTCCGCGGCCAGTTGCTGGTCATGCTGGCGCTTGGCCTTTTCTACGGCCTGGGCCTGACCCTGGTCGGCATCTCGATCGGTCCCCTGATCGGCATGGTCGCCGGCCTGCTTAGCTTCGTGCCGTACCTGGGTTTCATGATCGGCTTCGTCGCGGCCCTGATCGCGGCTCTGGTCCAGTACGGGGACTGGACGCACGTGATCCTGGTCGGCGTCGTCTTCACCATCGGACAGTTGCTCGAGGGCTATGTCCTGGTGCCGCGTCTGGTCGGTGGCAAGATCGGCCTGCATCCGGTCGCGGTGATCTTCGCCGTGCTGGCGGGCGGTCACCTGTTCGGTTTCCTCGGCGTGCTGCTGGCGCTGCCGGCCGCGTCCGTCGTCGTCGTGTTGCTCCGCTATGTCTTCGCCCGCTACCGCGAGAGCGACCTCTACAAGGAGCCGGCCGCGCAGACCCCGATGGCACAGAAGCTCGATGTCGATGTGGCGGTCGACGTGAAGGTCAAGCCGCGCCCGGATAACCCGATCCTGCCTCGCGATCCCGGTCCATGAGTACTCAGCTTCCCCTCGCGCTGCGCTGGCCCAGGCGCCAGCGTTTCGAGCACTTCCATGCCGGCGAAAACGCCGCGGCGGTCGACGCCGTGCGCGCCGCGGCCGTGGATGCGTCGGCGCCGTGGGTTTTCATGGCCGGTCCGCTGGGCAGTGGCCGCACGCATCTGCTGATCGCCGCCTGTCAGGCGGCGATCGATGTCGGGCGTACGGCGCAGTACCTGCCGCTGGCGGGCCTGCGCGGATCGCGTGCGGATGCCATTCGTGGCATGGCCGGCAGCGACGTGCTGGCCATCGACGACATCGATTCGGTCGCTGGCGAGGCGGATGCGGAGCACGCGCTGTTCGATACGTTCAACCGTTACCGCGCGGAGGGCGCGACGCTGTTGTTTTCGGCATCGGGTGCGCCCGTGTCGCTCGACATCGCGCTGCCGGATCTTCGTTCGCGACTGGGCTCGCTGACCCAGGCTCTGCTGAAGCCACTGGGCGACATGGAGCGCCGGGTTGTGCTGCGCGAGCAGGCGGGGGCTCGCGGCATCGAGCTGGACGACGTCGTCCTGGACTGGTTGTTCGCGCACCACGCGCGCGACCTGGGTACCTTGCTCGATCTGCTCGATACCCTGGATCGCGCGTCACTCGCCGCACAGCGACGCGTGACGGTGCCGTTTCTGCGTAACCTGCTGAAGAACGACTAGACGTCGATCTCGCGGATCAACTCGCGTCTTGCCGGATCGTTTTCGCGAACGCCGTACACCTTCAGCTTCTTCGACTCCGGCCAGTGCTCTACGATGAGATAGGTACGCTGCGATGCCGATCCGCTGAGAAACACGGGTGGCGCGCCAAAGCCACCGCTGTAATAGCCCATGCGCCCGTGGTAATGACCCGCAAACACCGCTGCGACACGATGGGTCGCCAGCATCGCCTGTAAGGGCGTGGGCGCGCGAGACCCGGTCGAGAACTCGTCGGGCTTGTGCACGTGCACCAGCAGAAAGTCGTAAGCACCCGGCGTGCTCCATCTGGGGAGGTGTCGAGTAAGCCATGGCGTGCTCGGTGTCACCTCGTAGCGATAGCCTGCCGGGCCAGCACCCCAGTTGATCGTTGCGGCATAGCCCGGCGAATTGTTGAGTTGCAGGTTGAGCACCTGCTCCCAGCCGTCCGGCGTGAACGCGTACGACCAGCTCCCTTCCTTGCGTAGGCCAGTGAACAGGCCGCCCGCGAACGCCGCGTAATCGAAGTCGGTCACGCGTCCGTTCTGCCGGTGGCGACGAACGTGCTGCGCGAGATTGTCGAGGGCGTCGATCGCACAGTGTGTCAGGGCCGAGCACACGAAGTTGGTGAGATTGTTCTGGTAATCGTGATTGCCGAGCCCATAGTAGACTTCGTCGCCCAGCAGACCGAGCAGGTCATGGATCTTCTCCTGCTCACTTGGGGCGGCCTGGGACGTCAGGTCACCGTTGACGATCACCGGGATGTGCTGCCCTGGATAGTTGCGCCGGAAAGCCGCGATGCTTTCGTACTGTTCGCGTATGAGCGCCTCGGCGAGTGTCTTGTCGGCGAGGTCGGAGTGTTCGCCGTCATCGGTGGCCGGTGTCCAGGGGTACTGTGGATCCGAGGTGATCACCATGATCCGTGGTGTTTCCGCGTAAGCGCCACTGCTGGTGAAGGCCAGGCATAGCGCGGCTGCCTGTAATGGCACACGCGTGAGAAGGTTGCGCATGAGTGTTTCTTCCTTGAAGTGAGGTCAGCGACCGGCGGTACCGGCCGGTACGGTGTCGACAAGTGTTTTCCGTGAGGGGTCGTTGTCTCGTACGGCGTAGACGCGCAGATGCCGCGACTCGGTGTCGTGCTCCACGATCAGATAGCTTCGCTGGCTGGCTGAGCCGCTCAGGAATACCGGTACACCGGCCATCGTCCTGAAGCGTCCCAGCGTGCCGTGGTAATGGCCGGCGAACACGGCGGCAACATGCCCCGAGGCGATCGTCTGCTCGAACTCGTCGTCGTAGTCGCTGGCATCGTGCATATGCACCAGAGCGAAATCGTAGGCACGGTCGGCAGGTGTGCCGTAGGTGGGGATGGCTAGATGGCGGTCGAGCAAGGTGCGCAACCACGGCACGGACGGATCGATGTCGAAGCGGGCAGGCAGGATGCCCTCGGTCGTGTCGAATGACACCGCATAGCGGGGGTAATTATTGAGCTGGACCTGCAGGACGCGGTCCATGCCTGGCGTTTGTGCGGCGTAGGCGAGGCTGCCCTTATAGCGGTTACCAAGGCCTCTGGCGTCGATCGAAAAGTCGAACGAGACTTTGCCGGGCTTCGCGGTCACATGGCTGACCAGTCCCCAGATGCTGTCACGCGCGCAGCCGTTGTTGGCGCAGCCGCTGCCGTTCGGCTGGCGGATGTTGTTCTGGTAATCGTGGTTGCCCAGGCCGAGATGAACGTTGTCGCCGAGGATGCGGTAGAGCGCCTCCATGACGTCGCGCTGCCAGCCATGCCCGTAGGCGGTGAGATCGCCATTGATGAAGACGGGGATGTCCTCCCCCGGACGAGCGGCGCGATAAGCGGCGATGCTGCGGTATTGCTCTTCGATCAATGCGCGGGATCGTGCATTGCGCACATCGTCGGGCTGGGGTCTGCCGGCGTCGGTCGCGTCCGTCCAGGGATACTGCGGGTCGGAAGTGACGATCATCGTATGTACGGCGGCGGTCGCGCTGGAGGCGAAAATCGCCGAGCCCGTGGCTATGGCGAGCGCAGCCGCGATGCGGCCAGGGAGTATGGTTTGCACGGTACTTTTCCTTGTGCGTCGTGGGCGGCTGCGAACGTCCCGTTCGCGACGACAAGGTAAGACGGTGAAGTCTGAGCGTCTGTCAGGCTTGGTGAGGCAGCGGCGAGGAGAAGGCCTCGCCGCTTGTAGGGTTTCGCCGCGCGGGGCTTTAAACCCCGAGCAGGCGCGCCGTGGCGTTAGCCTTAATTACGTCGGTCATGGCGGCAGCCACCTTGTGGTTGCCAGCGATGATGTTGCCGCTCTCCGGCAGGCCTTCCTTGCCGCCGAAGTCGCCATAGACGCCACCGGCCTCGCGCACCAGCAGAGCACCCGCGGCGATGTCCCACACGTTGAGCGACGGCTCGAAGAAACCGTCCAGGCGGCCCGCGGCGACGTAGGCCAGATCCAGTGCGGCCGAACCCATCCGGCGGATGTCTTCGGCTTCCTTGAGGAGCTCGCCGGTCATGGCCAGCTGCGCCTCGAGGTGGTTGCGCGCGCGGTAGGGATAACCCGTGGCGAGCAGCGAGCCGGCGAGGCCTTCACGCTTGCCGACACGGATGCGGCGGTCGTTGAGGTAGGCGCCGTCGCCCTTGCTCGCGGTGAACAGCTCGTCGCGCAGCGGATCGAAGACCACGCCATAGACCGGCTCGCCCTTTTCCACCAGCGCGATGGACACGCAGAAGTGGGGGATGCCGCGCAGGTAATTGTGGGTGCCGTCGAGCGGATCGATGACCCAGACAAGCGGTCCCTTGCCGATCTGCCCCGACTCCTCGCCGAGAATGGCGTGGGTGGGGTAGGCGCGGCGAAGTTCCTTCACGATCTCGGCTTCGGCGAGGCGGTCGACCTCGGACGCGAAGTCCATCCGTTGCTTTTCGACGACCGCGAGGCCCTCGATGCGATTCATGTAGCGCAGGATGATGTTTCCTGCGGAGCGCGCGGCGCGCGCCGCGACGTTGACGGCGGGTCTTGGCATGGGGATCGACTTGTCAAAAGAACGGGAGATCGCGGTCGGGCCGCGTCGGTCGGTGAGTTTAACACCGGCTCGCCCTATGCCCAAGTCGTTGCCGTTGTAGACTTTCCGGTCCTCCATCCTGCACGCCCTTCGCCCATGGCCCTCTCCGAGCTCCACGACCGCCTCCGTTTCGTACTTGTCCGCACGTCGCACTCGGGCAATATCGGCTCGGCCGCGCGCGCCATGCGCACCATGGGTTTCGACCGCCTGACCCTGGTCGCCCCCCAACGGTTCCCCGATCCGGAAGCCACGGCCCTGGCCGCGGGTGCCGACGACGTGCTCGGCCAGGCCGCGATCCATGACGATCTGGTGGCCGGCCTGGCCGGCGCCACCTTTTCGCTGGGCCTGTCGGCTCGGCGTCGCGGGGTCAATCTTCCGGAACTGGATCCTCGCGAAGGCGCCGCCCAGGCGATCGCCGCCGCCCGCCGCGGCGAGCAGGTGGCCCTGGTTTTCGGCAACGAGCGCACGGGACTGGAGAATGACGAGCTCGCCCGCTGCCACGCGATGGTCCGCATTCCCAGTGTCGACGACTTCAGTTCGCTGAATCTGTCGCAGGCGGTGCAGGTGGTCGCTTATGAACTGCGTACGGCCCTGCTGGCCGACGAACAGCCGGTCGTGGCGCAGGCCGAACCCGATCCGGACGAGATCCCCGCCGACGCCGAGCAGCTCGAGCGGTTCTTCACGCACCTGGGCGAGATGCTCGACGATATCGAGTTCCACAAGGGGCGTTCCCCGACCACGATCATGCTGAAACTGCGCAAGCTGTTCCTGCGCGCCCGTCCCGAGTTGCGGGAGCTGCGCATTCTTCACGGGATTCTGGCCGACGCGCAGCGCATGGCCGGTATCGCGCACAAGCGCGACGGCTAAAACAGGTCGCGGAAGAAACCGAGCAGCGCCCGGCTGAACGTGGCCGAGGCGATGACGATGATCGCTGTGGTTGCCCAGACGGCGACCAGAAGGACGCCATCCCTTTCGACAAGCGCGAACGCGAAGGCGATCAGCATGGCGCCGAACACGTAGTTGGTGAACGGGATCGGCAGCGCGAGCAACAGGCCGATCAGCAGCATGATCGCGCCCGAGACGAACGTGAAGGGGCGTCGTGTGAGGCGCTGCGCCCGTGGCTTGCAGAGCTTTTCCAGGCGGCGTGTTACCGGCTCGATACGGTCGAGGAACCGGAGGAGTCCTTCCCGTGACATCGTCCGGCGACGCAGAAAACCCGGGACCCACGGCTGCTCCAGGCCGATGAGCATCTCCAGGCCGAGCGCCACCACCAGTACGCCCATCACACCCCCGATCCCCAGCGGTACCGGGATGAAGTTGGGAATGGCGAGCAACAGGAGCAGAAAACCGAACGCGCGCCGTTTCAGTGGCTCCAGCACCTGGTCTACCGTGACCCGTTCCACCGGCGTCGACAGCAGCGCCGTGCGAAGCAGGGCGGCGGTCTTTTCCTCGCGGGGCTCGTCAGCGGTCATGGCGCGTCGACGACGGACTCTTCGCTGCCTGCCGTGCTGACCAGCACCTTGTCGATCCTCGCCCCATCCATGTCGACGACTTCGAAGCGGTTGCCCTGCCAGGTGAATGACTCGCCGGCGTGCGGGATGCGCCCGAACTGGGTGGTGATCATGCCCGCCACGGTGCGGAAATCGTGCTCTTCCTCGTTGGGCAGCCGGTCGATCTGCAGCAGGTCGCGCAGGTCGTCGGCGGGCAGACCGCCGTCGATCAGCCAGCTGCCGTCGTCACGGCGAACGATCGGGCCCTCGTGCTCGGTGTCGTCCGCGGCGGGCGCGGTGGCACCAACCACGGCCGTCAGCAGATCGTTGAGGGTCACCATGCCTTCGATGTCGCCGTACTCGTCCACGGCCAGCGCCAGCTCCGTGTCCGCATCGCGGAAGGCTTCGAGCAGGTCCAGTGCGCGGGCGGTGCCCGGGACGAAGAGCGGCCGGGCGATATGGGCGAACAGGTCGAAGTCGCCGCGCTCGAACGAGCCGATCAGCGTCTTCACTTCGACCGTGCCGACGACGTCGGTTTCGTCGTTCCGGTAGACCGGGTAGCGCGAGAACTGCGACTCGCGCAGGACCTCGAGGTTCTCCTCCCGGGGCGCCGCGATGTCGAGCCAGGCGATCTTCATGCGCGGGGTCATAACCGAGCCCACCGTGCGGTCGCCCAGGCGCAGAACGCGGTTGACCATGTTGCGTTCGTCGCTGTCGAGGATCCCTTGCTCGGCGCTTTCGGCGACCAGCAGGCGGATTTCCTCTTCGGTCGCCGCCGAATGGCCGCCGGCCCGGTTCAGTCGCAGCACGTGCAGGATGCCGCTCGACAGGTGGTTGAGCAGCCAGACCATCGGCAATGTGATCCGCGAGATCACCAGCATGGGGACCGCGATCTGGCAGGCAATGCGCTCGGGGGCTGTCAGCGCCGCGCGCTTGGGCACCAGTTCGCCGATGACGATCTGGACCAGCGACATATAGATGAAGCCGAGCAGCCAGCCGGCCGCGCGAGCGTAAGGCTCCAGCCAGCCCGGGCCACCGCCATGCAGGAGGGCGGTGAAGTGCTCGCCCAGCTGATCGCCCGCGATCGCGCCTGTGACGAGGATGATCAGGGTCATGCCGACCTGCACCGTCGACAGGAAGCGCTCCGGCGATTCAGCCAGTTGCAGCGCCACCCGGGCGCGGCGGCTTTCCCGGGCCATGGCCTTGAGCCGGCTTTTACGCGAAGCGACAACCGACATCTCCGACAAGGCGAAGAACGCGTTGGCCAGGGAGAGGACGAGGACGAGCAGAAGTTCGGTGGGCATCGGGGCTTATATAGCAGACCAGCCTGTGCAGGGCACCGGTAGAAGCCGTCTGAGCGGTGTAGCCGGGGAGGAGGAGCACACGATCCCGCCCTCCGGTAACATTAGCGTCACAAACCCCCAGTTCCCCCAGGCGACGCCATGTTTTCTCTCCAGACGATCTTCGGTAAGGGCGACAAGTTCTACGGTCTGCTCGAAGCCAGTGCGGAGGCGGCGCGCGAAAGCGCCCGCGCCATGCACGAACTGGTCACCAAGACCGACCGCACGCCGGTCATGGCCGCTTTCAGCACGGCGCGCGCCCGCGAGAAGGCCCTCCACGGGCAGATCGGCGAGGAACTGGTCAACACCTTCGTCACCGCGCTGGACCGGGAAGACATCGAGGCGCTCAATTCAGCGCTGTACAAGATTCCCAAGACCATCGAGAAGTTCGCCGAACGCTATGTCATCGTCGCCGAACGCCTTCATGGCATCGACTTCGCTCAGCGCGCCGCCCTGCTCGAGCGCTCGGCCGAGGTGGTCGTCCAGATGATCGGACAACTGCGTCATGGCCTGAAGATCGACCCGGTGAAGAAGCTTCGCGACCAGCTCCAGGCGCTGGAATCCGAGGCCGACCGCCTGCTGCTGGATCCCTACCGCACGCTGTACGCCGAAGGCTCTGATCCGCTCAAGGCGATTCTCGCCAAGGACCTGTTCGAGCTGGTGGAGAAAGCGGTGGACAAGTGCCGCGACGTCGGCAACGTCGTCTACTCCATCGTGCTCAAGAACTCCTGACGGCGGCCGCCCCATGAGCATGGTTATCGCGGTCGTCCTGATCGCCCTCGCGTTCACCTATATCAACGGCTTCCACGACACGGCGAACTCCATCGCCACCGTGGTGGCGACCAAGGTGCTGACGCCCGGCCAGGCCGTGCTGCTGGCGGCCGTCACCAACCTCGCAGGCGCCCTGTGGGGCACCGCCGTGGCGGCGACGATCGCCTCGGGCCTGGTGGACACCGGCGTGGTCGACGTCGGTTCGCACCTGCTGATCAGCGCGCTGCTCGGAGCGACCATCTGGAACCTCATCACCTGGTGGCTCGGCCTGCCGTCCAGTTCGAGTCACGCGCTGGTCGGCGGACTGTGCGGCGCCGCGCTGGCCGCGTCCGACGGCAACCTTCATTCGATCATCTGGTGGCAGGGTGGCGAGCACTGGTGGCTGGGCAAGGGCGTGGTGCCGAAGGTCATCGTGCCGATGATCGTGTCGCCTTTCCTGGGCTTCGTCATTGGTTTCCTGCTGATGGGCGCCCTCTACGCGTTGCTAGGATTCTTTTCACGACAGAAGGGACCGCTGCATCGTTTTGGTCGCACCCCGTTCGTGAACAGCTTCTTCGGTAAGGCGCAGATTCTCTCGGCCAGCGCCATGGGTCTGTCTCATGGCATGAACGACGCCCAGAAGAGCATGGGCATCATTGCCCTGGCCCTGGCCGGTGCCACGGCCGCGGGGCAGTTCGATCATCTGCCGGCGCTGTTGCACTTCCTGCGTATTCCGCACGATCCGGCGGCGCCCGGCGGCTTTCCGATCCCGGTCTGGGTGAAGGTGGTCTGCGCGCTGACGATGGCCGGCGGCACCGCCGGCGGTGGCTGGCGCATCATCAAGACGCTGGGCCACAAGATGGTCAAGCTGCACCCGATCAATGGTTTCGCCGCCGAAGGTAGTTCGGCGGCGGTCATTCTCACGGCGTCGATGCTGGGCGTGCCGGTCTCCACGACGCATAACGTGTCCGCCTCGATCATGGGCGTGGGCGCGGCCAAGCGGTTCAATGCGATCCGCTGGTCGGTGGTCGAGCGGATGGTATGGGCCTGGATCCTGACGTTGCCGATCACGGCGGCGCTGGGGTACGCCCTGGTGAAGCTCGGCCGCTTGTTTTTCTGATGCGCGTGCCGGATTGATCGCCCGCAGGGCGCCCTCTTACAGGGCGTCCGCCTCGCCGTTCACCACCTGCTCGAGCTGGTCGCCGGTGGCGCCCAGTTCCTCGACGATCCGTGCCAGCTCGCGCTCGTCCAGGTAGTCGTAGGGACGGTTCTCGCAGAGATGCAGGTAGGGCGATCCGTCGAGATCCGCCTCCGCCAGGTAGCCCGTGCGCTGCTCCCAGTTGAAGCGAAGGCAGCGTCGCGCATCGACGCCCGAGAGCGGTCCGATCGGCGTGGACAACCTCAGGAAGCGCTGGCCCTCGGCGTCTTCCAGTTCGGCCAGATAGATGCCCTGATGCCTGCCATCGGGCAGCTCCAGGTCGAAGCTGATCAGGTATGGCTCATTGTGGCGGAGCTTATGGATGCCGCCGACATGGGAGCGAATCGCTTCGAAGTGCCGCATGGTCGCCTTGTGAATCTGTCCGGGGACCACCGATGGTACGCTCAACGCCTCTTCCGAACATGCACGAAACGACCATGGCCGATGAACTCGACGACGACGAGGCCCGCGCCCTTCGGGCGACGCGGATCATCGAAACGGTCGCCGCCATTCCGCGTGGGAGGGTCGCCAGTTATGGCGCGATCGCGGCTCGCGCCGGGTATCCCGGACGCGCCAGACTGATCGGCCGGGTGCTCGGCGATGCGCCCGACCGGATGAAGCTACCCTGGCACCGCGTGCTTCGCGCGGACGGCCGCATCGGGATACCCGTGGGAACGCGGGGTTATCGCGAGCAATGTCGGCTGCTCAAGGCCGAGGGCGTCACCGTGAAGGACGGCCGCGTCCCCATGAGCGCGTTCGGTCTGGACCACGACCTCGACCGTGCGATCTGGGGCGGCTGAGCGCGATCAGCGGTAGCTGACCTCGACCAGTTCCCAGGTTTCCCCGGGTCGGCGTTGCATCGCGTAGTCCAGAAGGTCGGCGTGCAGGGACGTCAGTGCGGACATCTCACGCAAAACACGGACGGTTGCGGTGGCGGCGCGGTCCGGTGGACAGTCGGGGCGTTCCGAGCGCATCCCGCATGTCCGTTCGACAACGCGGCCTTCGAAGCGGATACCGCCTTGCTGCGCCCGGGCCGGGAGGGCGCTGGCGAACAGGCTGACCGCGACGGCGGCGGAAAGGGCTATGGCAGTGTTCATGTGGCGCTCCCCCTCGGGCGATGTGGCTTCATTAGGTGCCCGTCCGCTACTTGGGGACATCACCTTCTTCCGTTAACGGCGTGGGCCTACCGAGGCTTGAGGCGCAGGTAAAGGCCGATCCGGCACGTCCGTTTGTTAGCATGTGCGGATGCAGTCCCAGGCCCTAGATCTCCTTCACTCCGTTTTCGGTTACCCCGAGTTCCGCGGCCAGCAGCAGGCCATCGTCGAGGAGGTCGCCGGCGGCGCCGACGCCCTCGTTCTGATGCCCACCGGCGGCGGCAAGTCGCTGTGCTTCCAGATTCCGGCGCTGATGCGGTATGGCACCGGCATCGTGGTTTCACCGCTGATCGCGCTGATGCAGGACCAGGTCGATGCGCTGACGGAAGCCGGGGTCAAGGCGCGTTACCTGAATTCCAGTCTCGACGCCGCCACTCAGCGCGAGATCGAGGAGCTCCTGCTCGCCGGCGAACTCGACATGCTGTACGTCGCGCCCGAGCGGCTGCTCACGGGCCGCTTCCTCGGCCTGCTGGATCGCATTCCCATTGCCTTGTTCGCTATCGACGAGGCCCATTGCGTCTCGCAGTGGGGACACGATTTTCGTCCCGAATACCGCGAACTCGCGATCCTGCACGAGCGCTTTCCGGAAGTACCGCGCATCGCGCTCACCGCGACGGCCGACGAGCGCACCCGCGAAGAAATCGTCGAGCGCCTCGGCCTGCACCAGGCGCGCCGTTTCGTTTCCAGTTTCGACCGGCCGAACATCCGCTATCGCGTGGCACCACGGCAGAACGCACGGCGCCAGTTGCTCGATTTTCTCGACGCCCATCGGGGCGAAGCCGGTGTCATCTATTGCCTCAGCCGCCGCAAGGTCGATGAGACCGCCGCCTGGCTGGCCGAAGCGGGCGTGGACGCGCTTCCGTATCACGCCGGTCTGGATGGCGAAGTACGCCAGCGCCACCAGCAGCGCTTCCTGCGCGAAGACGGCATCGTCATGGTCGCCACCGTCGCGTTCGGCATGGGCATCGACAAGCCGGACGTCCGCTTCGTCGCCCACCTCGATCTGCCGCGCAGCATGGAAGGCTACTACCAGGAGACCGGCCGCGCCGGTCGTGACGGCCTGCCGGCGGAAGCCTGGATGATTTACGGCCTGGGCGATGTCGTGACCATGAGTCAGATGATTTCCCAGTCGGACTCGGGCGACGACCGCAAGCGTGTGGAGCGCCTCAAGCTCGACTCGCTGCTCGGTTATGCCGAGGCCACACGCTGCCGTCGCCAGCTTCTGCTGGAGGCGTTCGCCGAGGTGTATCCCGAGCCCTGTGGCAACTGCGACAACTGCCTGGTGCCGCCCAGGACCTGGGATGCCACGACCGCGGCGCAGAAGGCGATGTCATGCATCTATCGCAGCGGTCAGCGTTATGGCGCCGGCCATCTGATCGAGATCCTGCGCGGCGAGGCGGGTGAGCGGGTACGCGATCTCGGTCACGACAAGCTGAGCGTGTTCGGTATCGGCGCGGACATGGATGCAACGCAGTGGCGCTCGGTGTTCCGCCAGCTGCTGGCTGCGGGCCTGGTCGAAGCGGATCCCGAAGGCTTCGGTACGCTGCGTTTGTCGAAGGAAAGCGGACCCGTCCTGAAAAGCGAGCGCAAGGTGTGGCTGCGCGAGGACGCACGGCCGTCGAAGGGCAAGCGCAACTCGCGTCCGTCGCCTGCCGTCGCCGGCGGCTCCCTGGGCATTGAAGAGATCGAGATGCCGTTGTGGAACGAACTGCGTCGCGTCCGCGCGGAACTGGCAAAGGCGCATGGGGTGCCGGCATACGTCATTTTCCATGATGCGACTTTGCTGGCGATGTTGCGGGCGCTGCCGGAGAACGAGGACGAACTGGGGTCGATCAGTGGTGTCGGCGAGAACAAGCTGAAGCGTTACGGGAAGGATTTTCTGGCGGTGTTGAATGGCCCCGGCTGACCCGTAGGAGCGCGCCCCGCGCGCGAAAAGCCAACAACGCGATGACGCGGCACCACCCATCGCGCGCAAGGCGCGCTCCTACTTGCGCGGGTGCGATTGAGATTATCCTCAAGTCCTCGCCGCGATTGAAAAAAATGGCCGGAAACGCTTGCGTGCACGCCGCGCGATCCCCAACTCTATGGGGATTGCCCGACATCGATACGTTCGTCTGATCGACGTGACGAGACGAGGGTGCATGCCCAGGAGATGCCCATGCACGACGCCACGCCACTCATCGCCACCATCGTCGGTGGTCTCGTACTCGCCTTTATCTTTGGCGCCATCGCTCACCGATTGCGACTCCCGGTGCTGGCCGGTTACCTCGTCGCCGGTGTGGTCGCCGGGCCGTTCACCCCGGGCTATGTAGCCGACGCGGGCATCGCTCAGGAGCTCGCCGACCTCGGCGTGATCCTGCTGATGTTCGGCGTGGGTCTGCACTTCTCGCTCAAGGACCTGCTCGCGGTCAAGGCGATTTCCATCCCCGGCGCCGCGGTGCAGATGGGCGTGGCGACCGGCCTTGGCATGCTGCTTGGCTGGGGTCTTGGCTGGCCGGTGGCGCAGGGCTTCGTCTTCGGTCTGGCGCTTTCCGTCGCCAGTACGGTGGTGCTGCTCCGTGCGATGGAAGAACGTCGCCTGCTCGACAGCGATCGCGGACGTATCGCCGTCGGCTGGCTGATCGTCGAAGACCTGGCCATGGTGCTGGCGCTGGTCCTGCTGCCCGCCATCGGCGGCTTTCTCGGGGCGGAGCAGGGCGATCACCCGCCGAGCATGATGGCGCTGGCCGAGACCGTGGCCTGGACCATCGGCAAGGTCATCGTGTTCGTGGCGCTGATGCTGATCGTCGGGAAGCGCGTGATCCCATGGACGTTGCAGGCCGTCTCCGGCACCGGCTCGCGTGAACTCTTCCGTCTGGCCGTTCTCGCCATCGCCCTCGGTATCGCCTTCGGCGCGGCGCACCTGTTCGACGTCTCCTTCGAACTCGGCGCGTTCTTCGCCGGCATGATGATGGGCGAGTCCAAGCTCTCGCAGCAGGCCGCGGAAGAAACACTGCCGCTGCGCGACGCTTTCGCGGTGCTGTTCTTCGTTTCCATCGGCATGCTGTTCAACCCGCATATCCTCGTCGAGCAGCCGTGGATCGTCCTCGCCGCCTGCCTGATCATCATCATCGGCAAGTCGGTCGCCGCCTTCGCCATCGTTCGTGCATTCGGTCGCCCGAAGAAGACCGCGCTGACCATCGCGACCAGTCTCGCCCAGATCGGCGAGTTCTCTTTCATCCTGGCGGGGCTCGGCGTATCCCTGCATCTGCTCAGCGAGGAGGCGCGCGACATTCTGCTCGCCGCGGCCATCGTCTCGATTCTGGTCAATCCGCTGCTGTTCGGGGCGCTCGACAGGTGGATCGCGCGACATGACCGCGATGCGCCGGACGAGCACACCGATCCATCGCTGGCGGGTCACACCGTGCTGGTCGGGTTCGGCCGGGTAGGTCGCCGCGTGTTCGCCGAGTTGCAGGCCACGGGTACGCGTACGCTCGTGATCGAGACCGACGAGGACGCCGTGCGCGAACTGCGCGAGCAGCACGGTGCCGAGATCGTCATCGGCAATGCGGCCGCCGCGCTCGTGCTGGCCGAGGCTAACCTTGCCGGCGCGCGATCCCTGATCGTGGCGGTATCGGATCCCTTCGAAGGGGGGCAGGTGGTACGTGCGGCGCGTGCGTTGCGCCCCGACCTGCCGATCGTCGCGCGTGCCCATTCGCAAGAATGTGTGGCTCACATGGATGGCATGGGTGCCACGCAGGTCATCTACGGCGAGCAGGAAGTGGCCCACAGCATGTTCAACGCGTCGCTCCCGCAGCGGGCGCCATCGGGGCACTGAAGCCGGCCTCGGATACGTCGTTCTAACGCGTCGCTGGCTACCGTAAAAGGGACTACCGGCTGGCGACGAGGACACGATGGCATCCCGGATCGAAGACTACGCGATGCTCGGCAACTGCCGCAGCGCGGCGCTGGTGGCGAAGGACGGATCGATCGACTGGCTGTGCCTGCCGCGTTTCGACTCCGCCGCCTGCTTCGCCGCCTTGCTGGGTAACGAGAACAACGGGCGCTGGCGCATCGCCCCCGCTGACCCGGATGCCACGGTCCGGCGCGGCTACGTCGACGGCTCCCTGATCCTCGAAACGGAATGGCGCACAGCCACCGGTGTCGCCCGCGTGATCGACTTCATGCCGTTCGCCGGTGATCAGGTCGGGGTGACACGCATCGTCGAGGGCGTCGAAGGCCGGGTCGATTTCGAGGCCGTGCTGACCATCCGCTTCGACTACGGCAACGCCATGCCCTGGGTGACGCGGGTCGACGAGCGGACGGTGACGGCGGTCGCCGGGCCGGACATGCTGGTCGTCCGCAGTCCCGTCTCGGTCGAAGGAGAAGGGATGCACAGCGTGGCCCGCTTCGCCGTGTCCAGGGGTGATTCCATTCCCTTCGTGATGGCCTGGGGCCCGTCGCATCTGTCCCCTCCCGAAGCAATCGATCCTTACGACGCGCTGGAGAAGTCGCTGGCCTTCTGGGAAGACTGGTCGGGGCGCTGCAATGGCGCCGGCGAGTGGAGTGAGATCGTCCGCCGCTCGCTGGTCGTCCTCAAAGGCCTGAGCTATCTTCCCACCGGCGGCATCGTGGCCGCGCCCACCACGTCGCTGCCGGAACAATTCGGCGGCGAGCGTAACTGGGATTACCGGTTCTGCTGGGCCCGCGACGCCACCTTCGTCCTCTCCGCGCTGGTCAACGCGGGCTACCACGATGAAGCCAGCGCCTGGCGCGACTGGGTGCGTCGCGCGGTGGCCGGGTCGCCGGACCAGCTCCAGGTGCTCTACGGGATCGCCGGTGAGCGCCGCCTCGAGGAATACGAACTCGACTGGCTGGACGGTTACGAGGGCGCAAAGCCGGTACGCGTGGGCAACGCGGCTTCGAACCAGTTCCAGCTCGACATCTTCGGCGAGCTGGTGGGTGCGTTCTCGCACGCGGTGAAGCATGGGGTCGCGATGCAGCCCGAGGCCGACGAGGTACAGAACGTCTTCCTCGAGCATCTCGCCAGCATCTGGCGCCATCCCGACGAAGGCATCTGGGAGATCCGTGGCGAGCCGCGCCACTTCGTCCATTCGAAAGTGATGGCGTGGCTGGCCTTCCAGCGGGCTTCCGAACAAAACCGTGAAGGCCGTGATCCGACTTTTTCACAGCGGTGGCGCACCATCGCCGACGAGGTCAAGGCCGACATCCTCGCCAAGGGCGTGGATCCCGAGCGCGGCTGCTTCGTGCAGTCGTATGGCTCGAAAGAACTCGATGCCAGCCTGCTGATCGTCACCCTCACCGATTTCCTGCCGCCTGACGACCCCCGGATCGTCGCGACGGTGCGGGCCATCGAAGAGGATCTGCTGGTCGAAGGGTTCGTGCGCCGCTACGACACACGCAGCGGCGTCGACGGGCTGCCGCCGGGCGAGGGCGAGTTCCTGCCGTGCAGTTTCTGGCTGGTGGAAAACTATGTCCTGTTGGGGCGCCTGGACGAGGCGCGCGAGCTTTTCGTGCGTCTGATCGGCCTCACGAACGACCTCGGACTGCTCGCGGAGGAGTACGATCCACGGTCGAAACGGCTGTTGGGCAATTTCCCACAAGCCTTTTCGCACGTCGCGTTGATTAATGCCGCCTTTAGCCTGGCGCATGGTTACAGCGCGACCGCCGACATCCACGCCACCCCCGAAGCCCAACATCCCCAAGGAGTCCGTGCATGAGCCCCGCCCCCACGAAGCGCGTTACCTCGCGCGCTCACCCGGCCGACCCGTGTACCGTCGTGATTTTCGGCGCCGCCGGTGATCTCACCAGCCGCCTCGTCGTTCCCGCGCTCTACAACATGCGCCGCACCGGACTGCTGTCCGATAACTTCTCGATCATCGGCTTCAACCACGGCAAGATGACCGACAACGCCTGGCGCAAGAGCCTGCACACGTCGCTCGAGAAGTACGTCAGCAATGGCGGCGGCAAGCTCGACGAAGAGGCCTGGGGCTGGCTGAGCTCTCAGATGACCTACCACGCGGGCGACTTCGACGATCTGTCGGCGTTCCAGAGCCTGGCGGTCAAGCTGCGCGATGCCGAGAAGCGTCGCGGCACCCGGGGCAACGTGCTGTTCTACCTCGCCACGCCCGAGCGCTTCTTTGGCGACGTGATCGAACAGCTGCGGAACGCCGGCCTCGTGGACGACGGCGGTGCCGACGGCGAGTTCTGGCGCCGCGTCATCATCGAAAAGCCATTCGGTCACGATCTCGCCTCGGCGCACGCGCTGAACGAGCGCATCCTCAAGGTGCTGCGCGAAGACCAGATCTATCGCATCGACCACTTCCTCGGCAAGGAGACGGTGCAGAACATCATGGCGTTCCGTTTCGCCAACGGCCTGTTCGAGCCGATCTGGAACCGCGACCGCATCGACCACGTGCAGATCACCGTGGCCGAGACCGTCGGTGTCGAGCGTCGTGGCTCGTTCTACGAGCAGACCGGTGCGCTGCGCGACATGGTGCCCAATCATCTGTTCCAGCTGCTGGCGATGGTCGCGATGGAGCCGCCGACCTCCTTCGACGCGGAAGCCGTACGTACGCGCAAGGCGGAAACCATCGAAGCCATCCGTCCGATCCAGCCGGAAGACGCCGTCCGCGGCCAGTACGGTCCGGGCGCGGTGAACAACGAACTGGCCACGTCGTACCGCGACGAGCCCAACGTCGCGCCGGACTCGGTCACCGAGACCTTCGTCGCCATGAAGCTGTCGATCGACACCTGGCGCTGGTCGGGCGTGCCGTTCTATCTGCGCACCGGCAAGCACATGGGTCGTCGCACGACGGAAATCGCCATCCGCTTCAAGTCCGCGCCCTTCGCCCCGTTCCGTGGCACGGGCATGGATGCGTTCGGTCCCGACTGGCTCGTACTGCAGATCCAGCCGGATGAAGGCATCTCGCTGCAGTTCGACGTCAAGCGTCCCGGCCCGCGCGTGGAACTCGCGCCGGTGCGGATGGACTTCAAGTACGCGGACTGGTTCCGCGCCGAGCCGAACGTGGGCTACGAAACGCTGCTGTATGACTGCATGACCGGTGACGCCACGCTGTTCCAGCGCGCCGACATGGTCGAAGCCTGCTGGCGCGCGGTGCAGCCGATTCTCGACGACTGGGCGCAGCGCACGCCGGCGGACTTCCCGAACTATGCGTCGGGCAGCGCGGGTCCGGCCTCGTCGGACACGCTCCTGGCCATGGGCGGTCGCTCGTGGCGTCCGCTGAATTCGGCGGCTGAGCTCAACGCGCGTCGTACGGCCAAGCCGAAGTCGGACGTGTTGCCTTCGTCGACGAAGTCGGCGGAAGGTCGCGCCACGAAGAAGCGCGCGGCGGCGAAGAAGTCGTTGCGTGCGACGTCGGTGAAGAAGACGGCGCCTGCGCGCAAGTCGGCGGCGGTGGCAAAGGCGCCGGCGAAGAAGACCGTCTCCGCGCGCAAGGTCGCGGTCAAAAAGGCGACGGCGAAAAAAGCGCCCGCAAAGCGGGTGGTCGCCGCGCGTAAGGCGTCGCCCACCAGGGCGGCGGCTGCGAAGCGACCACGTAAGCAGTAAACCGACGTCATCACGAGCCCCGGTCAATCCGGGGCTTTTTTTGCTCAGTCGTGTTTGTCGTGATCGTGGTGCGCAGGCGGCGCGTGATCTTCGTGCCGGGGTTGCGGATGCTGCGCGGCTTGCTGCTGGTGCTGCTGAGGCGCGGGACGCTCACGTGGTGGTTCGCTGCGTTGCTGCGGCAGAGGCTCACGCTGCGGCTGCGCCTCACGCGGCGGCTGCGCCTCCCGCTGCGGCCGCGGCTCCCGCTCCACCTGCAGTTCCCGCTGAGCCTGCGGGCGGGCTTCCTGCTGGAACGCCGGTTCCGGACGCCTCGGCTGCTCGACGCGAGGTGTCGGGGCCGGTCGCGACGCTTCCGCGGAGTGTTGGAACGCAGCGGGTCGTGGCGCTTCGGCGGCTTGCGCATGACGGTCGTCGAAGGGTTGCGGACGGGCGCCGACGGCATGCACGTTGGCGACGCGCGGGTCTTCGTGCTGCATGGCGTGAATGGGCGGCTGTTGCTCAGGCCGGGCGAAAGCCTGCGGCGCTGACGGGCCCGGCCGCGCCTGAGGCGGAAGCGCCGGTCGTTCGTTCGCTGCGGTCGGATGCGCCATGGCGGCCGTGAAGTTCGGGCGCTGCATGTGGTCGAAGTCGGGACGCTGCGGCGCTCGCTGCTGAGCCTGGGGTGGCGCGTTGTGAATCGCGACGTTGTCGTTGTCGTGGCGGTTGTCGATGTTCACCGGACGATTGACGTAGGTGTTGTTGACGGTGCGGTTGATCGTGGTGCGATTCACGACATAGGGGTGGTTGTCGTAGACCACGGCGGGACGACCGCGATAGTCGCCCCGCGGCCCACGTCCCCACGCGGTGTTCCACTCGTTCCAGCCGCCGTGCGGACGGTCGTAATGATCGTGCGAGGCGAACAGCTGTCCCACCAGGATGCCCGCGCCGAAGGACACCAGTCCGGCGGTGACGACGTCGCCACGCGTGGCGGGCGCTTCGTACCAGTGCGTGCGGTACACGCGGGAGTACACCGGTTCGCCGTAAACCACGTCGGGGTCGTACTGCGGCACGTAGACCACATCGGATTGCGCCTGCTCGATGACGATCGTGCGGGCGGGCGCGGGAACGATCGAGGCCACGCTCGCACCTTCGTCCACGGGTGGCGCCTCGTCGACCTGGACAACCTGCTGCGACGAACTCTTCAGAGAACCATGCGACCGTGCGCGGTCGCGCATCACCTGGATCGCATTCAGTACGTCGGTCGGCTCGTTGGCGTAAGCGTCGCCGAGCGCGGCGGTCCAGTCGCGGTTGTTCGCCAGTTGATCGAGCACGGCGGGGAAGGCCACGAGGGACTTCACGCTTGGATCCCACGGTTGAGCGTCGGCGGCGTCGATGAGTGCTCCGCCGTTGAGGTTGCGATTGCTGTCCAGGAAACGGCGTGCGGCATCGACCTGATCGGGATGCGTCGAGCCGGCGAGTGTGAGTGCGACCAACTTGTCAGGGAACAGGGCGATGGGCGACACCAGCGCGTAAAGCTGGTCGGCCGTAGGACGCGCATAGGCGGGATCGGCCGTCGCCTGTGCGGCGCTGGCTGGCGCTGCCGGCGCGCTGGCAGCGGCGGGCGCCTCGTCGGGCGGCGTGCGGTTGCAGGCGCCGAGCGCGGCGACCAGCGAGGCGGAAAGCAGGGTGGTGCGGACGAGGTGCAGACTCACGCGCTTCATGGGAGGTCCTTGCAGAAAATCGGGGGGCCGACGTGTCGCCAGCAGATTCGTTCCGGAAGGGTGACTGGTCGCTGTCTGTTGCCGGTTCGATGCGCGGTTGCGAGAAACCCGTTCATGCGCCCGTCGGTCTTCGCGAGAAACTGCGGTTTTGACCGGTGTTTTCCGCAAAGTCGCACGCTTGAATCGTCCAAATTCGCGGTCCAGCGATCCCGCCGACGTGTGAAATCCGTCGCATTTCTGGTTGCAGTGCAGCAAAGCGACGCCATTGCGCCGACCGCGCGCGGCGCCGAACGTCCCGTTCGATAAAAACCGCGTCACAGCGCCGTTTCTCGTGAGCGCGACCCGGGCTGAAAAGCGCATGGATCGATCCAAATGACTCTTGAGATATACCGCAGTGCAGTATTTTCATCATTCGGCTAAATGCTTTCAAGACAACGACTTGTGCTCATTTGTATGACTTTAGATCGAGTTAAAAAAGCGGTTGACAACGTTGTCAGCGGCCCCTAAAAATCCGCTCGGTAATACCGTTGCAATCGCGATATGAGCGCGATCAGCGCAGGGCCGGAAGGCGGCGCATCGGCGACAGGGCGCAGGGCAGAAAGAAATCCGGCGATACGCATGACGATCAACGCGGGCAATAGCCCGCGCGGTGTCGTGCGTCTCGCGAAAACACCAGGCATTCCTCAGGAGAACGATGTGAACCCCCGCATCAGCGTACTTTCCATGGCTATCCTCGCCGGCCTCTTGGCCACCGGCAACGCGATCGCACAGGACGCGGCTTCCCCCGCCCCGGCCGCCAGCACGACGAAGAAGACCGATGCCGCCAAGCCGGCCGACCCGAACGCCAACCCGCAGGACGCCGCCAACCTGGGCGCCGTGACGGTCACTGGCATTCGCGCCAGCCTGCAGAAGTCGCTCGACCTGAAACGCAACGCCGACTCCATCGTCGACGCCATCTCGGCCGAAGACGTGGGCAAGTTCCCGGACACCAACGTGGCCGAATCGCTCTCGCATCTGCCCGGTATCAGCGTCGACCGCAACTTCGGCGAAGGCGACAAGGTCAGCATCCTGGGTACCGATCCGGCGCTCAACCGCCTGCTGCTCAACGGCCAGACCGTCGCCTCGACCAACTGGACGTCCGATCCGAACAATCCCGACAGCCGCTCGTTCAACTACAGCCTGCTGACCTCGGAAATCATCGGTAATGCGCAGGTCTACAAGACGCCGCAGGCGAACATCGACGAGGGCTCGATTGGCGGTACCGTCATCGTCAACACGCGTCGTCCGCTGGATCTCAAGGCCAACACGCTGACCGGTACCGTGAGCTACGGTTACAACGATCGCGCGGACAAGGGCAAGCCGAACGCGTCGGTGCTTTACAGCTGGAAGAACCAGGACAACACCTTCGGCGTGCTCGGCTCCATCATGCACTCCGACAAGATCATCGACCGCCAGGGCACCGAAGTCTTCGGCTACCAGCGCGTCAACGATCCGACCGATACCAACCCGGACCACCAGTTCAATCCGGCCGTGGTGTCGCCGAACCAGCAGGGAGTCTACCCGACCGCCGTCAATACCGCGTGGTTCCAGCAGCGCCGCAAGCGCGACGGCGTGTCGACCGGTCTGCAGTGGAAGCCGAACGATGCATTCGAGCTGAACTTCACCGGCCTCTACGTCACCGAGAAGTTCAACAACTTCAACCAGAGCCATTACGGCGAATGGTCCGGTTCGGCGGCGAATGCGACGGCACTCGGTTTCCAGAACGGTGTCGCGACCACGGGTAGCTACGACGCGAACACGTCGACCTATCTGGACGGTTACGAGCGCGATTCGACGGTGAACACCGGTGTGGCCAACCTTCGCGCCGACTGGTTCGGTGACGGCTGGACGGCGTCGAGCCAGGTCGGTTACACCGGCTCCACCGGCGGTTCGGATGGCATCTGGAACATGCAGTTCCAGAACTTCGGCGGCTTCAATTACGCGCTCGACGGCGAGCATCCGCAGATCAACTACAACAGCCCGGACAACCCGTCCGCCGCGCTCGCTCACGGTGCCGGTTACAGCTACGCACCGAGCTACGACCGCGAACGTTACTTCCAGTTCGACTTCTCGCACGACGTCGCCTGGGGTCCGCTGAACCAGATCTCGGTCGGCATCAAGGCGACCAATCATCTGGATGGCCAGGACGCATACACGGCCAACATTCCGGCAACGGCTTACGCCGGCACCAGCCTCGCCGACCTTGCCAACGGCGGCACGCCGGGCGGCTACCTCGACGGGCTGGACTCGGCCGGCAACATGGGCAACTGGACCACGATCGATCCGGGCCTGATGAAGGCCTATGTGTCGAGTCTGGTCACGAACACGTCGCTCGACCCGAAAGCCACGTACAGCATCGCCGAGCAGAACCGCGCGTTCTACGTGCAGGGCGACTTCGCTGGCGACGGTTATCGCGGCAACATCGGTGCGCGCTACTTCCGCACGCGTGACACGGTGGACGGTTACAACAGCATCGGTAACGGCAATTACGCCGCGGTGAACAAGCGCAGCGCGTATCACGACTGGCTGCCGTCGTTCAACATCGCGTTCGACGCCGCCGAAGACGTGACGCTGCGTTTCGCCGCGGCCAAGGCCATCGCGCGTCCGCGTTATCAGCAAATGACCCCGTACGTGGCACTGGACGACCGTACCCTGACCGGCTCCGCAGGCAACATCGACCTCAAGCCGTACAAGTCGACCAACTACGATGCTTCGGCCGAGTGGTACTTCTCGGAAAACAGCGTGCTGTCCGCTGAGCTGTTCTACCGTCGTATCTCGGGCTACATCCTCAACACCAACGTCGCCCAGACGCAGTACAACCTGACCGAGCAGCACGACGACGTGTACCAGATGCAGGTGCCGACCAATGCAGGCGTGGCCAAGGTCAAGGGAGCCTCGCTGACCTACCAGCAGAACTTCGCGTATGGCTTCGGCATGCTGGCGAACTACACCTACTCCGACGCGGACACCAGCAACGATTTCCCGCTGCCGTACAACTCGAAGAACTCGTTCAACCTGTCGCCGTTCTTCGAGCAGGGTCCGTGGAGCGCGCGCCTGACCTATAGCTGGCGTTCGTCGTACTTCACGTCGATCGCCCAGCTACAGTCGCAGCAGATCACGGGCATCTTCCGTGAACTGGACGCGACGGTGGGTTATCAGCTAAATGACCATATCCGCCTTTCGCTCGACGCCACCAACCTGCTGGACGAGACGTATATGGTCTACAACAACACGCCGGCTCAGCCGCTCAACGCGTACAAGAACGGCCGCACCTACATGGTGACGATGGGCTTCAAGCTGTGACGCCCCGCGCGTCGCTGGCACTGGCGGCCTGGCTAGTCGTCGGCGCCGCCGGCGCGGCCACGCCGACGGAGAGAGACCTCTCCGTCGGCTGGCAATTCCGTCTGTCCCATACCGCCACCCCGGCAGGAGCCAGCCCTGTTGGCGAACCCTCAGCCCAGCTGAAACGACTGAGACAATGCACGTCATCGTGCGAGCGGTTGGGCGAGTGGCAACCCGCCACCGTCCCCGGCGCCATCCAGACCGACCTCCTCGCCCGGAAGAACATCCCCGATCCCTTCTGGCGCGACAACGAGGCCAGCCTTCAATGGATCGGCCTCTCAGACTGGGATTACCAGCTCAGCTTCGACGTCGACGCGGCCACGCTCAGGCGCGGCCACGTCGATCTCGTTTTCGACGGCCTCGACACCTTCGCCGAGGTCAGCCTCAACGGTAAGAAACTGCTCTCGGCGGACAACATGTTCCGCCGCTGGCGCCTGCCGGTAAAGAACACCCTGCACGCGGGAAGCAATACGCTCACCGTGCACCTGCAGTCCCCCATCGCACGCGTGCAGCCGTGGCTGCTGAAACAGCCGTACGCGTTGCCGGGCGAATTCGATTCGTCCTTCGGCGATGAGCCGAAGGGTAAGCAGACCTCCAACTACGTCCGCAAAGCCAACTACCAGTACGGCTGGGATTGGGGTCCGCGTTACGTCACGCTCGGTATCTGGCGCCCCGTGCGCCTGGAAAGCTGGGATGACCTCCGCGTCGCCGACTTCCATATCGCGCAGACCCAGGTCGAAGCGGACGTGGCGAAGCTGGACGCGCAACTCGACGTGCATGCCGACAAGGCGGGCGCGGTCACTCTCAAGGTCGAGTGGACCGGGCCGGACGGCAAGACCGGTAGCGAACAGCGTGAGGTCGCCCTGAAGGCCGGCGAGAACCACGTCGGGGTGCCGCTGAGCATCGACCATCCGCAACGCTGGTGGCCGGTCGGCTACGGCGAGCCGAATCTCTACCGGTTCCACGCCAGCGTCGACTCCGGCGGATCGACGGTTGCCGGGGCCGATCGCGAAACCGGCCTGCGCAAGGTCGAGCTGCGTCGCGACAAGGACCAGTGGGGCAGGGGCTTCGCGTTTGTCGTCAACGGCGTGCCGGTCTTCGCCAAGGGCGCCAACCTGATTCCATACGATGCGTTCCCTTCGCGCGTCTCCAGCGAGCGGCTGGAAGCCATCCTTCGATCCGCGAAGGACGCCAACATGAACATGTTGCGCATGTGGGGCGGCGGCACCTACCAGGACGACGCGTTCTACGCGGCGGCTGACCGTCTGGGTGTGATGATCTGGCAGGACTTCATGTTCGGCGGCGCGGTGACGCCGTACGACGATGCGTTCCGCGAGAGCACCCGCATCGAAGCCGAGGAGCAGGTCACGCGCCTGCGCGATCACCCCTCGATCGTACTCTGGGCCGGTAACAACGAAGTGCAGACGGGCTGGGAGGAATGGCCCGATCGCATCGACTTCCAGAAATTCGTCAACGCCGATGAAGTGAAGAAGGTCGAAGACGGCATGCGTACGATCTTCGACAAGACGCTGCGCAAGGTCGTGTCGGATCTGTCGCCGCAGGTGCCGTACTGGGCCAGCTCGCCGAGCACGGACTTCGACGGTCCGGCCAATGTCGAGACCGACGGCGACATGCATTACTGGAAAGTGTGGTCGGGTTCTGAGCCTATCTCGCACTACCTCGACATCACGCCGCGCTTCCAGTCCGAATACGGTCTGCAGTCCTTCCCGGTGATGGCCACGATCAAGGCCTTCGCCCAGCCGGAGGACATGCAGCCGGAGTCGAAGGTGATGCGCGCGCACCAGAAGTTCGCCAACGGCGACGGCAACCAGCGTCTGTTGCTGTACATCCGCCAGGAGTACGGCGAACCGAAGGATTTCCCGTCGTTCGTCTACCTCAGTCAGGTCATGCAGGCCGAAGGGATCGAACTGGCCGCCGAGCACCTGCGCAGCGCCCGCCCGCGCAACATGGGTACGTTGTACTGGCAGTTGACCGATGTGTGGCCGGGCGCGTCCTGGGCCAGCGTCGACTACTTCAACCGCTGGAAGGCGCTGCAGTTCCACGCGAAGCGTTTCTATGCGCCGGTGGATGTCGTGCCGCTGCGTCGTGTTGGTAAGACGGATGTCTTCGCCGTGTCCGACCGCACGAGCGACTTCGACGCCGTCCTGCGCACTCGTGTCTACGACATGGGCGGCAAGCTGCTGCGGGAGACCCGTATTCCTGTGCACGCGACGGCGCTGTCCAGCACCCGGGCGGCGACCGTGGACGATGCGACGCTGCTCAAGGGCGCCGATCCGCGCAAGACGGTCGCCGCCTTCGATCTGCTGGAGGATGGCAAGCCCGCGGCGCATCACCTCCTGTATTTCGGCGCCGCCCGGACGCTGGCATTGCCCACGCCGGAGCTGACCACGTCACTGCATGATGGCGCACACGGCCTGGTGCTGACGGTGAGCGCGAAACGTCTTGCCCGCGCGGTCTGGGTCGATACGGGCGATATCGACGTCCGTCTTTCGCAGAACGCGTTCGACCTGTTGCCCGGTGAAAGCATCGACATCGAGGTCGATGGCAGCACCGATACCGAAGCCCTTCGCCGGGCGATTACCGTTCGCTCGCTCGTCGATGCCCTGAAGGAGACCACGCCGTGAATCCCTCCCGTCGCAATGTGATGAAATGGCTTTCGCTCGCACCGGGCGTCGCGATGATAGGGGGCATGAGCATGGGCGCCGCCGCTGCGTCGCGCTTCACCAGTCAGCGTCCACCGGTGGGCAAGCGCAAGTTCACCAGTGATGCGGTGGAACACCTCATCGCCGCGACGAAGAAGAAAATCGCCGATCCCGAGCTCGCCTGGATCTTCGAGAACTGCTTCCCGAACACGCTGGACACCACGGTCGAGCTCGGCCGCCTGGACGGCTACGAAGATACCTTCGTGGTGACCGGCGATATCGACGCCATGTGGCTGCGTGACTCGTCCGCGCAGGTCTGGCCTTATCTTCCGCTGACCCCGAAAGACGAGGGGCTGCGCAAGCTGTTTCGTGGCCTGATCCGCCGCCAGGCAAGCTGCATACTCATCGACCCCTATGCCAACGCGTTCCTGCCCGATACCAAGGGCAAGAGCAAGATGGACTGGGCGCAGGCCGACATCACCGACATGCGTCCCGGCGTGGCCGAGCGCAAATGGGAGATCGATTCGCTCTGCTACCCCGTACGCCTCGCACATGGCTACTGGCAGACCACGGGCGACCGCGAGCCGTTCGACGAATCGTGGCGCGCCGCCACACGCAGTATCGTGACGACCTTCCGCGAACAGCAGCGCAAAGACGGTCACGGCCCGTACCAGTTTCAGCGCCCGTCGCCGAAGCCGACCGAGAGCCAGTTCCTCGATGGCTACGGTCAGCCGACGCGTCCGGTCGGCATGATCCACGCCATGTTCCGCCCTTCGGACGATGCGACGGTCTATCCGTTCAATATCCCCGGCAACCTGTTCGCGGTGGTGACGCTGCGTCGCCTTGCACAGATGCACGGCACGTTGTTCGGTGACCAGGCGTTCGCCAGCGAGGCCAATGCGCTGGCCGACGAGGTCGAGGAGGCAGTCGAAAAGTACGGCGTGATGCACGACGGCCAAGACGATTTCTGGGCCTACGAAGTCGACGGCTATGGCAACCAGTTGTTCATGGACGACGCCAACGTGCCCAGCCTGCTCGCGCTGCCGTACCTGGAGAGCGCGAAGCATGATGCTCGCTATGCACGCACGCGTCAGCGCGTCTGGAGCACGGCCAATCCGTATTTCTTCAAGGGCACGGCCGGTGAAGGTATCGGCGGTCCGCATGAAGGTCTGCGTATGATCTGGCCGATGTCGATCATGATGAAGGCTTTCACGACGGATGACGCGGCTGAAATCCGGCAGTGCCTGCACTGGCTCAAGACCACGCACAACGGTAGTGGCTTCATGCACGAAGCCTTCGATCAGGATGATCCGAAGAAGTTCACGCGAGCCTGGTTCGCGTGGGCCAACACCCTTTTCGGTGAGCTGATCGTTCATCTCGCCGACAAGCACCCCGACACCCTGCGTCGCGTCTGACGCGACACCCGAGCTGGAGCGATTCATGGTCAACCGTCGACGTTTTCTGCAAGGGATGGCTGCCTTCACCGCCATCGGTCAGCTAGGCTCCCTCACCGCGCTGGCCGGTGGCGTACAAGAAAGCCTGAAAACGCCACCATCCGGCGGCGGCACCGTCGGTGACAGCGTCTTGCGTTACGTCGACGTCTTCGTCGGCACGGGCGGTCACGGTCACACCTATCCCGGTGCCACCCGACCGTTCGGCATGGTCCAGCTGAGCCCGGACACGTACAACGCGCAGTGGGATGGTTCGTCCGGTTACCACCAGGGCGACGGCTCGATCATGGGCTTCTCGCACACCCACCTGAGCGGTACCGGTGCGGCCGACATGCTCGATTTCCTGGTCATGCCCTCGATGGGCCCCGTGCTGCTGCAGCCTGGCGACCGCGATTTCGACGGCGTCAATTACGTGTCGCGCTTCGATGCGAAGAAGCAGGGCGACGGTAAGCCCGAGAAGGGCTATCGCAGTGGCGTAAAGGGTTACCGCTCGCACTACACCGGCGAGCAGGCCCACCCGGGTTACTACCGCGCCAAGCTCACCCGCTTCGACATCCTCGCCGAACTGACCGCGACGCTGCGCGCCGGCATCCATCGTTATACGTTCAGCAAGGAAGGCGACGCGCACATCCTGTTCGATCTGGCGCATGGCTACGGCGATGCGATGGACAAGCCCGCCAACGTGACCGATGCCGAGCTGACCCTGGTCGGTAACGACACGCTGGTCGGCGGTCGTCGCGTATGGCAATGGGCCTCCGGCCGGGTGATCTACTTCGCGATGAAGCTGTCGCGTCCCGCCGCCAGCGTCACGTTGTATGACGAGGACAAGGCCTTGCCCAAGGGGTCGACGACGGCGAAGGGCAATCACCTCAAAGCCGCGTTGCACTTCGACAAGGCCTCATCCGAGCCCCTGCTGGTCAAGGTCGGTATCTCCGGCGTGGACATCGACGGCGCGATGCGCAACCTGGACAACGAGATTCCCGGCTGGGACTTCGACGGTGTTCGCGCGTCGGCCGAGGCCGAGTGGATCCAGGAACTGTCGAAGATCCGCATCGAATCGTCGTCGGACAAGATCAAGCGGACGTTCTACAGCTCGCTGTATCACACGATGCTGGCGCCCACGGTTTTCAGCGACTTCGACGGGCGCTATCGTGGCATGGACAAGGCCGTGCACACGTTGCCTGAGGGGCGGCACAACTACAGCACGTACTCACTGTGGGATACCTATCGGGCCGAGCACCCGTTGTTCACGCTCTACCAGTCCGATCGCGTACCCGACCTGGTCGACGGTCTGGTCCGTCTCGCGGTGGAAAGCCCCAGTGGCGCGCCGGTCTGGCCGCTGCAGGGGATCGAGACGGTCTGCATGATCGGTTATCACTCCGCCGTGGTCGTAGCGGAGGCGCAGGCCAAGGGCTTCAAGGGTATCGATTATGCCAAGGCCTGGCCGGTGTTCCAGCGTCGTGCCATGCAGGACGATTACTTCGGCCTGACGTACTACCGCAAGCTCGGCTTCATTCCCAGCGACAAGGAAGGCGAGGCCGCCAGCAAGACGCTCGAGTACGCGTACGACGACTGGGCGGTAGCGCACATGGCCGACGCTCTGGGTCACGCCGACGAGGCGAAGCTGCTGCGCAAGCGCTCGCAGAATTACGTCAACGTGTTCGACAAGGACATGCAGTTTGTTCGTCCGCGTGCGGAAGACGGCTCATGGCTGCAGCCGTTCGATCCCATCGCCATTGGGCATTCGAAGCGCTGGCGCGATTTCACCGAGTCCAATGCCTGGCAGGCTACGTTCCTCAATCAGCACGATCTGTACAACTACATGCGGCTGTTCGGTGGTGAGCAGGCGTTCGAGGCCAAGCTCGACGGTTTGTTCAATGCCGATCCCACGCTGCCGGAAAACGCGCCGCCGGATATCGCCGGCATGGTGGGCCAGTACGCCTTTGGCAACGAACCGGGGCACCACATGCCCTACCTGTACGCTTACACCGGTTCGCACCACAAGACCCAGGCGCGCGTGCGCATGCTGCTCGAGACCATGTACCTGCCGGAGCCCGATGGCCTTCCGGGCAACGAAGACTGTGGCCAGATGAGCGCGTGGTACATCATGAGCTCGATGGGTCTGTATGCCGTGGATCCCGTCAGCACCCACTACGTTTTCGGCAGCCCGCTGCTCGATCGTGCGGAAGTGCAGGTGGGTGCGGGCCGCACGCTGGTGATCGAGGCGAAAGACAACGGACCCGGGCGCCCGTATATCCAGTCGGTGTCGTGGAACGGAAAGCCGTGGACGAAGAGCTGGATCGCCCACAAGGACCTCGAGGCGGGCGGCACGCTGAGCTTCGCGATGGGGGATAAGCCCAACGTCGAATTCGGCAAGGCGCTTGCGGACCGCCCACCATCCTTCGGTAGCGCCCCCAGCGCGTAAGGCTTTGCCGCTAACGGCGGGAGCGGCCGTGATGGCGATGGGGTGCTTGTGGAAGCGCCCCATGTCATTCGTAATCTTCACTTATGTATAGACGTCCAAACCGCAAAGTGTGACACCTGCACCGAAACATCCCGCGCCATGGGTCCACCATCGAACGACCCTACAACGCAGGAGTCACGCTCATGCAGCCATCGAAGCGCTTCGGCGCTCGCGCGCTCATCATCGCCTCGCTCGTCGCCGCGGGGCCCACATTTGCCGACACGGTGAACTCGTATCAGCAGAACGGTTACACGCTTACCGTGACCGACAAGAATTCGGGCATCGCGCAGTCCACCGTCGATACCATGATAAGCACCTTCTTCACGATCTATCCCAAAGAAGCGGCCGACTTCAATCCGAATACGTCGAAGACGGTGAACATCGTCCTCGATCCGTCCTACGACGGCGTGGCCGCGACGGCTAATGCAACCGAAACGTACGGCGCGGCGTACATGATCGCGAATCCGAACGACACCGATACGGTCACACATGAGTCGATGCATATCGTGCAGGACTATGGGCAGCAGAATATTCCCGGATGGCTGGTCGAGGGTATCGCGGATCACGCGCGTAACCGCTATGGGGTGAACAACGCGGCCGCGGGCTGGTCGCTACCCGATTACGCCCCCGGGCAGAACTACACCGACAGCTACCGCATCACCGCCCGGTTCCTCGTGTGGGTCGAGGAGCATCACGCGGGAACCGTGCAGGGTCTTGACGCGGCGTTGCGCGGGCGGTCGTACACCGACCAGACCTGGGCACAGCTGACGGGCGCGGATGTCGATACGTTATGGGCGCAGTACACCGCGTCGCCTGGCATCTGACAGCATTCACGGCGGCTAGACCCCGGTAACGACACTCTCCTCGCGCCGGAAGGGCCGGCGGGGGAGGGTTTTCAGACATGTCTTACGCCGGGCGTATGTATCTTCGACTGTTCATGCCGAGCCTTCTCGCCTTCGGTACGGGATCGTTGGCCGCTGGCGTGACCCGGGCCGCCCAGCAGACGCCGGGCGATTTTGGACTGGTGTCTCTTTATTCCAATCTGCCCGCCTGGCTCTTCGCCGGCGGTCTTTTCGTGGCCGTCGGCTCGGCTGCCATCCAGTTGCTGAGGCTGCGCCTCTGGGACCGCGGCGTCATCGCGGGTTGCTACGTCTGCGGCTGCCTGCTGGCGTCTCCGCGGGCGGCACGCCGCGGGCTTGGGACGACGCGCGAATGCATGGGTTGCGGCAAGGTGCATGGCACCAACCACCGGCTGCTGCCGACCGTGGTGCCGCTGGCGGTGGCCGTTAAGGACGGTGCCAGCGCGCCGGTCAGGAGCGTACGTTCGTTACCGTGATGCGGTGACCCACCCGCTCCAGCAGCGCGCGAAGCGCTTCGGCGTCCTCCACACGGGTGTCATCCTCCAGGGACAGCCATAGCGTGTCGCCGGAAAGGCCATGCACTTTCTCATTGAATTCGACCTCGATGGCGAGCTTGCCACCGGGCTGGACGACCGATACCCGGAAATTACGTGACTGCACGCGCTGGTTACCCCTGGTGAACTGGCTGTCTGTGTGTCCGGTGCATTTTAGCGGGCCCGGCGAGGAAAATGCTGTTCGCGTACGGTGACGCGTGACCCACGACACGTTCACCCGCCCACGACGGCGCCTCCTTGTAAATCCATGGCACGAGGAGAAGCCCTATGCTGCAACTGAATCCGCCGCTGCCCATGAATACGCCGAAAGGCGAGGGATTTGCCCATTTCCTGCTCGACTATGGCCCGGAGTCCGATCTGTACTGGACGGTGTTCATCACGGCCACGGGTGAGATCTGGACATTCGCCAATCGCGAAGTCCGCGCTTCCAAGAACATCACACTGGGGCGCACCTCGCCATCCGTACCGCGTCAGGCCCCGCCGCGTCGCCAGGCGGAAGGCCGGGAACCGGGCGTGCTCCCCTTCGCCGTGGCTGACGCTCCGGTCTGACGCCCTCGTCCGCACGGCATAGATCGTGTGGCGATCTGTGCCCCGGTCGATACCGATGTCACATTGGACCTGCAGGGTGCGCCACTCCGGCGCGGTGCCCGACAGGGGGCGTGATGCAAACGGATCAACGGTTGCCTGCCATCGTGATGGGGCGTGGCCCCACCGCACTGGGCATTCTGCGCAGCCTTCATCTGGCCGGCATCCCTGCCTATGTCGCGTGTCCGCCGGACGACATCGTCACGCGATCGCGCTATTTCAGGGCGTTACCCGGCTGTCGGGGCTGGGACGGTAGTCCGGGGCCGCAAGCCATCGAGGCACTGGCGGGACTGCCGCTGGCCCGGGCCGTGATCATCCCGGGTGCCGACGATGCCGCGCTGTGGCTCGCCGATCTTCCGCACAGCGTGCTCGGCTGGCGTTTCCTTGCAAGCACCGCGCGACGTGATGCGCAGGCCCTGCTTCAGGACAAGTCACTGTTTGCCGGCTATCTGGCGGCGATCCATGTGCCACATCCGCGCACCTTCCGTCTGGCCGACGCAGCGGACGTGGAGGCGATTCCGTTCGAAACCCTGGACAGGGTCTTCCTCAAGCCGGTCAATTCGCAGAAATTCAGTGATGTCACGGGCGTCAAAGGCGTCTGGGTGCAAGGACGGAGCGCATTGCGTGATGCCTGGGCCCGGTTCCACGCGCAGGGGTTTCGCGTCATGGCGCAGGAGTACGTTCCCGGCCCACCCAGCGAACATTTCTTCATCGACGGGTTTCGTGACGGGCAGGGCGCGTATACCGGGCTCTTCGCCCGTCGTCGCCGCCGGATGTCGCCTCCGGACTTCGGCAACAGTTCGTGCTCTCAGGCCGTGCCGCTCGCGATCGTGCCGGACGCGGTGCGCAGCACCTGTCGCGTCCTCGATGGACTGGACTACCGGGGCATCTTCAGCGCGGAGTTCAAGCGCGATGCGCGCGACGGCGCGTTCCGCCTGATCGAGGTGAATACGCGCGCCTGGACCTATGTGGAGTTCGCGGCGCGCAGCGGCGTCAACGTCTGCGAAATGGCCTGGCAAGACGCGCAGGGCCTGCCGGTGAAACGCGCGACGCGTGCCTATCGCGACGGCGTCGCCTGCGTGGACCTGTATCACGATATCGCCAGCATTCGTTCTACCCCGGCGGCCAGGCATCCGGGCTGGATCCGCCTGCTGATGGAGTGGGTCGGTGCTGATCTGCACGTGTTCCGCCGCGACGATCCATGGCCTGCATGGCATTTCATCCGCGGGTTGCTGCGTAAACGGTTCGGTCTGTCAGTCGGCCCTGCCGAGCGGGGCGGCGACATCTTCGAGGGACCGTCGCTCGGCGGCGATGCCAAGTAACCACGCGGCTGCCGCCCCGATCAGCATCAGCGAAGCACCCAGCGCGTAGCCCCAGCCGATGGACATGCGCTCGCCACTGCCGATGAGGCGGCCGAACAGCCACGGGCCGGCGATGCCGCCGAGTGCCGTGCCGAAGGCGTAGAACAGGGCGATGGCCAGGGCGCGCAACTCCAGTGGGAAGCTCTCGCTGACGGTGAGGTAGGCCGAGCTGGCGGCCGCGGAGGCGAAGAAAAACACGATGCTCCAGGCGATCGTCTGCGTTCGCGCGTCGAGGTGGCCGTGGACGAAGAGCCAGGCGGTGACGAACAGCAGCAGTCCGGACAGTGCATAGGTCGCCACGATCATCGTCCGCCGGCCCAGCGTGTCGAACAGCCGTCCGAGCAGGAGCGGGCCGAGGAAATTACCGGCGGCGAATGGCAGCAGATAGAGACCGACATCCGCATCGGCCACGCCGTAAAAGCGGCCGAGCACCAGCGCATAGGTGAAGAAGATCGCGTTGTAGAAGAACGCCTGCGTGGCCATCAGTACCAGGCCCAGCACGGTCCGCTTCGGATAGACACGGAACAATGTACGGGCAACGTCCGCAAGGGTCAGTCCGCGCGGACGCAGACGCAACCGTGGCAGCGGTTCGGAAGGGGGAGCGACGTCGAGGCGCTTCTCGATGTCGGCGACCACGGCCTCGGCCTCCTCGATGCGACCATGAAGCATCAGCCAGCGCGGGCTCTCCGGAATCCAGTGCCGCAGGAAAAGAATGCCCAGGCCCAGCACGGCACCCAACCCGAAGGTCAGTCGCCAGCCGATCTCGGCCGATACCCAGCCCATGTCGAGCAGGCCTACGGCGGCGAGCGCGCCCAGTGCGGCGCCGATCCAGAAACTGCCATTGATGACCAGATCCGTGTGGCCACGATAGCGTGCCGGAATCAGTTCCTGGATCGCCGAGTTGATGGCGGCGTACTCGCCGCCGATGCCCGCGCCGGTCAGCGCGCGGAAGATCACGAAGGTGAGGAAGTCCGGTGAGAAGGCCGTAGCGGCCGTGGCCGTCAGATACAGGCCCAGCGTCACCGTGAACAGCTTCTTCCGCCCGAGCCGGTCGGTAAGCCACCCGAAGAAAAGCGCGCCCAGCACGGCACCGACGAGATAAAGGCTGCCCGCCAGTCCCACCTGACCGTCGGTGAGGTGGAGGACCGGGCTGGATTTGAGCGCACCGGCGATCGAGCCGGTAATGGTCACCTCGAGCCCGTCGAGCACCCAGGTGATCCCGAGGCCAACGGCCACCAGGGTATGAAAGCGCCCCCAGCGCAGCCGGTCGAGCCGCGCGGGAACATCGGTCTCGACGATACCGTCGGGGAGCGTGGCCTTGGGATCCATGCTCCGACCGTACGAGGCAGGAAGTGGTCATTCCGTCAGCGCGGCACGCGGTACCCGCCCGGCCTGCCGTGCGGCGACAGGGTCAGCTGCCACAACTGGTCGCGGCGGCTGCGGAAGACACCGGCGGAGCAGCCCAGGTAGAAATTCCACATCCGGCGGAATCGCTCGTCGTAACGTGAGGCCAGTTTTGGCCAGGCCGCCTCCACGTTGGCACGCCATGCCATCAGCGTGCGGTCATAGTCCGCGCCGAAATTGTGCCAGTCCTCCACGATGAAAAGCCCCTCGAGCGCGCCAGCCACCTGGCTCATCGAGGGAATCACCGAATTGGGAAAGATGTACTTGTCGATCCATGGGTCCGGCCGTCCCGGTGCGCCGTTGCTGCCGATGGTGTGCAGCAGAACGAGGCCATCCTTGCGCAGGCAGCGTCGGGCCACTTCGAACCACGTGCGGTAGTTCTTGCCGCCGACGTGCTCGAACATGCCGACCGAAAGGATCGCGTCGAAAGGCTCGTCGAGGTCGCGGTAGTCCTGCAGGCGGATCTCGACCGGCAGGCCGTGGCATAGCTCACGGGCGTAGGCGGCCTGCTCCTTCGAAACGGTCACGCCCACCCCGCTGACGCCGTAGCGCTCGGCGGCGAACTTCAGTGCCTCGCCCCAGCCGCAGCCGATGTCGAGGATGCGCTGGCCGGGCCGCAGGGCCAGCTTTCGGCAGATCAGGTCGAGCTTCGCTTCCTGCGCGTCATCCAGATTGTCGGCGTGCGCCCAATAGGCACAGGAATACACCATGCGTTTGCCAAGCATCGCCTCGAAGAGATCGTTGCCCAGGTCGTAATGACGTCGTCCGACGTCCCAGGCGTGCGCGCCTCGCTGGCGGTTGATCAGCCGCGCCCTGAGATGCGTCATCAGGGTGTCCAGCGTGAGCACCGACTCGTCGAGGTGCGACGACAGCACGCGAGCGAAAAAAGCGGGCAGGTCGCCGACATCCCACCAGCCATCCATATAGGCCTCGCCAAAACCGAGCGTACCGTGGGCGAAGACACGCGCGTAGGTGCGCTCGTCGTGGACCACCAGGTCGGTCGGGCGTTGTCCGCCGAGCGTGATGCCGGCTTTTTGAAGGAGGATCTGTGCACGTGCCTTGAGGGAAGAAACATCGTGAGCCATCGATGGAACTCCTTTGGATCCTCGTCAAACGTGGCGAAGCACTCCGCGGGCGATCGCCAGCCCGGCAACCGTCAGCCCGATCGAACCTATCAGGTGCAGTGCGACATGCGCGGCGAACCAGGCGTATTGCTGCCGCAGCAGCAACCCGGTGGATTCCGCCGAGAACGTCGAGAACGTGGTGAGCCCGCCGAGAAAGCCGGTGGCGATGAGCAGACGCAGTTCGACCGGCAACGTCTGGAAGTGGTCGAACACGCCGAGCGTGACGCCCATCAGCAGGCCGCCGGCCAGATTGGCGCAAAGCGTCCCGAGCGGGATGTTGGGAACGAGGGCATTAAGCGCCACGGCCAGCCACCAGCGCAGCAGGCTGCCCACGGCGCCGCCGATCCCCACAGCAAGAAATCCGCTATAGCCCATGTGACCCTCGATGCGATGTGGCGGTTCGATTATGGGGCTTTGCGGTGAGCCGGGCGAGGGGACCGGAGGCTTGCCGCTATACTGATCGTTCCCCTGAACGCCATGGCCGCTCCCATGACCTCCGCGACGCGCGACCCGAGGCGCTACCTGCCGTTTCTGCTGGCCGCTCTGTCGATGATCGGGCCGTTCTCGATCGATGCGATCTTCCCGGGCTTCCCGGATATCGGCCGCGACTTCGGGGTGGGCGCCGTCGCTCTCCAGCAGTTGCTGAGCGTCTACCTGCTGGCATATGCGGTCATGAGTCTGTTCCACGGCGCGTTGTCGGACGCCTATGGCCGTAAGCCCGTGATCGTCATCGCGATGGCTGTCTACACCGTGGCGTCCGTCGGTGCGGCCCTGGCGCCGAGCTTCAGCTTCCTGCTGGGTTGCCGCATCCTGCAGGGTCTTTGCGGCGGCGCCGGCATCGTCGTGGGTCGGGCCGTCGTGCGTGACACCATGCACGGCGAAGAAGCCCAGCGCATGATGTCCAAGGTGATGATGATCTTCGGCGTGGCGCCCGCCATCGCGCCTATCGTCGGCGCGTGGCTGCTGGGCATCGATGGCTGGCGCGGCATCTTCTGGGCGCTGACCGGCTTCACGACGTTGCTGACCGTGGGCGTCTCGTATTTCCTGGTCGAGTCGCATCCGCCTGCGCATCGCACGGTATTTCGTCCGCGACCGCTGTTGCGCGGCTATAGGGCGATCCTCAGCGACCTGCCGTTCTGGCCACTGGCGATCGCGGCGTCGGTCAATTTCTCCGGTTTGTTTCTCTATATCGCGTCGGCGCCGCACCTGATTCGCGACCTGCTGGGTCTGGGCGCGAGCGGGTTTCCGTGGCTGTTCGTGCCGGTGGTCAGCGGTATGGTTGCCGGTGCCTTCATTTCAGGGCGCGTGGCGGGAAGGGCCAGCGCGGCCCGCACCGTGTCATGGGGCTATGCGTCGATGCTGTCGTCGTGCGCGTTGAATCTGATCCTGGCGGTGACGCTGGATCACCCACGGGTGCCGTGGTCGACGCTGCCGCTGGCTCTGTATGGGTGCGGGGTCCAGTTGGCCTTCCCGACGCTGACGTTGTTGTTGCTGGACCGTTTTCCGGAGCAGCGCGGCGGCGTGTCATCGGTCCAGGCGTTCGGCAGTCTGATCCTTACGGCTCTCGTGGCCGGCGTGCTTTCGCCGGCGCTGTCCGACAACATGCTGACTCTTGCCATCGGCGCCACAACGATCTGCCTGATCGGTCTCGCGGCGTGGATGTGGTACGTCTCGCTGGAGCGCCGCCGCCTGGCGCGTGCGAAGGCCGGGGCGGCGTCGAGCGTGGTTTCGCAGATCGAGCGCAACGAACCGGGCTGAGTATCGGCCCGGCGGCAGAATTGGGGGACACGTTCAGCCTCGTGCCGCGTCCAGTACATTCGCCACTTCCGCATGGCCTGTGGACCTCAACAAGACAGCAACGACGGCGAAAGCCGAGCCCAGGATCATCGCGAGGCCGGCGAGAGCCATCAGCGCCAGCTGAAGCTTTGTCGGGACCGTTGACAGTGTCTGGTGGATAGATGAAAAGTTGGCATCCATTTTCTGGTAGACAGCAGCGAAGCCCGCATCCATTTTCTGGTAGACGGCAGCGAACTGCTGATCGACAGCAGCGAAGCCCGCATCCATTTTCTGGTAGACGGCAGCGAACTGCCGATCGACAGCAGCGAAGCCCGCATCCATTTTCTGGTAGACGGCAGCGAACTGCTGATCGACAGCAGCGAAGCCCGCATCCATTTTCTGGTAGACGGCAACGAACTGCTGATCGACAGCAGCGAAGCCCGCATTCATTTTCTCGTAGACAGCAACGAATTTCTGGTCGACGGCAGCAAATCCAGCGTCCATTCTCTGTTGGGTGGAAGCGAATTCCGCGTCCAGATCCGAATCCCGCGTCGCTCGATTGTTCTATGACGGTGAGTCTCTTATCTATCGAATGGAGCTGGTCCTTGATGGCGCGCGTGTCGCCCCGCATCTCATCCAGGTCGCAGCGAATGAACTGGCTGTCGGTTTCCAGGCGGTCGATTCTTTTTCCGATATCGCCACCGTGAGACGACGTAGCAGCTGCGACGCCGCCCGTGTTGCCGCGAGCGGGGGGAGTCTCCCGTGGACCGGGGATGACGTACTTCATCGTTGTTTCTCCATTGCCGACAGGCTCGCGCACCTCGAAACCCCGCGGATGTCTCCGCGGTAACGTCGGGCGATGCCTGATCCAAGGCTAAGGGAGCCGATCCGCCTTTAGAATCGGATAAATCTGAAAAAAGCGCCTGGTTTGTGCCAGTTAGTCGACAGGCAGTCCGCGGTCACGGAGAAACGCGCGCGCTTCAGGCGCGTCCTGCTCGAACCATGCGAGCGTGGAGCCCAGACGATAGGTGTAACCCCAGCGATCCATGTCTTCCATAATGCGTGCACTGCCTACCGAGGGAAGGTGTCCGCCGAGCACGATCTGCAGGTAGCAGGTGGCGTCCTCTTCCTCGATGGAATCCGTCGCATCGGTGTGGACGAGCGCACGCTTGTCCTCCGGCAGCACGATGAGGTGGCAGGCTTCGTGGAGGAGGGAGTGGACCGGGGTGTCGGTGCGCGCGTAGACCGTCGTGCCGATGATGCCGGCTTCGGTGTCGCCCCAGTAACTGCCTGGTATGGCTTCGCCGAGGGAGACCTCGACGAGGCTGAGGCCGAACCCTTTCAGCAGCTGGCGCGGTTCGTCGAAACCGATGTCGCCGACGCGGAGGACCGCGTCGGCGGGATCGGCCGGACTCATATCGCGGACTTGCCGTCCGGCAAGGCGACGGAGAGTTCGAGTACTTCGTGGCCGCTGTCACGTTCGAGCGTCACGTTGACTGCCTCGACGTCGACGTTGACGTACTTGCGGATCACTTCGAGCAGCTCGTTGCGCAGCAGCGGCAGGTAGTCGGGACCGCCGCGCGTCGAGCGCTCCTGGGCGACGATGATGCGCAGACGCTCTTTGGCGACGCCGGCGCTCGGTTCGGGTTTACGCTTCAGGAAATCGAGGATACCCATGCTCAGCCTCCGAATACGCGCTTGAGGAAGCCCTTCTTGACCGGCTCGAGGAAGCGAAGCGGACGCTCTTCGCCCAGAATGCGCGCGACGGTGTCCTTATAGGCCGCACCCGCGTTCGAGTTGTCATCCAGGATGACCGGCACGCCCGCGTTGGACGCGGCGAGCACGTTCTCCGATTCCGGGATGACGCCGACGACGTTGATACCGAGGATTTCCTCGACGTCCTTCACGCTGAGCATCTCACCGGCTTCGACCCGGTTCGGGTTGTAGCGCGTGAGCAGGAGGTGCTGTTTGATCGGTGCCTCGCCTTTTTCCGCACGACGGGTCTTGCTCGAAAGCAGGCCGAGGATGCGGTCGGAGTCTCGGACCGAGGAGACTTCCGGATTGACGACCACGACGGCATGGTCGGCGAAGTACATCGCCAGGTGCGCGCCCTTTTCGATGCCGGCGGGGGAGTCGCAGACGACGAAGTCGAAGTTTTCCTTCGTGAGTTCGTCGAGGACCTTTTCCACGCCTTCCTGAGTCAGGGCGTCCTTGTCGCGCGTCTGCGAGGCGGCGAGCACGAAGAGGTTTTCGTGGCGCTTGTCCTTGATCAGCGACTGCTTGAGCGTGGCTTCGCCGTGAACGACATTGACGAAGTCGTAAACCACGCGCCGCTCGCAGCCCATGATCAGGTCGAGATTGCGCAGGCCGACGTCGAAGTCGATGACGGCGACTTTCTTGCCCTGCATGGCGAGGCCGGTGGCGAGGGAGGCGCTGGTGGTGGTCTTGCCGACTCCGCCCTTGCCGGAGGTGACGACGATAATTTCTGTCAAGAGATGTCTCCGAGTGTTGCTGCGACGGACGGCATCAGAGCCGTGCGACCATGAGTTTTCCACTGTCGAGCCAGCACTGGACGGCCTGGCCCTCGAATTCTTTGGGCATGTCTTCAAACACGCGGTAGTGACCGGCGATAGCCACCAGCTCGGCACGGAAATCCGAGCAGAAGATGCGCGCCGACTCGTCGCCCTGTGCCCCGGCCATGGCACGGCCGCGCAGGCTGCCGTAGACATGGATGGAGCCATCGGCGATGACTTCCGCGCCATTGGCGACGGCAGCCATGACCACGAGATCGCGGTCGCGGGCGTATATCTGCTGGCCGGAGCGCACGGCGCTGCCGATGTGGTGCTGGGCTGTCGTGGCGCCGCCGGTGTCTTCGTCGTTATCCAGCGGAGCGCGGGCCGGTTCCGCGCGGCCCGGTGCGGGCGGCGCGACCTGTACGGCGGCATCGCCCGACGCGGGTTCGTACTGGGCACGGAACTTGGCGATAAGCGGGAGATTCATGCGCTCGGCGAGCGCTTCGGTCTCCGCGGTTCCGTAAGCAATGCCGACGGGCAGCATGCCCGCGCTGCGGATGGCTTCGAGCAGCGCGTCGACCATGCCGTCGTCCGGCAGCTTCGGCAGGTGTGAGAGGTCGAGGACCACCGCGGCGCGGTTGAACATCTGCGGCGCGGAGCGCACGCGGCGTTCGAGTTCTTCGACCAGCGCGGCGGCATCGACCCGGCGCAGGCGCACGCAGGCGATACCGACCTGGCCGAAGCGGAGGTCGCAGGCGGCTTCGAGGGATTCGGCGCGGGCGTTCATGCGCGTACTCCTGCGGCATCCGCCGGGCGTTGCCGCTCACCCAGCCATGCGACGGCGGGCAGGCCGTCCTGCTCGAGGTAACGCTCGCGCACGAACGGGAAACTGGGCAGTTCGCGGGCGAGCAGACTCACCTTCGGGCCGGTCTCCCCCATTTTTTGCTGACCGACTTCCTGGAAGCCCATGGTGCCGTGGAACAGCACGGTCTGGTCGTCGCGGGGTTCAAGGAAGACTTCGCAGGTCAAAAGCGGCACACGTACCTCGGCATAACTTTGTACATCGCAGTAGAAAATGCGGCCCAGACCGTGCCCGCGCGATTCGGATGCGATCACGATGCGATCGATATACACGAAGCTTTCGTAATGGGCCTGGAACCAGCGGAAATTGGGGCTGGTGTAGTCGGCGTCCTGGCGCATGGCGATCAGGAAGCCGAGGATGCGACCGTCCTGTTCGGCCACGCGGAAGTAATGCGCGATGTCGTACAGGTAGCGCAGGCGGGACATGTCCGTGGCGAGAATGCCGGTGCCTGCCTCGTTATTGAGTGCGAGCACGGCATCCAGGTCGTGCTCGCGCACGTCGCGGATGGCAAGGGCCATTCGTTGCTCCGCTTGAGTGTTCTTGGAAAGCGACCCCCAGGCCGCCGAATGCGCGGCATTATGGCATGCCCGCGACTCGCCGGGGAGCGCGACGCGGATGTAAAACCGTTGTAAAGCCAACGCTTGCCGCCTGCCGGAGCGTGACTTCTATCAGGTGGTGGGCGGCGCGCGAGGCCCTATGATGAGGCCATGTCCAAGCTTCAGTTCAATCACGTCCGGCTGCTGCGGTACGCCACCTATCTGGCCTACCTCTGCGCGGGCCTCCCGTTGTCGATCCAGCGCGCCGGTAACCAGCCGGGCCAGATCGGCGACATGGCCTTGCTGGCCTGGATCGCGTGCTACCTCGTCTTTGGCGTCGTCTACTGGCTCCTGACCCGCCAGCTGGGTTCGCGCGTGGACGGTTTCACGCGTGTCGCCGTCCTGCTGATCCTGACCGGCACCGCGCTCGCCGTGGGCGGGCTGAGCAAGAGCGGCGTCAGTGCGCTCCTGCTGGTGATCGTCGCCGCCGTGGTTCCCTGGATCATCAGCCTGCCCCTGGCGATGGCCTGGATGGTGCTGGCGCACGTCGCCCTGATACCCCTGTTCTATGCCGCGGTCGGCTGGTCGCTGGTCGCCTCGGTCATGCAGGCGGTCCTCTATTTCGGCTTCTCGGCCCTGATGTTCATCGCCTCGCTGATCGCCAGCCAGCAGGCGGACGAGCGCGAGGAATTGCGCCATCTGAACGCGGAGCTACGCGCGACCCGCGCGCTCCTGGCCGAGTCGACCCGCATCGCGGAGCGCATGCGCATCGCGCGCGACCTGCACGATCTGGTCGGTCACCACCTCACGGCGCTCAGCCTCAACCTCGAGGTCGCGAGCCACCTGACCAACGACACGGCCCGCGAGCATGTGCTGAAGGCGCAGAAAACCGCCAAGCAGCTTTTGGCGGACGTGCGGGAGGTGGTCAGCGAGTTGCGTCAGGACGACGCCATCGACCTCACCCAGGCCCTGCGCAGTCTCACGGAAGGCGTGCCGGGGCTGGCCGTACACCTGAGTGTCCCGCCGCGTTTCGGCGTGGAGGATCCGCGTCGGGCGCAGATGCTGTTGCGCTGCGCCCAGGAGATCCTCACCAATACGGTCCGTCACGCCAACGCTCGCAATCTCTGGCTGACCTTCCGTCACACCGGACCGGACGAACTCTGTCTGGACGCGCGCGACGACGGTCGTGGCAGTACCCAGTTCCACCCGGGCAACGGCCTGAACGGCATGCGCGAACGTCTCGCCGAGTTCGGCGGGACGGTCACCTTCGGCGGTGGGATGCAGGGCGGATTCGCCCTGACCGCCCGCCTGCCGCTGGGTGAGGAGCCCACGCTGGCCCACGCCCCGGCTCGTCACACGCTGGAGGTCACGGATGACGCCGAGGCCCTCCCGCGTGCCACACTTTCCGTTCCTTCCGAGGACCACCCATGATTTCCGTCTGCCTCGTTGACGATCAGAACCTGGTGCGCCAGGGCATCCGCTCCTTGCTGGACCTCGCCGGCGATATCCGTGTCGTGGCGGAATGCGCCGACGGCGCCCAGGCGGTGCAGACGATCCCCCAGGTACGGCCGGACGTGGTCCTGCTCGATCTGCGCATGCCCAACATGAGCGGCCTGGAGGTCCTGCAGACGCTGGGCGGCCGCAATGAACTCCCGCCGACGATCATCCTGACCACCTTCGACGACGACCAGCTGGTGTTGTCCGGCCTGAAGGCCGGCGCCCGTGGCTATCTGTTGAAAGACGTGTCGCTCGATCAGCTCGTCGAGGCCGTGCGCACCGTCTCCGCGGGCGGTTCGCTGGTGGCGCCCATGGTCACCCAGCGCCTGCTGGCCGGCGTGGGTCGCATCCAGAACCAGTTTTCCAGCCTGGAGCAGCCGGATCCGCTGACCGAACGCGAGACCGAGATCCTGCGACTGCTGTCGGGCGGCTACAGCAACAAGGAAATCGCCAATTCCCTGCGGGTCGCCGAGGGGACGGTGAAAAACCATGTGTCCAACATCCTTTCCAAACTGGGCGTCCGGGACCGCACGCGCGCCGTATTGAAGGCGCTGGAGCTCGGGATCGTCTGAGCCCGACTCGACCGGGCGGCATCGTCCGGGAGCTTCCGGCCGAAAATCCGCTTGTGCAGGCTTGCGAAAAAGGGCAGGGGACCCAATGGCGTTCCCTGTCGTGAGCAGCTACCATCGGCTCTTTCGGCGCTGGCGAACCCCAAGCCACGGCCGATTCTTCAGGGGTGACCATGCGGCGTCCATGGCCGTGTGCGGAGCCTGTTCGTAAGACGTTCGGAGAACCGTGGAATGACGCGTCTGTTAGAATTTATCGTTGCCCTCGTCATCGTCGCCGTATTGGGCGTCGTTGTCGGGCTGGCTATGCCCTCGGCCGGACACGTCGAGCGCGAAATGCTGATCAGCAAGGACTTGCGCCAGGTTTACGACGTTTTCAGCAACTTCCGTCGTTTCCCTGACTACACCGTCCTTCGCTCCTTCGATCCCAAGGTCCAGTTCGAGCTTTCGGGCAAGGCTTACGGTCCGGGTGCCAAGATCGCCTGGAAGGCCGACGACAAGAAGGTCGGTGACGGCTCGCTCGAGATCGCCTCGATCGATCCGGATTTCTCCAAGGTGTCCGATGCCGGCAAGGGCACCATCGTCTGGAACGTCGACAATGCCTGGCGCGGTAACGACAAGAAGTTCACCATCAACCTCGAGCGCACTGGCCGCAGCCAGAAGCTCGTCAAGGTCAAGTGGGCTTACGACGTCGACTACGGCTTCAACCTGGTCAACCGCTTCTCCAACCTCTATATCCACGGCGATCCGGACGCGCTGATTCAGTTCAGCCTGTCCAACCTTCAGAACCTGATGGCTGCGATCCCGAACATCGACTACAGCAAGATGGTTCCGGCCATCGCCGACCAGCCGGCCAAGCCGATCCTCTTCGTGTCGACCACGGCCCCGCGCACCCTCGACGACGTCGACACCGCGTCGGATAAGGCCTGGGGCGAACTGCAGGCCGCGGCGAAGAAGCTGGGCGTGAACATCGTCAGCCCGCGCATCACCTTCACCACGAACTGGGGCGACCAGAACTATACGTTCGACGTCGCCGCCGAGATCGACGCCACCACGCTGAAGATCAACGGTCAGGACGTCGAACTGACGGCCGCCCAGCGTCCTTCGCTCGACGCCGCCGCTCCGGCTGCCGCCTCGACGGCCGCCGCTCCGGCCGCTGCCGATTCGACGTCGCCGGGTAGCAAGGACAAGCTCGGCCGCGTCATCGTCGACGGCAACGTCAAGGCTGTTCTCGCCTTCGGTGGCAAGGCGCTCAAGGCGGAGTGGAACGGCACCGGTGCCGGCCTGCCGCAGACGCGTCAGATGCTCGAAGCCTACTCGCAGACCCATGGTTACAAGTTCGACGACGTCACCTTCCGTCCCTACGACATCCAGGTGAAGGCGCCGACCAACAACCACGGTACGATCGAGGGTTACGACGAGCAGAAGTTCGAGATCTACCTGCCGCTGCAGGGCGACAACATTCCGGAGCAGACTCCGGAACAGGAAGCCGGCCTGAAGCAGCCGGGCCTGGAAGATTCGGCTCCGGCCGGCTCGTCCTCCGCCCCCGCTCCGGCGGGTACCGCTGCGGCTCCGGCCGAAGCGGGCAGCGCGCCGACGATGGCCCAGTAAGCCTCGTAAGCCATGCGACACGAAGAGCCCCGGTAACCCCGGGGCTTTTTTATGCGTTAATTGTCGTCAATGATCGAGACCGACCGACTGACCCGTTGCTATGGCCCGCTGATCGCGGTGGATGCCCTTTCCCTGCGTGCCGAACCGGGCCAGGTGCTGGGGCTGCTCGGCCCCAATGGCGCCGGGAAGTCCACGGCCATGCGCATGATCGCGGGGTTCCTCACTCCGACGTCCGGCACCGCCCGCGTCTGTGGCCACGACGTCCGCAAGGAGCCCCTGTCGGCCAAGCGCGCCCTGGGCTACCTGCCGGAGGGTGCGCCCAGCTATGGCGAAATGACGGTCCGTGAGTTCCTTACGTTCATCGTCAGGGTTCGTGGCCTGGACCGCGACATCGCGTATCGGCGCTTCGATGAGGTCGTCGCCCGTCTCGAACTGGAAGACGTGCTGGAGCAGACCATCGGTACCCTGTCCAAGGGCCTGCGTCGCCGGGTCGGCCTCGCGCAGGCGATCCTGCACGATCCTCCGGTACTGATGCTCGACGAACCGACGGACGGCCTGGATCCCAACCAGAAGCATTCCGTGCGCATGCTCATCGATGCCATGGCGCGGGAGCGCACCATCCTGATTTCCACGCATCTGCTCGAAGAGGTGCACGCTTTGTGCAATCGCGTCGCGATCATCGCCAACGGCAAGCTGCTCGCCGACGCGACACCGGCCGAGCTGGAGGCGCGCTCGCGGTATCACGGAGCCGTTTCCTTCAGCGCGCAGGGCAGTGCGGTGTCCCGCGAGATGCTTGCGCGCATTCCGGGCGTGTCGATGGTGGAAGTGGATCCGCTGGATGGGCGGGTCACCGTGTTCCCGAAACCGGGGCAGCCGATCCTCGACGAGGTGCAGGCGCTTCTTCGCACGCAGAACCTGCGGGTTTCGGAGATTCAGCTGGAGCAGGGCAGGCTGGACGAAGTCTTCCGGCAGATCACGACGCAGCCGCGCGGAGGCCACGCATGAGCGCCGTCACCGCCATCGCGCGCCGCGAGTTGTGGGGCTACTTCGTGACGCCTGTGGCCTACGTCTTCATGGTCATCTTCCTGGTGCTGGCCGGAACGCTGACGTTTTACAGCGGCGATTTCTACGATCGCGGCCTGGCCGACCTGCAGCCTTTCTTCGACATGCATCCCTGGCTGTACCTCGTGCTGGTGCCCGCCGTGACCATGTCGATGTGGGCCGAGGAACGGGCGTCCGGCACGCTCGAACTGCTGTTCTCGCTGCCGGTGTCGATTTCGCAGGCCGTGCTGGGCAAGTTCCTGGCCGCCTGGGCCTTCATCGGTGTTTGTCTGGTCCTGACCTTTCCGATCTGGATCACGGTGAATTACCTCGGGGATCCCGACAACGGGGTGATCCTCGCCGGCTACGTCGGTAGCTGGCTGATGGCCGGTGCGTTCATCGCCATCGGGGCGTGCATGTCCACCGCTACCCGGAGCCAGATCGTCGCGTTCATCCTGACCGCATCGGTGTGCTTCCTCCTGCTCCTGGTCGGACAGCCCCAGGTGCTCGATTTTTTCCAGGACTCGGTGCCGCCGAAGCTGATCGGCGCCATGGGGCAGCTGAGCATGGCGCGACACGCCAACGCTATCGCCCGCGGGGTACTCGATCTGCGCGACCTGGTGTACTTCTTCGCCACCATCGTCGCCTGGCTCGGCGCGAGTGTCGTGGTACTCGACCTGAAGAGGACGCGCTGAGATGGCCCGTCGCTTCAGGATCACCCGTTCGTTGCGCCTGCGCGCGGCACTGGTGGCGATCGCCGTGCTTTTCCTTGCGGCGGTGGCGATCAGTTCGATGTCGTTGCGCACGGCACGCGTCGACCTCACGGCCGACCGTATCTACACCCTGACGCCGGGCACGCTGCAGATCGTCGACGCCCTGCGCAAGCCGCTGACTGTCACGCTGTATTTCTCCGACCACGCCACGCGCGACCTTCCGCAGTTGCGCAGCTACGAGCAGCGTGTGCAGGAGATGCTGCGAGAGATCGCGGTTCGCGCCCACGGCCGGGTACGGTTCCGCGTCATCGACCCGGTGCCTTATTCCGACGATGAAGACGCTGCCGAAGGCTACGGGCTGACGCCTGCCACCGGTGGCAGCAATGGCGAGCGCGTGTTCTTCGGTCTCGTCGGCATGGACGGGACCGGTGAAGTGCCGCCCCAGGCGATCCCGTTCTTCGACCCCGCGCGCGAGTCGTTCGTCGAATACGACATCGCCAAACTGCTCTATGAGCTTGGCATGCCGCAGAAGCCGAAACTCGGGGTGGTGAGCTCGCTGCCGGTGGAAGGCAATCCGGTGATCGGAGAAGCGCCGTGGACACTGTTCCATCAGCTGGACCAGATCGCGGACGTCACGACGATCGATCCCGAGGGACTCACCCACATCGATCCGTCGATCAAGGTGTTGCTGCTGGTCCATCCCAAGCGTCTGTCGGACGACGCGCAGTATGCGATCGACCAGTACGTACTGCGCGGCGGACACCTTGTCGTCTTCGTCGATCCCGACTCGGAAATGGATAGCGCGCCCCTGATCGATCCGCGGGGGACGGTGGACGATCACGACTCCGATCTGCATCGTCTGTTCGAGGCCTGGGGCGTGGTCTTCGACCCGACTCAGGTCGTGCTGGACCGTTCGCATGCGCTGACGATCGACCTCAACGGCAACAATATCGGCCATCCGGCGATGCTCGGGCTGGGGACGCAGGACCTCAATCACGACGATGTGGTGACGGCGAGCCTGCAGCGCGTGAATTTCTCGACAGCGGGCCACTTCGAGCTTGCGCAGGACACGAAGGCGCGATTGGTACCGCTGGTGCAGACGTCCGACGAGGCGGCTGTTGTCGCCGCGCAGCGCGTGCGCGATGCCGCGAACGATCCGACCACCCTCATGGAGAACTACGAGCCCAGTCACGAGCGCTACGTCCTGGCTGCGCGGCTGCGCGACACCTTCCACACGGCGTTCCCCGAACGTGCGGGAAAGGGGCATCTCGACCAGGCGGCCGGCCCCGGCGAGATCGTGCTGGTCGCCGACACCGACCTGCTTTCGGATCGCTTGTGGATCGACGTGCAGCCGTTGCTGGGGCAGCAGCAGCTGACACCGTTTGCCAACAACGGGGACTTCGTCTCGAACATCGTCGACAACCTTGGCGGGTCCACCGCCTTGCTGTCCATTCGTGGACGGGTCAACGCGCAGCGGCCGTTCACCCGGGTCCGCGCGCTGCAGGCCGCGGCGGACCGCAAGTTCCTGACGAAGAAACGCGAGCTGGAGAACGAGCTCTACGATACCCAGCGGCGTCTGGCCGAACTGCAGCCCAGCAAGGGTGGGAGTGGCGGTACGGCCACCGCGGAGCAGCGGCGCGAGGTCGAGCAGTATCTTCAGCGCAAACTCGCGATCGGTAAGGAGCTGCGCGACGTGCAGCACCAGCTCAACGCCGAGATCGACGCGCTGGGCCTGCGCCTGAAGTTCATCAACATCGTGCTCATCCCGGGGCTGGTTGCGCTCATCGGCCTGATCTACGGCTGGCGACGCACCCGTCGCGGTCGCCGCGCGGCCTGACGGTGGGCGCCGGTGCGCTGAAGTGGATCGTGCCCTGGGAGTTTTCCTGGGTCTTCGTGATCGTGTTCGCCTCTACGGCGCTGCTGTATGCGGCGGGGTGCCGGCGACTGCGGGTGTCGATGGCACGCAAGGCGGCGTTCTGGGTCGGTATGGCGATGATCTACGTAGCGCTGCATACCTACTTCGATTACTTCGCGGAGCACGAGTTTTTCATGCACCGCATCCAGCAAGTGCTTCTCCATCATCTGGCGCCCTTGCTGATCATCGCCTCCTATCCGGGAACGGTGCTGCGGGCCGGCCTTCCGCCGGCGTGGCGCATCCGGTTGCGTCGCGCCGGGCGTTCGCCGGTATCGCGCGCACTGTCGGCGATACTGCTACACCCGGCCGTCGTCACGCTCCTTTTTGTCGCGCTGATCGTCGTCTGGCTGATTCCCGACATGCAGACGCTCGCCATGCTGGACTGGCGCATCTACCGCGCGATGAACTGGTCGATGGTGCTGTCCGGCCTGGCCTACTGGTGGCTGGTGCTCGACCACCGGCCGAAGCCACCCGGTCGCATGTCGCCCGGATGGCGCGTGTTGTCACCCGGAATCACGATGACGCCGCAGATCGTCGCCGGCGCCATCGTCACCTTCTCGAAGACCGATCTGTACCCGATCTTCGAGATCTGCGGTCGTGCGTTCACGCTCAACGTGCTGACGGGTCAGCTGATCGGAGGAGTGATCATGTGGGTGCCCGCGGCGATGATCGAATCCGCGGGCGGCCTGCTCGCGATGCGCCAGTGGCTGCGCCTCTCGCGCGCCGGGCGCCTGCCACGACGGGCGCCCGTGCGTCGCGTGGCGGCGCGTCAGTAGACCTTCGCCACCTTGTCCGCCTTGGCGGTGACCTTGTCCTTCTTCGGCTTGCCCTTCAGCGGCGGCAACTCGATTTCCTCATTGGGCACGAGCTGATCGGGGATCTGGTCGAGCAGATGGCGGATCAGATTGAGCCGCCCGGTTTTCTGATCGTTGAAGTCGGCCACGAACCACGGCGCGTCGGCCGTGTGCGTGCGCTGGATCATCGCGTCACGCAGGTCGCCCGTCTCGGCGTATTTCTCCCGTCCCTTGAGGTCGACGGGTGACAGCTTCCAGCGTTTCAACGGATCTTCCGCGCGCTCGGCGAAGCGCTCCTCCTGCTCCTGCTGATCCACGGAAAGCCAGTACTTGAGCAGGATGATGCCGTCGTCGGTCAGCAGTTTCTCGAAGGCCGGGCAGGCTTTCATGAAAGCGTCGTACTGCTCGTCGGTACAGAAGCCCATCACCGGCTCGACGACGGCGCGGTTGTACCAGCTGCGGTCGAACAGGACCAGCTCGCCCGCCGATGGCAGGTGTGCCACGTAGCGCTGGAAGTACCACTGGGTCTGTTCGTCCTGCGACGGCTTGCCCAGGGCGACGACGCGCGCGGCGCGGGTGTCGAGCTTGTCGGTGATGGCCTTGATGGTGCCGCCCTTGCCGGCGGCATCGCGGCCTTCGAAGAGGACGACCATGCGTTTGCCGGTGCGGCGCAGCCATCGGGTCAGGCCGATCAGTTCGATCTGCAGGGCTTCGAGGTCGTGTTCGTAGGCTTTCTTCTTTTTCTTGCCCATCGGTTCGTTCCACGCGGGGAGGGTGACCGATTGTGGGGCAGAAAATGTCATCCCGCCGTCAGACTTTGTAACTCGTCGGCCTGCGCCTCGCGGGTCAGCGTATCGATCAGCTCGTCCATATCGCCCTGCAGTACCTCGGTGAGCCGGTACAGCGTGAGGTTGACGCGGTGATCGGTGATCCGCCCCTGCGGGAAGTTGTAGGTGCGGATGCGCTGGCTGCGATCGCCCGAGCCGACCTGCAGGCGGCGGGATTCGGCCTGCGCGGCACTCTGCTTGCTCCGCTCCGCGTCCAGAAGGCGGGCCTTGAGCAGGCTCATCGCCCGGGCGCGGTTCTTGTGCTGGCTGCGCTCGTCCTGGCATTCGACCACCGTCCCCGTCGGCAGATGGGTGATGCGGATGGCCGAGTCCGTTTTGTTCACATGCTGGCCACCGGCGCCGGAGGCCCGGAAGGTGTCGACCTTGAGGTCGCCGTCGCGGATTTCGATCTCGTCGATGTCGTCCTGCTCGGGCAGGATCGCGACGGTCGCCGCCGAGGTGTGGATACGGCCCTGCGACTCGGTTTCGGGCACACGCTGCACGCGATGGGTGCCCGATTCGAACTTCAGCTTCGAATAGGCGCCGCGGCCCTCGATACGGGCGACGATTTCCTTGTACCCGCCATGCTCTCCGTCGTTCGCGCTGAGGATCTCGACGTGCCAGCGCTGTCGCTCCGCATAGCGGGCGTACATGCGGAAAAGGTCACCGGCGAAGATCGCCGCCTCGTCGCCACCGGTGCCGGCGCGTACTTCGAGAAAGAGATTGCCCTCGTCACGCGGGTCCTTCGGCAGCAGGAGGATCTGCAGCTCGCCATCCAGCTCGGTCAGGCGGCCCTCGATCCGCTCGATATCGTCCGCGGCCATGTCGCGCATCTCGGGATCGTCGAGCATGGCTCGGGTCTCGGCCAGCTCGCGCTGGGCCTCGTCGTGCTCCCGCAGCGACAGGGCGACAGGCTCGAGCTGGGCATACTCCCTCGAAAGATCGCGAAAGCGCTGGTTGTCGGCGAGGGCGTCCGGCTGCGCGAGCAGGCGGCCGACTTCCTCGTGACGTTCGGCGAGGGCTTCGAGTTTGCGGCGGATCGAGGGAGTCATCAAAGGCACGACAGAGGGCTATAGCCCGACATCATGCGGAAACGTCGTCGTCCGGGTCCAGTCCATACAGCCGGCCGGCGGCGTGAAGCAGGTCCAGATCGCCTGATAGGGCGGCATCGCGCAGGCGTGCGCTGGGTGCGTGCAGCAGCTTGTTGGTCAGGGTATTGGCCAGGAACGCGAGGGCTTCTTCCGCGGGACGTCCTCTGGCCAGCATGGCCTGCGCCTTGGCCAGCACTTCGTCGCGCTGCGTCTCGGCCGCGAGGCGCATGTCCACGGCAGGGTTACGCAGGGTGAGTGCGCGGCGCCAGGACATGTAGCGTTCGACCTGGAGGTCGATGATGGCGTCGGCTTCGCGGGCCGCCATTTCGCGGGACCGGCGGTTCTCGTCGATAACCTGCTTCAGGTCGTCGATGCCGTAGAGGTACACGTCGTCGAGCTGCGCCACCTCCGCCTCGATATCGCGTGGCACGGCGATATCGACCATGAACATCGGACGGCGGCGGCGGGCGGCGATGGCATCGGTAACCATTGCCTTCGTCACCACCGGCAGCCGCGAGGCCGTCGAGGTGATCACGATGTCGGCCTCGGCCAGGTGGCGGGGCAGGTCGGCCAGTGAGATGGCATAGCCGCTGTAGCGGCTGGCGAGTTCCTGGGCGTTCTCGAGGGTGCGGTTGGCCACGATCAGACGGCGCACCTTCTTGTCGGTCAGGTGGCGCGCCGCCAGTTCGATCGTCTCGCCCGCGCCGATCAGCAGGACGCAGGCCTGACGCAGATCCGTGAAGACCTGTTCGGCCAGGCGCACCGCCGTGTAGGCGACGGAGACCGTGTGTGCACCGATACGGGTGTCCGTCCGGACCCGCTTGGCCACCGCGAAGGTGTGCTGGAGCAGGCGTTCCATCGGCGCGCGCAGCGACTGGGCGGTGCGGGCATGCTGGTAGGCATCCTTGACCTGGCCGAGGATCTGCGGCTCGCCCAGCACCATGGAGTCGAGTCCGGTCGCCACCCGGAACATGTGGCGCACCGCGTCGTGTTCGTCATGGCGGTAGAGGAACTCGTCCAGCCGTTGCGGGGTCAGACGATGCTGTCGGGACAGCCACTGGCCGGGTACCCCCTCGAAACCCTCGGTCACGCTGCAGTACAGCTCGGTACGGTTGCAGGTGGAGAGGATCATCGCCTCTTCGACACCGGGTTGCCGGACAAGCTCATCGAGCGCCTCCGGCGTTGCCGTGGCGTCGAATGCCACCTGCTCACGCAGGCTGACCGGCGCGGTGAGGTGATTGAGCCCGAGGGCGATGAGTGGCATGACGGGCTGGAGTCGGCTTCGGTGGCGTCGGCTAAGCTAAGGGCGCATTGTGCGCTCACAAGGGCCGGGCTTATTGCATCGGCTATCGGACGAAATCGGAGAGTAGTGTGCTGAGCGGTCGGTCCAAGTTCAAGCGAGTGCGTCAATATGTGGTCGTCGGTGCCCTCGCGGCCCTGTCCGGTTGCGCCACGGCGCCGCGGACCGCGCCCCAGGCCGTACGCACGGGCGTTCAACCCCTCGACCGGCTTCAGGTGGCGATTCTGCCCCCCGAACGCGACCTTCAGGCACAACTGATGGCGGGTGATTTCGCCCTTGCCGCGAACGATCTCAAGGCGGCGTCGGACGCTTACGGTCGCGCGGCCCAGCTGGGCGACGACCCCCGTGTGGCCGCCCGGGCGACCGAACTGGCCCTGGCCGTGCATGACCAGGACGCCGCCGCGAAAGCGCTGGATCGCTGGGCCAGGCTCGGCGCGAAGCCGCTCGAGCTTGCCGAATCCCGCGCGCGGATGGCTCTGGATCGCGGCGATACCGCCGAGGCGCAGCGTCAGATGGAGATCATGGTCGGCACCGGCGACCCCGATGCCTGGCGTGAATTCGGCCGCACCCTGGTCACCGCCCGGGATGCCGCCCAGGCCGGGCAGCTGCTCGAGCGCATCGCCACGCCGCAGCGGCTTCCCAACGACTCCGCCGCCTGGCTGGCCATGGCCGAGCTGGGCGAAAACCTGGGTCGGCATGACTACGCGAAAACGATCGGGGAGGGCGCGCAGGCCCGTTTTCACGACGCCACCACCTACGGCTGGGCGGCGCAGCAGAAATTCCGCGCGGGCGACAAGGAAGGCGCGAAGCGGCTGTTCGCCAAGGCGGTCGCCACTGACCCGAAAAACACGCACCTCCGCCTGGCCTACGCCACGTTGCTGGCGCAGGGCAATGACGAGAAGTCCGCCGCCCGCGTGCTCGCCGGGGGAACCCAGGACGTCGACACCTACCTGATGCGGATGACGCTCGCCGCGCGTGCCAGCGACAAGGCGGCCGAGGGCAAGCTCTATGACGAGATCCGCCGGCAACCGGATGACGTACAGGCCGATAACGCCTTCACCCTCGGACAGCTGGCCGAACTGCTGGGCAAGCAGGAAGACGCCCTGGACTGGTATGCCGCGGTCGGGGACGACGATCCGCGCATCTTCGATGCGTCCGTCCGCAGCGCCGTCATCCTGCATTTGCAGGGCAAGGACGACGACGCGCACGAGATCGTGGCTGAGCTGCAGACCCAGTACGCCGATCGCCCCGATCAGCTGCGCAAGGCGTTCGCCCTCGACGGCGAGCTCTACATGGATGCGCGTCGGTTCGACGCGGCGGTCAACGCCTATGACAAGGCCTTGCAGGTCAAGGCCGATGACACCGACATGCTGTATTCGCGCGGGCTCGCCAACGCCGAGGCCGGCAAGATCGATCAGGCCGTGGCCGACTTTCGCAAGGTCCTCGAGCTGAAGCCCGGCGACATCGAGGCGAGCAATGCGCTGGGTTACACCCTCGCCGATAACGACCGCGATCTGCCGGAAGCCCAGAATCTGATCCAGGCCGCCCGTGCCGCGCGACCCGACGATCCGTCCGTAGCCGACTCGTGGGGCTGGCTGAAATACCGGCAAGGGCAGCTGGACCAGGCCGAGACCACCCTGCGTGGCGCCTGGACACAGCACAAGGACGGCGACATCGGCGTGCACCTCGCCGAAGTCCTGTGGACACGGGGCGAGCACGATGAGGCACGTAAGGTGCTCAACGAAGTGCGCCGCCTCGACCCGAAAAACGCGGCGCTGCGGAAGACCGAACAAAAGCTGCGTCCGTAGGCCGCGTCCGCCCCGATCGCGCGCATGGCGCGCTCCTGCAGAAGATCCCGTATTCATGCGCCAGACCGCCAGAACGCTCCTTGCCGCACTGCCCCTTTTGCTCCTTACCGCCTGCGCGACCACTCGCGCTCCCGTGCGCAACGTGGGCGACGCCGCCACGCTGGGCATGCAGGAGCAGCGCGAACGCAGTCTCGCCGATACCGACCACTGGACCCTGCAGGGCAAGTTGTCGGTTTCCGACGGCAAGGACAGCAACTCCGGCAGCCTTACATGGCGTCAGGACGGTGAGCGCTACGAGTTCACGGTGCGTGGGCCGATCACCGGCCGCACGTTCCGCCTGACCGGTGGCCCCGATGGTGCCGATCTCGAAGGCCTCGACGGCGGTACCCGTCATGGCGCCGACGCCGAGTCGCTCATGGCGAGCACGGTAGGCTGGCAGATCCCTCTGGGCGAACTGAAGCGCTGGGCCCTGGGGCTGCGCGCCGATACGGGGCCAGCCGAGATGACGTTTGGCGCCGACCGCTTGCCGTCACGTCTCATCCAGGACGGCTGGACCGTCGACTACAAGACGTGGGACGCCACGCGTCAGCCGGCCATGCCCGCCCGCGTCTTCGCCGAGAAGGCGCCATACAAGGTGCGCCTGGCGATCGAGGACTGGTCCTTCGCGAAATAGGTGGCCGCTATACTCGGCGCCCCGTGCACATCCGGCTCCCGCGATGAACTTTGAGATCACCCGCGCCGTCGCGGATCACGCCGAGCGGCTGTGCGACATCGAGCGTGCCGCCGTGGCGTTGTTCCGTGGACATCCGGCGTGGCCGTCGTATTCGTCCATGGCCTTGCCGCGCGAGATCGTCCACGAACTGATCTCCCGGGGGCGTGTCTGGGTCGCCACGGTGGACGACGAGGTCGTCGGTTTCGTCTGCCTCGAGACCGATGGGCGCCCGGACGCGATCGGCATCGCTGAAATCGACGTGCTTCCCGCTTTCGGTGGCCAGGGCATCGGTGCGGCGCTGCTGGAGCATGCCTGTCGGTGGGCGCGCGAGGCCGGCTTCCGTCGCGTCGATCTGGGCACGCTGGCCGACGTGCCGTGGAATGCGCCTTTCTACGCGAAGCATGGCTTCGTGGTGGTCGACAAGCACGCGCCCGGCTTCGCCCGGGCACTCGAACGCGATCGCGAGAACGGTTTCCCCGATCACCTGCGCGTGTTCATGAGTCGCGACCTGGCCCCGCTGGCGCCGGGCGACTGGACGGTCTGGCCGGCCCCGGCCAAGCTCAATCTTTTTCTGCGGATCGTCGGCCGTCTCGACAACGGTTACCACGCCTTGCAGACGGTGTTCCGCCTGCTGGACTGGGGCGACGAGGTTCGCCTGCGCGTGCGCCACGATGGAAGGATCGCGCGTCCGACCCCGGTGGCGGGTGTCCCCGAGGACGCCGATCTGACGGTTCGCGCGGCGCGCCTCCTGGCCGCCGAGACCGGCACCGTCCTGGGCGCCGACATCGAGGTGTTCAAGCGGATACCCATGGGCGGCGGTCTCGGCGGGGGCAGTTCCGATGCCGCGACCGTCCTGGTGGGCCTGAACGCCTTGTGGAAAACGGGCCTGGATGAAGACGCCCTGGCGGCCCTGGCGGTCCGCCTCGGTGCCGACGTGCCGGTCTTCGTCAGGGGCCGCTCCGCCTGGGCCGAGGGCGTGGGCGAGCAGCTGACGCCTATCCGTCTGCCCCGCCGCTGGTACGTCGTCGTCGATCCCCGCGAGCATGTGCCCACCGCGGCACTTTTTGCCGCGCCCGAATTGACACGTCATGCCCCTCAGGCGACAATTTCGGCCTTTGTTTCCGGGGATTCCGCGGAGAACGCCTTCGAGCCTGTGGTTCGCGCGCGTCACCCGCGGGTGGCGGCGGCACTGGACTGGCTGGGCGGCTTCGGTCGCGCGCGGCTTTCCGGCAGCGGCGGTTGCATTTTTCTCGAAACAAGAACCCACGAGGCGGCGCTCGGCATCGCCTCACGCTGTCCCGCGGGCTTCGTCGCCCACGTGGCGGTGGGCGTCGATCCTTCCCCGCTCCTGGTGACGCGGGACCGGATCGACGCTGCTCAAGGACACATGTCGTAAGGACGGGAAGGGCCGCGGGCTGCGGCAAAGCCAAGGTGGGCCGGACGGCTCGCCGGAACGAATTGTTGGGGCGTCGCCAAGCTGGTTAAGGCACGGGATTTTGATTCCCGCATGCGCAGGTTCGAATCCTGCCGCCCCAGCCACCTCGCGGTGGCACATAGCCGATACCCACCCATCTCACGCCAGGAGTTCCTCCGTGGACACGTCCACCCCGATGTTGTTTACCGGCAATGCGCACCGTGCGCTCGCCGACGATGTCGCCGCGCGGCTCGGCATCCCGCTCGGCAAGGCCCTCATCGGCCGGTTCAGCGATGGCGAGGCGCAGATCGAGATCGAAGAAAACGTCCGTAAGCAGGAGGTCTTCGTCATTCAGCCGACGGGTGCCCCCAGCGCGGAGAATCTGTTCGACCTGCTGGTCATGATCGACGCGCTCAAGCGCGCATCGGCCGGCAGCGTCACCGCGGTCATGCCGTATTTCGGCTATGCCCGCCAGGATCGTCGCCCGCGCTCGTCGCGCGTGCCGATCACGGCCAAGCTGGCCGCCAAGATGATCGCGACCGCCGGCGCCGACCGCGTGCTGACGATCGACCTCCATGCCGACCAGATCCAGGGCTTCTTCGATATTCCGGTCGACAACGTGTACGCCTCGCCGGTACTGCTGGCGGACATCTGGCGCCATCACAGCATGGACGACCTGATCGTGGTCAGCCCCGACGTCGGTGGCGTGGTGCGCGCGCGTGCGCTCGCCAAGCGCCTGGACGACGCCGATCTCGCGATCATCGACAAGCGCCGGCCCAAGGCGAACGTGGCCACGGTCATGAACATCATCGGCGACGTCGAAGGCAAGACCTGCATTCTGGTCGACGACATCGTCGATACCGCCGGCACCCTGTGCGCCGCCGCGGCCGCGCTGAAGGAAAAGGGCGCCCGCAAGGTCGTCGCCTACTGCGTCCATCCGGTGCTGTCGGGCGCCGCGATCACCAACATCGAAGGCTCCTCGCTCGACCAGCTGGTGGTCACCAATACGCTGCCGTTGCGCGACAACGCCCGTAACTGTGCGAAAATCCGTCAGTTGTCGGTCGCGGAACTGCTTGCGGAGACCATCCGCCGGATCGCCTTCGGTGAATCGGTCAGTTCGCTCTATATCGACTAAGTATCTGATTTTTCGGGCTTCCCTGGTCGCGGGGAAGCCCTTTACCACCGCCGTGAGGCGGTTTACTTGAGGCAACACCATGGCTACCAATCATCAGCTCACCGCCACGAGCCGCAAGATCGAAGGGAAGGGTGCGAGCCGCCGCCTTCGTACCGCGGGTTACGTGCCGGCTATCGTCTACGGCGCCAACGAGGCTCCGCAGGCTATCCAGGTTCTCCACAACGACGTGCTGCTCGGCTCGCGCTTCGAGTCGTTCTACTCCTCGGTCATCGACCTCACGGTCGACGGCAAGAAGCAGAAGGTCCTGATCAAGGACTGGCAGAAGCACCCGTTCCGTCAGCTCATGCTGCACATGGACTTCCTGCGCGTTAACGAGAACGAGGCCGTCAAGGTCGCCGTGCCCATCCACTTCCTCAACCAGGAAAAGTCGCCGGCTGGCAAGACCTCGGGTCTGGTCATCTCGCACAACCTGACGGAAGTCGTGGTTTCGTGCCTGCCGAAGCACCTGCCGGAGTTCATCGAACTCGACCTGGCCACGCTCGACGCCGGCTCGATCATCCACCTGTCCGACCTCAAGCTGCCGGCCAACGTGGAAATCCCGGAACTGGCCCTGGGCAAGGAACACGACGTCGCCGTCGTGACCGTCGCCTCGATCCAGGAAGAAGTCGATCCGGAAGCGCCGGCCGCTGAAGGCGACGCTTCGACCGAAGACAAGAAGTAATCGGCGGCGGTCCGCGCGCTCCGGCGCCGCGGGCCGCACCCGCTTCGGTCTATGGCGACACTTCGTCTTATCGTCGGCCTCGGTAACCCCGGGGCCGAATACGTCAGGACCCGGCACAATGCCGGGTTCTGGTGTGTCGACGCCATGGCCATGGACCAGGGGGAGCGTTGGACCTTCGACGGCAAGCTGCATGGCGAGACCTGCAAGCTGCGTATCGGTGGCGAGACCGTCTGGCTGCTCAAGCCCGCGACATTCATGAACAAGAGTGGCATCGCCGTCGCGTCGGCGCTGCGCTACTACAAGATCGCGCCGGAGGAGTGCCTCGTCGCCCACGACGAACTGGACCTCCCGCCCGGCACCGTCCGCATGAAGTTCGATGGTGGCCACGGCGGCCAGAACGGCTTGCGTGACATCGTTGCCCACCTCGGGCACGGCAAGTTTCACCGCCTGCGGGTCGGCATCGGCCACCCCGGGCACAAGGACAAGGTCACCCCGTGGGTGCTAGGTCGTCCCAACGCGGCCGACGAGGACGCCATCATGCACGGCATCGGGCGCGCGTTCGACGTGCTGCCGCTGGCGCTGAATGGCAAGTTCGAAGAGGCGATGAAGCGCCTGCACACGGTCGCCTGACCGCACCAATCACCTTTACCGGACCAAGATCGCCATGGGCATCAAATGCGGCATCGTCGGCCTGCCTAACGTCGGCAAGTCCACCCTTTTCAATGCGCTGACCAAGGCGGGCATCGCCGCCGCCAACTTCCCGTTCTGCACGATCGAGCCGAACACCGGCATCGTCCCCGTGCCCGACCTGCGCCTGACCGCGCTGGCCGGCATCGTGAAGCCGCAGCGCGTCATTCCCACCACCATGGAATTCGTCGACATCGCCGGTCTCGTGGCGGGCGCGTCGAAGGGCGAGGGTCTGGGCAACAAGTTCCTCGCGCACATCCGCGAGACCGACGCCATCGCGCACGTCGTACGCTGCTTTGAAGACGGCAACGTCATTCATGTGGCGAACAAGGTGGACCCGATCGCCGATATCGAAACCATCGATACCGAGCTGGCGCTGGCCGATCTCGAGGCCGTGCTGAAGGCGCTCGACCGCGCCACCCGTTCGGCCAAGGCCAACGACAAGGACGCGATCGCGAAGAAACCGGTGCTGGAGAAGCTCCGCGTCGCGCTCGACCAGGGCAAGTCGGCCCGTGCGGCTGGCCTCGATGCCGAGGAAAAAGCCCTCGTCCGCGACATGTTCCTTATCACGATGAAGCCGCTGATGTACATCGCCAACGTGGCGGAAGACGGCTTCGAGAACAATCCGCACCTCGACGCCGTGCGTGCGCGTGCCGTGGAAGAGGGTGCCGAGGTCGTGCCCATCTGCGCCGCCATCGAAGAAGAGCTCTCTCAGCTCGAAGACGCCGATCGCGACGAGTTCCTTAAGGATCTCGGCCTCGAAGAGCCGGGCCTCAACCGCGTCATCCGCGCAGGCTACACGCTGCTCGGCCTGCAGACGTATTTCACCGCCGGCGAAAAGGAAGTCCGTGCCTGGCAGGTCCGCGCCGGTTCCACCGCGCCGCAGGCGGCCGGCGTCATCCATACTGATTTCGAGCGTGGTTTCATTCGCGCCGAAACGGTGGGCTACGACGACTTCATCAAGTTCAACGGCGAGCAGGGTGCGAAGGAAGCCGGGCGTCTTCGTCTCGAGGGTAAGGAATACCTGGTGAAGGAAGGCGACATTCTGCACTTCCGCTTCAACGTCTGATTCCGGCTGTTCATCGGTGATAACGAGAGGCCTCGCTCACGCGAGGCCTTTTTTTCGCGCCGCGCAATTCAATCGCTTGCAATTCAATATTCACAACCCTACATTCAGGGCATGAGCAGGAAATCCCTTCCGGAGGGCGTCGAAGCCCCGCGTACCCTCGACGGGCAGCTGTGCTTTTCGCTGTATTCCGCAAACCTCGCGATGGGGAAGCTCTACCGCCAGCTGCTGGCAAAGCTGGACCTTACCTACCCGCAATACCTCGTCATGCTCGTGCTGTGGGAGCGCGACGGCATTACCGTGTCGGAACTGGGCGACCGGCTGTTTCTCGACTCGGCCACGCTCACCCCGCTGCTGAAGCGATTGCAGGCAGCGGGCCACGTGGTGCGCACGCGCGGTACGCGCGATGAGCGGCAGGTCCTCGTCACGCTCACCGACGAAGGCAGGGCGTTGCGCGAGAAAACCGGGCATGTTCCCGTCGACGTGTTCTGCGCGACCGGTTGCGAGATCGATGAGCTCGTCGGTCTGAAGGCGCAGCTGGAAACGCTGCGCGCGAGCCTGATCGATACCGCGAAGAGCGGCTAACGGACCTCAGCCGGTGATCTGTCGCTGCATGTGATCCAGGTACTGATCCAGCTCGGCCACGCTGGCGAATACTTCCGCCACCGGCACCGCTTTCACGATCTCGAAAACCTTCTTCACCTGCGGCTGCGGGTTCAGCAGCAACGTGCGGCCGGCACGATCCTGCATCTGTTTGCGTAGCTGCGCGAGGCTGCGCAGGCCGGCGCTGCTGATGTAATCGAGCGCGGACAGATCGATGATCAGCGTGCCCCCGTTGTCCACGAGCGGGGTGATATCGCGCAGTGCGTCGTCGAATTCGCCGAAGGTCGCCGCATCGAGGCGGCCTTCCAGCCACACGGTGCTGCGGTCGGTGGTCGGGGATTCACTGCGAACGATCAGGGTCATGGGGCAGGCTCGTCGGACAGGGATGGATCGAAGCGGATGACGACACGGTTGCCGTGTTCGTCGCGTGCATAGTGGAAATCGCTGGCGATGCTGCGTGCAAGATGCAAGCCGAGTCCGCCGATGTCGCGCAGGGCGATATCGCCAGGGAGTTCCGGCGGTTCCGGTTCCAGCGGATCGAAGGGCATGGCATCGTCGCGCAGCTCGAGTCGGACCATGTCGTTGCCGATGTCCAGCTGAATCTCGATGCTGCCGTCGCGCCCGTCGGGATAGCCATGACGGACCGTATTCACCAGCAGCTCTTCGAGCACGAGGCGGACGTCCGTGCGACAGGCGGGATCGACGTCGCCGCGTTCGAGCGCGCTCCCGGCGCGGTCGAGGGCAAGAAACACGTCCTCGAGACGATTAGGAATGCGCAACCGCATCGAGGCGGACTCCTTTCACCCCGGCGTCGTGCCAGGTCAGCGCGAGCAGTGCGATGTCGTCGTAAGCGGGTGCGCCCTCGACATAAGCGTCGACGTCGTTCAGAACGCCGGTGACGAGCGCCTCCGGTGTCGCGCCTTCGCCGATGCGCGAGACGCTGTCGAGCAAGGCATCCGCGCCATAAAGGCGCTGATTGCCTGCGTGCGCTTCGCTGACGCCATCGGTGTACATGATTACGGTGTCGCCCCCCAGCAGTGTCATCACCCGCACAGGGTAGCGCGCTTCGCGATCGAGGCCGAGGGCGGGGCCGGTTTCGACGTCGACGAGGATGGCGCTTCCGCCGGCGTGCAGTACGGGCTGTTCGTGCCCGGCGCTGGCCATGCTGAGCATCCCGGTTTCGGTCTCCACGACACCGCATAGCAGGGTGACGAACATGCAGGTGTCGTTGCCCTTGCACAGCTCACGGTTGAGCGCGGCGAGGATGTCGCTCGGCGACCGTGCGTGCGTGGCGATGGTACGCGCGAGAGTGATCGTCCGCGCCATGAACAGGGCGGCCGGCACGCCCTTGTCGGAGACGTCGCCGACCATGACGCAGACGTGCTTCGCGCCGAGCGCGAAATACGTGTACAGATCGCCGCCCACCGCACTGGCCGGGCGCAGGGCGGCAAACAGCTCGATACGACCGTCCGCGGCGAGCCAGCGCGGTTCCGGGATGAGGGCAAGCTGGATCTGGCGGGCGATCTCCAGCTCGCTGGCGATACGCTCCTGCTCACGGGCGGTGCGCTTCGCGGTATCGATATGGCCCGCGAGCTGATGCCGCATATGGTCGAAGGCCCGGGTGAGGCGACCTACCTCGTCGTTCCGCCGGACGTCGGGCAGGGCGAAATCCAGGTCGCCTCGCGCCACGTTTTCCGCGCGCTCGGCCAGGACGCCCAACGGGGCCATGAGGCGGCGTGTCACGATCAGTGCGATGAGCGACACCCCGGCGAGCGCCAGCAGTCCCAGCAGGATGTCCACCATGTAGGTGCGCCGGAGGTCGGCCAGCACGGCGCGCTCAGGCATGCTCAGTCCGAAGATCCAGCCGGTCCCACGAATCGGTACGTAGTAGACCCAGACGGGCTCGCTCACGCGCGCGCCCATCTCGGGCGTCAGGCGTACCGGGTTCTTTCCCGTCGCCATGGCCTCCCTCAGAGGGCGGCTGGCCCGGCTGCCGATGTACGACGTCCAGTCATGCGCGAGGAAGATGCCGTCGCTGTCGGCCACGAACGCGGAAGCGTGTTCAGGCTTGCCAAGCTGGCTGAGAAGCCGCTGGAGCCAGTCGAGGCTGATGGTGGCGTCGGCGACGCCGATGACCGGGATGCGGCTCGTGCCCGGTATCGCGACCGAATAGCCCACGAGGGTCTCGGGACGACCGGCCATCCGGAATGGCGCTTGCCAACAGCCGCTGTCGCAGTTCAGGCCTTGCACGAACCAGTCGGAACTCCAGTACGGCTCCGGATCCGTTCTACGGCTGCTGGCGATGAGCGAGCCACCGGGACCGCGACGTACTACCGGGGCGTCCTGATCGCGTACCGCCGAGCTGTCCCGCGGTACGAAGGCGGCGCTGATGTCGACGATCTCCGGGTTCGCGGCGAGCGTGTCGCGAATGAGGGCGGGGGCCTGGTCCCGACGGTCGTGAAGGAGGGCGGCGAGGGTGCGTCCGATGGTGGCGACCCCGTCGATGCGCCCCTGGATGCGGACGGCGGCGGACTGGACGACCGCGGCCGCTTCGCGCTGGGTCTGGGCCAGCGTCTGCTCGCGGGTGTGGGATAGCAGCAGGCCGCCCGTCACGACCATGATGATCGCCGACCCCAAAAGCATTGCCAGGGCGAGTCGCGAGGCGACGCTGCGAAGGACCATGGGGCGCTCCCGGGGACGATGGCTTCGAATCTATGCCGCACGGGGCGGTCCGACAAGCCGCCCAGCAGCCATAATGTGACTTTCCCCAGCAAGGTAGCGGCATGTCCGGCACCCAGCGAGAAGTCGAATTCCGTTTCCTCGCCCAACCGACCGATGTGAACTTCGGCGGCAAGGTCCACGGCGGCATGGTCATGAAGTGGCTCGATCAGGCAGGGTACGCCTGTGCGGTGGGCTGGAGTGGCGCCTATTGCGTGACCGTTTCGGTCAGTGGCATCCAGTTCCTTGCACCGATTCTCATCGGCGACCTCGTGACCGTCCGCGCCCGTCTGATCCATACCGGCACGTCGAGCATGCACCTCGCGGTCGACGTCCTCGCACGGGACCTCCGTAGCGGCGAACAGCGTCTGGCCACCAGTTGCGTGATGGTCTTCGTGGCCATGGACAAGGCGGACGGCGGTAAGCCGACCCCGGTTCCGCCCTGGAAGCCGGAGGAAGAGAAGGATCTGCGCCTGCAGGAGTACGCCCTCAAGCTGATGGAAATGTCGCGTGCGATGGAGCCACTGGTGCTCGCCACGCGGGAGGCCTGACAAAACACTTCCCAAGGGCGACCCGCCTCGTTACACTGCGCGGCTCGCTCACCGACAACCCGTATCGGTGGGCTGTCCGGGCGTCGGTAAACGGTCAAGGCATGTGTATTTTACGTGCGGAAGTTATTGACAGTTTCCGGGGCGCTCGCGACAATAGGCGTTCTATGTTGGAGGAATACCCAAGCGGCCAACGGGGGCAGACTGTAAATCTGCTGGCTTACGCCTTCGGTGGTTCGAATCCACCTTCCTCCACCAAACGAGTTCCGCGCAGTGCGGGAGTAGTTCAATGGTAGAACTTCAGCCTTCCAAGCTGATTGTGCGGGTTCGATTCCCGTCTCCCGCTCCATTGATCTTACGCGCGCTGCGTTTCGTGCTCATGTAGCTCAGTCGGTAGAGCACTTCCTTGGTAAGGAAGAGGTCGCTGGTTCGATTCCAGTCATGAGCACCATCTTCGTCGCCCGCGGCGGTTCCTTTTTTACTATCTCATTGGCTCCAGCGGAGTTTAGCGCTCATGGCAAAGGGTAAGTTCGAACGTAAGAAGCCGCACGTCAACGTCGGCACCATCGGTCACGTCGATCACGGCAAGACCACGCTCACGGCTGCCCTGACCAAGATCGGCGCCGAGCGTTTCGGTGGCGAGTTCAAGGACTACGGTTCGATCGATGCGGCGCCGGAAGAGAAGGCACGCGGCATCACGATCTCGACCGCGCACGTGGAATACGAGTCGCCGAACCGTCACTACGGTCACGTCGACTGCCCGGGCCACGCTGACTATGTGAAGAACATGATCACGGGTGCGGCGCAGATGGACGGCGCGATCCTGGTGTGCTCGGCCGCTGACGGTCCGATGCCGCAGACCCGCGAGCACATCCTGCTCTCGCGTCAGGTCGGCGTGCCGTACATCGTCGTGTTCCTGAACAAGGCCGACATGGTCGACGACGCCGAGCTGCTCGAGTTGGTCGAGATGGAAGTTCGCGAACTGCTGTCGAAGTACGAGTTCCCGGGCGACGACACCCCGATCGTTCACGGTTCGGCCCGCCTCGCGCTGGACGGCGACCAGTCGGAAATCGGCGTGCCGTCGA
>Ga0157370_10000273_pt1 | contig 65419 bp, 51 predicted proteins | sample C35metaG_FD_113463 | JGI IMG/M metagenome (GOLD analysis project Ga0157370, IMG submission 113463) | Corn rhizosphere microbial communities from Kellogg Biological Station, Michigan, USA - C3-5 metaG | ecosystem: Host-associated > Plants > Roots > Rhizosphere > Soil | place: USA: Michigan...
CGGATCGTGGTGACCACGATCGTCCTCACGGCCGAGGCGGACGCCGCCGATGTCGATGCCGCGCGCGCGGCGGGCGCGCGCGGCATCGTGCTCAAGGAGCTCTCAGCCCATCACGTCATCGATTGCGCGCGACGCGCGCATGCTGGCGCCGAGTGGGTCGAGTTTCTCGGCCGGGCCCGCGACGCAGCGCCCCAGCACAGCACCCGGGATGACTCCCTCGGTCTCACGCCGCGCGAAACGGAGCTCGCGACGCTCGTCGCCAGCGGTCTGAAGAATCGCGATGCCGCCGACCGTCTCGGCATCTCCGAGGGCACGGCCAAGATCCATTTGTATAACGTCTATAAGAAGCTTGGCGTGGCGAATCGCGTGGAGCTCGTACTGCGCTTGCGGAGCGCCGGGCTCGTCGAGAGCTGACTCGGCGTCTCGCCGGTGCGCGGGTCTCGAGCGCGGTTCGACGCCCAGCTCCATTGACGTTCTAGAGGCTGTTATGGACCTTGGAGAAGGGGAAGCGGGGGATGGCCGAGGTGCTACCAAGCGCCCCCGCGGCGGAAGCGGGATGATACTGTGGAACAGCTGACCACCTGAACGGCCGATTGGACCGCAGAGGCGCCGAGTCCGCGAAGGAACGGCCGTACAAGGCGGACCAAACACCGATCGAACACGAAGCGAGCGCCAGGCGCCGGGAAAGCGTGGGCGAAATGGAGTCTGACCCTATTTCGCCCTCAGCTTGGCGAAATGGAGTCTGATCAAGTCTGACCCCATTTAAGTGCTTTGGTCTCCCCGTCTCCCCGTCTCTGCGGTTCAGTAGTTCTCAGTAGTTCAGTAGTTCAGTCGTTTAGTGTTCAAACGACTGGGAGCTCACTCGTCCAAACACAACTTCGGCTAGGGTCGACTACTACCAACTCACGAGTGCGCGGCCATCGACTCACAATGGACGAGGGAGCGATCCGTGTTTGACGTCGTGCAAACAATCGCCGCGGACTTCCGCTTCGCCCTGCGACAACTGCGTCGCAACGTCGCGCTCAACGTTGCCGCGATCCTTTGCTTCGCGCTCGGCATCGGCGCGAATACGTCGATCTTCAGCGTGGTCGACGCCGTGCTGTTTCGTCCCCTGCCGTTTCGCGAGCCCGACCGTCTCGTCCTCATCGGGGACGGATTGCCGAGGTTTGCCACCGGGAATCTCGGCGTCATCTCCGCACCGGAGTTCGAGGATTACCAGCGGCTGAACGGACGGGTGTTCTCCACATCCGCGATGTACGAGAGCGAGTCGTTTGCGCTCGGAGGCGCGGGCGAGCCGGAGCGGGTCGTCGGGTTGAGCGGGTCGGCGGCTTTATTCGATGTTCTCGGCGTCGGGCTGGCGCGTGGCCGCGGCTTCTCGCCGACCGACGTCCAACCGAGCGGCGCCGACATCGTCGTGATCAGCGACGCATTGTGGCACAGGCGGTTCGACAGCGATCCGCGCATCGTCGGCCGTTCGATCGACGTCGACGGAAAGCCAGCGACGATTGTCGGCGTCACCCGGCCGGAGTTCAGGTTTCCGCTGCCGGCGATCGGCGGCGAGCCGGCGGATCTCTTCGTGCCTTACCGGATGACGTCCGTCATCCAACGCCAGCGTGGAAACGCCTATCGCACTTTCATGATGGGCCGCCTCGCACCCGGCGTGTCGCTCGCCACGGCAAAACATGCCGTGAGCGAGGTCGCGAGCAACCTTTCGGCGGTCCACCCCGAGGCGTACGGGCCGAGTTCGACGATCCTCGCCGACGCGTTCCCACTTCGCGACCAGACGACAAAGGACGTGCGGCGGCCCCTCATTCTCCTGCTCGCCGCCGTGGGCATGGTGCTGCTGATCGCCTGCATCAATGTTTCCAGTTTACTCATCGCGCGCGCGGCGGCGCGACGGCGCGAGATCTCCGTACGTCGAGCCCTCGGCGCGTCGCGCACTCGATTGGTGCAGCAGTTCTTTGCCGAGAGCATCCTGCTGGTCTCGATCGCCGGCCTACTCGGCGTTGTCACCGCGGTCTCCGGCGCCCGCGTGCTCGCCGCGCATGCGCCGCGCGCGGTGCTCCAGGGCTACGACGTGTCGGTCGACGCCCGTGTCCTGGCGGCAACGGCCATCGTCGTGGTAGTGACGGCGCTGGTGTTTTCCTTCGTTCCCGCGTTCAGTCAGGTGCGGGGCTCTCTCGGCTCAGCCATGCATGACGACGGTCGCGGGTCCACTGCCGGACGATCGAGGCAACGCGGCCGGCGGCTGCTCGTCGTGACGCAGATTTCGTTCGCGCTCATGCTCGCCGCCATCGCCGGTCTCATGGTCCGCAGCTTCTTGCGCGCCCGCGCCGTCGACCCGGGCTTCGATCCCGAGCACGCCGTCAGCGTGCGCGTGGGGTTGCTGCGCTCGCGCTATCCATCCGCCGATCAGGTGATCGCCTTCGAGACGCGCTTGCTCGAGCGGCTGCGACAGATCCCCGGCGTGCGCGCCGCCACGGCGACGAACGAGCTCCCGATGTTGCGCGACAATCAGGTCCAGTTCGCCTTCTCCGTCGAGGGCGCGACGGTCCTGAAGATTCCGATTGCGTCGGGCGAAATCGCCTTGCCCGACTACTTCGACGCGATGCGAATCCCGATTCTGCGAGGCCGGGCATTTGGACGCGGCGACGTGCGCGGAACGCTGCGCGTCGTCGTGGTGAACGAGGCCCTGGCGCGCAAATTCTTCGGGAGCCGCGGCGCCGTCGGTCGGCGGTTGAAGTCGGGAAGTCCCGAGTCGCACGAGCCGTGGCTCACGATCGTCGGCGTCGCCGCGAACGTGAAGGAAACGGGACTCGATCAGAGCACCACGCCGGCCATCTACTTTCCCGCGCTCCAGGCGGACAGCGTCATCATACAAAATCTCGTGCGGAGCGTCGTGTACGTCGTGCGCACCGATGGCGATCTCGACGCGACGATGCGCGCAATGACGCAAACGATCCGCTCGGCCGACCCGTCGCTCCCGCTCATCGGCATGCGCCGTCTCACCGATGTCCTCAGCATCTCCGTCGCCGAGCGGCGATTCAATACCGTGCTCCTGGGCACCTTCGCCATCCTCGCACTGGTGCTCGCGGCGGTCGGCATCTACGGGCTCATGTCATACGCGGTCGTGCAGCGGACGCGCGAGATCGGCATTCGCCTGGCGATCGGCGCGACGCCGGCAAACGTGTTGGGCCTGGTGGTCGGGCAGGGCGCGCGTGTGGCCGTGGCCGGCGTCATGATCGGGCTGGTCGGATCGCTCGCGCTCGCACGAATTCTTGGGACGCTGTTGTTCGACGTGAGCCCGTTCGATCCGATCGCGTTCGGTGGTGCCGCCGCGTTGCTCCTCGCCGTCGCGGCCTTGGCGACCTATCTCCCGGCCCGGCGCGCGGCCAGGATCGACCCGCAATCAGCGATACGCGCCGAGTAGCGGCGGCAGTGAACGAAGCGGTCAATGAAGCAACATGCCCGTGAACACGTACTGCTGCAGCATCACGAGCACGCCGACGAGCGACGCCAGCGCCAGGCTATGAAAGAACACGAATCGGAGAATGCGCCATTCGTGTCCGACCCATCCGGTCGCCGTGCTCGCGACGCAGATGCTTTGGGCATCGATCATCTTGCCCATCACGCCGCCCGAGCTGTTCGCCGCCGCCATCAACACCGGATTCAATCCCAGGCTGTTGGCCGTGATTCGTTGGAGGCTGCCGAACAACACGTTCGATGAGGTATCGCTTCCGGTGAGCGCCACGCCAAGCCAGCCGAGCATCGCCGCGAAGAACGGGTAGACCACGCCTGTGTGTGCGAAGGCCAGCCCCAGAATGGCGTCCTCGCCGGAGTAGCGCGTCGTGTATCCGAGCGCCAGCATCGCGGCGATCGTAAGCAGCGAGCGCCACACGACCGCGATCGTGGTCAGATAGCGGCGAACCATGTCTCCGATCGAATACCGCAACGCGACGCCCGAGATGAGCGCCGCGATGAGAATCGCCGTGCCGGTCGCCGATAACCAGTTGAAGAGAAACGCCGCCGGCTCGGCCGTTGGCGTCGGGACGACCGGCGGCATCCGGAACACGAGCTTGTCGAGCCCTGGCACCGACACATTGGGCGCGGACAGGTGATTGAGCCAACCCTTCACCTGCGGCGTGCCCCACGCGAATACGATCACGGTGAGGATGAGCCACGGCATGACCGCAACGCGGAGGGGAATGACGGATCCTGTCGGCTCGGGAGCGGCATCCGCGGCGGCCGCGGGACCGCGCCGCCACCGGCGCAGGAAGAATGCGAGACAGATCATCGAGCAGCCCGACGCGACGATGTCGACGAGCCAGGGACCATGATAGTTCGAGACGAGAAACTGCGGGATCGCGAACGAGGCGCCCGCCACCAGCAGCGCCGGCCACACCTCGAGCATTCCGCGAAAGCCCGAGTACGCGGCGATCAACCAGAACGGCACGATCAACGAGAAGAACGGCAGTTGCCGTCCGACCATTGCGCTCAAGTGCCCGAGGTCCAAACCGGTTACGCCTTGCAGCGCGACGACCGGCGTGCCGAGCGCGCCAAATGCCACCGGCGCCGTGTTGGCAATGAGAGAAAGCGCCGATGCTTCGAGCGGCGGGAATCCGAGCCCGATCAACATCGCCCCGGTCACCGCCACGGGTGTTCCGAATCCGGCCGCGCCCTCGAAGAACGCGCCGAAGCAGAACGCGATGAGCAGCAGTTGCAGCCGGCGATCGCTCGTGATCCCGGTAATCGCTCGCTGCAGTGCGACGAATACGCCGCGCTCCTCGGTGAGCCGATAGAGGAAGATCACGTTGAGCACGATCCACCCGATCGGCAGCAGACCGTACGCCACACCGAGGAGCGCCGCGCGCCCCGCCATCGTGGCAGGCATACCCACCACGAGGATCGCGACCGCGAGTGCTGCGGCGAGTCCGGCGAGCGCGGCCGCATAGGCGGGAACTCGCCGGCGCGAAAGGAGTCCAAGAAGGATCACCAACGGAAGCGCCGCCACGATCGGCGACAGCGGTCCGTGCAACGGATCGTAGCTCTGCTGCCAGGTCATCGTCGCGCGGTCTGAAGTGCGGAGGGAGCCGGGTGCGGGCGGAAAACAACACGACTATACATGTTGTCATGCACAACGCGTTGAATCGAATCATGCGCCGATATACCGGCGCGCTGATTATGTCGGCCTTTTGGCTCGGCGGCTATACGTCGCGGGTTGACGCGCAGGATACCGCGCGCGCCAAGGTCCTGAAATCGACCAGGACCAAGGCGGCCAAACCAAAGCACAAACCCGTCGTCGTCGAAGAGCCGAAATGGCCCGTCGACGCGCCGGCGCCGTTGCCCGGCTCCATTCTGCCAGACAAGCGAATCGTTGCCTTCTATGGCAACCCGCTCTCGAAAGGAATGGGAATCCTCGGCGCGCTCCCGCCCGAGGAGATGTTGGCCAAGCTCGATCGTGAAGTCGCCGCGTGGACTGCTGCCGATTCGACGATGCCGGTCCAGCCGGCGTTGCACCTCATCGCCGTGGTCGCGCAAAATTCACCGGGCGTGTCCGGCAAATATCGAACACGGATGGACAGCGCGCTCATCGAGAAGGTATACGGCTGGGCGCAGAGCCGGAACGCGCTCTTGTTCCTGGATGTGCAGGTCGGTCAGGGGACGCTGCAGGAGGAGCTCCCGCGACTCACCACATTCCTCAAGCGCCCCGACGTGCATCTCGCGATCGACCCCGAGTTCTCGATGAAGCATCACGAGCGGCCCGGCACCAAGATCGGAACGTTCGACGCGAACGACGTGAACTACGCGTCGTCGTTCCTGGCCGACCTCGTGGCGGCGGAGCACTTGCCGCCCAAGGTGCTGGTCGTGCATCGCTTCACGCGCGACATGCTGACCGGATACAAACGCATCGCGCTCGACGCGCGCGTGCAGATCGTGATCGACATGGACGGCTGGGGCCGGCCGTCGCTCAAACGCGACTCGTATCGCGCCTACGTCGCCAGGTATCCGGTCGAGTATACCGGCTTCAAACTCTTCTATCGCAACGATACGAAGAAGGGTAGCCGCCTCATGACGCCGGCCGAGGTGCTCGCGCTGCACCCGAAACCCCTCTACATCCAATACCAGTAGCGGCTAGGCGAGGTCCCGCGCCGGTTCCGCGACGACGATCGTGGGCTCGTGCCGTACGGGGAAGTTGACCGAGTTCGCGATGTAGCAGTCGTCGTGCGCCCGGTGATGCAGCTCTCGCGCGCGATCGAGATTCGTCTCCGGTGCGACGGTGACCCGCGGACGCAGCACCACCTCGGCAAACCGAAGCTTGCCTTCGCGCATCGTCATGACACCGGCCGCATCATCCTCGTACGCCAGCACACGCACGCCGCCGCGGGCGCATTCGGCGAGGTAGCTGAGCAGGTGGCAGGAGGAGAGTGAAATGACGAGTAGCTCCTCCGGATTGTACAACGTCGCGTCGCCGCGAAAATGCGGGTCGGCCGAGAGATGGAGCGGCGGCCGGTCGCCGGACTGGACCTCGTGCTCGCGTGAGTACGACTGATAGGATCTGGTCGGCCCATCGCGAGCGCCGGTCCACACCAGCCTCGCGGCATAGTCGTGTCGCTCGTGTTCGCTTGCCCTGATCGCCATGAAGGAAACGTATCGGCGTCGGCGCGTCACGGCTGCGTGGCTAGCGAACACATCCACGCCCTGGAAAACAATCGTGGCGACCCGTCTGGCGCGGAACAACCCATCCGTTACGTTAGTTCCGGCCTCGTGCATCCGCGGATGCTGTGACGGAATTACTGAGCGAGCTCAGAGACGCACTTCCGGAACGGTACCGGGTCGATCGCCAGATCGGCCAGGGCGGGATGGCCACGGTCTTCGTCGCCGAGGATACGCGGTACGGACGCCAGGTCGCGGTCAAGGTCCTGAACCCTGACCTCGCGTCGTCCCTTGGAGCCGAGCGCTTCGAGCGCGAGATCGAGGTATTAGGAAAGTTGAATCATCCGCACATCCTGGCGGTTCTCGACTCCGGCGAGTCGCACGGCCTGCTGTACTATGTGATGCCGTTCGTCCCGGACGAATCGCTGCGCGACCGCCTCGAGCGCGAGGGCCAGCTTCCGATCGACGAGGCGATCGCCATCACTTGCGATGTCGCCGACGCATTGTCGCACGCGCACGGCCTCGGAATCATTCATCGCGACGTCAAGCCGGAGAATGTGCTCATCCACGGCGGCCACGCCGTGGTCGCCGACTTCGGCATCGCGCGCCTGGTTCAAGATTCCGCCGGCGCGGGCCCGACGCTCACCGGAACCGGCATGTCCGTCGGCACGGCCGTGTACATGAGCCCGGAGCAGGCAGCCGGAGAAAAGGTCGACGCGCGAAGCGACATCTACAGCCTTGGCTGCATGCTGTACGAGCTGCTCGCCGGAGAGCCGCCGTTCACCGGCCCCAACGCCATGGCGATCATGCGGCGGCACACGATGGAGATGCCGCGATCCATCCGCGTCGTCCGCCAGAGCGTCCCGCCCGAGATCGAGGAGGCCATCCTTCACGCGTTGGAGAAGGCGCCGGTCGACCGCTTCAAGACGATGGATGATTTCAAGCGCGCGCTGCTTGGACAATCCGGCACCGTGACGACGTGGCGCGTCACGCGAACGATGGCGACCCGAGGGCTCGTGCCTGAGGGCCGGGCGCGACGGCGGCGCGTGTTGACCTACGGTACGATGGCGGTCGCGCTGCTCGCCGTGGCCGCCTTGGCGACTCGGTACTATCGCGCCAGCCAGGCCCGGACGGGCAACGTGGCGGCAGGTGATCTCGATCCAAGGACGCTCGCCGTGTTGTACCTGGACGTCCCGAGCCGGGACTCTTCGCTGTATCACGTTGCCGACGGTCTCACGGAATCTCTCATCAACCAGTTGGCGCAGGTCGAAGGCCTTCAGGTGGTCTCGGCCGGGGGAGTCGCGACCTATCGGAGCCCGGACGTAGCGAGCGACAGCGTCGCACGCGCGCTCAACGTCGGCACGCTCGTCCGGGGGACGCTCGAGCGCGAAGGCCACGAGCTTCGCGTCTCCGTGCGGCTCGTCGATGGACAGAGCGGCGCCGACTACAACCGCGTGAGCTTTCGCGTTGGCGAAACACAATTCTTGAATGCACGCGATTCGCTGTCGGCGTCGGTGGCGGAGCTCCTGCGCAAGCGCCTTGGCGAGGAGGTGCGGCTGCGGGAGCTGCGCATCGGGACGTCGAATGCCGAGGCGTGGGCGCTGATCCAGCGCGTCGAGAACGCGAAGAAGGCAGCCGAGCAGGCGCTGCGCGCCGGAGATCCGCCGGCCGCGTTGCGGCACCTCGCCGAAGGCGACTCGCTGGCCGACCGTGCCGCCGCACTCGATGGACGATGGGCCGAACCGCTCGTTCAGCGAAGCGATCTCGCGTACAAGAAGGCGCATCTCTCGAAAGACCTGACGCAAGTCGCGGCGATCGTGACGGCCGGACTCGACGACGCCTCGCGCGCAATTGCCATGGATCAGCGAAACGCCCGCGCGCTCGAGCTTCGTGCCTCGCTCGCCTACTATCGGATCGAGCGCGGTCTCGTCCCCGACCAGGCCGAAGCCAATCGGATCGTCGCCGGCGCCGAGCGGGATCTCCGCGACGCGGTGGCCATCAACCCGCGGCAGGCCACTGCATGGAACGAGCTGAGCGTCCTGGAGTACGGCCCGGGCCGAAAGAACGTCGTCGAGGCCAATGCGGCCGCGCGTCGCGCGTACGAGGCCGACGCCTACCTCCGCGCCGCGCCGGACATCCTCAATCGCTTGTGGGCCACCTCCTACGACCTCGGCGCCTTCCCCGATGCGATCCACTGGTGCAGCGAGGGTCGGCGACGCTACCCGGCCAATCCGCGCTTCGTGCGATGCCAGCTCTATCTGATGCTCACCAAGGCAGTCGACCCCGATCCCGACGAGGCATGGCGGCTACTGAGTGAGCTGCAGCAGGTCACGCCGAAGCAGGATTGGGAGTTCGACCGCCGCGAGGCACAGATCCTCGTGTCCATCGTGCTCGACCGCGCCAAGCTCGCCGACAGCGCGCATCATGTTCTCGCCGCCTCTCGCGCCGGCGTCGACGTCGATCCGCGCGGCGAGCTCATTGGGCTCGAGGCGCTCGCCCACACGTTCTTCGGCGAGCGGGACGAGGCGATCTCGCTGCTCGAGCGATATCTCACCAACCACCCGGATCACCGCGCCGGATTCGGCAAGGTGAACGCCTGGTGGTGGAGAGACCTCCAGCAAGACCCTCGCTTCAGGACGCTCGCGGCGACCGGCCGCTGACTCCGGGCCCGGTGCGGGCGTGAGATCGCCGCCGTCGCACCGGGCCCCGAAAAAAATGCCTGAAAACGGAACGTCGGGTTTCAGCCTCTGTTCACGCATGACGTTAGTCGACGTATGACGTTCGCGGCGCACGCGACGCCGCGCGGTGTTCACCTCCTGGAAGCGAGGCCCTATGAAATCCCCCTCTCTCTGGCGAACGAACGTTGCCCGGCTGCTCACCGGTACCGCTGCCTTCGCGGCGCTGTCGTGCGGCGAGCGCGCCACACCCACCGACCCTCGAGTTCTCTCGCCTGGAGGAGTCTCGCGAGCCATCTCGGACGGCGCGCACGGCGGCAATGACGACGTTTGGTTCCTGCCGCCGATGGTCTCCAATCCCGTAGGAAAACCGGGCTATGGCGGTCCATTCGCGCCCGGCCTCCCGGTCGAGATCAGAGTTCGCGATATGACGACGAGCGGCACGCCCGTGGTCGTGGACTTCCCGCCGGCGACCGTCGTCCTGTCGCTCACCGACGAGACATACTCCGTGAATTGGGACACCAAGGCCACCACCCTCGACCCTGCCAAGGTCTACCGCGTCGAAGTGGTGATCGGCGCCAAGACGCTCGCGTACGCCGACGTCGACGTCGTGTCGAGTGGAACTCAGCTCAAGAACGTCACGACCGGCGAGTACATCTCCCTGCTCGACGGACGGACGCTTCCAATCAAGGTGCGTATCGAACAGGGCTGGAACTGCGTGAACAACGCGAGCTGCGCCTCGCAGGTGGTGCCGGCGACGATTCCGAGCGGCACGAGCATCACGGTGAAGACGAACGACGCCCTGCACTGGGTCACCTTCACCGGCGATGCAAGCGGAAAATGGAACACGGCCGGCGTCTCAGCCGTCGTCACGATCGAGGACGTGTCGGGCCAGTACGGCAATACCGCCGCCGGGTGCGCTCAAGGGCTCACGAAAATGGTCATTCAGGGCCATTGCCTGCACATCACCACCGACCCAACCATCACGCTGGCGACCAACGCCGTCGTCTGCATGACGCTGACGTCCTATGAAGAAGATTGGAAGATGCTCAAGTACGGCATCGGCGAGCAAACGAAGTTTCTCGATGATCCGCCGGCGCTGACGTGTCCGAAGTCGGCCGGAACGATCGGATCGGCGAGCCAGTCGTCGAATCCATTCATCCGGCTCGCGTCTCGCGTCGGCAGAGCGATTCGTGGATTGGTCGCGCCGGGCGTCGCGTACGCGTTCGATTTGGGCGTTGGCGGGACCGTCTCTTCCGGCGACGGATTCAGCTTCTTCGCGCCGGGCCAACCGGCGCAAATGGTCAAGCTGTCCGGCGACAATCAGACGGGGCTCGTGGGAACCGCGCTGCCGGTCGCGCCTTCCGTGCAGATCGTGAAGACACACCACCAGGGCAATCCGCCGGCGATCGTGAGCGGCGCGGTCGTGACCTGCCAGGTTGCCGGCGGCGGCGGCAGCCTCGCGTTGCCGAGCGGGCAGGCGACGGAGGGACCCAGCGGCACGTACACCTGCCCGAGCTGGACGCTTGGCGCCGCGGCGGGCGCGAACACGCTGAACGTGACAGCCAACATACTCGACGCCAGCGTGGCGGGCGGAAGCGCGACGTTCACGGCAACGGGCACCACCTGCGCCACGCTGTGCATTTCCAGCGTGACGCTCAACTCGAGCAACGTCATTCTCGAGAGCGGCGACCCGATTACGAGCTACTCGGTTGCCATTCTCAATGGCACGGGAGTCACGCAGACCGGCGTGATCATCCAAGGGCTCCTCGACCAGGGCGAAACCGAACGCGCCGCGGGCGGCACGATCGTGAACTGCCCCACAGCGGCAGGCGGCAGCGTGCCGGCAGGCGGCTGCACGGCGTCGAACATCATCAGTGCCAGCAACTTGAACGGCGGTTCTGGAACGCTCGTCGCGGGGCCAGCCAACTTTGTTCTCGAGCTGATTCAGGGCGTTCCGGGCACGGTCGTCGACACCAAAACCACGGCGGTGAATCTGTTGGCGCCACGAAGCGTGACGCTGTCGGTGTCGCCGGAGATTGGTCTCGTGGACGTCGGCAGCACGCTCGCGCTCACGCCGACGGTGGTCGCGGGGGCTGGAGTGTCGACCGCGATCAATTGGACGTCCAGCAACCCGGCGGTCGCCACCGTCAGCGCGACCGGCCTGGTGACCGGCGTTGCGGTCGGCACCGCGACGATCACGGCAAGGTCGGTGGCCAATTTCACCGTGACGGCGTCTGTCCCGATCACCGTCGACGCGGCGGGCTCCGGCGCCTTCATCGGGAGTCTTGGACTATCGAAGGCCGCGTTCGCGAACGGCACGAACCCGAGCGGAGAGTGGACGGTCAGGCTGGTGAACAACACCGGCTCGCCATTGACGAGCATCTCACTCCAAGGAACCATCATTCAAGGCGCCAATCAGTTCGGCTCCGGTGGTAGCGACGTGACCTGCACGACGACAGACGCGTTGCTGCCAACCGGAAGCTGCGTCATGTCGTTCCCGTATTCCACGAGCAATATCGACGGGCCTGGACCGTTCGTCCCCGGAGCGGCAACATTCAAGCTGGAGTTGTTCTCGTTCTCCAACGGTACGGTGGTCTTGGACACCAAGACGCTTCCGGTGACGATCACACCGTAGGTCGCGGCACACGTCGTCCATGTTTCGGGAGATTGAATGGAGCGCTCACGCCAGGATGTTCGCGCAGGCATCTTCACGTATCTCGCGTGCACCTTCGCGCTGAGCTCGATCTTCTACACGCTCATCATCCGCGCCGGGCACCTCTCGGCAGGCCACGGGCTGTACGTGCTCGGCCTGATGTGGTGCCCGGGCATCGCGGCGATTCTCACCTGCCTCATCCGGCGCCGTCCCCTTGCGTCGCTCGGCTGGAAATGGAAATGGCGCTATCAGGCGGCGTGCTATCTCATTCCGATCGCGTACGCCGGTGCCGCGTACGCGTTGGTCTGGGCGACGGGCCTGGGCGGCGTCCCGAACCATGCGTTCATCGATTCGTTGATCAGGCGCGCCGGGCCCGGCACCTCGCCGGCCCGTGCGCTGATCGTCTTCGTGCTCACGGCGGGCACGCTGGGCATGGTCACGTCCTGCGTGAGCGCCCTGGGCGAGGAGATCGGCTGGCGCGGATTTCTCGTGCCGGAGCTGGCGAAGATGACGACGTTCACGCGCACCGCGCTCCTGAGCGGCGTCATCTGGACCGCGTGGCACGTGCCGATTCTCCTATTTGCAGACTATAACAACGGCACGCCCGCGTGGTACGGGCTGACGTGCTTTGCCGTGATGGTCGTCGGCATCAGCTTCGTGTTCGCCTGGATGCGCCTCAAGTCGGGTAGTCTCTGGACCGGAATGTTTTTGCACGCCAGCCACAACCTGTTCATTCAGGCGATCTTCACCCCGTTGACCTTCGATACAGGGAAGACCAAGTGGGTGATCGACGAGTTCGGGTTCGCCCTGGCGATCGCCGCGCTGGTGGTGGCGGCGATCGTCTGGCGGCTGCGGGGGCAGCTCGAACGACCGGCGGCGGTGACGGGCGTCGCTGGCGGCGGGTTCGACGTCGGAGTGCCGGCTACGCTGGGTGCGCAATGACGCGAGGCCGGCCGACTGCGTAGCCGTCGTCTAGCATCGTTCAGCATGTGTACGCCAGGCAATTGTTAGCCTTGGTATAGCTGCCGCAGCTCGGAGACTCCGTCGCCCGCCACCGCGAGGAATCGCTTCGTCAACTCGATTGCGTGTTCCTTCGACATCGCCTCGAGGATCGCGAAGCCGCCGATCAACTCCTTCGTTTCGGCGAAGGGGCCGTCGATTACGGTAACCTCCGAGCCCGAACGGCGGACGCGCGCGCCAAGGACGCTCGGCAGACATCCCTCGGTCGAGATCAGGGTGCCTTCTTTCATCATGTCCTGGATCAACGTGCCCATTGCCGCCATCTCGTCATGAGTCGGCGGCGTGTTGCGTTCGACGTGGCTGTACACGGCCAGAAATCGCATCTCGGTCTCTCTCTCTCGGTTGAATGATTGTGGGTGGGCGCCAGGCGCCTCTACATTTACGTCGAACGACGGTCTCGGATTTCGACACAACTCAGAAAGAAAATCCGCGAGGAGGCGAGTCGGCACTTTCACGCGGTGGAGGCTCGATATGACCGAACGGCCGGATCGCTATAAGCATGCAATCATTCCCCACATCTACGTGAACGGAGCCTCCGACGCGATCGCCTTCTACGAGCGGGCGTTCGGTGCGGTCGAGTTGTTTCGAATCGCCCGTCCCGACGGGCGGATCGTACACGCCGAAGTTGAGATCTGCGGTTCCGTGACCATGATCGGTGATCCCGACGAGCGGTTCTATGCCGAGCCGCGGGCGCTCGGGCGGTGCACGGCCAGTCTCCATATCCTCACCGACGATAATGCGGCCTTGCTGCGACGTGCGGTCGAGGCCGGCGCCGAGCAAATCCAGGCACCCACCGACATGTTTTACGGCGCGAGCTCCGCGAGTCTGCGCGACCCTTTCGGCCATGTCTGGGTGCTTCTGACGTGGCAGGAAGACTTCAACACGGCCGAGATCGAACGTCGCGGGAATGCATTTCTTCGCCAGTCGGCGACGCGGCCCGCTGCCTCGCAGGGGTGATCTACCCAGCCGCGGCGAGCAACACTTCGACGGCTCGATCGGGTGCCAGACGAGGGATGTTGTGCCCACAGTCAAGCGACAATGTCGTCCATTCCGGATCCCGTTGAAGGCGCTTGAACAGATCGAGGAACGGGCTCCCCGCCCAGCCATGTGCGCCGACATAGATCTTGCGCGCGACCTTCGTCCATGCGCCGGTGAGCCGCACAGCCTGCAGAAATGCGCCAATGGGATGGGGACGACATCTTGGATCGAGGCCCGCAGGTGGCGCGCAGGCGTATCCGGTTTCGGCTGCTCCGGCCAAAAACAATTCCCTGAAATGCGGCGTCGTCAGCGACCAGGTGGTGTCCCCGTCTGCCGGCAGGTAAGCATCCAGATAGACGAGGGCCCTCACCTTTTCTGGCACTGCGTCGGCCGCCCCGGTGATGACCATTCCACCATAAGAATGCCCGCACAACACAACCGGCTGCTCAGACCTATTCAGAAGGCCGATGGTTTCAGTCACGTGTGTCAAGAGATTCGCCGTCGGTGCAGCCTGCTCTCCAAGGCCGCTTAGCGTAACGCTACGCACGATGTGCCCACTCTCGAGAAGGGGCCGCTCGACCCTTTCGAACACCCATCCGCCATACCAGCCGCCGGGAATCAAGACGAATTCAGCCACCCCACTGTCTCCGTGCCGTATTGACCAATCGTCGCTGGCTCCGGCCGACCAGACCCACAGCGCAAGTGGCGGCCGACGAGCAGAAGTGATTGCCGTTGCTCCACGATTTGCAACGGTGTTGAACCTTCCGCGGGAATCTCCTTCCGCACATGTCCGGCCGCCGACCATCCCGAACCGTGAAAGTCCGCTCGCTCAGCGAGCGCTCTCGCTCAGCTAAGGCTTTGGCGGCGGCGAGATGAAAGACGCGCGGCGCGCGATCGAATCGTTGTCTCGACCGGCGTTACTCGGCGTCGGGGAGTCCTGGTTCTGGTGTTCAGCCGTCGCAGTAACTGCGTATTCGGTTATATCAACGACAACTCCTACAGGGTTGCCAGGGCCCGTAAGGTTTCTTCTCGACAAGTACCCGGATGCAGCGCCTCCTGCTTGGGTACGCCGACGCCGCACGCTGAAGTCCAAAGCGGAGGCTGCGAAATCCCCTGGATCTGCCACTGGAAAGCCGCGAAAGCAGAGCTAGGACAGCCGTTGCCGTGATTGGGTAGTCGCGCAAGCCACGAATCGGCATAGATTTGTGTCGTGTCGCTTGGTCGCAGGCGCGGCTCCGCGTCGTATCGACTTGCCATCAATTCGTCTCAAAGCTCTCACCCACGACCAAGACGTCACGGCGGCTAGGCGCACGATGGATGTTCCCCACCTGCTTGAGATAGCGTTGCTCGATTACCCAGGCAGATGAAGACTGAAAGGTTCGCCGTCGACGCGGCGCTACTCAATGAGCTTGGAGAAAGACTGGTCGGTCGCGCGCCGATCGCTCTTGCCGAGCTAATCAAGAACGCCTATGACGCGGATGCGTCGACCTGCCGAATCGAATTTCGCAATGACGAAATCGTCGTTTCGGACAGCGGCGACGGTATGTCGCAGAGTGCGTTCCTCGAACACTGGATGCGCTTGGGTACGACGCATAAGGTCGACGAGCGCGTCTCTCCCGGTGGCCGAGCGTTAACTGGCTCAAAGGGAATAGGCCGGCTCGCGGCGCAATTCCTGGCCGTCGAAATGACGCTAGAAAGCACCTCGGCGGAAAACCCGAATCGGTCGCTTTACGCGATCGTGGACTGGGGCAAAATCGTGCGTGGGCAAGACCTCGATACCGTGGAGGTCTTGTGGGAAATGCGGCGCGAGCACCCGAACTACCCACACGGAAGCAAGACAGGGACGCGAATCACTCTCCGGAAGCTCAAGGCCGAATGGGACGAGACCTCGCTAGAGGGACTAGGTCGCGAAGTGTGGCGGCTTAGGTCGCCATTTCGACCAACTCCGTCGTCAACTGAAGTTCGGAGACCGGAAGTCTTTGACGTCGAGATCGAGGCGCCTGCGATTGCAAACGCAAAGGCAGCTTTTAACAAGGTTCTACACACTCTGTTTGACAACTGGAAAGCGCGAATTCGCGGACGCTTGGAATCAGGTCGTTCCGGGGGCCGCGCCAGTATAGCCGTTGATTTCAAGGCAAGGTATCCCGAGGACGTCAACGAACATCGGACCTATCACTCAAGTATCGATTTGCCGATGCGAACCGACGGTGGTTCGTCCGAGCCTCTGATTGATCGCGTCGAATTTGAGATACTCGTTTTCAAGACCTCGGGCAAGCAGGCCGGGAACATCGCTGTCGATGACCTCCGAAGCTACTTGGCCGAATTTGGGAACGTCTCCGTCTACGACGCGGGTTTTCGCCTGCCTTACTACGGTTCTGGCCGCGACGTGTCCGGGCAGGATTGGCTTTCAGTTGCACTGGATCAAGGGCGGCGATTGAATCAATCCGAACTGCTCCCGGAGCATCTCCGCACCCAGAACAAGTACATGCAGGACTTGCCAGCCCCCGGACGGATATTCGGTGCCGTAGATATCGACACCAATCACGAACGCACAGTAGCGGAGCAGGTAGGGGCGCATCCGGGGGAATGGCTGCAGATCCAACCAGGTCGCGACCGACTGCACGACAACAAGGCCTATTTACAGCTTCGAGATCTCGTTCGTTTCTCGCTCGATTTTTACGCGAATAGACATCGCTTGCGGGCGCTGCAGGCGATTGAAGAGACAGACCAGCGCGAACCTGCCTCGGCGCAATTGAGCCGCGTTACTCGTCTGCTGAAAGAGCACGAAGACGAGATACCCAAGAAGGTTTACAGAGAGCTCACGCGAAGCTTTGCATCCGCCACTGCGGCTAGTCGCACTGCAGAAGAAACCTTAGATCGGCGCGTCGCGTTATTAGGCCCTCTGGCGACTGCGGGGATGACCGTTCTCGCGTTGAGTCACGAACTGGCGCGTGAAGGCCGTTTTCTTCAGAGTGCAAGCGTCAAGTTGCGTGAGTACGCGAAAGGAGAATCCTCGTCGCCTCTAATTGCAATTGCAGACGACTTTGACCGAGCACACGAACGGCTCGAATCGTTGCGCGAGCTATTTCTTCCGCTCACGTCTGAGGTCGATTCGTCGGCGACAGATCGATTGAGGGTTCGCCCAGTCGTTCAACGCGCCGTTGGTGCAATGCGTGTGCTGATGCCGGGGGCGCTCTTCGAGCTCGCCGGCATCGGAGCCGACGTACGGTTCCCGGTTGGAGCGCTCGCTGAGTGGAACGCGATCCTCCAGAACGTGCTTTCCAATTCGTGGAATGCCATGCTCGACACGCGACTCGCGATGGTATCGTTTCGGACGGGCGCGGACCGCAAGGGACGAGAATGGTTACACATCAGTGACACCGGCGAAGGGCTTGACGTTCCTATAGCGGAAGCCGAGAAGCTGTTCGAACCGTTTGAACGACACCTGACGATCGCGAAAGAGAAGCAATCGATCGCGATCGGCGGTCAAGGCCTCGGCCTCGCCATCGTGAGAATGATCGCCCGCCGGCGCGACGTTATCGTACAGTTTGTCGAGCCCGAAGAGGGATTTTCTACTACGATCGAAATTGCGTGGCGCGGAGGCAAGAAATGAAGATCCTGGTGTGTGATGATGATGCCGAACGCTCGAAGGAGGTTGTCGCTGCTATTGCGCAGGGACGAAGAGGCGACGACGCGCCGCCTTCGGCGCTACTCAGCGATGCCCTCAGGGACGCACTTGATGTTGTTTTCGCGCGTGCGCGAGATGCTCTGGCGAATCCGACGACGTTTGAGTCCGATGCGGTGTCGCCGTTCGACGACGTCGATCTCGTTCTGTTCGACAACAATTTGGCTCATCTACACAAAACGGGCGCGCGGCTCACGGCCGAGGAAGTCATCGGATACGTTCGCGCCTTCACAAGTGCCCGCTATATAGTATCTCTAAATAAAAACCCCGACGTTGACTTTGACTTGCGTTACTTGGTCGGCGACTTCGACACTCGAGCTGATCTCGCCCTCAACACCGAACACTTGCGCAATCCGGCACTCTGGTCTGGTGATCCGAAGGACGCTGAAAAGGACTTTTGCCCGTGGTATTGGCCGGCCCTGAACCGCGCCGGTGATCTGCGAGCGGCCCAGGTCGCGATGATCCAACCCAATCCCGACGCGTCGGTCTTCGCGACAATCGGTTTTCCTACGGATCCGAATGCGTTGGCTTTCTTGTCGCACCACGCGAAGGGAGCTCTTTATCCGTTAAGCGTCGAAAGGCCTGAGGAAGGTGCGAAGCTGATTCAGGATGTGACGTTCCGCGACGTCTTCATTGCGAAGACGAGATCCCTTCCCGTCGAAGATGAACGAAAAGACTTGGCCGCAGCGAGGACGGCGGCGATGGATGACGTGATCGCCAGAGTTGTCGCGGCCGATCTTGAGCTCTGGTTTCGTCGAGACGTCGTCGGGCCACAAGAGCTACTCGTAGACGCCCCTCATCTGGCTACGAGAATGCCGGTACTGCTCGGCGAAAAGGCAAAACGCGCTGATGACTGGAATAGAACCGCCGCTGACCAAGAACCGCCATTTGGCTTCGACGGCGACATATATGAGAAGTTTGTCGCTGCCGCTCGTTATTCCAACGACGCCTGGACACATCACGCGGCGTTTTGGTGGCCATCGCTCAAGGCGAATGACGAATTGAGCACACTATTCTTCAACTCCGTGGCAGATTATCCTGATGTCGTCTTTTGCGAAGATCGATCTGGGTTTGTAGTGAAGACCGGAGGTGAGGGCGATCCAGTAGACTTCCTTGCAGAGTTCGAAAGTTCGTGGGCGCGCCGGTACGTCGCCAAGATAGGCGGATTCAAGTATCTGCCACTAAGCCGCTTCATGATGTAGCCTGGCTACTGGCATGCCAGATCCAGATTTCGCCGATCTCATCGAGAAGTACGCGATGCGAGGAATAAAGGACTGGTCCAAAGCGGACCCGGACCTAAAGACGCGCGCATCCAAGCACCTCGCGAACAAAATCGTCGACAATCTCCATGGCGTCCGCGAGATTGCTCAGGTTTGCTTCAACAGGATCGCGGACCAGAAGCTTCGGTTCGTTCCAATGCCGACGTTCCCTGCGAAACAGGATTCGAACTTCGAACGCGCGTTCTTCGCACCGATTGGGTATCAAGAAGGAAACGCCCACAAGGTTTCATTCGACCTGTTTCTGATGGTCAAGAAGGGTCAATGCCTGGCATTTCGCTTCGAGCCCGGTCACGGAGCCGGTCAGACGCACGATTACGCGCACGTGCAATTGAGCCGGAAGCTGCTGGGCAATACTCTGGACGTCATAGGAATACCGGACTGGATTCCAGTCTCTTACCCGGCGTTCCCCATGCACGGGAAGGACGCGGTTACGATGTTCCTGTGCGTGGCCGCAGCTGTACATGGCCATAGTCTTGGCGCAATTGATCTCCTCAAGGAGATCTACGCCGGTCAACCCGGTCACGTAGCAATGTATACCGAGCAGCTCAAGGCCAACTTGGTTATAGCGGCGTGATCCTCACCATCTCTAAGAACCGCTTGTAGCATCGCACATAGTCGCCTTTCACTCGCGGTGCCAACTTGCGCAGCGCTCTCGATAGCTGGCCATCACTGAGCTGTCCGTAGAGCCAATTAACATCGTCATCGGGCGCAAAGATGGCGTACACACCGTGTGACGGAATTATTCCGCCTCGATCAATTGCACATCGCGGCGTACTGGCGAGTTCCGGAACCAGAATCTTCGGACGCGCCCAGTCGATCTTGCGAACGCGGTCGATCGGTCGAAACCATATAGAGCCGTTCTTCACGATTGAGCGTGCACTAAGCTTTCCCCTGTACCGCTCCAGTCGCGCAGAAAGCTTCGGGAACGATTTCAAATCGATTAGCTGTCCTTCCGCGTCGTTCATGATGACGATGCGTCGACCAGTCCAAGTGATCTTGCCTTCGCTGATCTCTGTCGCGGCAACCCACTTCGCAAGAAGTCCGGGTTCGAGCTCGTTATCAGACTCGTCACGCTCTAGAACGAAGGCGGGAGTGTGACCCAACGCGGGACCGACGCGGATAGTACAGCCCGCGTCGGTTAATGTGATTCGATTGCCCCGACGCTTGGCTCGTTTCGGCTCCTGCACCGCCTCGGCCCGCTTCGTTGCGTGCAGAATGGTGGGATACGAATCGACGCTTTCGACGAATGCATTGTCCGCGGCGACGCGTTCTTCAGAATGCACATCTAGCCGCGGCAACCACTTCGACCTGAAGCCATCTCCGAATGCCATGAAGCGCCAGCGATCCGAGCAAAGTAGTCCGCACTTTCCGCCGGCGCTTAGCGCATCCAAAGCGCGATCCAAAAACGGGACGAACAGGTCGCCGCCCATCATCTCAGGCGGAACCGCCTGCTCATACTTCGACTTCAATTCGTTCGGTATCTTCGACCACCGTACGTAAGGAGGATTCCCCGCAGTGTGTGAGAAGCTGTCACTCCGAATGTTCGAGAGCAGGAAATCAGCGTTTGCAATCCAGATCCGCGCGCACGCCTCTGCAGTCGCAGCGCGAACGCGGACATCCACCAGAGTTTCTCTGACGCGTTCTCGTGCCTTCTCGGCTTCGCGAGGATGTAGCTCAAAACCGCGAATGCGTGGACCAAGCGTAGCGACGGTCAGCGGAATTCCGCGTCTCCGTAGCGAGCCAACCAGTCGACGAGCCGCTTCTGTGAGAAACGCACCGTCGCCAGCCGATGGCTCGAGAAGAGACGCTTGGGAAAGGTCGTTGCGGGTCGTCCAGCCCACCGAATTTAGTATTCGCTTAACGACTTCGGGCTTAGTGTAGATTCCGCATCTGTCGTGAAGAGCCTCCACCGCCAGATCCTCGGCCCCCGTCGGATGGACGCTGATCGTGGCCGCTACAGGCATCGACCAGCCGCTATCGCCCTCTCGAAGCCCGGGCCCTCAACGAATAGCCCTGTACTTACCGCCGATGTCGTTGAAAGTTTGAGCTTGCTCATTAAGTCTGTCCTCAATCTTGGGTTGCATATGCCAGACAGCAGGCTCGCCGGATCGAACAACGACACCGGAGGGCCTGCTGCGATTTCCGTACTAGCTCGTAAATCTCTGCCACCAGCTATGTTACACGCGACCGGGGTTCGACTGCAAGCTCTTTGTCAAAGTAACCGACGATAGAATGTACGGTCCTGAGATAATCGTCCGGAGTCTCTCGCGTGCTCGGATTGCCGATCAGTACGGGAACACGTGGCAATATCACCCGCAAAGCGACCGTCACTCCAAGATCGCGTGCTGGGCGATCCTCTTCGATCTGCTGGTGCGCTGTCCGTTGCTCCGGCGTCACGTGGAAGAAGGCACCGTTGGATTCGGCATCAATCACACGATGACCGATTTCAGCTCGGACCGCCAAAAGGATCTCGATCTTGTCATATCTATTCCCCGCAGCCAGGAGGGAGAAGGCGACACTATCACGTTCGCCGACCTGGCCAAGCAGTTCGAGGTCGCTCTGACTGAGGAAGAACAAGCGGCTCTGCGCGGCTTACCAAAGCTACGTCGCCAGCCTGTTGGGGATGTTTTGCTGGCGCTCGAGGCCAAGGCTGCCATGGGCGCGCACGTGCGGGCAGGACCCCGGCTCTATGACGAACTGACGTCCGCCTGGCAATGCATAAACGGAAGTGCCCCGCAAGCCATTGCGGTCGGATTCGGCATGGTGAATGCCTCTGCCGAATTCGTCAGCCCGAAGATGAACAAGTTCAACGTCAGCGAGAAGGCGCCCACGATTGGCTACGAAGCCCAGCCGAACGGTGTCAGCCATATTCTCGGACGCTTTCGTTCGTTGCGCGTTCGCGGACATGTCTCCGAACGCGGCTACGACGCAGTCGGCGTGCTCACCGTCATCGCGCGGAACGATGGAAGTCCGGTTGAGGTGGCGCCGTCACCTCCGGCGCTTCCGCTCGGAGACTCTCTTCACTATGAGCGAATGCTTTTGCGTATTGCTGGGCTGTATGATGGGCGCTTCTCGGCCCGATGAACGAGCTTGAAGAAGCGTTTTCTAATTAGACGCGTTTTTTCTAGCTCACACTCCCAGATCACGACGACCGCATATCCCATCGCCCGCAATTGTCGAATTGCCGCCGCATCGCGTTGTCGATTGGCTCGAAACTTCTCCTTCCAAAAATCGCGATTGCGCTTTGGTATGGTCGCGCGATAGCAGCCCTCATGCGAGTGCCAATAGCATCCGTGAACGAAGACCGCCCATCTTCGCGTGCGGTTGGCTAGGTCGGGCGACCCCGGAAGATCTCTGTTGCGCGTTCGATACCGAAGTCCGAGCGATGACGTAACTTCGCGAACCAACAGCTCAGGGGTTGTACCACTCTGACGAATCCGGCTCAGCCTTGCCGACGTCTCAGGGTCTACGACAAGGCTCGCTCGCGTCCTAGTCACCTGTTGCGACCAACACCCGATCTTCCATACGTTGCCGGTGTTCCCTCACCATGTGCAGAAACCGCGCGTTCTTTCGAAGACCGCCAGCCTCATAGCGACTCAAGAAACCTGATGTCGCCTTCAACGAAAGTGGCTTTGCTTCTGCACGGTTTAGAAATTCGTGAAGTGGTGTTTGCTTGCGATTGACCGGCCAGGCCGAGCACTGCGCGAGAAAGCGCCCCTCGCCAACGTTGTAAGCTGCTTTGGGCCAACGTCCCCCGACTACGAGCGGCGTATCGAGTGATCCGACGTAGTTGCCCGGCGAGCGCAGTCGCCTCCCGATCCACTCCGCAACGTCTACCGTGACGGCATTGCCGACCAGCCGCCATCGCACGTTTGCCGAGTGTTCTTCCGCTGCGGGCCTTGTCCAATCGGGCGGGAATCCTTGGAGGCGCTCCGCATCGCGAATTCCAGGCATGACCACTTCCCCGGTGGGCAGTGCGATCGCCGGTGGAGATGGAATTCCGATGGTTGAACCACTCTTCAGCGTGGGGATTGCATCCACGGCCCACCCCAAACCGCCACGACCCTCGGTCCAGTAGAAGCCCGCCGCGACGTCCTTCGTCCACACGCGCGGCTCTGGCTCTCCGACGTCGTCCGCAAGCAACACATCTCTAGGATCACGATGCCGAGACGCGAGCAAATAGACACGCTCACGGCGTTGTGGAATCCCGAAAGCTAGAGTGTTGATGACGCGATAGGCCCAGCGAAACCCCAAGTCCTCGAGGGCCCCGATCAAGACGGCGAGCGATTCGCCGCGCGCCAACTGAAGCATGAATGGCACGTTCTCGAGCAAAACCCATTCTGGATCGTGCGAGAGCAGGAGGCGAATGACCTCGCCTACCAAGCCGGACCTCGAAGCTCCGTGATTGATACCCAGAGTGTGTCCTGCCTGGCTCAGGTCTTGGCACGGAAAGCCGGCTGTGACTAGCTCGACGTTTGCGGGCAGCGAGTCGTAGTCTTCGATGTTTCGGCAAAGCTCAACGCCTGGGAATCGATCGCGCAAGACGGAGAGTGCAGCATCGTCGATCTCGCAGAGCCCAACGGTTTGATGCCCTGCGCGCGACATCGCGAGTTCCAGGCCTCCCACGCCGGCGAAAAGGCCCACGGCGTTGAGCCGCGGTCCCTGACTCGCACTTGAATCGTTTGCCGTTCGCCTAGGCGATACCACCGGTGCAACCTCGCTGAATGTTCATCCACCCTAAGTGTAGCGCTTTGGTGGCCTTGAATCACGTCGCTGTCGCTGGCTCGGCAACGTTGGTCTCGCCCACCGGCGCCGACGCGCCTGCCGATGGTGAGATTGGGGACTTATTGGGAACTTACGCGCGAACGGCCACCGAGGCGGGGTGGCCGATCTGAAACAGAGCGCGATGTTTTTCAACGACTTCCGCAAATGGCTAGGGGCAGAATCGAACTGCCGACACGCGGATTTTCAGTCCGCTGCTCTACCAACTGAGCTACCTAGCCTCAAGCCATTCAATTTATTCGAGTTAGTTGCATCAAGTCAATCGGCCGACTTGATGGCTCTGGGCGCACCAGTGCCGACTCGAGCGATCCTACAAGGCGAAAGAGATCCCAACCAATTGTTCGCGTCACATCGCCACACGAATTTGCCGCCCGTCGACCGCGCCCTGGCCAACCGCCCGGTGACGCGAACGACCCCTCTCGGTGTTTCCAAGAGTGGTCGCCCGCCCAAACAAGAATCTCGCAAACTCCAGGCTCCCGCCATACATTGTGCTCGCTCATCCGACCCAGTTTCGTGCACGCGATCGCCGCTCGTTCCGGTGACTGAGTCGTTACCAAACGGCACGACCGCAGATTGATCCCGCCACCGAGTTTCTGACGGCCTGCGCACTCACCTCCGACGCTGCGCGGGAAGACTGAGAGATGCCGCCCCAGGCATCCACTCCACGAGGGAAAACCCACCGTATGAAGATTTCACGTTGGACGCTGCGAACCGTCGCGGGGCTCGCGACTCTCGTCGCCGGCGCGACGAGCCTCGCCGCACAAGGCGTCACGACCGGCGCTATCAGCGGCTCAGTGACGGACGAACAAGGGCAGGGTATGCAGGGCGTGCAGGTCCAAGCCATCAACCGCACGAACGGCGCGCGCGCCGGAACCCTGACCCACGCCGACGGCCGGTATTACATCCCCTCCCTCGAGAGCGGCGGCCCATACACCGTCTCCATCCGCCGCATCGGATTCGCCCCGCGCGATTCGAACAACCTCTTCGTATCGCTCGGCGAAAACCTGCGCGTCGATTTCTCGTTGCGCCAACAAGCCGTTCGCCTCACCGGCGTCGAGATTACCGGGACCACCACCGGCGCGGTCATCTCCTCGTCGCACAAGGGCGTCTCGACCACGATCACCGATTCGACGATCGCCCACGCTCCAACGCTCAACCGCAACTTCACCGATTTTCTCGCGCTCGTTCCGCAGATCTCGACCAAAGGCCCGGGCAACTCCGGCGGTGGCCAGAACAACCGGTTCAACGCCATTCAGATCGACGGTTCGGTCGCCAATGATCTCTTCGGCCTCAGCTCCACGCTGCAGCCTGGCGGCCAGGCGTCGGCCAAACAGATTTCGCTCGAGGCCGTCAAGGAGTACCAGGTGCTGCTGTCGCCGTACGACGTGCGCCAGGGAAGCTTCACCGGCTTCCTGGTGAACGCGGTGACGAAGAGCGGCTCGAACGACTTCCATGGGTCGGGCACCTACGCCACGCGCAGTGAAAAGCTCGAGCGCAACGTGCCCTACCTGCGCGCCGCGCCGTTCACGCAAACCCAAGAGGGGTTCTGGATGGGCGGGCCCATCGTTCGCGACAAGCTGCTGTTCTCGATCGCGCCCGAGTTCCAGCAGGAAAACGCGCCGGCCTCGGGACCGTACCTCGGTCAACCGGACTCGAAGATCCCCAAGCCGCCCGCCACCCAGGCCGCCGTCGACAGCTTCGTCAACATCCTGAAGACGAAATACGGCTTCGCCGATCCCGGAAACGGCACCCTCATCAAGAACGAGAACCCGCTCGCGAACATGTTCGCGCGTCTCGATCTCATCAACCTGCCGCACAACAGCCGTCTGGTCACGCGATACAACTACGTGGACGCGCAACAGGACGTGTTCAGCCGTGGCAACACGCAGCTCAACCTCTCGAACAACGGCTACAATTTCCGCTCCGTCACGAACAGTGGTCTGGTCCAGCTCTTCTCGGACTTCAGCAACGGCGTGTCCAACGAGCTCTTGACCGGGTACACCACGATTCGCGACAAGCGCATCACGCCGATCGACGCGCCGTTCGTCGTCGTGTCGCGTGTCACCAGCCTCGCGGGCGGAACCGGGCGAATCTCGGCCGGAACGGAGAACTCGTCCCAGGGCAACGAGCTCGATCAGGACGTATTCGAGCTCTCTGACAACGTCTCGAAGGCGTTCGGGGCGCACCGCCTCACGCTCGGGACGAAGAACACCTGGTACAAGGTCAGGAACCTCTTCTCGCAGAACTCGCTCGGCAACTTCACCTTCGGCTCGCTCGACTCGCTCATCAACAACACGCCGAGCTCGGCGACACTCGGCATCAAGCTGGACAACACCGACGGCGCCGCCCGCTTCCATGCCCGCACCCTCGGCTTCTACCTCGAGGACGAATGGCAGGCGAAGGACAACCTGAACATCCTGGCCGGTGTCCGCCTCGATATCCCTGGATTGACCGACAGTCCGAGCCTCAATCCGAACATTCAGAAAACGCTCAACATCAACACGACCGACGTCCCCAAGAACGTGATGCAGCTCGCCCCGCGCATCGGGTTCAACTGGGACGTCACCGGCGACCAGGTCAACCAGCTTCGCGGCGGCACCGGCGCCTTCACCGGCGCGCCCGCCTACGTCTGGTTGAGCAATCTCTATGGCAACTCCGGCGTCAACGGGTACGGTAATCTCGTCTGTAACGGCAAGGCTGCACCGAGCATGCCCAACGCGGGCGGGACGATCGCGGGCAACTGCCTGAACAGCACTGCGGCGCCGGCGATCACCGTCAACACGGTCGATCCCAACCTCAAGTTCCCCGAGGTGTGGCGCAGCTCGATCGGCTACGATCGCCGCTTGCCTTGGAACGTCATCGCGACGGTCGAGGCGATGTACACCCGGTCCATCTACAACTTCTACTATCAGAACATCGGCCTGCAGGACAATCCGATCGGGACCGACCGCAACGGCCGCTCGCTGTACGGCGACATCGCAAGCCTGGGCGCGGCTCCGACGCCCCTACGAAAGCCGATCCCTGGGACGACGGGAACGCTTGGCGACGTCATCAACATCTCCAACACCAAGACCCACGACTACTCCTACAGCTACACCGGACAGTTGGTCAAGCGGTTCTCCAACAACTTCGAGGGGCAGTTCGCGTACACCTACGGACGCTCGTACGACGTGTGGGACCTGACGTCGTCGGTCGCCTTCTCCAACTGGTCCTTCGGCCGCTCGTACGCCGGCCGCCAGGATGCGCAGGATCTCTATCCGTCCAAGTGGGATACGCCGCATCGGCTCGCGGCCGGCGGGACGTACACCTTCCCCACCAAGACCGGCGTGTCGCTCACCTGGGTCGGCGAGTCCGGCGTGCCGTTCGAGTACGTCTACAACGGCGACATGAACGGCGACAATTCCACGGCCAACGACTTGATCTACGTGCCGAAGAACGCCCACGACACGACCGAGATTCGGTTCACAACCTCCGGTTCCGGCGCGTCGCAACTCACGCCGGCGCAGCAGGCGGACTCCCTCGAGAACTTCATCAACGCCCACGAGTGCCTGAGCTCGCAGCGCGGCACCATCATGAAGCGCAACTCCTGCCGGGCGCCGTGGGACAAGGTCGTGAACCTCTCGGCGCGCCAGTCGCTGCCGACGCTGCACGGGCAGAACTTCATCCTGCAGGTCGACGTCTTCAACTTCTTGAATCTGCTCAACAAGAATTGGGGCGCTCGGGACTTCGGCAGCACGAACAGCCAGCAGATCCTCTCGCGCCGCTCGTTCGTCGCCGCTCCGGGACATACCTCCAAGATCGCCGACGGCGCGCAGGGTGTCTTCAACTACGTCTCGACGAACCAGTTCAGCACGCAGAACGCCTCGTCGAACTACGCGCTGCAGATCCAGCTCAAGTATTCGTTCTGAAACGAACGTCGACGGAAACGAAGCGGGGGTGCCGAAAGGCACCCCCGCTTTGTTTCCACCGAGACTCGTCCCACTATCGCTCGAGCTTGAATCCCGGAACGACGTCCGGCCGCTGCGCCGCGTTCGCCACGATCCAACCGGTCGCATACATCCACTGCGTCATCTTTGCCAGCTTCGCGATGTCGATCCGCGACGGCTCGTCGCGCGGCGTGTGATAATCGGGATGGAGCAACGTGCTGAACATGATCGCCGGAATGCCCGCCCGCGCGTAGGGCAGGTGGTCGCTGCGGAAATACCAGCCTTCTGGATGCGTCGGCCGGTCCCATAACGTGTCGAGCTTGAAGTGCGTGAGCTCGGCGTTCGCCCGCAGCGCCGCATCCACGAGAGCATTCGAGTTCCGATGCGGCGGCTGCGCACCGAGCAATGCGGCGCTGTCCGGATTGTTCCGTCCGATCATGTCGCCATTCAAGACGGCGACGATCTGCGAGTGGGGCACCGTCGGATGGTTCACGAACCACCGCGAGCCGAGGAGCCCGCGCTCCTCCGCCCCGTGCCACACGAACAGGACCGGCCGGCGCGCTGGGTGTTTCACGAACGCACGCGCCGCCGCCAACATCGCCACGCTGACACTCGCGTTGTCGTCGGCGCCGTTCCAGATGGAATCGCCGTTCACCGGATAGCGTGTTCCGTCGTGATCCTGGTGCCCGCTGAACAGCACGTACTCGTGGGCGAGCGCCGGATCGGTGCCGCGCACCACGCCGATCACGTTGCCCGATGGATAGTAGAAGGTCTCCGAGAACGTGAGCGCGCCGAGCCGCGCGCTTTCCGCTCGGACGGCGTCGAGCATGTCGTGGCGCAGCCAAAACGTGGGAACGGTCGCCACGTTTCCGCGCCCACGTCCGCCCGTCGCTCGTTGATTTGGCCGCGCGAACGCCCCGGACTGGACGCCGCCCGAGTCGATACCGTACGTGCCGCGCGACGACACGGTCGACGTCGCATCGAAGGCTGCGTCGGCAGTCGGATCGTCACCCGAAATCAGGATCGCCGCGACGGCGCCGCTCCGCGCGATCGCGCCCGCCTGCTGTCGCACCAGTTGGCTGGTCGTCGCCTGAAAGTTTCCTCGAATCGTGAACTGCGCCGGCGGCTGCGTTGCCACGATCGGCAACACCATCGCGATCGCCTTTCCACGGCCGTCGATCCGCGCCAACTCAGCCGAGTCGCTGACGAAGACGATTGGCGCATCGACCGACACCCCCGCCGCGTTCAGTACCACAACGTCCCTCCAGAGACGCAGCGTCTTTCCGCCGATCGAGATCCGGCTGTTCTCACTCAGCCGCGTGCGCCGGAGCGGCCACCACTGAAAGAACGTCCCGTCGTCGCCGGCCGGCTGGAGCCCGGCCTCGCGCGCACGCTCGGCGACCCACCCGGTGGCGCGCATTTCGTCCAGCGTTCCCGCTTCGCGGCCGCGCATCGAGTCTCCCGCCATGGCGAACATGTCGCGACGCAGATCCGCCTCCGTGATCGCGTCGAGCCCCGGGGCAAGCCCTCCGCTCGCACGCGGTGCAGTCGATGGAAGCGGCGTCGAGCTCGTCGCGCCGCATGCAGCGGATGCAACGAGCAATGCTCCGGCCAACGTCGCCCGCAATCGCTCAGCCCGCATTGCGCGCGCCCACGCGCGCCCGGATGACCGACTTGATCCCGCCGCGAATATTGAAGTCACCGACGATCTCCATCCACCTGGGTTGGGAGACGCTCGACAGGTCGTCGAGGATGCGATTCACGGCGCGCTCGTAGAAGATTCCGTCATCGCGGAAGCTCCAAAGATAGAGCTTGAGACTCTTGAGCTCGATGCAGACGTCAGCCGGCACGTACGTGATGTAGATGGTACCGAAGTCCGGCGCGCCGCCGCGGAGCGCGCGCAGATCGTCCGCATCGCTCTCGATGCCGCCGAGTGGGCAGAGGGCGGTGAACTCCGGACACTCCATGGCGACTTCGTAATCGCGGCCCGGATATGGGTTCGGGAACGTTTCGAGAAGCTCAGGCTTTGGCATGGGCAAAGAATGCAGCGACTCCGAGCCCGAATGCAATCGTTACCGCAATCGTTACTGCAATCGTTGCTGGCGGGCGGGTGTACCGCGCTACATATTGCGAGTGGGCCGGCGCTATGCGCTGGTCATCGCCGCCGCGAGAACGGCGTGGCGGCATCGCCCCCCGGCATAGCCCGGGGGGCTCTTTTTTGGGTGCGAGCAAGCACCAACCGGCAATCGGCAACCGGATCAGTGCCCCCGCAGCCGGCGCGACATCTCTTCCAGAATTTTCCGTTCGTCGCCCGTGAGACTTTCGATGCCGTTCTCGGAGATCTTGTCGAGCACCCGATTGAGCTCCTCGGCCTTTGCCTCGCGGCGCCGGCTTCCCGGCGCCACGGTCACCGCGCGCTTGGCGGCAATCGCCTTGCTCTTCGCGACGATGTCGTCGACCTCGTCACCTCGTTCGCGGCGCGGCAGGTTGCGCGGGATCGCGCGCGGCGGCTCGTCGGCATCCGGAAGGTTCGCCACACGCTGGCGGACCTGATCGATCCCCGTCGACATCGCCATGCGCATGTATGCGTAGGCCGCAATCACTCCGCCGACGTGCGCGAAATACGCGATATTCGTCCCGCCCCCGTCGCCCGTGGCGACAACTCCCATGACGAGATTGAACACGAATAGTCCAACGACGAGCGTGCGGACACGCATCGGTACGACGAACATGAGATAAATCTCATCGTCGGGCCATTGCATCGCGTACGCCGTCATCACGCCGAAGACCGCGGCCGACGCCCCGACGAGACCGCCGGCGCGAATGAACAGCATCTGGAATACGACCCCGCCGAGCCCGCAGAACAGGTAGAACCAGACAAACTTTTTCGAGCCCCAGCCGTGCTCCAGACGCGGTCCGAAGAGATAGAGGCCGTACATGTTCGCCAGCACGTGCCACACGCCGACGTGGACGAACAGATAGGTGACCAGCGTCCACCAATGGCCGGGCAGCGACGCCAGGTCAAATCCGAACCACGAAGCGAGGTCAGCATACGGCAGGACCCCGACCGTCTGCAGAAACACCACCGCGACGTTGATCGCGATGAGCGCCTGGACGGCGGCTGTGAGCCGCTGAGGCTGAGAGTCTTCTTCGTTGCTGGCCTGGTGCGACGCCATACGCCCTGCGAGACCTCTGGAGTTGAGTGCGCCTACACTAGTAACACGACTTGGAAACGGCGGTTCCGGTCACGATTGACGAGATCAGCGCATGCCTGTGGGAGGTGGCAACCGCAATGCCAGCCGCACGTCACCATGGAGCGCCGCGGCACGCTCGAGCAACGTCATCCAGCGCCGGTCTCGATCGACCGGCGTCGTCGGCCCGGGATGGATCACGATCATGGTCGATTCGCTCGTTGCATGTGCGCGTTCGACGGCGCGGAGCGCATAGGCATCCGTCGTCCGCTCGTCGACGATCAGAACGAGCGCCTGCTGCATTCCCGCGCTCGACGCCACGCTCAATGACTCGAATGCGCGCTCGCTCTGCGCCTCGAGCATCGGGCCGTCGAGTGTGACCTGCGTCAGCGCAACGAGTTCCTTGAGCCGCCCGATTTCCGTCGGTCGCTGACCGTCGCAGTCCAGCATGACCGGAATCGTTGCGGACAGTTTGTCGAACGCGGCACACAAGTAGTCGACGTTCGACAGCGGGTCACGCCCCGAGATCGAGATCGAATGAAAGACCGACCGCGACGTGCCGCGACGAATCTCGTTCGCCAGCGCGTCGGCGGTGTACATCGTCGCCGTCTCGCCCTCGGCCGCAAACCGGACGAAGATCTGACGGCGTCCCGCCCAGATTCCCTGCGTTTGCAATCCCGCCGGGATTCCCGCGAGCGCCGCGGTCGGAACCGCCAGTGGCGGCATCAGGCGCCCCTCCGCCCGTCGCGCCCGTCGAGTGCGAGATGGACGATCCGATCGCACAGCTCGGGGAACGAGATCCCGGCGGCCGCGGCCGCCTGCGGAATCAGACTGGTTTGTGTCATGCCGGGGAGCGTGTTTGCCTCGAGACAGTAAAACCTGCCGTCCTTCGTCATACGAAAATCGATCCGCGCGCACCCGGTCAGCTTGAGCGCGCGAAAGGCCCTGAGTGCTTCGTCCTGTACGCGCGCCACTTCCGACCGCGTGAGCTCGGCCGGAAAGCGCTCGTCCGCCATGCCCGCGGTGTACTTGCACTCGTAGTCGTAAATCTCGTGCTTGGGAATGATTTCGCCAACCGGAAGCGCCACATCGCCCAAAATTCCCACGGTCAGCTCGCGGCCGGCGATGAAGGCTTCGATCATCACTTCGTCGTCGAAATTGAACGCCTCGCCGATCGCCGCGTCGAGCTCCGAGGCCTGACGCACGATCGACAGCCCGACGGTCGACCCCTGCTTGGATGGCTTGACGATGACCGGAAACCCAAGCCTGGCCGTCACTTCGTTCGCCGTGGCAGGCGCCATCAACCAATCCGCGGTAGTCACGTTCGCCTGGCGGAACAACTGCTTCGACAGATCCTTGTCCATCGCCAGCGCGCTCGCGAGATGGCCGCTTCCGGTGTAGGGCACGTCCGCCAGGTCGAGGAGCGCCTGAATCGTTCCGTCCTCGCCCGATCCTCCATGTAACCCGAGGAATACGACGTCGGCGTCACCACGCCGCGGCAGATTGGTGGCAAAGCTGGGGAGCGCCTCGCGAGCCATCTGCCGCAGCGCCTCCTGCGACGGCGGGGCCGTTTGCACCACAGTGCCACTCGCGAGTGCGCGCTGCTCGTCGTCGCCGATCACACCGCGCGCGGGATCGACCGCGCTGACGTCGTGGCCGCACGTGCGCAGCGCTTCGGCGACGCGGATGCCTGACGCGAGCGACACGTCGCGCTCGGATGACGTGCCGCCCATCAGCACGATGATTCTCAATCCCATTGTCCTCCCCATCCTCCGCCCCTCGACCCCGAGCTATCGAGCCATCAGGTAGTTCAACATGTCTGACCGCGTCACGATCGCCTCCACGTGACCGTTGGCGCGCACCAGCACCGCGGGATTCGATTTCGACAGCAGTTTCGCGACGCCGTCCACGGTCTGGTCAATATCGACGATCGGGAACGGGCCATCCATGATCTGACTCACGGTCGCGTCGAGCACTTTGGTGTCGTCCAGGCTCTTTGCCGAGAGCGACCAGTCGCTCACCGAGCCGACGCAGTTGGGCCCGTCCATGACCGGAAGCTGCGACACGTCGTGGAGCGACATCAGGCGCAGCGCCTGACGCACCGTTGCTCCGGGCCCGACGCTCACGACGACCGGCGTCTCGCCACTGCCACGTCCCTTCGATTCGAGCACGTACGCCAGCGTGGTCCGATCGGCGTCCAGCAGTTGGTTCTCCCGCATCCACTCGTCGTTGTACAGCTTGGACAGATAGCGCTCGCCCGTATCGGGAAGCGGTGCGACGACGAGTGCGTTCGGATCGTCCAGGCGGCGCGCGACGTGAAGCGCCACGTGCACGATCAATCCGCTCGATCCGCCGACGAACAGCCCCTCCTCACGCGTGAGCCGGCGCGCCATGGCAAATGATTCCTTGTCGCTCACCGTCATGAAATCGTCGATCACGCTCATGTCCAGCGTGCCGGGAACCTTGTCCTGGCCTATGCCTTCGACCTTGTACGGAACGCCTTCGCTCTTTCCCTCGCCGTTCGTGCGCCACGTCTCGGCGAGAATCGATCCGACCGGGTCGCCGGCGATCACCTGGATCTTGGGATTCCTTTCCTTCAGATAACGTCCGACCCCGGTGATCGTGCCGCCCGTTCCCGCGGCGTACACGAAATGCGTCACGCGCCCGGACGTCTGCTCCCAGATCTCCGGGCCCGTCGTATCATAGTGCGCCTGCGGGTTCGCGTCGTTGTAGAACTGATTGGCGAGGATCGCGTTCGGCGTCTCTTTCGCGATTCGCTTCGCGGTCATCACGTAATTGTCGGGATGATCGGGCGGCACGGCCGTCGGCGTCACGATGACTTCGGCCCCGAACGCCTTGAGTAGCCGCACCTTCTCCTGCGACATCTTGTCCGGCATCGTGAAGATGCACTTGTAGCCTTTGCGCGCCGCCGCGAGAGCGAGCCCGATGCCCGTGTTGCCGCTCGTGCCCTCGACGATCGTGCCGCCTGGCTTGAGCCGACCCTCGCGCTCCGCTTGTTCGATGATCGGTCCGCCGATCCGATCTTTGATCGACCCGCCGGGATTGAAGATCTCTGCTTTGGCGTACACCGGCGTTCGGATGCCGCGCGTCACCTTGTTGAGCCGGATGAGCGGCGTCCATCCGATCAACTCCAGCACGTCGTCGTACGGACTTGCGTTGCGAACCATGTCGCTCATGATGAGAGAGCTCAAATCGCCGTGGCGCTCGATCGCCAGCTCGAGCGCCGGAAGCGGAAATGTAAGGCGCAATGTGGAGCGCCGCGACGGACACGCGTCGCTAGCGAGAGCGTCTCGCGTCCTCGATGAGCGCGGCCAGCCGGCCCAGCGCGTCGAGCGGCGTCATGGAATTTACGTCCAGCGCGGCCAGCTGGTCGACGATCGCGTTCGGCTGCGCGAACAGTCCGAGCTGCTCGCGCGGCTGACCGGTCCGGGCGCGCGGCGCCACGTGCTCGGCTGATCCGCGAGATCCAGGCGCCGTGCCGCCAACGAGCTGTTCGTCCTCCAGTAGCGCCAGCATCTGACGCGCCCGCTCGATCACCGAGCGCGGCAGTCCCGCCAGACGCCCGACCTCGATGCCATACGACCGGTCGGCTGCCCCGGCTTGAAGCCGGTGCACGAAGAGGATCTGCTCGCCAACCTCGCGCACGGCGACGTTGTAGTTGCGCACGGCCGGGAGCTCGTCGGCGAGTTGGGTGAGCTCGTGATAGTGGGTGGCGAAGACCGTCTTGCAGCCGATGTGGTCGTGGACATGCTCCGTGACCGCCCACGCGATCGATACGCCGTCGTAGGTCGCCGTGCCGCGGCCGATCTCGTCCAGCAGTACCAGGCTTCGCGCCGTTGCCGTGTGCAGGATGGCGCTCGTCTCGCTCATCTCGACCATGAACGTCGATTGTCCTCGGACGAGGTTGTCGCTCGCGCCCACCCGCGTGAAGATGCGATCCACGACGCCGATCCGCGCCGCCGTCGCCGGCACGAAGCTGCCGATCTGCGCCAGCAGCACGATCAGCCCGATCTGCCTGAGCACGGTCGACTTGCCGGCCATGTTCGGCCCGGTAAGGATGATCATCCGCGCATCGTTGGTGAGCCGCACGTCGTTCGGAATGAATTTGTCGCGCGGCATCATGCGCTCGACCACCGGGTGCCGGCCCGCCCCGATGTCGAGATCGAAGTCGTCGGTCATCGTGGGTCGAACGTAGCCTTCGCGCGCCGCAACTTCGGCCAACGTGCCGAGCACGTCCAGCTCGGCGATCGTGCGCGCGATCTGCTGGAGCCGCGCGATCTGGCGCCCCGACGTCGCGCGCAAGGTCTCGAACAGCTCGCGCTCCCGTTGCTCGATGCGTTCGGCCGCGCTCAGCACGCGCTCCTCGTACTCCTTGAGCGCGGGCGTCACGAACCGCTCGCCGGAGGTGATCGTCTGCCGTCGTTGATAGTCCGGCGGAACGAGGCGAAGGTTGGAGTTCGTGACCTCGATGTAGTAGCCGAACACCTTGTTGAAGCCGACCTTGAGCGATGCGATGCCAGTCCGCACTCGTTCGTCCGACTGGATCCGAGCAATCGCGTCCTTCCCGCCGTCGCGTAGTCCACGCAGCGAGTCGAGCTCGGCGTCGACCCCCGCCGCGATTGTCGCGTCGTCGCCCACCGCGATCGGCGGGCGGTCGACGAGCGTCGAACAGATCTCCGACGCCAGCTCAGGGGCATCGTCCCACGACGCGAGCATCTCGGCGAGTCGACCGGCCGTCGCGACTCGACGCAGCGCGCCGGCCACCGCCGGCAGCGCCGCCAGCGAGTCGCCCAACGCCCGGAGCTCGCGCGGCGTGCTGCGTCCGGAGGCCGACTTGGCCGCGAGCCGCTCGACGTCGCGTACGTCGTCGATCGCGTTTCGCAGCTCCGCGCGCGATACCGCATCGGCACTGAGCGTCGCCACGGCGTCGAGCCGTCCCTCCACCGCGCGCCGATCGGTGAGCGGAGCCAGGATCCACTGGCGCAGCAGACGCGCCCCCATCGGCGTTCCAGTGCGATCGAGCACCGACAGCAAGGTCCCCTCCACGCCCCCGCCGCGCAGCGATTCCACCAGCTCCAGGTTGCGACGCGTCATTTCGTCCAGCGCCATCACACCGCCCGGCCGCTCGATGATCGGACGCGCCAGCTGCGGCAACCCGCCCGGTTGCAGCTCGCGAAGGTACCGAAGCAACGCGCCCGCGGCGCCCACGATCGGTCCGTCGGCGGCGCCAAGACCAAGACCATCCAGCGACAACACCTCGAACTGGCGCGCCAGGTCTTCGCGCGCCAGTGTTTCGTCAAACTCCCATGGTTCGCGTTCGGTAATGAGCGCTTCACTCCTGGAAGCCGGGAGAACCACGCGCGACGAGGCCGGAAGGAGAATCTCGCGCGGCGCGAGCCGGGCGAGCAGCGCGTCGAGGTCGGCGACCGTCGCCACGACGAGGCGAACCTCGCCGGTCGACACGTCCGCCGCCGCTACGCCGATCGAGTCCATCGGGGCGCCGGTCCCATGGATCGCGCAGATGAAGTTGTTCCGTGAGCCGTCGAGCAGATCGTCGGAGAACGCCACACCGGGTGTGATCGTCTCGATCACTTCTCGGCGAACTACTCCTTTGGCCAGTCGCGGATCTTCGACCTGCTCGCAGATCGAGACCCGGAACCCTTGCTGGACGAGCCGCCGGACGTAGTCGGCGGCCGCCTTGACCGGAATCCCGGCGAGCGGGACCTCCGCTGCACCACCGTTGTTGCGCGCCGTGAGCGTGAGCCCGAGCACGCGCGACGCTATCTCGGCGTCATCATAAAACATCTCATAGAACTCGCCCATCCGAAAAAACAGGATCGCGTTCTGATGGCGAGCCTTGATCTCACGGTACTGCTGCATCAAGGGCGTCTGCGACGCGGTTGTCACCTGTCGTCCGGTCCGATGTCCGTCACGACCGCCGTGATCTTCTTGGCCTTGAGCTCCTTCGCCGCCGCGGCAGCCGCTGCGTGGGTCGCATACCGGCCGATCCGCACGCGGAACGGTTTGGACGCGCCGACGACGCGGACGTCGAGTCCGCGCGCCTTCAGCCGTTTGACGAGCGCGTTGGCGTCGCTCCGTTTCGCGAATGCCGCGACCTGCAAGGTGTAGCGGCCAGGTTTGCTCGCGGTCGCTGCCGTGTCGCGTTTGGCGCGCGCGGTGTCCGCGGTCGGCGGCAACGGCAGTTGCGACGCAGGGTTCACGTCCGCCGCGGCGCAGCGCGGTCCGTAGTATTGCAGTTGATTCCGTGTCTCCACCGCGGAATCGGGGACGTTGCTCAGCGTTCGGCGCAACACGCTGCAGCCGTGCGGCAAATCGTTTTGCTCGAAGAGCAACCGCACGAGGAGCAATCCGGCCTGGGCTCGCTCGGGGTGCTGGGCATTCTCGAGAAGGAACCGGTCGAGGTGCGCCGCCGCCGCCGTACGATCGCCCCGCGCCACCTCGAGGTGCGCCAACTGCAGGAGTGCGTCACCGCTGTGCGCCGACAACGGATACTCCACGATCACGCGGCGGAAATCGCGCTCCGCGTCAGCGCTCGTCGCGGCAAGCGATCCGCGCCAGTAGAGCGCGTCACCGTACTCGGGCGTGCTCGGCGGCGTCGCCGCGATGACCGAATCGACGAGCATGCGTCCCGCCGCGCCGTTGCCACTCGTGACCAGTTGTCGCGCGCGCGCGAACACGGAGTCGGTTGTCGACTGGGCGTGCGCCGCGGCGCTCGCGACCAGCGTGAGAATGACCAGCGTGAGAATCGTGAACGATCGAAGCGCGTGGTGCCGCATGGGACCTCGGAATCAGGCGGCGCGTCGCCGAGGCGACGCGCCGCACAACGCGAGCACGAGGCTCGAGAGAAGTTGCTCGTCGGATGAGAGACGCGGACCTTTGAGCGAGGCATCCGCGTCCAGCAACGCGTCGAGCGCGGCGTCCACGGCGCGCGGCGTCCACGCGTCTGACGCCCGGGCGCACGTCGAGACGAACTCGCCCCACGAGCGCCCCGTATACACGGACCCCGATTCCTTGAGCAGCGCGAATAGCTCGCTATTGAGGCGGGACGGGCTCGTTCCGCGGTCGCGCGCGGCCCGCGCCCAGCCAATGACGAGCGTTTGAGAGGTCAGGGCCATGACAGTCGTGACCGCGCTCGCCTTCGGCTGCGCAAGCACGACAGGAAGCATGGCGATGGCTGCCGTCGCCTCCCGCCGCGCGACCGCGTCGAGAAAGTCGCCCATCGTCTCTCCCGGGCGTACGCCGACGACGGCGGTGACCGCGGCGTCGTCGATCGGGTTGCCGCCGGCGTAGCTCGCGAGCTTGTCCAGCTCGACTTTCAGCTGCGACAGATCGGTCCCCGCGGCCTCCTGCAACAGTGTGATCGCGCGGTCGGTGATCGACGACTCGAGATCGTGCTCCACGTAGTACGCGATCCATTTCGGGATGCGAGCGCCGCTCAACGCATTGAACTCGATCGCCGTCGTTGCACCGGTGAGCCGCTGGTCCGCTTTCGCTCCCGGCGGCGCGACGAGCAGCAGCAACAAGTCTGGCGCTGGACGCTTGAGGTAGTTGTCGAGCATCGCCCGCGCATCCTTCTTGAGCGCGCCCACGTCGCGAACCACGACGACACGACGCTCCGACATCATCGGTGGTGTGCTGAGCGTCGAACCCAGCGTCTCCGCGTCGACGTCGGCGCCGCGAACGACCTCGACGTTGAAGTCGCGCGTCGTGGGGTCGGCTGCCGCGTCGACCATGCGTCGCACTTCCTCGTCCTTGAGATAGTCGTTCTCACCGAAAAAATAGTAGGCCGGTGCGAAGACCCGGTCCTTGACGGCCGTGCGGAGCGCTTTGGCGTCGGCGACTGGTGACATGGCGTCCAATATACGAACTGTCGCCCTCGATCAGAACAAAAAAAATCGGCTCGTCGCCGATTGTCCCGTTTGGTCGCAGTTGCTCGTCAGCGTGTCAGCTTGACGTCGTGAAATTCCATATCCGCGAAATGCACCGGCGCCTGGCCAACCATGAGCACTGCGGGCCACACCGGCATGCCGGTCGGGACCGATGCCACGAATGCCGCGTTGGCGATCGGCACCGGCTCGAACGCGCTGGCCACCGCCGGCGCAGGGCGGATGTCCTGCGACGGAGAAAAGTATCGCGTCGTCTCGATCGACATGTACGCGACCGCCGCGATGCCGGCGGCGAGCGCGGCAAAGGCGCTGACGGACGGCAGGTAGGGACGAGGCACGACGACATCGGCGCGCGACACCGGGCCCAGTTCCTCGAGTCGCGCGTTGAGCCGCGCGATGAAATCGGGCGACGGCTCGATCGATGGCAGACTCCGCACCAGCATCAAACTGCGACGAATCGCCGTGTTGTGGCGCGAACACCGTGTGCACACCCCGATGTGCCGCTCCATCGCCTCCATTTCGACGGCGGACAGCAAGTCATCGACGAAGGAAACGTGCTTGGTTCGAAACTCGCGACAATCCATCAGGCGACTCGGGATACTGGACGAAAACGCTCGACAGTCGGTACCCTGCGTTCCGCGGCGGGTTCCTGAAAGCGGCAGCCGGGCCCGGTCGGCAGGCACAGCAAATAAACACAACACGCGGGCCCTGGGCGAAACAATATCGCTCCAAAGCCCGCGTGTGCCAGTCCGGGAAGTCCTGTCCTACTCGACCGCGACCGTGGCGGTCAGTCGATCTTGGGTTCGATGATCGAGGCGAATGCGTTCCGTGCCCGATTCAACCGCGACTTGACTGTGCCCAGGTTGCAATCCGTGATGTCCGCGATCTCTTCGTACGATTTTCCCTCGAGCTCGCGCAGCACGAATACCTGGCGATGGTGCTGCGGCAACTTCGCCACCGTCTCCTCGACCAGCTCGCGAAGATGCCGCTTCCGGTACATGTCATCGGGACGCGCCGTGGTATCCTCGAACTGCAACGGCCGATCCTCGTCGTCCCAATTGCCTTTGATCGTTTGAAAGAGCACGAGCGGATTGCGCGACCGATTTCGAAGCTCGTTCTTGGCGAGGTTCGATGCGATCGTGTACACCCACGTCGAGAATTTCTTCGTTCGATCGAAGCGGTGAATGTGGCGATAGACCCGGATGAAGACCTCTTGGACAAGATCCTCCGCCTTTTCTCGATCACCGATCGTGCGGTAGATGAAGTTCAAGAGCCGGGTCTGGTACCGCTCGACCAACTCCTGGAATGCTCGCTCCTCGCCACCGAGGAACGCCGAAACGACCGCCGCGTCATCTTCGTTGCGGAGCTTTTCGCGTGTCGCCGCACCAGGCGACGGCGTTCGTTTAATTGCGACCTCAGCCATGATAGTCCGTGCCCCCTTGGCACTGCTTGAAGGGTACGACCCGACAGACAGAACAGATTCGTTGTTGACCCTCCGGAACTTCCGAACTGCGCTAGTGGAAAAGGCAGACTGCATGCCTGTTGGACGCCAATGGGAACGTGACGTTAAGACATTGCGCCGTCATGTCTTAGAGCTTGGCTGCCCTAGTCCGCGCCTCGAGGCGTTGTCCTCAAATCGCTACGATTTTGGCAGATCGAGGTTCATCTGTGTCTCCCTTTTGACACATCGAACCCGGCTTTTGTTGCTCAGCGGCCAGAGCGAAATCCTGCCGCAAAGAGAATCCCGAGCGCGGTCTTGGCGTCCTTGATCTCGCCCTCTTGGATCAACCGAAGCGCGTAGGAGAGCGTCACCGTCTCGACGGTCATGAACTCGTCGGCCTCGTGAGCAGTTTCTCCATGCTCGAGGCCGGTCGCCATGAACAGGTGAATGCGCTCATCCGTGAATCCCGGCGTCGTGTACATCGTGAAGAGGTGTTCCATCTCGCGCGCCGTACAGCCCGTTTCCTCGCGCAACTCTCGACCCGCGCAATCGAGCGGATCTTCACCCGGGTCGAGCCGGCCGGCCGGAATTTCGTACAGGTACTGCCCGGCCGCATACCGATATTGCTTTATCAACAGGATCTGTGGATCGACACCCGTGGCTTCGCCCAGGAACGGCACGATCGCGCTCGCGCCCGGATGCCGAATCATGTCCATCTCACCGACGGATCCGTCCGGAAAGCGAACCGTATCGCTGTCGAGCGAGATGATCTTCCCGGTGTGAATTCGTCGGCTGCTGATCTTGCCCGGCCGGACTTCGCGTTGCGACCCGTCGCCGGCAGCACCGCCCGCGGTCATGCGATTGGCTGGCCGAGCGTATCGTACAGCGTGGTCACGCCGAGTCTCATCGCCTCGAGCAGCGCGCGCACGATGGACGGGTCACCGACGACCACCATCTGCATCGCGTCAGGGTGAAGGTGTCGCTGCGCCGCTTCCAGAATCTGCTCGCTGGTGATCGCGCGAACTCGCTCTCGGTACCGGTCGTAATAATCGTCCGGCAACCCGTGCAGGACGAGGACGGACAGCGCCGCGGCGATCGCCGTCGTCGTCTCGAAGCGGATGGGGAAGACGCCGTCCAGGTAGCTCGTCGCCAACGAGAGCTCATCCGGTGAGATCGCCTCGGCGCGAATGCGATCGATTTCCATCAAGACTTCGCGCGTCGCCGCGTCCGTGATGTCGGAGCGCACCGCGGTTGACACGACGAACGGTCCCGCCTGACGCCGCCACTCGAAGGACGAAAACGCCCCGTACGTGTACCCGTGCGCTTCGCGCAAATTCAGGTTGATCCGGGAATTGAACAGTCCGCCGAGGACCGCGTTCATGACATTGACCGGAAAAAAATCCGGATGGTTGCGTGGGATGCCGACGTGACCGATTCGCAGCTCCGCCTGCGCAGCGTCGGGCTTCGCGATGATGTGTACGGCCCGATCTCTCCGGGCGGGGAGATCGTCCGCCGTCACACGCTTCGCGGCGACGCCGGTCCAGGCGCCGAGCGCGCGCCGCGTCAGCTCCTCGGCGTGATCCGCCTCGATGTCACCGGCCACGACGACTGTCGTTCCGCCCGGCACATACCGGGTCTCGTAGAAGGAAAGCAGTTGCTCTCGGTCGATCGTTTCGACGCTTCGCTCATCGCCGCCTTCGGGGCGCGCGTAGCGCGATGACGCCGTGTATAAGAACCGTGAAAACAACTCGTCGGCCAGGCCCCTCGGTTCGGCGCGAAGTTGGAGCAGTTCGGCAAGACGCTCGGCCTTGAGGCGCTCGACTTCGCGAGGACGAAACGCGGGCGTACGAATCACCTCGCCGAGCAAGTCGAATGCGGCCGGCAAATGCTCGGAGAGCGCCGTGAGCGTGACGGCGGCGGCGTCCCAATCGGCCTGTGCGTCGACCGACGCGCCGAGTCGCTCGAATCGCTCCGTCAGCTCGGCGCCGTCGCTGGTCGTCGTGCCTTCCAGCAGCAGCTTCGCCACGAGCCTCGCGGTACCCTCGCGGCCGGCTGCGTCGCAGACCGCACCCGCATCGACCAACACCGCGACCGTGACCAGGGGCAGTTTGGTCACGGGTGCCACGACCAACTCGACGCCGTTCTCGAGCCGGCGCCGCTCGAAGCGCGGAAACTGATACTCACGCGGTTCGCTGGGCCGCGGCCGGCCCGCCTTTCGAATCGGTGGCGCCGTCATTGGGCTGCCGCCGCGACACCAGCGCCTACGAGCTCACCGGGCCCGTCGTCCCTCGGAACGTAGACGAGGCTGGCTCGGTTGTTCTCTCCGAGCCGCGTTCGAATGAATTCATTCACGCGCTCCGTCGTTACCGCGGCATATCGATCAACCTCTTCATTGAGGCGGTGAGGATCGCCGAAATACGTCGCGAAGAGCGACAACCGGTCGGCTCGTTCGCCCGCCTCCTGCATGGACGACACGAACATCGTCTGAATGACGGCGACCGCACGCTCCACCTCCGTCACAAGGAGACCGTCACGCACGACTTGATCGAGCTCGTACGCCACCTCCTGCTCGAGCTGCTCGACGGCGATGCCCGGCCTGGCGGTGACGTCCACGACGAGAAGATCGGCGCCCTTGGCGAGATCGAACGTGAACGCGGACGCCTCGGCCGCGATCTGCCGCTCACGAACGAGCCGGCGGCGAAGTCGGCTCCCGCTGCGGAGCCCGAGCGCGGCGCCGCACACGCTTGCCGCGTAGTAATCGTCGCTGCCGAACACGGGGGAGCGAAATGCGAGAAACAGCCGAGGCAGCATGATGTCGTCGGCCACCACCTCTCGCTTCCATTGGCCAAACACGGGCGGCAGCGTCATGTCGGGGAGCGGCGGTTTGCCTGTCCCGCGCGGGATCGGCCCGAAGTGCCGCTCGATCATCTGCCGCGCCTCGCCCGGCTCGAAGTCGCCGGCAATCGTGAGGACGGCGTTGTCCGGCGTGTAGTAGGTCGCGAAGAACTGGGCGACATCCTCCAGGCTGGCGGCAGTCAGATCCTCCATCGACCCGATCAGCGAATGGTGGAACGGGTGCGACTGGGGAAAGCAGAGCGCCGGCAGCTTTTCCATCCACGTTCCGTACGGCTGGTTGTCCATCGACCAGCGGCGCTCGTTCATCACCACGTCGCGCTGCGTGTCGAGCTTCTGCTGCGTCATCGCCGGCAGCAGCTTGCCCATGCGGTTCGCCTCGAGCCACAGGGCCAGCTCGAGCTGGTTGGAGGGCAGCGTCTCGAAATAGTTGGTTCGCTCCAACCATGTCGACCCGTTCAGAGTCCCGCCCGCACGCTGGACGAGCTCGAAATGCTCGTTCGCGGCGACGTCCTCCGACCCCTGAAACAGCATGTGCTCGAACAGATGGGCGAAGCCGGTTCGGCCGGACCGTTCATTTGCCGAGCCGACGTGGTACCAAAGATTGACGGCGACGATCGGCGCGGTGTGGTCTTCCGACAACGTGACAAATAGCCCGTTCGGCAATCGAAACGTTACGATCGGAATTTGCATCGATCTAAATTGCACTCCAGTCCGGGCTACTGGAACCCTGATACCTGGCCTTTCCCTCGGCATCGCGTGGCTCATTCGCTCTCGTACATCGCCATTGGCGTGATCGTGCTCTACGCCGGTCTGCTCCTGATGCTGTGGCAATTCCAGGAACGGATCCTCTTTCAGCCGCCCATCGTCGGCTCCGGCGCGCTACCAGCGGGAGCTCGGCAGGTACGATATCGCGCCTCCGACGGCACCGACCTGTTCGCCTTGCTGGTTGGCGATTGCACCCCGGAGAGCAGCGTCGTCCTGGCATTCCATGGCAATGCCGAGGTGGCTCGGTGGCTCGTGCCCTGGGCGTCGACGCTCGTCCATGAGACCGGCGTCTGCGTCATGCTCGCCGAATACAGAGGGTATGATGGCTTGCCCGGAGCGCCGACGTACGCGGCGTCGGCCCTCGACGCCCGTGCTGCGCTCGACTATGTACACGATTCGTTGATGGTCGCACCGTCGAACGTCGTGCTGTTCGGGCACTCGCTGGGCAGCGCGATCGCCGCCGAGCTTGCCGTCGTCGCGACCGCGCGCGCGCTCGTGCTGCAGGCGCCGTTTTCATCGGCGCGTGCGATGGCCGGCCGTATGGTCATTCCGGGGCTTCGAGCATTCTTTCGCCTCATCTCGCGCGTACACTTCGACACCGTCGCCAGAGTTGCCGTGACCACGGCGCCGGTCTGGGTCGCTCACGGAGATCGAGACCTCGTCGTGCCGACACGAATGGGGCGCGAAGTCTTCGCCGCCGCGGCACACGGTGGCGAGCTCCTCATCGTACGCGGCGCCGGTCACAACGACGTGGCCGAAGTTGGCGGATCGACCTACTGGTCGTGGCTGGTGCGGGCGGTGCGCCCGCACGCGGCTCGTGCTACTCCCGGCGCTGTAGGAGAAGCGCGATCGGCGCTTTGATCGACTCGTTCAGTATGTATTTCCAGGACTCGCGCCGATTCTGGGCGATCGGACTCGTCTGCGTAGGGGAGGTGCGCGGGATCAGACCGTAGCGCCGGGCAAGGATCGAGAGCCGCAGCATGTGGAACGGGTCGCTGACCAGGATCACGTCGCGAGACGGCGCCGCATCCATCAGCATGGCGACCTGGCGAAGTGATTCCGCGGTCGAGCGCCCGGTCGTTTCGATCGAGATCGCGCGCGGCGGCACTCCGTGGTCGATCGCGTACCGCTGCGCGACGGCGGCTTCGCTCGTCGTGTCGCGATCGCCGACGCCGCCGGTGCAGATGATCCGATCGGCGAATCCGCGGCGAAACAGATCGATCGCGTGGTCCAGCCGCGCCCGCAGAACTGGGGACGGTTTCCCGCCGTACTGGGCTGCGCCAAGGACGACGATCGCCGCGGCCGGCCGAGCATCGTCGCGTCGACTCCAATACCACACGGCGCCCAGCGACATGAGCCACGCGCCGAACCACACAAACCCGAGCAGCCACGCGAGCCGCCACCAGTTGGTCGGACGTCTTCGGCGCATGGACAACGCTAGCGGTTCCGCGCTCGGTATTCATTCATTGGCGCGAAATTAGTAGTTTGCGCGCCATGGACACCACCCCCGTCTTTCCGACTCTTCGGATCGTGTCGCACCCCCTCGTGCAGCACAAACTGGGCATTCTGCGCGATAGGGAGACCCCGACCAAGATTTTCAAAGAGTTGGTCGACGAGATCGCGATGCTCATGGCCTACGAGGCGACGGGCGACCTCGCCCTCGAGGATGCCACCGTGGAAACACCGCTCGAGCGAACCGTCGGGCGTCGGGTGAGTGGGAAAAAACTCACGCTCGTGCCCATCCTCCGCGCCGGCCTGGGCATGGTTGAAGGGATCTATCGGCTGGTGCCAGGAGCCCGCGTCGGCCACGTTGGCCTGTACCGCGACCACGATACCCTTGAACCGGTGGACTACTACTTCAAGGTGCCGGGTGATGCGCCCGAGCGGGATTTTTTTCTGCTCGACCCGATGCTCGCCACCGGTGGAAGCGCCGCGGCCGCCGTGTCGTCGCTCAAGCGCGCCGGCGCCACGCGAATTCGTTTCATGTGTCTCGTGGCCGCTCCCGAAGGCGTCACACGCCTGGCGTCAGCGCATCCGGACGTGCTCGTCTACTGCGCCGCGCTCGATCGGGAGCTCAACGCACAGGGATACATCCTGCCCGGGCTTGGCGACGCCGGGGACAGGTTGTTTGGAACGAGGTGACGAGGAGTCGGCAGCATCGCGTACCTTCCGTCGATCCGCCGGCCCTCTCACCCATTCATCCAAACCACTCCCGAGGACAATCCCGCTGCTGTCGAGCCGCGTCGATGACCCACTGCTGCGTCTGCAGATCGGCGACTTCCGGAGGAACTCGATTCAACCAGGCAATTGAGAGCTTCGTCTCCCCAACTCGCCTCCACAGCTCGCCGACCAGGTAGGTCAGCACCGCTCGCTCCTCTCGCGCCACCCCATCGAAGGTTTCCAACGCCTCTTCGAATTTCCAGGCGGCCTTACGGCGGAAAAACCGTTCGGCCTCCGTGTCTCCCTCGTCGACGCAACACCACGCAGCGCGCAGCAGCAGGTCGGCGACATGGCGTGCTTCCATTCCTTGCCACTCGGCCACTTTGGCTGCGGCTTCGTATTTCTCCGAACCGCTCAACGTTCCGCACGTGATGGCCGGCGCGAGCTCGTTCCACACCCGCTCTTTGAGCACCGGAGAGACTTCCGCCTCCTCGGTGAAATCACGGTCCGCGCCGGAGAATCCACACCGGTTGCATGTGTGGATCAGATAGGGCAGCGGCTGCGTTCCCGCCGCCCGCTCATGAAAATCAGTTCGCTTGCCACCAAACGAGTTCGTCGATACCACGGATTGTGAGCGGAATCGCGTCTCGCAGATGGGGCACTGTAGTTCGATTTGTTGTAGCGTGGTCATCGGTGCCTCTCCCGCCTTGCCTCTTCCCCTTCGCAAGAGGCTAAGGGAAAAACTGTGCCATGTGCGAGTGCTCGGGGCGTGTGCCCGCGCTTGCGTGTGGCCGCGCGTGCTGTTTTGCGCGCGCCGCCCCTCGCCCGCAAATTCTTGCGCGCGCGGCATCGTTGGCGAGTGTTCGCTCTTGTTCACGTTTCCTGACATCACTATCATTCCGCGTCCGAAGTACGAGTCGCGTCGCCCTCCCCGCGTCCGGTCGAATGCTGATCAACCTGCTGCCCGATTTTTTTTCCGTTCTGGATAGCACCGATCGCCTCGCCGCTTATCAGCGCTACTTCGACAGCAATCGCAAGATTCTCGAGCCCTACTGGCATAACTACGTCATCGATCCCGATAGTCCGCACTTCCTGGACATCGCTCGAGCGACAGTAAGTGCCACACGGACGGACCTCACGGCGATGCTCGAGCGCACCGATGTCCTCGGCCTGGCCCGCGTCACGGAGCAACAGTGCCGCGACGTGTTGGCCATGGACTGCGACGCAGACGTCGTTCTCATGGTCGGTGTGGGTGCGGCCAACGCGGGTGAGCTCGTCGTCGACGGACGCGGCATTGCCTTCGTGTGTCTCGAGCATTTCACGGGAACCGTCAACGCGCAGACCGACGGCCTTGGCCTCGACCCTGAGCTCATCCCGCTTTGGCTGGCGCACGAGATCGCCCATGTGGTGCGCTATACGTCACCCACGAGCCGGAGCGAGCTGCGCGCCATCGTCGAAAGCGCAGGCGGCAACTACTCGTTCTGGGAAGCCGGTCGGCGCGCGACACTCCGTGAGCTGCTAATCAACGAAGGACTCGCAATACATGTGTCACGCGCGATCAGCCCGGGCCATGCGGCGTGGGAATACTTCGGCTACGAGCGTCGCCAGTTTGCCGACGTGCGCCAGCTCGAGCCGGTCATGTCGCGCGCCGTCGCGGGTGATCTGGATCACACAGGCCTCGGCCTTCGTCTTCGGTATCTCTCGGGCGGCATGAGCGACGAAGCGCGGACCGTCGATCGCTACGTGCTGCCGGAGCGCGCCGGTTACTATCTCGGCGCGCGCATGTGCGAGCCGGCCGTCAACGCAGAAGGGCTCGCGTGGGCTCTTCGCGCGAGCGCCGGCGAGATCTCGTCTCTCGCCCAGTCCGCCGCGATGACGGCGTAATACTCTCCGGCGTCGTTCATTTTCCGATACAGAATCGACGGAACACTTCGTCGAGTACGTCCTCGACATCGACGGAGCCGATCAAGTCCTCGAGCGTCGTGATCGCCTCCCTGAGGTGCACCGCCGCAACCGGCGCTGGCAGGTCTCCAGCAACCCAGCGATCGCGGAAAGCTCGAACCTCGTCGAGCGCGCGCGCGACGGCGTAGCGGTGTCGTTCCTGTGTCAGGAGAGGCGCGTCCACCTGCTGTGGTCCGTCGTCGCCGGCCACGACGGTCTCGATCAGTGAGAGCAGGGCGGCGAGGCCTTCGCCGGTCTCCGAGCTCACGGCCAGAGCGGCCGACGCGCCGAGCGCGGTGCGATTCCGCGCCAGATCCGCGGCGGAGGCCGGTGCAACGTCGACCTTCGTTCGAACCACGATCGTCGGCGCCGCGACGCGCGCGCCGAGCGCGTCCTTCATGTACTCGAACGAATCGTCGCTATCGGCGCAGACGAGCACGACGGACGCGCGCGCCACGTACGACTCGCTCATCTCCACCCCGAGTCGTTCCACTGGGTCGAGCGCCGCGCGAATGCCTGCCGTGTCGACCAGCCGAAGCGGAAGGGTCGGCGTATCGATCACCGCCTCGATCGCGTCACGGGTCGTTCCCGGAAGCTCAGTCACAATCGCTCGCGCTTCACCAAGCAGTGCATTGAACAGCGAGGATTTTCCGACGTTCGGCGCGCCCGCCAGCACGACCAGCGCTCCTTCTCTCACCAGCTCGCCGGTTCGCGAGGTCGCGAACAATCGCTCGAGCGCCACGCCAATGCGGTCGGCCGCGGCGAGTACCCGGGCCGGGGCGATCGGCCCGTCGTCCTCTTCCGGAAAGTCGATGTCGTACACGATCAGCGCTTCCAATCCGATGAGCTCATCTCGCAAGCCTAGGACGCGCCGGCTCAACCCGCCGTCCAGTTGCCGCAGCGCGACACCCTGGGCCGCTCGAGATTTCGCATTGACGAGATCTCCCGTTGCCTCGGCCTGCAGTACGTCGAGCTTTCCATTGAGCACGGCGCGACGCGTGAATTCACCGGGCCGGGCCAGCCGCGCACCGCGGGCGATCAGCGCGGCGACGACGGTCGTGGCCACCACGAGCCCGCCGTGCGTTATCAATTCGACGGAGTCCTCGCCTGTGAACGATGCCGGCGCGTCGTAGCGAATGACGACCGACCGGTCGATCGCCGCTGCCGACGCATCGCGAACATGCGACACAGTGATCGAGCGTGCTTCGGCCGGCCACCGATCGACTGCCGAACGGGCGATCGCGTGCGCCTGCGGGCCCGACATCCGCACGATGGACAGCGCCCCACGTCCGGGAGCCGTCGCTTGGGCAACGATCGTCTCCGAGAGGTCGAACGGGTCGTGCATCACGAGACGTTCGCCGAATCGCTCGCTGACGGTTTCAGCAGCTCGAGCGATTCACCCGGCTCGAGGATGCGCACGGTCGCGTGCAAGCCGGCCTCGTCGACTCGCGCTCGAAGGCGCCGAATGGCGTCGTACGCCGTGGCGGTGACGTGCCGGAACGTGCCCCAGTGATACGGCACGAACATGCGCGCCCGAAGTCGCTCAAAGAGGGTCAGCGCGTCGTCGTGCGTCAAATGGCCGCGACGAAATCCCGGTTTCCACCAGGGCGCATACCCGATGGGCAGGAGTGCGAGATCGAGCGCGCGCCCCGTCTCCCACAAGGCCCGCTCGACCAGATGGTGCGTGTCGCCGGCCAGCGCCGTGTCGCCAGCGAAGAACGCCGTGTCGCCCGCATCGAGCAAATACATGTTCGCCGAGCTTCGCCAGGTATCGAAGCCGTACCGGCTGCCGCGGTGGGTGGCGCTTGCGGCGTGAACTGTCGCGCCGCCCACTACCACCGACTCGCCGGGAACAAGGTCGACGGCTTGGCCGTAGCCCAGCCGCCGCAACCATTTCGCCACGACCGGCGGCGCGAACAGGGGGATGGTTTGGGGAAGCCGGTCGATGGAGTCGAACGACAAGTGATCGGCGTGCGCATGAGTCACGAGGATCGCATCCAGCGCCGGCAATTCGTCGAGCGCGATGCCCGGCGCGGAGACACGCGGCAGGATGCGTCCCAACTTCGAGTCGAAGTTCGGATCGGTGAGGATTCGAGCGCCACCGATCTCCAACATGAGCGTGGCGTGGCCGATGTACGTGACTTTCATTGCCCCGAGCGTCGTGTCAACCGAGCGCCGAGCCCGGCTCTACGTCTTCCGAGCTCCGCTCAGAGTCTTTTTGGCTGCAGGTGCAGTACCCACGCCCGCCTTGGCCCGTTCGCGGGTCAGAATCAGTTGCTGCGGTAGCGCGGCGATGTTCTGCACCGCGTAATACAAATTGAGACCGGAAGCAAAGTTGAGGAACATCACCGTGAACATCACCGGCATCATGTAACTCATCATCTTCGCCTGCGGATTCGGCGGCGCGGCGCGCATCCCGATCCACGACAGGACGAACATCGACACGCCCATCACAACCGGAATGATGTAGAAGGGATCGCGAAGCGAGATGTCCGGCAGCCAGAGGAACGAGACGCCCCGAAATTCAATCGTATTCTGAAATACGAAATAGAGCGCGAAGAGGACCGGCATCGGGAGCAGCATAGGCAGACAGCCCAGCAGCGGACTGAACGGACTCATGCCGTGCGCCTGATACAGCTTGACCATCGCTTCGCGTTGCTTCTCGGGCTCGGTCTTGTAGCGTTTCTGAAGTTCCGTCAACTCGGGCTGCAATCGCTGCATCTGAATGCTCGAGCGCATCGCCCGCTGGTTGAGCGGCCAGAGCAACAACCTGATCACGACGCCGAACAGCACGAGCACCCAGCCGTAGTTGACCCGAAGCGTGGCCTTCATCCACAGCAGCACGCGCATGACGATCGTGGCGAATGGCTGCACGACGGCGTGGAGCCAGCCCGCGTACGGATTGACGTTTTCCAGATCGTTGTCCAGCGCGTGCAGCTCGCGCCATGACTGCGGGCCGGTATACAGGTCAAAGGCGAATTGCCCCGACGACAGCGGATACGATGTGGTCGCGTACGCCGCGTTGGCGATCTTTCCGGCGCGCGGTGCACCGCTCGTCGTTACACCACGGAATACGCCGGCCGGCTTCGCTCCGACCGGCTGCATCACCGCAATGAGCCAATACTTGTTTCGCACGGACACCCACTGAAACGACCCGGTGTCCGCTCGAACTGCACCAACGTCCAGCTTGGAGAATGGGACGCTCGACACGTCGCGCATTGGCATCTTGTAACCATACGCGAGATGGCGAAGGTCATCCGTCGTGTCGGCCTCGATCGACCGAAGCTCGCTCGGTAGACTGATCAGCAATGCGGAACCCGGCGGCGCGCCGGCGACACGGCCGCGTACGGCCGTGCGATACCCGTCGGGCGTCGTCTCGTAGGTGATCGAGATCGGCGGCGCGCTCGATATGAACGTCGTCATCGACCCGGCGCGCTCGATCGAGAAGCGAACCGAGTCGAGAGCGATCGTGTCCGCGGCGATCACCAACCGGTAGTGAAGCAGGGTACCGCTCGGTTGCGCGATCACCGCGGCGGTGTCGCGGCGGTCCGGGCGGAGATTTCGGTAACCCGTCGCGCGCACCGCCATTGGCACCGCGCCCGGACTCACGAGCTTGATCTGCGCCTGGGGTGTGACGATGGTCGCCGAATCGATAGGTCGCGTGGTAAAGGACGGCGCCGCCGCAACGGCCGCAGGCTGTCCGACCGGTCTGGCTGGTGCCGGCGGGGCCTGCGGAGCAGGTGTTTGGGCGGTCTCGGCGGCGATCGGCGCGCCAACCGCTCGCGTACTGTCCGCGTGCGCAGTATCGGCGGCTTGCGGCGCAGTGCGGCGCGACGTCGAGAACAGTCTCGGCGTTACGACGATCACTAGCGCCATCAGCACGAGCGCGAGAATGGTGCGTTTATCCATGCGGAAGGGAAAGGTCGCTAGGGAACCGGATCGTAGCCGCCGGGGCGGAACGGATGGCAACGGGCAATGCGTCGTGCGGCCAGCCATGTACCGCGAAACGCGCCATGCCGCTGTATGGCTTCAATGGCATACGCCGAGCAGCTTGGATAATAACGGCACGAAGCGGGGAGCAGCGGTGACAGCGCCACTTGGTATCCGCGCACAATCAGTACGAGTACTGTACGCATCGTAGTTACACGGCAGCTGAATCGCCGGCCAGCCGGGCCGCCACGGACACGATGTCGTCGCGCAATGCCTCGAACTCGGCCGCGTATGACTCGCGTCGTGCGCGAATCGCGATGTCGGCTGATGGACGATCGCTGAGCACTGGCAAGAGCTCGATGCGAACCAGTTCGCGAAGGCGACGCTTCAGTCGATTTCGATCCACGGCGGAGTGCCGGTGGCGCGGAACCACAATACCAACGCGTGAATGAGCGAGAGGGGAAGCCAAGGCTCGGACATCGAGATGCACGGTCCGAATTCGCTTCCCCTCTCGAATGACGGTCTGCAGGTCGAGGCCCCGCGTCAGCCGGGCTCGACGCGGAAATCCAAAGCCGTGGTCAGGCGCCTGCGTACTTGCTTGGCAATTTGACGGTGAGGCTCTTGCGGCCCTTCTTGCGGCGACGGCTGAGCACTGCGCGTCCCCACTTGGTTTCCATGCGCGTGCGAAACCCGTGCGTCTTGATCCGGCGCTTATTGCGCGGGCGATACGTCGGCTTACCCATTGACCACTCCAAAAACGTTGCGAACGAACCTGCGGTGCAGACCGGTAAAGTTATTTGGTGCAGAGGGATAGATCAAGAGACCGCACTAGGTAATGCACCGGCCGCGTTCGGGTCGCCCGTTGCGGCAGCCCGGCGTCGACTGCGACGTGCTTCCAACGCGCGCGATGCAGCATCGCGCACCACACCACACACCACGCATTGATTTTTCCACATTCACGGTCTAGCTTCGCTCCCCCCGCGTCGCTTTCCCGTTTCCATCGTCATGACCCTGACCGCCCACGAAGCTTGGAGCCGGTTGCTCGATCGCGCTCGCCAAGAGCTCCCAGAGCAGACCTTCAAGACCTGGCTCGAGCCCACCGAGGCGCTCTCTCTCGACGAGGGAACGATTTACGTCGGCGCGCCGGACCAGTTCGCCGTCGATTGGAACGAATCCAAGCATTCGGATCTTCTGGCGAGCCTGGCGCCGGTAGCCCTTGGCCATCCGATGGCGGTCGTATTCAAGGTGAGCGAAGAGCGTCGAGCTAGAACGCAGATGGACATGTTCGTTGTCCCGCCGGCCCAGCGGGCGCGAAATCAAGGCCAACATTCCGCCACAACATCGCCACCATTAAGCGATCGATACACCTTTGACTACTTTGTCATCGGCAAGTCGAATGAATTGGCCGCCGCCGCCGCACACGCGGTCGCACAAGCGCCAGGCAAGGTCTACAATCCGCTCTTCATCTACGGCGATACCGGACTCGGCAAGACCCACCTGATGCAGGCGATCGCTCACGAAATCGTGCAGCGCAAACCGGAGACCCGCATCACCTTCATTGGGACCGAGCAATTCACCAACGAGCTCGTCGCGGCGATCCAAAACCGGACGACGGCGGATTTTCGCCGGCGCTTTCGCGAAACTGATCTCCTCCTTGTCGACGACGTCCATTTCCTCAAAGGCAAGGAGGCCATGCAGGAAGAGTTCTTCCACACCTTCAACGCCCTCTACGAGGGCGGCCGTCAGATCGTGCTGACGAGCGACCGACCCCCATCGGAGATCCCCGGCCTCGAAGCCAGACTCGTATCGCGCTTCCAGTGGGGAATGGTCGCCGACATCGAGCTGCCCGACCTGGAACATCGCATCGCAATCCTTCGGCAAAAGGCGCATCTCGACCATCTCGAGCTGACCATCCCCGAGGAGGTCGTTCGCTTCATCGCCGAGAACGTGCGATCCAGTGTCCGTGAGCTCGAGGGCTCGATCATCAAGCTGCTCGCCTACGCCTCACTCAAGCATCGAGAGATCACGGTCGAAGTTGCCCGCGAAGCCATGCGCGACAAACTCAAGGCCGTGGACGGGATGCCCGCCGGCGGTCCGGCACTCAACACCTATGTCATCCAGCAGACGGTGGCCAAGGAGTGGGGCGTCACCAACGAAGGGCTCCGCTCCAAGACGCGCACCAAGAATCTGACCGTCCCGCGACAGGTCGCCATGTTCATGATGCGCGAGCTTCTCGGTATGCAGTTGGTCGAAATCGGCGCCGCATTCGGGGGGCGAGACCACTCGACCGTCATCCACAGCCTGGAGCGTGTCGCGGCCGTGATGAAAGAGGACCCCTCGTTCGCCCAGCGAGTCGGTAAGGTTCAGGCGGCGTTGGAAAGCCTCCGGAACTGAACAACGCCTACCCCATTTTCCACAGGTTGTCAGACGGTTTTCTCTGGGGACACGGGGGACACCGAGTCGGAATCTGGACAACCTCCGTTGCCCACACGCGATCCACAGAGGCCGGTATAGTCGAACCGCTTGATCCGGTGTAACTTGCCTGCGGTTTTCCACGCCTCAACAGGTACTACTACGACTACTAGTTGATTCTATTTAAGAAAGAACTAGTAAGGTCGAGTTGTTTTGCACACCATAGGAGCCGTGATGCGGTTTACGATCTCCCGGGAAAAATTGCAGGAGGGTCTTGCCGCGGTCGCCGCGAGCATCCCGGCGAAGACCACGCTGCCGGTGCTCGCCAACATCATGGTCGAAGCCACCGAGAAGGGCATTCGGCTATCCGGAACCGACCTCGACATCGCCGTCACGACGGAAGTCGCCGCCGACGTCGAGACACCGGGAGCCATCACCATTCCGGCGAAAAAGCTCAGTGAGATCGCGCGCGAGCTTCCTCCGGCTCCGGTTCGCATTGCTGCGGTTGGCGAACAGCGTGTCACGCTGGATTGTGGCCGGACGCATTTCAAGATCCTCGGACTTCCACGAGACGAGTTTCCGGCGTTTCCAAATGTCAAATTCAACGAAAGCTGGCGCATCCGGTCGGGAGATCTCCAGAAGCTGATCCAACACACGTCCTTCGCCGTCTCGACCGAGGAAAGCCGTCCGATCCTCAACGGCGTTCTCTGGGAGCTCAAGCCGGACATGATGCGCATGGTCGCGACGAACGGCCACCGGCTTGCGAAGATGGAGATGCCGATCAAGTCCGCCGGGGCGCCGGCCAGCGACATGATCGTCCCGCCCAAGGCGCTCGAGCAGGTGCGCCGCCTGTTCCCGGAAGACGAAGAGCTGGAGATCGCCCGCGGCGAGAATCACCTCGGATTTCGCTCTCCGTTCACCGCCGTGTTCACTCGCCTGATCGAGGGACCCTACCCGCCGTACGACCAGGTCATCCCTCGCGACAACAATCGTGTCGCCATCGCCGATCGCACGGCCTTGGCGAGCGCGCTCCGCCGCATGTCGATCATTGCGTCGGACCAAACGCATCGAATCCGCCTGTCGTTCAACTCGGGCATGCTCAAGTTCAGCGTCCAAACACCGGACCTGGGGGATGCCACGGACGAGCTGGCCGTGCGGTACACGGGAGACGTGCTCGACATCGGGTTCAACGCCAACTACTTGCTCGAGATCCTGCGGTACATTCCAACCGACGAGGTTCGCCTCACCTTCAAGGCGCCGGAGCGCGCTGCCACGCTCGAGCCGGAAGGCTGGGCTGATCCGGCGTCGTACCTCTGTCTCGTCATGCCCCTCCGTTTGCTCGACTGAGCGCCACAACCCTCCTGTCCGGAGGAAAGGAGACCGGTCGCATTGTTCAGCTTCATCACGCTGGTCCAGAGTTTAGGACTGGCCTACGCGACCGGTCTCAACCTGTATGCGGCGGTCGCCGTCACCGGTCTCGCTGTGCGTTTTGGATGGGTGCATGGAGTCCCCACCACGATTGAGGGTTTCGGAAACCTTGGCGTCATCGCGATCGCCCTCCTGCTCTATCTCATCGAGTTCATCGCGACCCTGATACCGGGCGTGGCATCGGCCTGGGAAACGCTCCACAGCCTCATCCGCCCGCCCGCTGCAGCCGTGGTTGCCGCCGCGACCGCGTGGCACGCGGACCCGGTGATCGTGCTCATCGCCGCACTCCTCGGCGGCGGCCTGGCCATCACGACCCACACGACCAAGCTCGGCATGCGCTACGCCATCGACGCGTCACCAGAACCGGTGACAAACGGCGTGGCCAACGTCATGGAGCTTGCCATCGTCAGCGCGGTCGCCATCGCGATCTGGCATCACCCGGTCATCACGCTGTCCGTCGCCCTCGTGCTGCTCGTCGGCATGGTGATGATGGTGCGACTCATTTGGCGTGCGCTTCGCCAGGTGTTCTCCGGTCGTTGGATGCCGGCGCCCGGCCTCATGCAGGCGCCCCGCGTGATGGAGCGCCGCGGCGGTGCCCATGATGATGTCGAGCACGAGCCCTGACGCGCGCGGGCGCACGGGCGATCGAGGAAAACAATGCGGCCGCACGACTCTCGAGAGTCGTGCGGCCGCACGTTGAACGGTCGCGAAACCTGTAAGCCGGGTTCTGTGAGACGGCGAACCGTCCCGGCGGTCATTCCTCTCGGAGCGTAGTCACCTACGCCCTCTAGCAGCCTACCCGCAGCGTCTTGGTCGAGGTGGGCACCCCTCGCTGCTTATTTGGCCTTGCTCCCGCTGGGGTTTACCCTGCCGCGTCTGTTACCAGCCGCGCGGTGAGCTCTTACCTCACCTTTTCACCCTTGCCCGACCTGCGTCCTCGCTTGCGCTCGGTGCAGGCGTCGGCGGTGTGTTTTCTGTGGCACTGTCCGTCGTCGGTCCGACCGAAGTCGGTGACGCCCAGGCGTTACCTGGCAGCGCGCCCAATGGAGCCCGGACTTTCCTCGAGCGGCAATGAATCACGTCCGCTCGCGACCACCCGGTTGGCGACCTTGGAAAAAGATAATCGATCGTCGTTGAAATACGAGACGTGGCGATGACGATTGCATGACCGGGCTCACGTATACTGCGCGCGCTTCGAGACGACGACGACTCGACGCATCGTACTCTCGCGAAGTGAGGCCAATCCATGCATCCGAGACCGGCGTCGGCGACTCGCAGTCCACTGCCCATTGCGACCATGCTCACGCCCAACGAACGGATTCGAGTCGACGCCGCCGGCGATGGCTCGTTTCACGCGATTCATCGAGACTCCGTGGCCGAAGTCGTCCAGGATTTGAAGTCAAACCGTGCCGGTGCCGTGCTCGTGTCGGTCGCGCGCTACGACCAGCAGGCACGAGCCGGCGTCGCCGCACTCGTGCGAGAGTTCCCGCGCGTGCCGACGGTCGCTCTGCTCACACAGCTCGATCCCTCGACGCCGCAGTCCGTGTTGTCACTCGGATCCACGGGCGTTCGACAACTCGTCGATGTGCGCGAGGCCGCGGGGTGGCGGGAGCTTCGAATGTATCTCTTGGCCGCGCGCGGCGACGACATGCAGCGCGAAGCCATGAGCCAGCTCGCCGTCGACCTGTCCGGGGTGCCGCAGGACTGTTGGCGCTTCTTCGAGACGCTGTTCCTCGCGCCGCCGCGCGTGTCCACGGTGCGAAGTCTGGCGCGCCGCCTCGACGTCTTGCCGAGCACCCTGATGAGTCGCTTTTTTCGCGCCCGGCTCCCGGCGCCCAAACAGTATCTCGCCACCGCGCGCCTCGTCCGCGCCGCGCGCTTGTTCGAGAATCCTGGATTCTCGGTGGCGAACGTTGCGAATCACTTGGACTATTCGTCGCCGCAGAGCTTCGGTCGCCATGTACGAACGCTGATGTCCATGACCGCCGTCGAGTTTCGCGAACAGTACGATGGCGCGGGCATGCTACATCACTTTCGCGAAATCCTGGTGCTCCCCCACATTGACCGGCTTCGCCAGCTCCGGCCGCTCAGCCCGGCGTGGGGCGCGCCATACGCCCGCGAAATGTTCAACTGATCCTTCTGATCGTCGCGCGGGTTAGCCAGGCATGCGCGACGTGATCTCGCTGGCGCGCGCCAGTGAGATCACGTCGATTCCGCTCGCCTCCAGCGACTCGCGTCCACCCTCCTCACGGTCGACGAGGGCGAGGACTCCAACCACCGCCCCGCCTCCGTCGCGCACCGCGTCGATGGCCTTTCGCGCCGAGCCGCCAGTGGTAATCGTGTCTTCGATCACGACCACGCGGTCGCCTGTGCGAAAGGGTCCCTCGATCAGTTTTCCGGTGCCGTGCTCCTTCGGCTCCTTTCGCACCGTAAAGGCGCGGAGCGGGCGCGACGTCGATGCGCTGGCATAGCTGATCGCGCACGCGATCGGGTCGGCGCCGAGCGTCAGGCCACCCACTGAGTCGACGACCCAGCCCACATCTTCGATCGCGGCGAGTCCGAGGGGTCCGATGATCGCGAGTCCGTCCGGGCTCATTGTGGTGATGCGCGCGTCGATGTATAACGAGGATTGACGGCCGGACGCCAGCGTGAAGTCGCCGCGCCGAGCGGAGCGGCTCGCAAGTATGTTGATAAGGTCGTCTCGTCGTGACATGAGGGTTCGTTGGATTGCCGCGGCCATGAACGGGGTTTCGGTCTCAGACAGAATATGGTGCGTTCGTCCCTCGCACGAATCTCCAGCGCCGGATTTTCACTGCTGCTGTCCGCCGCGCTGCTGTCCATGATCGGTGGCCTCGTCGCCAGCGATCACGCGTTGGCGCTCTCCACGATCACCGAAGCGCGGATCGACGCGGAGCAGTCGGCGATCATGGTCGGCCAGGTCCTCGACGAACGCCTCCAGAGCGGCATCGCTCCGGAACAGCTCCGCACTGATTTTTTCCTGCGGGCCGCGATCGAACGCGCTCCGAGCGAGCGTGCGGCCGCCGCACTCATCGCCGGCACCGATACGGTGGTCGTCGTTGGCAAGCTGGTCGCGTTCACCCAGGGCGTCACGCATAGCGTTCCCCTCGCGGTCCCGGGCCCCATCCGGTGGCGGTTCGTCGTCGCCCACGAACGAGGGGTCGAGCCACTCCGCGTCGCGCTCTGGGTGGTGAGCCTCACGACCGTCGCGCTGCTCGGATTTGGGCTGATTCGGGAGCGCCGCCAGGCGCAACGCGTCGCGGAACGGTCCGCGGAGCTGGAGCGTCTCTACAGCGAAGTGGCGCGAGCGAACACGGCGAAGAGCGAATTCCTGGCCAACATCTCGCACGAGCTGAGGACGCCGCTCAATGCGATCGTCGGGTTCGTCGAGTTACTCAAGGACAGCGTCTACGGCGATCTCTCCCCGAGGCAGGTGCCGCCGGTCGATCGTATCGCCGCCTCGGCGACGCATCTTCGCCACCTGGTCGATCAGGTGCTCGATATCGCCAAGATCGCCGCCGGCCGTCTCGAGGTCCATCCGGAAACGATCGTGCTCCGGGCATTCGTGCTCAACGTGGCGAGTGAGCTGGAGTCGCTCGTCAACGAGCGCGGGCTGAATTTCTCGATCGCCATCGGAGCCTCGTTGCCTCGCGTGCGAACTGATCCCGCGCACCTGCGTCAGATCCTCGTCAACCTCATCGGCAACGCGGTCAAGTACACGCCGTCCGGTGGCATTTCGATTCGCGCGCGCCTGGTCGGCACGCCTCCGCACACTCTGTTGCTCCCGCGACGTCACACCCCGGAGGATCCGAGCCTGGCCGGCCAGTCGCCGGACCCCCGCCGGGTCTGGATCGCGCTGCAGGTCGTCGACACCGGCGTCGGTATCGCGCCGGCCAATCAGGTGCGCATCTTTGAAGAATTCGAACAAGTCAACGCGGGACCCCGCGGCGAATCCATGCAGCGCGGAACGGGGCTCGGCTTGGCGATCTCGCGCCGGCTTGCTCAGTTGTTGGGCGGCGACATTCGCGTCGAGAGTCAGGTCGGTAAGGGCTCGACCTTCACGCTGTGGTTGCCTGTGCATCCCGCCGACCTGGAACCGGTCGCCGAACCATCGCCTGACGGGGCCGAGACCACTGTCTGAGCAGCGGCGGCGCCCCGAGCGCGCTCACCCCTTTTTTGAGCGAAACATCGAGGCGAGCTTTGCGCCGAACCCATGCTTCTCCTTTTCCGCCGGCTGATCGGCCGCGCGACAGAACTCCGCGGCGAACGCGACGACGTCGGGATACCGCTTGGGCGGCTCCTTGCTCAACGCCCGCATGATCACCGACTCGACGGCCGACGAAAATCGCAGCCCGGGCTTTGCCTGGCTGAGGGGAATCGGCGGCTGCGACAAAAGCTGCGAGAACATCTCGCGCGGCGTCTTCGCGGGAAACGGAAGGCAGCCGGTGAGCAGAAAGTAGGCGATCGTCGCCAGGCTGTATTGATCCGCCAGCGGACCGACGAGCTCACCGGAAAGCGCTTCGGGCGCAACGTACATCAACGTGCCGACGAAGAAGCCCGCGCGCGTCAGCCGCTGCTCCGGCGCGATGTCCGTATCCGTGGCGATCCCGAAGTCGAGCAGCTTCACCTGTCGCGTGGCGGGATCGTACATCACGTTGTCCGGCTTCAGATCGCGATGGACGATCCCCGCTGCGTGCGCGGCTTGCACCGCGTCGGCGATCTGCCTGACGATCGCGCACACCTCGTCGACGGGCAGCGCGCCCAGGCGCTTCGCGTACTTCTCCAGGAGCTCGCCGCTGGCCCACTCGATGGCCAGAAAGTGCATTCCCGGAGCGGCTTCGCCGATCTCGATCGTGCGAACGACATTCGGATGCTGCACGCGCTCGCCGTAGCGCGCCTCGCGAAGAAAACGGGCGACGGCCGTTCTGTCCTGGCGAAGTTTTTCGCGCAGCACCTTCACGGCAACGATTCCGTGGTCGTCATGATGCGCGCGGAAGACGGCGGAGGTTCCGCCTTCACCCACCTCGCTCTGCAGCGCATATCCGGCAATCGTCTGTCCGACGAGATTCTCACGTGGCACGCGGGCGAACCTAATCCCGGCCGCCACCTGTCGCAAGCGAACGGAGCGAATCCGTTCGACGACCTCGCAGATCTGCCGATGGGTGGGATGTACCGAGGGGCGCGACGAACGCAGGTCTCGAACGGCTCGGAGTCGGACGTTGGCTAGGGCCGACTAGCCCGGCCGGTCGTGCGGAAATGCTTCTAATGTCTCCTTGCTTGACAAACGGGCAGACTGCTCCTATATAAGGCCCCGCAAGCCCGCCTAGGCTCGCCCAGCACCGCAGTGCAGGATCGATTCACCTCGTAGGAGGCAGCTCGAATGGCCAGAGGGAAGGTGAAGTGGTTCAATGACGCCAAGGGGTACGGCTTCATTGAACAGGACAGCGGCGAGGATGTGTTCGTGCACTTTTCCGCCATCAGCATGGAAGGGTTCAAGACCCTCGCCGAAGGACAAGAAGTGGAGTTCGAGATCCGCACGGGCGAGAAGGGCCTACACGCCGCGAACGTCGTCCGGGTCTAGCACTACCGCCTCCACGAACCAGAGACCCTGCACCCGCCCGCCAGCAATGGCGGGCGGTGCTGTTTTTGGCTGCCCTCGGGATTGAATGCGCGACGACACGCGCCGAGCTTTCTTGAATGACCTCCGTTTCGCGTCCCGCCCGCACGCCGTCGTGAGCGCTCCGCCGCCATCTCCGCGACTCTTTCTCATCGACGGCTACGCGCTGATCTACCGCGCGTTTTTCGCGCTCATCTCGCGGCCGCTGACGACGAGCCGTGGCGAGAACACGTCGGCCGCATGGGGGATCGTCAACTTTCTGCAACGGCTCTTGCAGACCCACCGCCCCGACTACCTCGGATGGGTCCACGACTCCGGCCTTTCGTTCCGCCACCAGCGCTATCCTGCCTACAAAGCCACACGCGAAAAGCTGACCGAGGAGCTGCAGTCGGATTTCGACCGCGGCATGGAGCGCATCTCGGCGGTCCTCGACGCGCATCACATACCGGTTCTATCATTACAGGGATATGAGGCCGACGACGTCATCGGCACGCTGGCGAGACAGGCTGTCGAAGCCGGGCTGAACGTCGTCGTCGTCTCGGGCGACAAGGACTTCCAGCAACTCGTCAGGCCAGGGGTCTGGTTGCTGAATCCGGGACGCGGCGGACCGGCTAGCGTCGAAGAGCAGTGGGTTGGCGTGGAAAACGGCAGCGAACGCCTTGGCGTGCCGCCGGCTCTCGTGACTGACTACCTCGCGCTGGTCGGCGACAGCTCCGACAATGTGCCCGGCGTCAAAGGCATCGGCGATAAGACCGCCCAGGAGCTCGTGAGCTCCTTCGGCACCCTGGAAAACATTCTCGAGCACGCCGCGGAGCTGACCAAGAAGCGGCCGCGCGAGGCGTTGCTCGAGCAGCGTGACCTGGCGCTGCTGTCCAAGGAATTGGTCACCATCCGCGACGACTTGCCCGTCGCGCTCGACCTCGACGCGATGCGCCTCTCCGAGCCGGACAATGCCCGCCTGCGCGCGCTGTACGTCGAGCTCGAGTTCCACACGCTCGCCAAGAACATCGCCGTTGTCACGGAGACGGCCGCGCTGGCCGAGGCGGAGGTTCAGGTGGCGCGTGCCACGCAGTACGCCGTGGCCGACACGCTGCCAGCGCTCGAGAAGGCAGTCGCGCGCGCGCGCCGTGCGCCGTACCTCGCGATCGATACTGAGACGTTGATCGATCCAACCGCGCCACAAGACGTCGATCCCCTGCGGTCGACGCTCATTGGCCTCACGATCGCAGTAGCCGAGGGCGAAGCCTACTACTTCCCGTTCGAGCATCGGCATCGCGCCGATACCCAAGTTGACTTGGCGCTGGGAGATGATCCGGCCGCCGAACCCGCGTCGGCGAAGAGAGCCCGGACCAAACGAGTCGCGGAGCCGGCGAGCATCGCAGCTCGCGCTCTCGCCGCCGGAGAGCAGCGAGTGAAAAATCTGCCGCCGCTCGACAGCCCGGACTGCGCGCCACTCAGAGCGCTGCTCGAAGATCCGACCGTGAAGAAGGCGGCGCAAAACGCCAAGTTCGACATGCTCGCGTTGCGCGTGGCGGGTGTCGCGGTTCGCGGACTCGACTTCGACACCATGATCGCCAGCTACGTCCTCGATCCCGGGCGCCGATCGCACGGCATCGATCTGCTTGCCCTCGAATTCCTCGGGCACAAGATGACCAGCCTCGAGGAGCTATGCGGAAAGGGGAAGGATGCCATTCCGTTCGACCAGGTGCCGATCGATTGCGCGCGCGCGTACTCCTGCGAGGACGCCGACATCACGTGGCGCCTGCGGGCGATGTTCGAGCCGCAGCTCGAGACCCTGCAGCTCGCGCGCCTGTTTCACGAAGTTGAAATGCCGCTCGTCGAAGTCCTGGCCGAGATGGAGTGGCACGGGATCAAGATCGACGTGGGTTGGTTTGCTGTGCTCAAGGAACGGTTCGAGCGCGAACGCAAGCGCGTGGAACAGGAGGTCTATACCCTCGCCGGCGAGGAGTTCAACATCAACTCCAATCCCAAGCTGCGCGAGATCCTTTTCGAGAAGCTCCACCTACCCGTCCTGAAACGCACGGCAAGCGGCGCGTCGACCGACGCGAGCGTGCTCCAGCAATTGGCCGACGACGGGCATCCGTTGCCGGTGCTCCTCATGGAATACCGCGAGCTCTCGAAGCTCGAGAGCACGTACATCGACGCACTGCCGCTCTACGTGCACCCACGAACGGGCCGCGTGCACACATCGTTCAGTCAAACCACCGCCGCCACCGGACGACTCTCGTCGAGCGATCCGAATCTTCAGAACATTCCGATCCGGCGCGAGCTGGGACGCGACATCCGCCGCGGATTCATCCCCCAGCGCGGTTGGACGCTCGTGTCGGCCGACTATTCGCAGATCGAGCTGCGGCTCCTCGCGCACCTCTCCGGAGACCCCGCCTTCGTCTACGCGTTCAGCTCGGGTGGAGACATCCACCGGCAAACAGCGGCCCTGATCTTCGACGTTCCGCTCGATGCAGTCACCAAGGACATGCGTGCGCGCGCCAAGACGATCAACTTCGCCACCATCTATGGCCAGGGCGCCCATGCCCTGTCGCGCCAGCTCAAAATCACGCACGCCGAGGCCAAAGAGTTCATCGACCGATACTTCCAGCGATTCCAGCGCGTGCGCGAGTATCTCGACTCGATGGTCGAGTTCGCGCGCGAGCACGGGTACGTGCAGACGATCTTCAACCGCCGCCGGTACATCCCCGAGCTCCGCGATCGCAACTTCAACATTCGAGCGTTCGGCGAACGAACGGCCGCGAACTCGCCCATCCAAGGGTCGGCCGCCGACCTGATCAAGGTCGCGATGATTCACATTCATTCGGCGCTCGCGGCCCGTGAGCTGAGTAGTCGAATGCTCCTGCAGGTGCACGACGAGTTGGTGTTCGAGGTTCCTGGCCCGGAGCTCGACGAGATGACGGAGCTGGTCAAGCGCGAGATGGAACACGCCGCGGCGCTGTCCGTCCCGCTCGTCGTCGACATTGGCATCGGCGACAATTGGCTCGCGACGAAGATGGACGCCTGACGATGTGGGAGGCATCGCACCTTGCCACGGGTCTCGCAAATCAACGATCCAGGTTGCGAGCCGACCCGGCTCCAAACCGGCCTGCTCACGTCTAACACGTTGACGTCAATCGTCTTATCCCAAGCGAGCTCGCCTGGCACCCGCCTTGCTTCATGGGCCCCGTAGTCGGCACCGAAACCTTCGCCGTGCTGCGCGCCTATCCGCCCGCCTCCGCATTTCCAGGTCTATACCGCCAATGCCCAAAACCCGACGCGGCTTTACGCTCATCGAGCTGCTCGTGGTCGTCGTCATCATCGGCATCTTGACGGCGATCGCGATCCCGAAGTTCCAGAGCACGAAGGGCAAGGCGTACTTTGCCGGTATGCGCAGCGATCTGCACAATTTGACGACCGCCGAGGAGTCGTTCTTTTACGACCACGGTGCCTATGCCGGCACGGTGGACTCACTGAAGTTCGGACCGTCTCGCGGCGACGTCATCACCGTTGTCGAAGCCTCGAAGACCGGCTGGTCGGCGACATCGCAGAACCCCGATTCGTATCCGCACTTCTGCGCGTTGTTCATCGGCGGCGCGGCGGCCATTGCACCAGCGACCGCGCCAGGAATCGTAGCCTGCCAGTGAGTCGCCGGCCCGAATGACACGTGTCCCGCCGGCGTATCGAGAATTCGCACGACGCCGAGACGGGATGATCTACGCCATGGACGGGGGGCTGTGGCTGCATCGGCACGTGTGGAAAGGCCGGCCGATGGCACACCTCGTCTCCACGAACAAGCAACTCCTCATCGACTACGGCTTGGCCACCGGCATCGACATCGGGCGACTTCAATACAAGTCCTTGAAAGACCCGCGCACCGGCCTTCGTCGCGATGCATGGCACTGGGACTTGGGTGGACCGCATCTTCCGCCGCCCTCAACGGAGTCCCCTAGCAGGCTGCTGAAAAACTAAGGAAATCGTAACCGACGGACGCGGCGCAGCGTGGTATCTTCGCCCGACCTCGACAGCGAGACGGTGTATGCGTGGAGCGGACGAGCGGCAAGCCATTC
>Ga0157370_10000275_pt1 | contig 65248 bp, 53 predicted proteins | sample C35metaG_FD_113463 | JGI IMG/M metagenome (GOLD analysis project Ga0157370, IMG submission 113463) | Corn rhizosphere microbial communities from Kellogg Biological Station, Michigan, USA - C3-5 metaG | ecosystem: Host-associated > Plants > Roots > Rhizosphere > Soil | place: USA: Michigan...
CAAGACAATAAGTGTGACGGTGGATGGTCGTCCCTATCGGAACTGGACCGGCGTCGTGCAAGCGTTGCTCAGCCGGCCAGTGACGAATGTCTCGAGCAGGACGGTGCTCGATGAAGGCATTCGGGCCGGCGATCGGGTCGAGTTGCTCACCTTGCTTCCCGCGCAAATGCCGGACGACTTCTGGACGGCGATCGGACGAATCGCCCTCACCGTGTGCTATTCATCCGTATTCGGCCAATCGTGGGAGGTGACCGGCCATCTCGGGACTCGCAATACGTGGCGTGCTGTCGATGCATGCCCAGCCGAAGCCCCTGGCGCCGATTTTTGAACGGCGCAGGCACTGGAATGCATTGATGGCCATCGCGCCCGGCCGCCGCGCGCGACGTTCCGGGATCTAAGGGATGGCGCACAATGCTCGAGGTGAGCGGCGGACGATAGGGCTCAAGTGGATCGTCCGGTGTCTGATCTCGATCGCCGCGCCTCGAGATACTCGACTCGAGCGGACCTCTTGCACTTCTACAAGAGCGCCTGTATACTTCAGTCGACCTGTAGAAGTGCAATAGGAATCCTCACCGACGCCGGACTCGAAGTGCCGCAAGGCACGTCGGAGATCATCATGTTCGCTGGACTCCTGAGCGACCTTCGCCATCGCCTGCGCGCGCTCTTCTCGCGCAGCTCCGTCGAGCAAGATCTCGACTCGGAGCTCCACTTCCACATCGAGCGCGAGGCTGAGAAATACGAGCGGCAAGGCATGCCGCATGACACGGCGCTGCGCCGCGCGCGCCTCGAGTTCGGCGGCGTCGAGCAGATGAAAGAGGCGAGCCGCGACGTGCGCGGGACCGTGCGCATCGAGTCCATCGTGCGCGATCTACGTTTTGGCGTTCGATCGCTCAAAAGCCGCCCCGCCTTCACGCTCACCGTCATCGCCACGCTCACACTCGGCATCGGCGCGAATACGGCGATTTTCACGCTGGTCGATGCGCTCATGCTGCGTCCTCTTCCGGTACCACATCCCGAGCAACTCGTGATCGTGAGCGATCCCGCTGAGGTGAACAACAACAATGTCGGATCGCCGCTCACCGCCTACGTCTCTGCCCCGCTCTATCGGGACGTGCGCGCACGCAGCACGGTGTTCACCGACATGTACGCGAACGGGCTAACGGGCGATCTCGACGTGCAGATCGGGGCGGGAAATGACGCAACCGCTGAGCAGCCGCACGCGCGATTCGTGACCGGCAACTTCTTTTCTGTGCTCGGCGTGCCTGCATATGCGGGCCGCACCTTCACCGCGGCGGAAGCCGAGACGCCGGGGCAAGATCCCGTCGCGGTTCTCACGTACGACTATTGGCAGGGCCGCTTCTCCGGGTCGAAAGCTGCGGTCGGCAGCGTCATGCGCATCAACGATGTCCCGGTGACGATCATCGGCGTCACGCCGCCGGGTTTTCGCGGCGATATCGTCGGTCAGCCGCTCGATTTTTGGCTGCCGATGATGATGCAGCCGGCGATTCAGCCGCGCATGCCGCTCCTTGACGATCGTGGCTATTCGTGGCTCGTGATGATGGGTCGGTTGAAGCCGGGCATCACGCTCGCCCGGGCACGCCAGGACGTCAGCGCGGTCGAGGCGAACGCCATCCGCGAACACCTCTCCGGTCGCGAGCTGTCGCAGTTCGAGGATAATCTCAAACAAGCTCCCATTCAGGCTCTGTCGGGCGCGCGCGGGTTCTCCGAACGTCGCGCCGAGTATGGAAAGGCACTGTGGGTGCTGATGGCGGCCGTTGGCTTGGTGATTCTCGTCGTCTGCGCCAACGTCTCGAGCTTGATGCTCGCGCGTACGGTGGCGCGCCGCCGCGAAATAGCGGTTCGCATGACGCTCGGCGGGACCCAAGGCCGCCTGATTCAGCAAATGCTGATCGAGGGCGCGACGCTGGTCGTCGTCTCGAGCGTGCTCGGGTTGTTCGCGGCACGCTGGGGCACGCGCGTCTTGCTCGCGACGGTGAACGCCTCGAGCTCAAACAACTCGATCGCCATTGACACCGCACCAAACGCACGCGTGCTCGCATTCACCGCCGCGATGACGCTTGCGTGTGCGCTCTTGTTCGGTCTCTTGCCCGCATTCCGCGCGACGCCTGTCGATCTCGCGACGTCGCTGCGGTCGCAGGGGCGCAACCTGATGGGCGGAGCGCGAGTGGCGGGGAGCCGCATTCCGTTGGGGCGCGCGCTCGTCGTCGCGCAGATGTCGCTGTCGATGCTGCTGCTCATCGGCGGCGGCTTGCTCGTCCACAGCATGCAACAACTGCTGCACAGCGATATCGGCGTCGATCGGGATCACGTCGTTGCCGTGCGAGTGCGGACGGCGCGGTCGCAGTATGTCGGAGCCCGCCTCGCTCAATTGCGGCGCGACCTCGCGGACCGCGTCGGCGGATTGCCCGGTGTCGACGCGGCCGGGTTCGCCGATCACGGGCTGTTCAGCGGCGGCGCGTCCGGCTATCACGTCGACGTGCCAGGTTTCGTTGCGCGGGCGGATTCGGAGCGCCGCGTTTCGCTCGATCGCATCGGCCCGCACTACTTCCACGCGATCGGCGCGCGCTTGATTCGCGGCCGCGACATCGAGCGGCGCGATCTGGAAACGATTCCGCTCGGTACGGTGATCAACGAGACGATGGCCAAGCGCTATTTTGGCGATCGCGATCCAATTGGCGTCACGGTGACGATCGACAGCGTTCCGTACGCGGTCGTCGGCGTGGTGCACGATTTTCAAAGCGCGGACGTGCGCGGGGAGCCCCGTCGCGAGATGTACCTTGCGTTCAATAATCCGAACACGGGCAACGCCGGCCAGGCCAAGCTCTCGGTACACGTGCGCGGCGATCCATCGAGTTTCGTCGAGCCCATTCGGCGTGTTGTCGAGGCCGCCGCCCCGGGCGTCCCGGTCCATGTCGATCCGGTGAACCGCCTCGTGCGCGCCACCGTGTCGCAAGACGTGCTGTTAGTGCAGGTCACGATGTTCTTCTGCATCGTCACGCTGGTGCTCGCGGCACTCGGGTTGTACGGGGTGACCGCGTATTCGACCAGCCAGCGCACCAGCGAGTTTGGATTGCGCGCGGCCCTCGGCGCCGAGCCGGGCGAGGTGACGAGAATGGTGCTCGGCGAGGCGGTGCGCGTCGCCATTGTCGGAGTCGTCATCGGCGTGCCGGCGGGGATTGCGGCAACGCGGTTGATTCGAACGCAGCTCTTTGGCGTCGGCACGATCGACCTGCCGTCGCTCGCCATTGCGATCGTCGTGCTCGTCGCGACGGCCGTCGTCGCGAGCTATTTGCCGGCGAGAAGGGCGGCGAGAGTCGGGCCGTTGGAAGCGCTGCGGTTGGAATAGCGCGGGGGGGGCGCCCGGACGGCTTCCCTTTGACGTTCGAAAGGAATCGATGTATACTCCATTCGACCGTCGTAAGGAGGCCGGTTGGCGGACACGCAACGCGACGAGTTGCTGCAGGGCACGCTCGACATGCTCGTCCTCAAAGCGCTCCAGCTCGGGCCCATGCACGGGTGGGGGATCACCGAGCGTCTGCAGCAGGGTTCGCGGCAGATGCTGCGCGTAGGGCAGGGCTCCCTCTATCCGGCGCTCTACCGCCTGGAGCGGCAAGGCCATGTTGCCTCCACCTGGAACACCACGGAGAACAACCGGCGTGCGCGGTACTACGAGCTGACGCCGGCCGGCCGTGCACGGCTCACCGAAGAGCGCCAGGCGTGGCGGCGCATGTCGCGCGCCGTGGAGCTCATTCTCGGCATGTCCGAATAACGGGGGGATCCATGGCTGCCACGTCGCTCGCTGCACGACTCCACGACGCCATCGCCAAGCTCCTCGGATTCCGGCGCCAAGACGACATGGATCGTCGCTACGCCGACGAGATGCGATTTCATATGGACATGGCGACGGAGGCGAACGTGCGGCGCGGAATGGGCGCCGACGAAGCTCGGCGTGCCGCAGCTGCGGAGTTCGGCGGGCGCGAACGGTGGCGCGAGGAGGCGCGGGACGAAGTCCGCAGCCGGCCCTTGGAGGAGCTCGTGCAGGACCTGCGCTATGCGCTCCGCAGCCTGCGGCGCGCGCCGGCGTTCACAGCCACCGCCGTGGCAACGCTCGCTCTGAGCGTGGGGGCGACGACATCGATCTTCTCGGTCGTCAACGCGGTGCTGCTGCGCGGCCTGCCGTATCCCCACGCCGATCGTATCGTTGCGCTGTGCGAGAAGAGTACGGCCAAGCCGAACAACGTGGTGTGCGCGCCGGGGAGTGTGGGGCCCTCGAACTTTCTGCACTGGCAGGACGGGGCGCGGTCGTTCGACGCCATGGCGGCGTTCGCGGAATCGCGCGTCGCCGTTACGCCTACAGGCGGCGACCCGTTGTCGGCGCAGGCACGCTTCACGACGGCGAGCCTGTTCCAGGTCCTGGGCGCGCGTCCGGCGCTCGGCCGCCTCTTCACGGCTGAGGAAGACCGACCCGGTGCGCCGCCGGTCATCGTCCTCGACTATGCGTTCTGGCGGCAGCAGTTCGGCGGGGACTCGGCGATCGTCGACCGGCACGTCATCGTAAACGGATCCCAGTACACCGTGCTCGGCGTGACCCAGCCGGGCTTCGGTCTGTACCAGGCCGTCGACGTCTGGCTGCCGATCCGCTTCAGCGCGGCGCAACGGACCGCGCCCGGGCGGTGGGTGCGGGCGATCGGTCTCGTCAAGGAGGGCGCGGGCGTCGACCAGGCGAATCGCGAAGTGGCGACGCTCGAGGCGCGCGTCGCGGCAGAGCTGCCCAAGTGGAACGAGAGCATGACCGCGTTCGCCATGCCGCTCCGCGCGCAGCTCATCGGCGACTCTCAGCGCATCCTGTGGACGCTGCTCGCCGCCGTGGGCTTTCTACTGTTGATCGCGTGCGCGAACGTCGCGAACCTCCTGCTCGCGCGGGCGGCGGACCGTGAGCGCGAGCTCGCGGTGCGGGTGTCGCTCGGCGCATCGCCGCGCCGGTTGGTGCGCCAGCTCCTGACCGAGAGCGTCATGCTCTCCGGCGTCTCCGCGCTGGTCGGGCTCGCGCTCGCGTTGAAGGGGACGGCAGTGCTGGTGGCACTGGTGCCGAGCGGACTTTCCGTTCAGACGCTCGCGAACGTGTCGGTCGACTGGCGCCTGCTGTTCTTCACGGTCGCGGTGGCGGTAGGTACCGGGCTCCTGTTCGGCATGGCGCCCGCGCTGCATGCCACGCACGGCGATATCCACGAAACCCTCAAGGAGGGTGGCCGCGGCGGCTCGAGCGCGTCGCGGTCCGGCGCGCGGCTCCGCAATGCACTCGTCGTCGCCGAGGTGTCGCTGGCGCTGGTGCTGCTGGCGGGAGCGGGGCTCATGGTGCGTAGCTTCTCAGCGCTGGCGCACGTCGACCTCGGCTTCCGCCCCGAGCATGTGCTTACCGCGCGTCTGTCGCTGCCACTGCGAAAGTATCCGACGGACACGGCCATCGTTCAGTACTTCCGGGCCGCCGAGGCGAGGCTCGCCGCGCTGCCCGGCATTCAGGCCGTCGGCGCGATCAACATGATGCCACTCACGGGGCAGCGCTCGGTGAGTGGCTTCACCGTGGAGGGCCAGCCGGCGCCGGCGCCCGGCACCGAGCCATCCGGCGACATGCGGTCGACGACGCCGGGATACTTCCGGGCGATGGGCATTCCCATCAAAGCGGGCCGCGAGTTTACGGCCGATGACGGCATCGGCCGGCCGCAGGTGGGCATCGTGAGCGAGACGCTCGCCAGGACGATGTGGCCGAATGAAAGCGCCATCGGGCACGTGCTGCTCTACGACTGGGACACGCCGCAGCGGGTTCGTATCGTCGGCGTGGCCGGCGACATTCACCACGATGGGCCTGACACGCACGCGTACATGGAGATCTATCGCCCGATTGCGCAGATCGCGGCCACCGGAATGACGCTGGTCGTGCGCGTGTCGGGCGACCCCGCGAGCTACGCCAGCGCGCTGCGTGGCGCGATGCGCGAGGTGGACCGCGACGTGCCGCTGGCGGCGGTGCAACCGCTGTCCGAGCTCGTCGCGCGAGCGGTCGGCCCGACGCGTCTGGCGACGACGCTGTTCGGATTGTTCGGCGCGCTCGGCCTGTTGCTGGCCGGCATCGGGATCTACGGCGTCATGACGTATGCGGTCCAGCAGCAGCGGCACGAGATCGGCGTTCGCCTGGCGCTCGGCGCGTCGCCCACGTCGGTGCTGGCGATGGTCGTGAAGCGTGGCGCGGCGTTAGCCGCGATCGGGATCGTCGTCGGCCTCGTCGTTGCACTTGCCGTGTCGGGCCTGATCCAGAGGCTCCTGTTCGGCGTCGCGCCGCGCGACCCGGTGACGTTCGCGGTGATCGCGCTGCTGCTCGCGGCCGTCGGCGTGGCGGCCGCCTGTGTGCCGGGCATCCGGGCGACGCACGTCGATCCGCTGACGGTGCTCCGAGGCGAGTAGCGCCATCGCATCGATCGTCGTGCTTTTGTGGCTCCTCGTGTTGTTCGGGGAGCCGCTCGGTTTCGTCGCCAGGCGGCGAGGATTCGCGGGGGAACCTTGAATCCGATGCGGCGATACGTATCGCTAGCGGCAACCGGAACGATGGGATCGTGAATCAGGAGTATATAATGACGTCGCGTGCAGTGGCCTGGATCGGCCTGCTTGTCTCGATGCTCGGAGCCACTCGCCGCCCACGCCAGCCTGCAATTCAATGCGTTCTACGGAGCCGGTATGTTTCGCCTGAACGTCGGTGTTGCGCTGGACGAGCAGCTTTCGGCGGAGGTGTTGAGCACCTCCGGGCCGTTCACGGTTCGTTGATCGCGCCGCGCCGGCTCAGCGGCACATAGTGGCACGATGAAACCGTTCGTGTACTCGATCGTTATTGGCACCGAGGCTGCGCCCAGGAGAATGCCCCAAATGCGTCGGTACCGAATCGGAGCGCCGGAGCTCTTGATAGTGCTCGGCGCCGTCCTCTTCGTTGTCGTACTCGCCATTGCCGCGGTCGCCGAGGGCGACATCCGGTGGTTGCACTTCTTTCAAGCGTTCATGTACATCGCCTGCGTCGCGCTCGCGATCAACCAGAACCGATGGGGCTATTTCGTCGGCATCTCAGCGGCCGGATTTTGGGATTACGGAAGCCTGTTTGTGAATGCGTTCTTCATGAACGGCGTTCGAGAGATCGCAAGGTGGACTAGCACGGGTCGAATCGAGCGACCGGATCAGCTCATTGCCGTGCCGGCCTGGATTGGCAATTTGCTCATCGTCATTGGATGTGTCTGGGCCTATTGGCGGCATGTGCAATCGCGGCGCCACGACGTCTGGCGGTTCTTGCTCGCGTTTGCGCTGACCAGCGGCTTTTTTGCGGCGGACATGGCCATTTTTCAGCCTCGATATTTGTCGATGTTTCCGCGGGCGCTCCATCCTCGTTGGCCGCGCTGACGCCAGCGTAGATTGCCGTGGACTCGCGAACGCAGGAGCACAGGCGACAATGCAAATCCTCCGAAGCATGGTTCATACATCACTCATGCGAGCCTCCCATTTGCTGGTGCCAGCGGTGCTCATTTTGACAGGTGCAACGGCCTGCTTGTCGCGCGTGAAGCGCACGCCGACTCCGCCAGCGCCGCTGCGCTGCTCGACGAACCGCTTGCACGATTGTCAGCGAGTTGCCGAGCAAATATTCGCGGCGGAAATGGCGAGGACAGGCAGAATTTGCGTCGGAGCAACGACACAGCGCGACGAGAACGCATGCATCCGGTATGCTACCGATACGACGGATCGGAACCTCGCGTCGTTCGTCGATGCGCTCGAGACGATCGTAGGCCGGCCCGCCGTGCGCGACTCCGAGAAGGCCTGGCTCGAGTATCGCTCGACACAGTGCCAAGCCGTGTTCGATCTCTTTCGTCCGGGCACTATGGCCGGTGCCGCTCAAGTCCGCTGTGAGATGAGTCTGGCTCGGAGCCGAATGCGCGACCTCAACGAGCTGTTCGAGACATCGCTCCATCACTAACCGAATCTCGCTGTTCGAGCTGCACGCACGGTCTCCGATCGCCCGCAGAGCGTCGCTTAGCCCTCGGCGCGTAACGCGTCTACCGGGTTGACGTGTGCGGCTCGGCGAGCCGGAATCCAACTCGCGAGAGTTGCCGCGGCGAGCAGGATCGATACTGCGCCCCCTACAGCCACGGGATCCCACGCAGCGACGCCGAACACCGTGGAGCGCGCCAGCGGTGCCGCGGCCCCAAACAGGGCAAGGCCTGCCGTCAGGCCGATGGCCGTCACAGTCATCGCTTCGCGCGTCGTCGCCCCGGCGACGGCTTCGGGAGTGGCGCCGAGCGCCATTCGAATGCCGATCTCGCGTCGTCGCAGCGTGACGACATATCCCATCACGCCGTACAAGCCGAGCGCACCGAGCGCGAGAGTCACCAACGCCGCGGTGACGAGGACGAGCGCCGTGAAACGCAGGCGCGCGGTCGACGCGCGAACCGCTGTGGCCATCGGCTGAATGTCGAACAGCGGCAGCGACGCGTCCAACTCGCGGACGATGCGTTGCACGGCAGGCGTGAGCGCGGAAGGATCGCTGCGCGAGCGGATGACGAGCGCCATCGTCCGCGCGGTCTGGCGCTGAGCCGGATCGGTATATTCCGTCTGCGGGAAATACACCGTCGGTGCCGGCGACGTAATCAACGACGAGTCGCGTATGGCGGCGACGACGCCGACGACCGTGTACCAACGACTCGTCGGGAGGACGCGAAAGCGTTTGCCGATCACAGAGCGACCGGTCGAGTCGTGCCAGAACATCGCGGCTGTACGGCTCGAGATGATCGCATCGCCTTCTCGCTGTTGATCCATGGCGTCGAACGGCCGCCCGATCAACAGGGGGATTCGCATCGCCTGGAAGTAGTCGCCGCCGATCGTCGTGAAGAGTTGCAACGGGGGAAGCTTGTCGTCCGTGGAGGTTCCTTCTTCCGGATAGAGCGGGTTGTCATTGAACCCCCTCGACACGAGCGGAAGTCGTGAAGTGAGCCCGACGCTCGAGACGCCGGGAAGTGCACGAGCACGTTCGAGGAGCGTCGTGTAAAAACGCACAATCGCGGTGTCCTTCGGATAACGAGTCGGCGGGAGCGACACCCAGTACGTCGCCACGCGGTCGGCGTCGAAACCCGGCCGGACGGCGTTGAGACGTAGGAACGAGCGCACGAGCAGCCCCGATCCGGCGAGCACGACGAGCGCAAGCGCGATCTGCGCCGCGACGAGGGTTTGCCGCGTTCGATTCGCGGCGTGGGTCGCCGTTCCGCCGCGCGTGCTGCCGCTGAATGCGAGCGTTCCACGACGAACTCGTTGCAGCGGGATGACGGCGCTCAGCAGGGCGGCGCATCCCGAGGCCAGCACCGCAAAAAATACACACCTCGAATCGAGCGCAACCTCGACCAAGCGTGGCAAATCCACCGGCCCCTTGCTCGCGAGCACCGCGAGTGCGATGCGCGAGATTGCCAGCGCCGCGGCGCACGCGACGGACGCCACGATGACGATCTCGGAAAAATACGAGCGGGCGATTCGAACGCGACCGGCACCGAGCGCCTGGCGCACGGCGAGCTCCGTTTGGCGCGCGTCGAAGCGCACTAGGGCAAGATTCCCGACGTTGATGCAGGCGACGAGATACAGCAGCGCGGCGGCGGCGGCCGTTAGCCACAGTGTCGTTGACACCGTGCCGACGACATCCTCGCGTAGTGGAGTCAGGAAAGGTCGCGGTTTCGTCTGCGCAAGGATTTGTTGCGTCGAGACGCCAGGGGCGAACCGCGGATAGAGCTCGGCAGCCCGGGGCAGCACCGAAGCAAAGTCCCGCTCGGCCATCGCAGTCGACACACCCGGTTTGAGCCGGGCAATCCCACCGTAGGTGAACGCCGTGGGTGGCGGGTTCGCCGGGTCGAGGCTGAGGGGGATCCAGAGGGCAATGCGCGAGTTCGGAATCTGGAACGAGCGAGGCAGCACGCCGACGATTTGGCGCGACACGCCGTTGACGTCGATCATTTTGCCGACGATCTCCCGGTCGCCGCCGAAGGTCGACCGCCACATGCCTTCGCTGATCACCGCGACGGGTGCGGCGCCGGGTGTGTCCTCGTCATCAGTAATGACGCGTCCGCGCAGCGCCTCCGTGCCGAGCACGCGGAAGAGACTCGCCGTGCATCCGGCGATCTCGACCCGCTGAGGATCGAACGACTGGTTGTTGACGGAGATGTTCGCAGCCGTCTCGCGATAGAGGCCGATGCCGTCGATCGTCCGGGTTTGCGTGGCGTACGTGAAGTACGTCTGCACGGCTTGTGGCGCGTGGGGCAGATTGATTGGCGCCATGTCGTGCCAGGCCCCGACGAGGCGCTCGGGATCGCGGTAGGGAAGCGGACGAAGGAGAATGCCGTCGACGATCGCGAACATGGTCGTGAGCGCACCAATGCCAATCGCCAACGTTCCAAGTGCGGCGAGGCCGAATGTCGGTGCTCGGCGCAGCGAGCGGATCGCGTGCCGGATGTCCTGGCCGACCCCGTCGAGCGAGGTCGAGATGCGTCGTCGGCGGCGCAGACGGCGATCGACGGCGGCCAGCTCGCGCCTCGATGCCTGAACGTCGCCGTACTCGACGAGCGCGCGTCGCCGCGCGTCGGCGTCCGACAGACCCTGCGCGCGCAACTCGCTCGCACGACTCTCGACGTGAAACGCAATCTCGTCGTCGACCGCCGCCTCGACGGGGGCGGCTCCGACGCGCATGATACGCCGCACCCTGGGTCCCTCAGGCCGCCGTCTCGTCATGGCGCCTCCCATTGCGTCGAGCGGAGCACACAGAGCAATGCCTCGGTATATCGCGTCAGCCGCGTCGCGCGCGCGCGAAGCACTGTTCGACCGGTACTCGTGAGGCGATAGTACTTGGCGCGACGATTGTTTTCCGAGAGCCCCCACTCGCCGTCGACGAGCCCGCGATCCTCGAGTCGATGCAGCGCGAGATAGAGCGCCCGATCTTCGACGGTCAGGGTCTCACCGGACACGTGCTTGATCCACCGAGCGATCGCGTAACCGTGGCGCGGTCCCCAGGTCAACGTCTTGAGAACGAGTGCGTCGAGGGTTCCGCGCAGCAACTCTTCGGGCTCGTGTGCAGCAGCATGCGACATCCCAGTCCCCCGGAGTATCTCCGGGTAAGATGTAACGACGCTGGCACGGCGTCAAGGATAATGCGATTGTGTCCGTGGTCGAGGCCTACGAAGTGCATGTACGCGACGAGCCTCGAGCGCGCGGGTTTGCCGAAACGACGCGATTGGAGAACAGGAATGACACGCATATCGTACAAGAACATTGCCCCGGGCGCACACCAAGCCATGCTCGGCCTCGAGCGGTATGTCCGGGAGGCCGGGCTGGACCAAGCGCTCCTGGAGCTCGTGAAGACGCGTGCGTCACAGCTCAACGGCTGCGCGTTCTGCTTGGACATGCACACCAAGGATGCCATCGCCGCCGGTGACACGCCGCAGCGCCTGCTCGTGCTTTCCGCCTGGCGGGACGCGCCGTTCTACACGGAGCGCGAGCGCGCCGCGCTCGCCTGGACGGAGGCGGTCACTCGACTCGGGCCGGCCGGTGTGTCGGACGAGTTGTATCGCACGACGAGCGAGCACTTCGACGAGCGGCAACTCGTGGACCTCACGATGGCAATCATCGCCATCAACGGCTGGAACCGTCTGGCAATCGCGTTCCATTCCCCCGAGCCCGGCAGTTACGTGCCCGTCGCCCGAACGCGCTGAATGCAGGTCATCGACAACCACGGCATCACCGGTTTGTCTCCATAGCGGCCATTGTTTACCGGAACGCACATGCGCCTTCTCGCACTCCAAACAGTTCTCGTCGCAATCGATGACGCGGAGGGCGCCGTGCCCGTCATTGAGACGGCTCACCGTCTTTCCGCCGCCGCCGGCGCGGCGCTGCATGTTGTTCACGTGGAACCGGACGCGACGCTGCGACGGCCGGCAGAACCCGCGCGGACGCCTGGGTCATTTCCGTGGCTCGATGGAGTTCTCCGCGACGCCGGCGTCGCGGCAACCCATGTGACTGTCCACGTCATGCGCGGCGATCCGGCGCGCGCGATCGGCGTGCTTGCGGATCGCATCCATGCAGGAGTCATCGTGCTCGGGCCTCACGCGGAGCCGAAGGATGGAAGCGGCGATCGCCTGCTAGGCAACACTGCACTGGCTGTCGTGACCAATGCGTCTGCTCCATGTCTGCTCGTCATCGGGCGGCTACGGCTGCCGCTCGAGCGAGTCGTCGTTCCCATCGACGTCTCTGATACGGCGCGCGGAGCGTTGCTCGTCGGTCTGTCGTGGGCGTCGGCCCTGCGCGCCAGGTCGGCGACTGGAGGCGGCGACGGGCGCACCACCACGCTGACCATCGTGCACGTCGGCAAAGGCTCGAGCGCGCTGGACAACGAACTCAACGAAGCTCGGCGTGCGGCAGGCAACTGGGCGGGTCTGACGATCGTCGGCGAAACAATCTCTGGTTCTGATGTCGCACGAGCCATCGCCGCCCACGCGGTGGAGCACGAGGCGGATCTGGTTGTGCTCGGCACGCGGGGGCTGGGCCTGGATCCTATCGGGCGGCTGGGGTCGGTGTCAGCCGCGGTCACGCGGCAGGTGCGAACGCCCGTTCTGCTGGTCCCTCCAGCGGTGTGGATCGCGCACGCTCCCTCGAGGTAGCGAACCGGCCGACCGCGCGTTGTCGCTGGTACGGCCGTCGACGATCGTGGTACGCATGGATCATTTCGCTCCGCCGCCGCGCCGGACACCTTCCACTTCATGCGGGATCAATCGTCGCCGTATTGATTGCCCGTGATGCGCAACGGCGTTTCCCAAGAGAGCCGAACATGACCATTTCGAATATTCTGACCTGGCCCACGACTGACGTTCATAACTTGCGGAGGGAGGGCGTCCGGCTGGGACTGATCGTCGCGACCACGACGTGGTTATGGCTGGCTGTGATCGATGCAGTCGCCGGGCGGCCGTTTCACACCTCCCAAGCGCTCGGCGGCATCGTTGCATTCACCGCCGTACACTATGCCCTCTGTGTCCTGTACGGGCTCGTTCTCATCTCGGCCGTGCACGGTGCCGAACGCGCGCCAAGTTTGGTGTTCGCACTGTTCTTCGGCGTCATCACGTTTGAAGGTGCATTCGGGATGATGACCAACCTGCTCGCGACCGCCACGTTGGGGAACATCGCGTGGTTGAGTCTCTTCGGCGGAAGCCTGATCGGCACGGCGGTCGCGATGGGGCTACTTTCTCGAGCTCATCCTGTGGCGACCTACCTGCAGCGAGCGGAAGACGAGCGCTGATCTGCGAACTTCGGCGTTTGCATGAGCGACGATACCGGTTTTCGGGTTCGCAACGTGTGCGGGCGATCCGCCGCCGGTATTGACGAGCGCTGCCGCATGCCGTATTGAGAGTTGGCGCGCACGAAGATTCGTGCGCGCACAACCGCAGCAGGAGTCCCGGTTGGTCGTCACGGAGCAGCCCGAACGATCGCTGAGTGTCGAGTCGTGAACGAGACCCGCCCACGCGCGATGGGGGGGACGCTGCGCGCTGCCTGGTCCGCCTCCAGGGGCTTTGTGCCGCTGGTTCTGGTCGTCGTCGCGTTGATCGGCTCGGTCGTGCTCCCCGCGCGGCAAACGTGGCTCATCTCCGGCTTGCTTCGCCAAACAACCGACGTCCTTGGCCCGGCTCGGCTGGTCGCGGCGCAATTACAATCGGGGTTGACCGAGGAAAATGATGCGTTGCAGAGCTATGCCTTCTTCGGCGACTCGACGTCGTTCCGGCAGTACCGGTCGATCGCTGCGGAGGATGATCAGCGGCTTTCCCAACTTGCCGCTCTGTCTGCGCGGCTCGACGCGGCCTCCGTCGCCCGCGTGGCCGCGGTAAGCCGGGAGATCGATGTGTGGCGCGAGGTTGGGCGAGCGTTGATCGACCGCCGCATTCCTCGGGCGGAGTTCGCGGCCGCAATCCGCGCGGGACGGTCCCGCAATACCGCGTCGGTTGCCGCGATGGCCGATCTCTCATCACATCTTGCCGCCGAAGGCGACGCTCGAGATGACCAGGTTCGCGAGTTGGAGCACGTGAGCCTTTTTTCCAACGCCGCGCTGGTCTTCGTGGCGTTCGCGGCGTTGTCTGCCGTGATGATCCTGACGGTTCGAGAACGGCGACTTGCCGCGTCACTCCGTGTTGGCATCGAGGAGCAGACCGCGCGCGCGCGACAGGAGGCTGCGCTCCGAGAGGCCGCGGAAGCTCTCGCCAGTGCCTTTACCGTCGAGGAGGTGACACGACAGATCGCCGCGGCGGCGCTTGTCGTGGTTGAAGGACGGGCGGCCTTCGTTGAGCAAATTACGAGTCGGCCGGGCGAGTCGCCCGATATCCTCACGGTCGGAGCAGTGGCAGGCTCCGACGTACCCCCGCTCGAGAGCGCCTGTAATTACGCTGGCTCGCACACGGAGCGTGTGGTGGACGCCGGCGAGACCGTGCTGATTCCCGATCTCGGCCGGCCGGACCAGTTCGGAACGCTCAGCACACTTACGACCGCTCGCGGTCCGTCAATCGCCGTGCCGCTCGTCTGCCGCGGGACACCTATGGGTGCGCTCTTCGTGCTCCCTGAACGCGGCCACTTTCGACCAGCCGACGTGGCGAGAGCGGCGATTCTTGGCCACCTTGCCGCGCTCGCGTACGAAAAGGTGAAGCTGCTGGATGAGGCAATTGAGGGACGACTGAAATTGCAGCGCGTGATGACGAGTCGCAGCCGTCTCATGCGCGGTTTTAGCCATGACGTGAAGAATCCCATCGGCGCCGCGGACGGTTACGCGGAACTGCTGACCGACGGGATCTATGGTGATCTAAATCCTCAACAGCGGGAAAGTGTCTCACGCCTTCGCCGATGTTTACACGATGCTCTCGCGCTCATCGACGAACTGCACGAGTTGGCTCGCGCAGAAACGGGCCATCTTGCCATCTCGTCCGGGCCGGTGGACATCGCTGATCTTCTGCGTCGCATCGGTGAGGAGTACCAGGCGGTGGCAGCGGCAAGCGGACTATCGCTGACGGTCGCGGCGGAGCCGGGGCTTCCCATCGTCCATACCAGCACGACACGAGTCGGTCAGATCGCGTCTAATCTGCTGTCCAACGCCATCAAGTACACCGAGAGCGGCTCGATAACGGTGCGGGCAGTGCGCCGGCCGTTCGGACCGCTCGGCGACACCGGCGACTGGCTCCTCATTGAAGTCGCCGACACCGGCCCGGGCATCCCATCAGAGCAGTTCGAGGTCATCTTCGAGGAGTTCGAGCGGATTGGCAAGACCGACAAGGCTGGTGCCGGGTTGGGCTTGGCGATCAGCAGGCTGCTGGCGCAGGCACTCGGCGGCCACATCTCGGTGAAGAGCGAGATTGCTCACGGATCGACATTCACGCTGTGGTTGCCGGTGGTCGTACCTGATACGGCTCCGCCACGACGATCTCTGCGTCGAGACGAGCGCTCCGGAACGGCGCCGATGGCGCCGATCGCCGGGGCCTAGCGCGAGCGTCGAAAGCCTCTCCGCGGCAGGCGGTCTACTCGATGATCCCGCGTCGTCGCGCGTGCGTCACGGCCTCGAGCCGGTTGTGCGTGCGGAGCTTGCGATTGATGTGGTGAAGGTGGTTACGCAGTGTTTGCGGCGAAATCTTCAACTTGCGAGCGATAGCGGCCGGGTTGCCGCCCTTCGCAAAGAGCGTAAGGATGCGGCGCTCCTGCGTGGAAAGCGTCTCGACGGGCGAGTGAGCCGCTCCCTCGTGGTTGATCGAAACGACCTGGTGCGCGACCTCCAGCATCCGCGCGAACAGCGCCTCGTTGTGACGTCTCTGCGTAATGTCACGAGCCAGCCGGATGAACAGGCGTCGTCCGGTGCGAGCGCTGTCGAAGATAATCGTCGACACGTTGACCCACACTCGATTCCCCGAACGCACTCGAACGTTCAAGTCAAACGCGGGGATGCCGCCGGAGTCGTCGTCCCAGCGGCGGGATGCCGCCTCGAGTCCGCCGGCGAGTGCGTCCGTGCCCAGAGCGTCGTGGGCATGGAGCACGTCATCGATGTTGCGTCGAAGCACCTCGGCCGCTGGATAACCGAAGAGACGTTCCGCCGCCGTGTTCCACGAGCAGATCTCGCCGTCGCTGGTCACGGCGTACGCGGCGTCCGCTGTGTGCTCGAGTAGCGCGAACAGTTCTGTTTCGAGCATACGCTTCCCGTTCTCTCCGGTTGAGAGCCACCGGTACACGGAAGTCCCGCACGCGTCCGCAATCGTGGGGCGGATCTCCCGATGCGTGGTACAACGGCTTCGTCGTAGCTCGCCGCACCGTACGCGATCCATCCTCCATTAAGGTAGTCTCTGAAACCAGCGGACGGAAAATGAAAGAACCTGGGAAGAGACCGAGCGTCTGATGACGATGGAGCGACGCCTACCGACGGCCGATCCGCACCCGCCAGACCTCGGGCCCCTCGCCCTCGTAGGTCCAATCGAACGAATCCGGGCGCTCGGCCGAGAACTGGTAGCGCAATGGGCGCGGGTCGTGATCGTTGATGATCACCATCGCGTCGCCGCTGGCGAGGCCGTCGAAGGTCCGGAAGATGGTGGGATGCTTCTCTCGGGGCTGAATGACGCGGACATCGAGCTCAATAGTCTTGGTTGGCATGATGGGAATCGGTTGTTGGAGAATGGGACTACCGCGCGTGCCAGATGCGAACGAGCACGCGGTCGGGATGCGACTCGTCGATCTGGCAGGCGAATCCGCGCTCGGCGAGCACGGGGAAAAGAAACTGTGGCACTCGATTGTTGACTTGTACGAGCGTGTGGCCCCGCGGCAGCGTCTCGAGGGCGCTGAGCGTTCGCAGCATCGGATCGGGCGGGTCGAGGCCGCGCACGTCCAGATACGACATGCACGCATCATCCGTGGGAACGTTCGAGGCCGCGTCGTTGTTCGCCCGCTCATCATGCAATGCTGCCTCGGAGTTGGTCGGACGCCAGAACCACACCGACCAATCGTCGGACGCGTGCGCGAGCGACTCGTGCGTGAACCCCCGTTTCTCGAGCGCAGTGAACAACGGCACCGGCTCGAAGATCGCTCGGAGGTGCAGCACGTCGCTCTCGGTGAGGCCGGCGACCGCCGCCATGATGCGCGAAAATGGCTCGCGTCCGAAGCGGAGGTCGTCGCGCACGTCGAGATCCACCACGTGCGCCGCGGCCGGATGTCGCGCCGCCGCAGTCTCAGCGGCGGGTGAACTCATCGTCGGTGTGTTTGCCTGCCCGTCCACGGTAATGCCGAGGGCGTCGTTGAGATCGCGAACCAGACGATCGACCGAGACGTTGGCCGTGCGCGCGGCCTGCTCGACGGTGACAAGACGCGCCATCACGCGGCGCATCGCGCGCGTGCGGAGCTTCGCGAAGTGCGGTGCATGTCGCACGAAGACCTCGACGAGGGATTCGTCGCGATCGAGCACGTCGCTCACTCTGTCGCCGGCACTCACCGGCGTATGCTTGCGAACGTCGATCATGCGATACCTCGTCCGGCGTCGCCAAAGGCGATGCGGAAGATCTGGCTGCCAAAGAGCGTGACGCCAAACAGGAAAAGGCCGGCGGCCGCGTACGCAGCCGACGCAAGCCCGGCGAGGATAGCCAAGCCAAGCAGAGCGACGGCCGCGGCCATCACCCCGAGCTGTAGATGTGCCACGCGTGCAGAGAACATCGCGGCGACGGTGGGCGTGCCGCGGCGGCCCATCGTGCCGCTGTAACGCACGGTCCATGCGAGGAGCGGCACGATCTTGTAAAAGAAGCCTATTACGAACAGTATGATGCCGCCGAGAAGGCCGACGACGACGTACGTCGTCGCGAGGCGCGTTGCCGGCGCGCCGCGCCAGAGCACCACGGGCCCGAGCGCCGAGGCCCCGACGAGAAAGGCCAGCGCCGCGGCGGCGAAGCGCATCCCCACGTCGATGCGTTTCCGAACGCGTGCACGATAGAAGCAGTATGCCTGCCAGACGAAGCACGCCACGCCCGCGTCGAGACAGCCCGTTCCAAGCCAGGCCGCCGCCGGAAGGGGACCATTGATGCCCAGCGCGAGCAACGGAATGCCGGCGGCGAGCAGCGCGAGCGCTCGTGTCGTCCAACGCGAATGTGCGCCGTGGGCCAGCAGGAACATCGGCAGAAGGCGGTGGGACACGCCGACGATCATGATGAGGGCCCAACCCACGATCGCGACGTGGAGATGCGTCGCGAGCACGCGCACCCGCGCCTGAGCGATGAAGCCGCTGTGGATGTTGTGCAGGAGGACGACGCCCAAGACCAATGTCGATGAAAGAAATGCGATGGCGAGGGCGATGGCCGCCCATGTCACGTCGTGCGAGCGGGCGCGTGGCAGCGTGGCGGCAATATTCGTGACGGCGAGAACGACGCCGGCCGCCACCAGACCTACCCCGGCGTGATGCAGCATCGTCGAATTATCGGCGACGCCACACGCAAACAGCCCGGCGCCGGGCGCAAACGCCCAGAAGCTCGCGTGTGCCATGCGCGGCCAGCGAATCGGCGCCCCGAGCGCCACGGGCAGGAGTTGATACAGGGCGCCAAAGATCGTGGTCGTGAGCCAGCCGAGCGTGAATAGGTGGGTGACCCCGGCCACGTGCGGCGAGAGGTAGTTGCCGGCCGCCAACTCCGGCGCGATCCAGACCAATCCGACCGCGCCCGCGAGCAGGTATAGCGTCGCCGCCGCGAAGTGCTGGCCCGCCAGGCGAAGATTGCCCGTCGCCGGACTCACGACCCCGCCGCTGGCCACGACCGGCACCGACGTCGCGCGGTGCGCCGCCGGCTGGATGGGCTGGACTGTTGGCGACAGAGTGGTGACCATCAGTCCGGTCCCGGAACTCGCTGCCAGCCGAGCGCAGACGCGACGGCCGCGGCGATGCGATCGAACGCGGCCGCCGTGTCGCTATTGGGACGCGCGATCATCGTCGGCATACCGGCGCTGATCCGACCATGGATCCGGTGTCCCGCCTCAGATCGGCCGTGCGTAGCGCGAGGCGGACCTTCACGCGTGCGTCGCACACGCTCACGTGCTGCACCATGCCGAACGACACCAGATCGCGCGTGAGTCCGGGATATGCAACAGCGCGCAGCGCCTCAGTAACGACGGCCGGAGTGAGCTCCGGGTTGGCGAGTTCTCGGGCAGGAATCGTACGCGTCATCATGCGCACAAATACCGCACGACGTGCTCCGCATTGAAGCCAGGGTTGGCCATCGCGAACGCGGCGAGCGAGAGCACGTCGTCGCCGCTCGTGACCAGTGGGATTTCCTCCTCGTTGGTCGCGCTCCGCCATTGCGCCTGGCCAACGTTGGCCGTGAGGCCGTTGCATAGACAGCGGCGTCCCTCGGTGTCGGCGATGGCGCCGCCTTTGGCGACGTACGCCTCCACCGGCTCGGCCGAGCAGCGGTATGTGGTGCGCCCGTCGCCCATGCGTACGGGCACCCGCAGGTAGCCGAGGTCGCACACACGCGGGCGCGCGGCGGCGCGCTCGGCGTCGCCCGGCAGCTCGACGACTTTGAATGGGTATCCGGTTGGCGACGCGCGTGGATCGGTGCGCAGCGACGCCGAGCCGTCGGCGACCGCCGCGAGCACACGGGCCCGTAGAGCGGGCGCGAGGCCCGATTCTTCACAGTATGCGAATAATGTTCCGACCTGAATGCCGGCCGCGCCCGCGGCGAGCGCCGACGCCAGGCCAGCGGGCGAGCCGACACCGCCGGCGAGCCAGAATGGAAGTCCGAGCTCGCGCATCTTCGCGAGATCGACCACGTCGCGATCACCGTATATCGGCTCGCCGCGGTCGTTCAATCGCAGCTCGCCGCGGGGCGGAGCATTGTGGCCGCCCGCCGTCGGCCCCTCGACAATGAAACCATCTACGCGGCCGTTTGATTTTCGCGCGAGCGTCGCCGCGAGTGATGCGGCCGATACCACGGCGACGAAGGCCGGACGCGTCAATGGCGTCGATGCGAGCGCGGGCGAACTGCACGACGATGGATCGAACCTCAGGTATTCGGTTTCGTCTCGCGGCAGGCCCTCGATCTCGAACTTGAGCTGCGCCGGCCGGTGCGCGGCGAAGGCGTCGAGCACGCCCGGGATCTCGCGCGGAATCCCCGCGCCCATGATCACCACATCGACGCCGGCAAGGATGGCGCCGTAGAGCGACGCCAGGTTGGGCATCTGCACCTTGGTGAGCAGATTCAGCCCGACCGCTCCTCCATGCCCCTGCTTGGCCAGCCATACCTCGACGAAGTTCGCGACCACCGTCACGCGTTGCCGCGCGTCGCTGACCCGCTGCTTGTACATCGGCAGCGTCTTGTACGGTACGCCGCTCGGGCGACCGTTGGGATTGAAGTATCGTCGAAGAATTTCCTCCCCGACCTCCGGTACCGGAAACGCGGCAATGCCGCGCCGCATGAATCCGCCGACGTCGCCGTCCTGAAGACGCCGCACGAAAACGGTGTCGAGCATCGAGCCGGAGACGACGCCGAGCTGGCCGGCGCGGGCTACCGCGTTGGCGAGTCGCCAGTCCGATACCGCGACGCCCATACCGCCCTGAATGATTTGCGGCAGAGGGAACGGAAAAGTCATTCCGAACGGTCGCGTGTGCGCGCGCCTCGAGGTGTGACGCATGTCTCAAGCGCCGCGCCTGCTCATCCGTCCGCCCGGCGCATCGCGATCCGCGAATGCGGCGCTACCTGTTGTCGGCCTCCCCGGGCAGCAAGGCGCGCAGTCGCTGCACGTCGGGAATGAGCAGTCGGTTCCGCTCGAGTGGTTTGATCAGGTCCTTGCGGCGGAGCTGCTTCATTGCACGCGAGACGGATTCCCGGGCCGTACCGATCTCATGGGCCAGCTCCTCCTGGGTGCGATCCAGCTCGATCTCGATCCCGTCGCGCGTCGCGATCCCTCCACGTTCCGCATATCCGACCAACAACATCGCGAGTCGCGCCGCGACGTCGCGGAACGCCAGCGTCTCTGTCAGATGGACCAGATGCCGCAGCCGTCGTCCAAGCGCCCGAATGACGGCGTGCGCGATGTCCGGCTGGTTGCGGTACAGATACTCGAACGCCGCTCGCGGAAGGAAGACGAGCGTCGCGTCTTCAATGGTGATCGCAGAGGCCGGATACGGCCCACCGTCGAACAACGGCAACTCGGCGACCGTGCGACCTGGTCCTTCGACATGCAGGACTTGCTCGCGCCCCGTCGGATCGGTGCGGTAGATGCGGACGCGCCCGGTCTCGATCATGTACAAGCCCCGACATTCTTCACCGGCGGTGAAGAGCACGTGCCCGGCGGCAAATGAACGCGCAATGCAGCGGCGAGCGAGCTGGAGCAGCGCATCGTCGTGCAGCTCGGCGAATAGCGGAATCCGGCGGAGCAGCGCGACGAGAGGAGTCTCGGAGATCGAATCAGGGGCCATGTTGAACGAAATAAATGAGGAAGCCCCTGCAGGGCCAACGGAGGTCGTTGGCCGTGTGACATCAGTCACGCGGAGTCCGATTCCAAACGGCGACGTTTCGGAGGCCTTTCAAACCTCGACGCTCCGAGATGGAACCACAGCAGCCGCCGACCGAGAACCCTCGCATCAATGCCGTCTGGACCGCGCTCGCTACCGTGCTCGACCCTGAGCTCGGGCTCGACGTCGTCACGCTTGGTCTCGTCTATGGCGTCGAGCTCGAAGGCGTGGCGGCGAAGATCACCTACACGTTGACGACGCCGGGCTGTCCGATGGAGCGCGCCATCACGGACGGCGTGCGAAGCGCGGTGTTGCACGTCGAGGGCGTGGCACGAGTCGACACGCACATCGTTTGGGATCCGGCATGGCATCCAGGCATGATTGCGCCAAACGCGCTTCCAACCTGACCGCTGCACACATTCTACAGGACCATCAGCATGCCCGCCACAACACAAATCGATTTCACGTTGACGATCAACGAACTGGTCGCGCGATACCCCGAGACCTTGCCGGTCTTCAACCGCTTCGGCTTGGATACCTGCTGCGGCGGCGGCGTGCCGGCGGACGAAGCGGCGCGTCGCCACGGCGTCGAGCCGGAAGCCGTGCGCGTCGCACTTCGGGATGTGCTCGAGCGCCGATGAACGTCTACCGCACGCCTGAGCGTCGGCCTCTGACCTGACGGTCAGCCGGCGCGACGTTGTCACGCTTCAACCACGAGGATTCCCATGGCGCCCTTCTGTCCGTGGCCGAATCCGTGGTTCACGAACGGGAACTCGCCGGGAATGTCGCAAACGAGCTCGTAGACCATGCCGCCGCCGGGTGGTACCGTGAACGTCTGCACGCCGCGAACGGCGTTTCCCGGCGGCGCCCCCAAGTACACCGTGTCGAATTGCTCGCCCACGATGTGGAAGTTGCACGAATGCGATGGTCCGGCGCTCACGACCCAGAAGCGAACGCGGTCGCCGAGCTTCACGCGGATCGGTTCCTTCGTGTATTGGTTGGGTCGGCCGTTGAAGGCGACGACATCGGGCATCGTGGTGAGCATTTTCTGATAGTCCGACGCGCGGACGCCGTTGGCAGCGGCGGCGAGATAGAATTCGTTCTGCACGAGCACGAACTCCTTCGCCGCGGGCAATGCTTTGCGGGGCGATACGATGATCGCGCCGAACATCCCGCTCCCGATGTGCATGAGGACGGGCGACGTGCCGCAGTGATACATGAAGGCGCCGGCGTACCGCGGCTTGAACGTGAACGTCAGCGACTGACCCTTGATGATGGACTTGAACGCCTGTGCCGGGTCGAGCTGCGCCGCGTGAAAATCCATCGAATGCGGAACGTCCACGTCGTTCGTCAGCGTGAACTCCACAGTGTCGCCGACGCGCGTGTGTACGATCGGGCCGGGCACGTCTCCCTCGAACGTCCACGCCGCGACCACGGTGGAGTCATCGATCCGCACCGGAGCTTCGCGTGCGTGAAAGTGGATGCGCTGACTGCCGCCGCCCGGAAGAGCCGGGAGCTCTGGCGCGAAGCGGTGAAACGCCGCGTTCGCGGCGCCTTGCGCGGCCGTGCCGGTGGCCGAGGTGCCGGGGCCGTGCTCGGCCTTGAGCACGGCGGAATCGAGTCGGCTGTCGGAGTTGTGCACTTGCCCCGGAGCTCGAGTGCCGCTGGCCGCGCCTGTCGCCGCAGCAGCGCGTCCGCTGTCGGTCGATCGGTTTCCCTCCCTGGGCGAGCACGCATTGAGCGCAGCCCCGACGCCAGGGATGGCGAGCGTCAGCGCCGACCTGCGCAGGAAGGCGCGCCGCGTTTGAGGATCGTCGAAGGAGGCGCCGTCGACGCACGGTTTCATCCCGGAGTCCGCGCCGGCGGGTAGAAAATCTGCTGGTCGAGCCGTAACCGCATTCGGAGGCAGAGCCGAGTCGTACTTCGAAGGCGCGATCGAGTTTGTCATCATGGGTGGGGTAGGTCCCCGTTGTCGGCGCATGTTCGTCAGGTCGTCGATAGCGAAGTGTACTATCCTAACAAACATGCATGAATCCGGTCATACAGCTCCCGACATCGTGACTCCGAGCGCTCGCACGCACATGACCAATCCCGCGACCAGTGCGAGCGCGCCGGTCAGCCGCGCGATGCGCGGACCGGCGGGTGCGACACGCTCGGCGGTGATCGCCGCTGTGATCGCCATCATCATCCGCGCGTCCATGAGCCCTGCGACGAAGAGAACCGCCATTGGCGCGGCGCAGCTCAGGCCGCAGTCGACACCGAGTCGGCAGCCGTCTCGCCACGCCGCCATGACATTTCTCCGGACCGCCGCTGTAACACACGCCTGGCGGCAGCGGAGGAGTTGTTCCGCTTTCCATCGTGAGCGCTGGAGTGTGCCGGCGCACAGAACGACGGCCCCTGCCACCCACGGCGCGACTGGCGGATCCGTCGGCGATGCCCATGGCATCGCCGACGTTGCGGCACTCATCGTGAACAGCGCCAGGCCGATTGTCGTCCACACGCCAACATATCCCACGGCGAGGAGCGTCGTTCGTTGGCCGGCGCCCGGCATTCGCACCGCGCGCAGATGGCGATGATAATGCCAGAGGGTGGGTGCGATGGATGGCAGCATCATCGCGATCATCATCCCGACCGTCACCAGCGCCGCCATCGCCGGTGACATCATCGGCATCGAGCTCATCGGGCCTGGTACGCGTCGCGGTGGCGCAACCAGACGCCGCGCTCATTGCGGCCCAGCGGTGCGCGGTCGAGCCACTGATACATGCCCCAGAGGCCGTCGAGTCCGCGGGCGAACGTCGAATACGTATGATAGACCACGCCGTCGCGCAGCGCGAAGGCACTCACTCCGGGGCGCTCGCGCAGGAACGTCGCCACGTCGGTGCCGGCAGATGCGGCGATCTGGCCAACGGGTGCCTCGCTGCCGAGTTGTTTCCACTCGTTGAGCGTTCGTTTCATCACCGCGTCGGGCATCGCGGCTTCGCGCCGATAGTTGTACTCGATCCCGCCGCTGCGCTGTTCGAGCTCCGTGAACGCGACGCTGAAGTCGAAGTTGAAGTCGCCGCCGAACGAAGATGCCCACGGGAATGCCCACCCCATCCGCTGCTTGTACGCCTGCAGTTTGGCGAGCGGAGCGCGCGATACGGCATACAGCGACACGTCGTGATTCTCGAGATGCACGGCAATGCCGTTGAAGCCGTCGGCGATGCTCGAGCACGACGGACAACCGGCGGTGTAGTCCGGTCCGAACATGAAGTGGTAGACGAGGAGCTGCGAACGTCCGCGGAACAGGTCGGCCAGCGAGGCGCTGCCTTGGTCGGTGTCGAACCGGTAGTCCTTCGCGACACGGATCCAGGGTAAGGCCTGCCGCTGGCGCGCCAGCTCGTCGCCGCGGCGCGTCAATTCCTTTTCGGCCTCCAGCAGCTCGAGTCGGGCGGCCATCCACTCTTCGCGCGTTCCGGTCGTCATCGTCGTCATTGTCGTTGTCTCCATTCTTTGCATTGGTGAGTCTGGCGCGCCGTCGCATGACGAGCGGCCGGTGAACGAGCGATAGATTACGGTCCGGCCATTTGAGGGTGTGAGTAACAAGTGTGACGGGATTCCGATGGACTCGATGATCTTCGCTGCCGCCCGCGCGCTCGCGGCGGGCGATCCGTTCGGCGCGTTGAACCGTGTGGCGCTGCGCGACGACGCGGCCGCGCTCGCGTTGCGCGGGATCGCCATGGCGCAGCTCGGAGATCTCGAACGCGCGCGCATGCTGCTCCGGCGTGCGGCCAGAGCCTTTGGGCCCCGAGAGGCCGTGGCCCGCGCGCGGTGTGTCGTCGCCGAAGCGGAGATCGCGCTCGTCACGCGCGACTTGGGCTGGCCGGTCAAGGCGCTCGAGGCGGCGCATGCGACGCTGGCCCGCCACGGCGACATCGCGAATGCCGCGCACGCGCGACACCTCGCGGCTCGCCGGCTCCTCCTCACCGGGCACGTGGACGATGCGGAGCGCGCCATCGCCGATCTCGACGTGTCGGCGTTTCCGCCTGCGTCGAGAGCCGCATTCGAGCTCGTCGTCGCCGGCATCGCGCTGCGCCGGCTTCACACACGCGCCGCGCGCGACGCACTCGCGCGTGCTTGGGTTGCGGCGAAGGCCGCCGCAATTCCGTCGCTCGTGGCCGAGGTGGAACGGGCGTCGCTCGTGCTAGATACGCCGGCGGCACGACTCATTGGGCGCGGCGCCGAACGACCACTCCTGCTCGAAGATGTCGAAGCCATCTTGACGTCGGAGGCGCTGATCGTGGATGCGTGCCGCAATGCCGTTCGGCACTCGGGCGCGTCGATATCCCTCGCGACACGTCCGGTGCTTTTTGCCCTTGCACGTGCGCTCGGCGAGGCATGGCCCGACGACGTCGCGCGCGATGCGCTCCTCACGCGCGCGTTCGGCGCGCGATACGTCGATGACTCGCACCGCGCGCGGTTGCGCGTCGAGATCGGGCGGCTTCGCGTCGCCCTCCGCCGTACCGCCGACATCCGCGCGACGAAGCGGGGGTTCGCGCTCGTGCCGCGCGGCGCGAACGAGGTCCTGGTGCTGGCGCGTCCCGTCGATGAGGAGCATGCATCACTGCTTGCGCTACTCGACGACGGCGAGGCGTGGTCGACATCGGCGCTCGCGCTCGCAGTCGGCGCGAGTCAGCGCACCCTGCAGCGCGCATTGGACGCACTCGCACGGGAAGGGAAGGTGCAGTCGTTTGGTCGCGGTCGGGCCCGACGCTGGATCATGCCACCTGTCTCGGGATTCACGACAGCTTTGTTACTCCCCGCCTCGCTACCGATCGAGTAAGGTCACGTCATGCGTCAATCCACTGCCAAGGTCCTTCGCGAGTACGGCCCGTTTCCGCGGGCGAACAACGTAGGCGGCGTCACGTACGACGGTCAATCCGTCTGGTTCGCCGCCGGAGATTCGGTGCGCGCATTCGACCCCGCGACGGGTGAGGAGCTCGGCGCGATCGATGTGCCGGCACACGCCGGTACGGCCTTCGATGGCGAATTCCTCTATCAGATCGCCAAGGAGCGAATCCAGAAGATCGATCCGAAGACGCGTCGTGTCGTGTCAACGATTCCTGCGCCCGGCGGCGGTGGCGATTCGGGACTTGCGTGGGCTGAAGGGACACTCTGGGTGGGCGACTATCGCGCGCGAAAGATTCATCAGATCGATCCGCGGACCGGCGCGATTCTTCGCACGATCGAGTCGAACCGCTTCGTCACCGGGGTCACGTGGGTCGAGGGAGAGCTGTGGCACGCCACCTGGGAGGGCGACGAGAGCGAGCTGCGGCGAATCGATCCGAGCACGGGCGCGGTTCTCGAGCGCCTGGAGATGCCCGCTGGCACCGGGATCTCGGGGCTCGAGTCGGATGGGAAGGATCGATTCTACTGCGGTGGCGGGAAGAGCGGGACGGTGCGAGCCGTGCGCCGGCCCCGAAAGCCCGCACGGTGATGGGGCGCAGCCGGAGGCACACCGGTCATCAGTCAGGCTCCTCGAGCCAGCGGTAGACGGTCGGAAGAACGAGTAGCGTGAGAAATGTGGCGGAAACAAGCCCGCCAATGACCACCGTCGCCAGCGGACGCTGCACCTCGGCGCCGCTGCTCGTCGACACGGCCATCGGTATGAATCCGACGGACGCCACGAGTGCCGTCATGAGCACCGGTCGGAGCCGCACGTCCGTTCCGGTCCGAACGGCGTGATCGAGATCCATCCCTTCGGCGCGCAGTTGATTGATGTAGGCGACGAGGACCACACCGTTCAGTACCGCGACGCCGAACAGCGCAATGAATCCGACCGACGCGCTGAGATTCAGGTGAATGCCGCGCAACCAGAGTGCGGCGATGCCGCCCACCAGCGCAAAGGGCACGTTCAGCATCACCAGCAGCGCATGTCGAACCGTGCCGAAGCTCGCGTAGAGCAATCCAGCGATGAGGAGCAGCACGAGCGGCACGATCAGGCCGAGCCGCTTCGTCGCTCTCGCCTGGTTCTCGAACTGTCCGCCGTACGTAACGTAGTAGCCGTCTGGCATGGAAATCTTCGCTCCGACCGCGCGGCGGACATCGGTGACGAAGCTCCCGAGGTCGCGTCCTCGCACGTTGCTCTGAACGACGACGTAGCGCCGGCCGTTCTCGTGGTTGATCACCTCCGGCCCTTCGACAGTCGTGAGCCGTGACACCTGTGACAGTGTCACCGTTCCTCCAGCCGGTGTGCGCAGCAGGGTTGCGCCGACCGCCTCCGGGGTCGATCGGTAGGGCGCATCGAGCCGAACGACCACGGGGAACCGCCGGCGTCCATCGATGACTTCCGTGGCAGGCATTCCGCCAATGCCGGTCTCCACGGCCTCGCGCACGTCCGCCACACTCAGTCCATAACGGGCAATCGCAGCGCGATCGACGTCTACTTCCAGTTGCATGGCGCCGGCGCTCACGCCAACGGACGCGTCCTCGGCACCCTTCACGCCTTCCACCACGCGAAGTATCTCTTCGGCCTTTTCCTGTAGCAGCGGCAGGCTGTCGCCGTAGATCTTGATTCCGAGCTGCGTCTTCACGCCGGATACGACTTCATCGAGGCGCATTGCCATGGGCGCGCTGAAGTCGTAGTCGAGGCCCGGAATCTCAGCGAGCGCTGAATCCATCTGTGGGATGAGCTCATCGATTGAAGCGGCTTTCCATTCCGATTTCGGTTTGAAGGTCACGTAGACGTCCGCCTGGTTGAGCGCCATGGTCTCGGTTGCTTCCTGAGGACGTCCGAGATTCGTCACGACGCTCCGGACCGCCGGAAATCGCTCGAGCGTGCGCTCCACGTCCGCCGAAATCGCCATCCCCTGCGCGAGCGAGATGCTTGGTACGCGTCGCGACTCGATCAGCATGTACCCTTCGTCGAGCTTTGGCATGAACTCGGTACCGAGGAAGGGAAGCGACCCTAGAGCGATTGCCAACAGTGCCAGCGATCCGCCAACGACGGCCGAGCGATGCCCGAGCGCCCAGCCAAGCAGGCGCGCATATCGCGTCCGCAACGCGACGAACCATTGCGCGTCCGCGTGGTCCGGTGCAGGCCATGCCCTCGATCCGAAGACGTACGATGCCAGCGCGGGAACATAGGTGAGCGCAAGGAGCAACGATCCGAGCACCGCGGCGCAGACCGTGAACGCCATTGGCCGGAACATGCGCCCTTCGATTCCCTCGAGGGTGAAGATGGGGACATACACCGCGACGATGATGGCGACGCCGAAAACGATCGGCCGACCTACTTCGAAGGCGGCGCGCTGGAGCACGTTCCGGCGATCGGCATCGCCACCGCCTTGCTCGTGCAGCCGACGGACGAAGTTTTCGACCATCACGACCGAGGCGTCGACGATCAGGCCGAAATCGAGTGCGCCGAGGCTCATGAGGTTCGCCGAGAGACCGAACCGCTTCATCGCCAGGAAGGCGGCGAGGAGCGAGAGGGGAATCACGGAGGCCGTGAGCAGCGAGGCGCGAGCATTGCGCAGAAAGAGAAAAAGAATGACGATGACGAGCAACGCTCCTTCGGTCAGGTTCCGAAACACGGTGCGCGTCGTGCGCTCGACGACCTCACCCTGATTGTAGAACGGCCGGATGCGAACACTCTTCGGCAGCAGGGGGCGAATCTCGTCGAGGCGCGCCGTGACGAGATCCACCACCTCGCGGCCATTGGCTCCCTTCAGCATGAGCACGACCGCCGAGAGGGCTTCGCCTTTCCCGTCGCGCGTCACCGCGCCATAGCGCGGCTGCGAGGTAATGGAGACGGTTGCGACGTCGTGGATGCGAATGGGTGTAGCGGCGCGCGTCGCGACGACGACATTCCCGATATCGGACGTGTCGACGACTCTCCCGAGCCCGCGCAAGGTCAAGCGTTCACCGCGGTCCTCGATGTATCCGCCACCGAAGTTGGCGTTGTTGTTCGCAAGCGCCGTCTCGATGTCGTGCAGCGTGAGCGAATACCCAGCCAACTTTGCCGGGTCGGCATTCACCTGGAACTGCTGCGGCATCCCGCCCCAGGTATTGATGTCGGCTACGCCGGGCACCGTCCGCAACAGCGGCTTGATCGTATACTCCTGGAGATTCGTGAGGTCCACCAGGGCCGCGCTGTCGGACGGCGCCACGGTGGAATCGTGCTCCACTAGGTATTCGAAGATCTCGCCCATCGCGGTCGCCGGCGGGCCGAGCATCGGTTCGGCGCCCGCGGGGAGTTGCGACATCGCATCGAGCATCCGCTGCTGAACCTGCGCCCGCGCGAAATACAGATCGACGTCGTCGTCGAACGTGACCGTGACGACCGACAGACCGGCCTTCGAGATCGAGCGGACTTCCTTCGTTCGTGGAAGTCCGAGCATCGCCAACTCCATCGGGTAGCTCAACTCCTGTTCGGCCTCGACGGGGGAAAGGCCAGGCGCCGTCGTCATCACGATGACCTGATTCGGCGTCAGATCCGGGAACGCGTCCGTCGTCAGCGTCGCGAACGCCCAGATGCCGGCCACGGTCAGAAGCAGTGTGGCCCCGACGACCACCAGCCGGTGCCTGATCGAGCGCGCGATCAGCCATTCGATGAGAGCGCGCATATCACATCTCCATCTTCGGCATGGCGGCCTTCTGGAACTCGGCTTTGACGGCGAACGCTCCGGCGGTCACGACGACGTCGGTGGCCGACAAGCCGCGGAGTACGGCGACGCGCCCACCCGCACGGGATCCCAAAACCACTTCACGACGCTCAAATCGCGCTCCGCCGGTGTCGTCGGGTTTGACGAGAAACACGTGCGGCTTCCCCTGGAGGAGTTGCACCGCGTCTTCCGGCAGGAAGGCTGCCGCGCTGCTGCCGACGCCCTCGACGAAGACATTCGCGAGCATGTGGGGCTTGAGTCGTCCGGTAGTATTGGCGACGATCGCGCGTATGGAGAGTGTGCGCGTGTCCGGATCCAGTGCCGCGCCGACGGCGTCGACGCGAGCGCTGAACGTGTCGGCCGGGTAGGCGGGGACTGTGAACCGCAGCGCGCCACCTCGATAAAAAAGTGCGGTGAGCTGTTCCGGCGCGTTGACGATGAGCCAGAGGCTCGCCGGATCACTCACGATGACGAGTGGTGCACCGGCTTCGACCACCGTCCCGGGAATCGCCGTCCGTGCGAGGACGACTCCCGCGGAAGGTGCGCGCAACGCAATGCCTCCGTTGGCAGAGCCTCCCGTGCTCAGTTGTTGCGCCGTCGCGCGCGCGCGTCGAAGCTCGGCCTCGGCCTGCGTGAGTCCCGCGTTGGCGCGCTCCTCGTCGGCGATGGCGCGGTCATAGTCCTGACGTGGAATTGCTTTCAGCGCCAGAAGCCGGTCGGCGCGCGCGCGTGCACTTGCGGCGTACTGCGCTTCGGCGCGTCTCGCCGACAACTCCGCTTCCGCCTTGGCTGCGTCCGACTGCGCCATCTCCGCGTCGGGACTTTGCAGCGTTACGAGCAGCTGGCCGGCCGACACCCGGTCGCCGGGACGCACCGCGACAGCGAGAACGCGTCCCCGCGCCGGAGCGCCGAGTCGGGCAGTGCGATCCTCGTTGGGCGCTACCTCGCCGGGAACGACTGCCCTTCCTGCCGCCATTCCAATTGTCGGCGCGCCCCATCTAACACCTCCATGCTGGATCTGTGCTGCACTCAGCGTCACCGATCTCGCCAGCATCGATCCGGCCTTCGCTGCGTCGTCATCGCCCGTGTCGCCGGCCTTGTTTGCGTTCTTCGGGACGCCATCCTTCGCACCTTTTGCGGCCGCTGTGTCCGACTTGGTCAGGTCGGCTTTGTCGGATGTGGAGCATCCGAGCAGGCTGAGCGAAAGCGACAGCCCGCTGGTTATCGCGCGCATCGAAATCATCGGAGGTTTTCTCCGTGAGAAGTCAGATTGGGAAGCGCCGTCGAGAGGTCGAGCCCCTGCGCGACGATGAGGGAGAGGACGCTCTGGTGCTGCGCGGCAATCGTCTGGTAGTAGGTCATGCGGGCATCGACCCACGCGCGCGCCGCGTCGATGACTTGAAACAGCGGCACTGCTCCCTCGCGGTAGGCCCCGAGTGCGATGCGGCGCGACTCGTCGGCGCGCGCGAGAAAGTTCGATGAGTCCTGCCGGACCAGAGCAGATGTGCGCTCGGTGAGAATCCGCGCCGCGTCGATGGCACCGCGAAGCTCGGCGTTTGCCATGCGCTCTTGCGAGGCCAGCTCATACGTCGCCGCGTCTCGTTCAGCGCCGGCGCGCTGAATCTCGCCGCGGTTCTGATCGAACACGGGGATCGGCAGACTGACGCCGGCGATCATCGACGTGAGGTGTCCTGACTGCATCGTGCCGATCGTCGCCCCGAGCTGGCGGACCAGCATGGAACGCTCGCTCGTGACGGCAGCTTTCGAGGCGGCCACGCGTTCACGTGCCGCGCGTATGTCTGGCCTCGCATCGACCGAGACTATGGCGCCCGATACCGCCTCGCCCGAAGCGGACCTCACCGTTACGTCTGGCGTCAAGGTCGCGAGCGGGAACGGTGCGTCGTCGATGGCCACTGTCAGCTCTCCCGGCGTCGGAGAGGCCGAGATGTAGCTTGCCAGGGCTGCTCGCGATCGGGCGAGCTCTGCTTCCTGCATGGCCGCTTCCGCGCCGACGCGGTCGCGCTCCAGCTGCGAGCGCAGCAGATCGGCCTCCGCGGCGACGCCCTCGCGAACGCGCGATCGGTTGTATACCACGAGCGTATCAAGCCAGCCGAGGAGATCGCGCGTCGTCGCGACCTGAACTTGTCCCAAAGCGACGCGATAGTAGGCCGAGGCGGCGTCGAGTCCGAGACGCTGTCGGGCCAAGGTTGCATCGGATTGCGCCGCGCGAAGCTCGGCGTTCGCACGCGAGACGCGGGGCCCCCGCTGGTACAGGAACTCGAGCGGAAAGGTTGCCGTCGTCATCGCCTCACGCTCCAGCCCAACCAAAGAACGCCCGCCGGGGAAGGGCGTTTGGTCGACTTGATACGACAACACCGGGTTTCCGAAAGTTCCGGCGGCGACCCGACTGCCCTGCGCGGCGCGCACACGACTCTCGACAGCCAGGCTGGTCGGGTGGTTTCGGACGGAATCGAGCAGCGCCCGCAACGTGAGCACGCGCGGCGGGACATTCGGTGATTGCGCGGCTGACCTGCCGCCGAGTACCAGGGGACACAGGAGAACTGCGACAGTCCGGTGGCGAAATCGATATGTCACGTGGATGAGACGTAAAGGCATGGTTCACGACGGAAGGGCAGCCGGGGCGCGCGCGCCGACGGAGGCGTCAAAGGGAGATGGCGAACGATTGTGACGAACGCACTCGACTCGATCGAAGTGCGTGGACGTGCGCGTGACGTCAGCCGATGGCGACGTTCACGGGCACACTGCGCCCATCAAACCGCGAATTCAGGCGGCGGAAGCAGGGGGGCGCGAGTGAGGCTCGTCGGCGCAGTCGGTGCGAACTGCAGAGCCACCGGAATTGGAGCGGTTTGAGAGCTCACGGCGGCCGCTTGTGGCGAAGGCGCGTGACAGGACCCGCCGCATCCGCAGTCAAAACTGCGCGACTCGTTCGTTGCGGCGATCGTCGCTACCGCGCGTGTTGCACTCTGCTCGCTCGGCGCGGCGCCGATTTGCGGTGCAACAGGCGATTCATCGCCGCACGCCATCATGGAACCCGACGGCGCGCCGAGCAACGAGGCCACGATTGACTCATAGCTCGAGCACCCCAGGCACCAAACGGTGACGAGGCCGACAAGGGCTCGGGTGAGTCGAACGATACGCGACGGGTGTCTCATGAGCTGCCCAAACATACCATGGATCCTCGCGGGACGAGTCGGCATCGGCGCTGTCGCCGGCAGCGCGCGCGCGGGATGGGCCGCATGGGTGCCCAAACGGAGATCCTCCGAGTCAGTCGCTTGATACGAGCAACGGCTCGAGCGAACGCGCCCGGACGCCTGGCTGTATTATGAAGCCGTGAGTGCTCCCCTTTTGCTCTTGATCGCGGTGGTCGCGGCGTATCTCGCGGCGCACGTCGTTTTCGAGTGGATCGCGAGACGATTCCTCATCGTCTCGGCTGCCGAGTACTTGTTGCTCGGCGTGTTGCTGGGCCCACAAGTCGCGGGCGTCGTCGGTCAGCCTCTGTTGGACTCGTTTGCGCCTGTATTGACCCTGGCCCTCGGCTGGATAGGTGCGATCGCCGGGACGCAATTCGAGCTGCGGCGCCTGCTGCGCATTCCCGCCGTCGAGTACCGAATTGCCTTCGCCGAATCGTTTGCAACGATGATTGCGGTCGGCGGCCTCGAGTACTTCGTGTTGCAATGGCACCTGGGCGGATCGGGGACCACCGCCGCGCCGGCGGCCGTCGCGCTCGCGGCCATGGCGGTGGCATCGAGCAATGTCGGCATTGCGGTTGTTGCTCGGGTATTGGGTGTACGCGGCGCCGTCCTGGAGCAGTTGACTGTGAGCTCCAGCATCAACGGCTTTGTTGCCGTCATGGCGATTGGCCTCTTGCTGTGCGTCCAGCACATCGCCGTTCCCGCGCAGCGGCCGCTCACCGCGACTGAATGGGCCGTAGTGTCCATTGCGCTCGGGGTAATTGGAGGCGCGCTGTTCCATCTTTTCCTCGGAGACACGTCCGAGCCGGATCGACTCTTCATCGCGCTCGTCGGGGGCGTGGTGCTCGTCAGTGGCGCGGCGACGTATCTACACCTATCGCCGCTGTTCGCCGGATTCTTTTTTAGCGTCACGCTCGTCAACTCGATGGTGCGGCCCGATGCACTCGTCAAAGTTTTGCATCGGGTGGAGCAGCCACTCTATTACGTTCTGCTCATCTTCGGTGGGGCCGCGTGGCAGCCAAGCCACCGGGCCTGGCTCGCTCCCGTGCTGTTGTTCATCGCCATGCGCGCAGCCGCGAAGATTGCCGGGTCACGGCTCGCGGCGCGACTGAATGGTGCACTGCCGCGCCTCGGACTGCACTGGGGTCGCGCGCTCCTCGGCCAAGGTCGGCTCGCCCTCGCGATTGGACTGAACTTCCTGCGTCAAGAGGGCATGGAGTACCGCAACATCGTGTTCACCGCGGCCATCGCCTCCATTCTCGTCACTGAGTTCTTCTCCGCGCGCTTCGCCCGATCGGCTGTCGAAGGAGCCGGCGCTGGCGCCGATGAGGCGGGCGCCGCGCCTGCCGGGGCGGACTCTTTTCAGGGCGAGGCGGTCGAAGTGGACGCCGCGGCCGACTCCGTTCGCCCGTAGAATATGCGTCGACTCATCGTGCTCGCGCTGCTGTTGGGTGGGATGTCGCTCATCAAACCGCTCGGTACCCCTGGCTTTGGCTCACAGTCACTGCTGGCCTTTGGGTTTCTGATTCTCGGCGCGTACGCAGCGGGCGAGCTCGCGGCAGACGTTGGAATCCCGAAACTCGTCGGGTACCTGATGTCGGGCGTCGCCTTCGGTCCGTGGGCACTGAATACTGTGGCTGCCGACTCCGTTGTCGCGCTGTCGCCCGTCAGCTCCCTGGCAATCGCGCTCATCGCTTTTCTCGCCGGGGCAGAGCTGCGGATCACCGAGATTCGCGCGCGAGGCAAAACGGTCCTTCGGCTGCTCACCGCGGAGTTGGCAATTACTCTCGTCACGATCACGCTGTTCCTCGTGGCCCTCGGTTCACGCGTTCCGTTTCTCTCGAGCGCCGTGCCTGCAGAGCGGCTCGCCTTCGCGCTCCTATTCGCGAGCATAGCCATCGTGCATTCGCCGGCCGTGGCGATGGCGTTGCTGAGCGAAACCCGCGCGCGCGGCCCGGTGGCTCGCACGGCGTTGGGAATCGTCCTGCTCAGCGATGTCGTGATCGTTCTGCTGCTGACAGGTACGCTGACGATGGCGCGCCTCATCGTTCCGCCGCGCGGCGCGAGCGTGGCGTCGCTCAGCCTTGGCGGCGTGATCTGGGAGATTGGCGGAGCGACGCTCGTCGGTGCCGCCATCGGTTTGCTCGTCGCGCTCTATTTGCGCGTCGTCAGACGTGAGCTATTTCTGTTCGCCATTCTCGTCGCATTTTTCGGGTCGGAAGTCGCTCGGCTGGTTGCGGTCGAGCCGCTGCTCACTCTCATCGTTGCCGGGTTCACCGCCGAGAACATGTCGGCGCCAGAACATGGCGAAGCGCTGCGCCATGCGATGGAGCGCGCCGCTGCGCCCGTGTTCGTGGTTTTCTTCGCTCTCGCCGGCGCGCAGATTGTTCTTCCTGATCTCCTGCGTTTTTGGCCGCTCGTGATTCCCCTGGCGCTCGTGCGCGCGTTTGCGATCTGGTTGGGATGCAGGGTAGGCTCACGATGGGCGGGGCTGGACGGGCAAGAGGGCGGAGCCGTCCGCCGGCACGTTTGGACGGCGCTGATCCCGCAGGCCGGCGTCGCGATCGGTCTCGCCGCTGCCGTGGCGACGACGTACCCGGTGCGCGGGGGCGAGATCCGCACGTTGTTCCTCGCGCTCGTGGCCCTCAATCAAGCCGTTGGGCCGATCATGTTCAGGCGGGCGCTTGCACGAAGCGGTGAGATCGTGAATGAGAGAGGGTACTCGTTGGCGGCCGAAGCACCGTGATCGGCGCCGGCGAACCTCGCCTGCTGTGCCGGTCTCGCCGTATCAGGAGCGCCTCCTACAGCGACGACGTCGATGCCGGGCCGTGACGTCGCCACCACCGTCGTAGTGCGACCGTTGCCCAAATGCTCTCGACGATACCGAACGGCCACGCGCCCTGCAGGAAACCGTAGGCTGACCCGAGGGCACAAGCGACCGCGAATCCGAGCACGAACCATTGGCTGCGCCCCTCGAGCGCGTAAGACACGAGCATCGCCGTGACCGCGACGAGCCCGAACATCGTCAGGGCGGCGCTGCGATTACGGGTGTGACGGGCGCGAGTGATGCTCATGTTGTCCGTGCTCACTGTCGTTCATCATGCGCAGCATCGCGAGCCCATCGGACCGCATGAACCGCCACACGAGGGCCGCGGCGAGCGCGAGGAAGATGACGTTCAATACAGTCGTATAGTTGAAGCCGATCGTCAGTTCGGACGCGCGGGCACCGCCACGATGGGGTGACAATCCGACTGCCTGAAACGCGAATTCCACGATGAGGGCAGCCGCGGCAATCGACACGTAGAACGTTGCCAGAATGAACCACATCATCCACGCACCATAGTACTTCCGGTAAATGTCGAGGATCGGCAGCACGATGAGATCCGCGAAGATGAACGCGATGACGCCTCCAAAGCTGATGCCGCCGTTCCACAACACCGCCGCGAGCGGGATGTTGCCGACCGAGCAGACGAACGAGAGCACCGCGATGAATGGTCCGATCACCGGCCCCCAGAACCTCGCCCACAGCGGATGCGATGTCAGAAAGACCTTGGGCCACCAGTCCATCGGCACCCAGGCCGCAAGCGCCCCAGCGATCAGTAGTCCGCCAACGACATCCTTCCACACCGACACCCAGTCCATCACGAAGTAGTGACTGATGGCGGTTCGGCCTTTGTCCGACCGGATGCGCTGCCACAGGCTGCCTTCGGTCACTTCCATGTGGATCTCGGCGTGGCCCTCCATCTTGCCGGCGAGTCCGCGGTCTGCCTGTCGCTTCGCCTCGTTCACGCGCCGCCGAGAGAGGAACCGACGAAAGAGCACCGCGAGGATCGCGACCATCAGCGGCGCGCCGACGAACTCCGCGAGAGCGAATTGCCAGCCGAGGAACACGATCATGATGATCGTGAGCTCGAGCACGAGATTGGTCGACGCGAGCTCGAATGCCATCGCGGCTGTGAAGTTGGCGCCTTTGCGGAACACGGAGCGTGCAATCGCGACGGCAGCGTAGGAACAGGAACTCGACGCGGCGCCGAGCCCGCAGGCCTTCGCGAGCGTCGCCGGACGATCGTCACCGAGCACGCGCGCCATCTGTTGCTTGGAGACGACGGCCTGAATCGCGCCGGAGAGTGTGAATCCGAGAATGAGCGGCCATAGAATGGCCCAGAACATCGCGAACGCGAGCCAGAGTGCGTGGCCGACGGCGCCGAGAATCGTCATCACGTCCTGCAATCCTCGCCCTTCACTCCGACCGCAACGCCTGTACCGGATCGGTATTGACGGCACGCCATGCCGGAACGAGCGACGCGGCGACACCGGTCGCGATCAATACTCCCGCGACGGCCGCGAGCACGACGGGGTCACGGGCGGATTCGGAATAGAGCAGCGACCCAATGGCCTTGCCGGCCGTGAGCGCGATGAACGCTCCAATCGCCACGCCGGCCGCCGCCACCGCGACTCCGTCCCGAACAACCCGTCCCGCGACGTTGGCACGCGGTGCGCCGAGGGCGAGTCGCACGCCAATCTCACGCGTCCGCTGGCCGACGTCATAGGAGATGACGCCATAGAGACCGACCGCGGCCAACGCGAGCGCCAGCGCACCGAATACACCGAACATCATCGCGCCCAGCCGATACGGCCGAAACTCGCGCCGCACCGTCGGAACATCGGCAAGAAGCTGCACGTCGGCATACGGGAGTTGAGGCGCAGCCGTTTGCATGGCGCGTCGGACCGCCGCGATCACCGATGCCGGGTCGCCGTGGTCCACGCGCGCGACGAGTTGTCGCGCGCTCAGCATGTGCCTGGCCTGGGCGAGCGGAAGGTAAACGAACCCCGTGGAATCCTCGAAGATGCTCTGACGCCGTACGTTCTCGGCGATGCCCACGATCTGGACGCAAGGCAGCGAATCGTCGCCCGCGACGACACACTGGCCGATGGGATCGCGCCTGCCGAAATAGCGCGTAGCCCACATCTCGTTGACGATCATGACGCGAGGCGCGCCCTCGCCGTCGCCGGAAGTGAAATCACGGCCGCGAAGAATGCGCGCGCCCAGGGTGCGGAGGTACTTTGGCGTAACGACGTTGACCATCGCGTCCGTGTGAATCAGCGAATCCGGACTGTGGATCGTCACGCCGAGGCCGAACGACTGTCCGAGCGGCACCGTGGCGGCCACGGCGGCGCTCGACACGCCCGGCAGCGCGGAGACACGCTCGAGCGCGCGTGTAAAGATCTCGTCGGCGTCGGTGGCCGAGCGCCCAACCGCTCTCAGGTTCATCGAGGCGACCATGACGCGATCGACGTCGACCCCCATGCGCACGTCGCTGAGCCGCGCAAGGCTCCGCACGAACAGCCCCGCCGCGAACAGCAACACGACGGACAGCGCTGCCTGCGCGACCAGGAGCAACGACCGCGTTCGCGACCGCGATCCGGTGTCCCGCGCCCCGCTCTTGAGCACGGACGCCAAGTCGGGGCGGCTCACTTGCCAGGCGGGAAGCAATCCCGTCAACGCGCCGGCGAGGATCGTGAGACACGCAGTGAAGGCGAACACCCGAGTGTTCACCGCCGCACCGCGAACGTGGAGATCGGTGAACATCACCTTGAAGACGACGCCGCCTCCCCAGTAGGCGACGGCGAGCGCGGCGCCGCCGCCGAGGAACGCGAGGAGGGCGCTTTCCATGAGCAGATGCGACATGAGCCGGACACGCGAGACGCCCAGCGCGAGCCGCACGGCGATTTCTTCGCGGCGCCGGAAGCCGCGGGCGAGCAGCAGGTTCGCGACATTTGCGCACGCAATGAGCAGCACGATGATCGACATCGCGGCAAGAACGCGGGCGACGGGTACGGACATGCCCTCGCCTGACCCGCGCAACGACAAGACAGGAAGGGCGGCAAAGGTCCACGTCGGGCCGGTGAACCAGGTCGCGGGCGCGGCGTCACGTGCGATCCGCATGGCATCCGCCGCGGCGCGATCGGCTGGCACGCCCGACCGGACGCGGGCGAGGATGGTGAGCCAGGATCCGTTCGCATTCGTGGCCCAGCGCGGTCCCGCGGCGAGCTGCGCGGCGCCGGCGCTCATCGGGATCCACATGTCCGGGCCCGTGACGTCGAGCCCCGAGAATTCGGGTGGCATGACGCCGATCACGCGGAAGGTGCGGTCGGCAATGGCCAGCGGTGCGCCGAGCACACGCGGGTCGCCGTCCATGCGGCTCATCCAGTAGCCGTAATCGAGTACGACGACCGGCTCGCCGGTCGGTTCCGCGTCATCCTGTGGGATGATCACGCGGCCAAGGCGCGCGGCCGCACCGAGCAGATGAAAGTAATTGCCAGTGACGAGCAGTCCCTGTGCGCTCTGCGCCGCTTCGCCGCGGCCGATCGAAAGCGTCACTCCGTAGGTCGCGGTGACATTGGAGAAGCCGCGCGATTGATCGCGCACCGCCTTGAAGACCGGATAGCTCATCGTCTGCTGGCCGAACGCGCCGCCGCGGCTGCCGGCCGCGAGCTTGACGATTCCTTGCGGATCGGCGACGTGCGCCGGCGGCTGGAGCAGCAGGCGATCGACGACGGCGAAGATCACCGCGTTCACGCCGATCCCAAGCGCGAAGGTCAATGCGACCGCGATGCTAAAGCCGGGAGCGCGGGCGAGGGAACGCCAGGCATAGCGGGCATCGGCGCGAAGGTTCTCGAATCGGTCGAGCATGGTCAGTACCTCATCGCGTGAGCGTGTACTCCCGAGCAAACGTTGACGCCATGCTCATCGCTGCGCGCACCGCCGTCAAGTAGGAACCACCAGGCCTGTCTTGCATGCCTTGCATGCCCGGTCCCGACGCGCAATGTTGCCACGATGCGAGGCACGCGCGATTCCGCCATTCCCGTTCACGATGAGTGATCCTCTGCCAGCGCCGGTGCCCGCCGCGCCCGACGCCGGCCAACCACACTTGCTGCGCCGGTTCGGCCTCCTCCCGGCGACGGCGCTGAACATGACCAACATGATCGGCGTGGGACCGTTCATCACGATCCCGCTCCTCATGTCTGCCCTCGGCGGCCCGCAGGCGATGCTCGGCTGGATCGTCGCGCTCGTCATCGTCATTTGCGACGGCATGGTCTGGAGTGAGCTCGGTGCCGCGATGCCGGGGTCCGGCGGATCATTTCATTATCTCCGCGAGGCGTTCGGTCGGGCGCGATTCGGCCGGCTCATGGCCTTCCTGTTCGTGTGGCAGTTCGTGCTCAGCGGTCCGCTGGAGATCGCCTCCGGCTACATCGGATTCGCCGACTACGCGCGCTACATATGGCAAGGCCTGACGCGCAACGAGTCGCTCGTGTTGATCACCGCCATCGGGCTCATCAACATCGCGCTGCTGTACCGCCGCATCACGTCGATCGCCAAGCTCACCATCACGCTGTGGATCGGCACGCTCATCACGGTCCTCGCGGTAATCGTCACCGGCGCGATGCACTTCAACGCCCACATCGCGTTCGACTTCCCGCCGGGCGCGTTCAACTTCTCCATCGGCTTCTTCCTGGGGATCGGAGCCGCATCGCGCATCGGCATCTACGACTACCTCGGCTATTACGACGTCTGCTACATTGGCGACGAGGTGCGTGATCCCGGGCGCGTGATCCCGCGATCGATCCTCATCAGCACGGCCGCCGTAGCGGTGATCTACTTCGGAATCAATCTCTCGATCATCGGCGTCGTTCCATGGCGCGAGTTCGTACCGGCGGCGGCCCATGTCGAATCGAACTTCATCGTCTCCATTTTCATGGAGAAGATCTACGGCTCGACGGTGGCGACGGTGTTCACGCTCCTCGTGCTGTGGACGGCGTTCGGCTCGGTGTTCGCTCTCCTCCTCGGCTACTCGCGCATCCCGTACGCCGCGGCGGAGAGCGGATATTTCTTCCGCGCGTTCGGCCGGTTGCACACGAAGGGCTTTCCGCACATCTCGCTGATCGTGCTGGGCTTGATTTCGATCGTCGCGGGCTTTTTCTCGCTTGGCACGGTGATCGACGCGCTCATCGTCACGCGGATTCTCGTACAATTCATGGGACAGATCGTCGGGCTCATACTGCTGCGGCGACGGTCGCCGGACATGCGTCGCCCGTATCGCATGTGGTTGTACCCGGTGCCCGGGCTGGTCGCGCTCTTGGGCTGGGTCTTCGTGTTCGCGACGACCGCGCCGCAAGTGATCCTGTTCGGCGTCGGCGTGCTGGCGCTTGGCGGCGTGGCATTTCTCGTCTGGTCGTGGAACACTAAACGATGGCCGTTTGGTCTTGTGGAGGCAGTATCGTGAGGCGAAGCATCGCCCTGATGATCGCGTGGAGTCTGTGCGGCTCATTGCCGAGCGGCGCGCAGGAACGGCGGATGTTGCACGACGGATGGTTGCTGGCGTCGTCGGCCAAGGTCGGCACTGACGGAGCGGCGATCTCATCGGCCACCTATCGCCCACACGATTGGCAGGCGGCGACGGCGCCGTCCACCGTCGTCGGCGCCCTCGTCACCGACGGCGTTTACAAGGACCCGTTTTTCGGCATGAACCTGCGCACGCTGCCGGGAATGACGTATCCGATCGGCGCGAATTTCGTGCACACGCCGATGGATCCGTCGAGCCCGTACGCCGTCGCCTGGTGGTATCGCACCACCTTTCGCGTCCCTGCCGCGATGAAAGGCAAGCGCGTCGCGCTGCAGTTCGACGGCATCAACTATCGCGCGAACATCTGGTTGAACGGCAAACGCATCGCCGACTCGAGCCGAATCGCCGGCACATATCGGCGATATGAGCTCGACGTCACCGATGGACTGGCGAAGACGGGGACGAACGTGCTTGCGGTGGAGGTCTGGGCTCCGACGCCGCCCGACTTGCAGACGACCTGGGTCGACTGGAACCCGTCGCCGCCGGACAAAGACATGGGATTGTGGCAACCGGTGTGGCTTGCGACGAGCGGGGACGTGCAGATCCGGTATCCGCAGGTCGTCAGCCACGTCGACACCGCAACGCTGAAGAGCGCGGATCTGGACGTGTTCGCGACCGTGCGAAACGGGTCGTCGCACTCGGTGACGGGCACGCTGCGCGGCCGCATCGGCGGTATTGCGTTCAGTCGTCGGGTCACGCTCGCCGCGGGCGACACCACGATCGTGCACTTCGGGGCCGACAGCGTTCCGCAGCTGCATCGCACGAACCCGCGGCTCTGGTGGCCTGCCGAGCTGCGGGAGTTCGGCAGGCCGGAGCTGCACGACCTCGACCTCGAGTTCGTCGAAAACGGCCGCGTGTCGGATCGCCAACATGTGCGCTTCGGGATCCGCGAGATCACGTCGGAAATGACGCCGAAGGGCGCATCACTCTTTCGTGTCAATGGCAAGCGCCTTTTGGTTCGGGGCGGCGGGTGGGCGCCGGACATGTTCTTCCGGCCGCAACCCGAGCGGCAGGACGCGCAACTCCTCTATGCCCTCGACATGCACCTCAACACGATTCGGCTCGAGGGGAATTACGAGGATGATCGCTTCTGGCAGCGCACCGACAGCCTCGGTCTGCTGGTGATGACCGGCTGGGTGTGTTGCGAGGCGTTCGAGGAATGGCCCAAGTGGGGACCGGAGCAGCACGCCATCGCGGGAGAGTCGCTGCGGGATCAGATCCGGCGCCTGCGCCCACATGCGAGCGCGCTCGTGTGGCTCAACGGCAGCGACAACCCGCCGCCGGCGGACGTCGAGGAGACGTATCTCACGATCGAACGCCAGGAGGCGTGGCCGAATCCGACGCTGTCGTCGGCGAGCGCCAAGCCGGCGAAGTTCTCCGGGCAGAGCGGCGTGAAGATGACGGGACCGTACGATTGGGTGCCCCCGTCGTACTGGCTGCAGGATGCGACGCATGGCGGTGGCTGGGGCTACAACACTGAGACGAGTCCCGGTGCCGCGGTTCCACCGATCGAGAGCATTCGCCGTATGATGCCCGAGCGGGATGTCGCGTGGCCGCTCGATAGTGTGTGGCTCTTCCACGCCGCCGGAGGGCAGTTCACGCATTTGCTCGACCGTTTCAACACGGCGATGTCCACGCGATTCGGCGCACCGACGAGCGCGGAGGACTACACGAAGACCTCGCAGCTCATGACCTACGAGGGCGAGCGCGCCATGTTCGAGGCGTACCGCCGCAACAAATACTCGTCGACGGGTGTGATTCAATGGATGCTCAACAACGCGTGGCCGTCGATCTACTGGCACCTCTTCGACTGGTACCTGCGTCCGGCCGGCGGCTATTTCGGCGCGAAGAAAGCGAACGAACCGGTCCACGTGTTGTACTCGTACGACGATCGTACGGTCGCGGTGGTGAACGGCAGCCGCCAACGCATCCCCGGCGTTCGTGTTCGGGCGCGGCTGTTGGCCATCGACGGCACGGAGAAGTTCGCGCGCGACACGACCATCGATCTTCCGGCCGACACGAGCATGCGCCTGTTCGCGCTGCCCGAGCCGGCCGGCGTCACGGGCGCATACTTCGCCGATCTCCGGCTCACGGGCGCCGCAGGCCGTGCGCTGAGCACCAACGACTATTGGTTGTCGACGACGCCCGACGTGCTGGCCGATACGTCGACGTGGTACATGACGCCGGTGAAGAGCTACGCCGACCTCACCGCGCTCCGAAGCATGCCCGCCGCGACGGTTCGCACGACTGCGACATTCACGCGCGGCACGTCAGGGCGCAGTGACGCGCATGTGACGCTCACCAACACGAGCAAGAACGTCGCGTTCTTCCTGCGCCTGCAGATCGTGGGACGCGATGGAGCGGAGGCGCTGCCGGTGTTCTGGGAGGATAATTATGTAACGCTGTTGCCTGGCGAGACGCGTACGGTAGCGGCGACGTATCGGGCGCGCGACCTCCATGGCGTGCCCCGACTGGTCGTGAGCGGCTGGAACGTGCGCTGAGATCCGCGGGGATCAACGCCCGCGGCGCGCGAAGCTGTCTGTCGCGTCCGCCATCTCGTCGCTCGAGACGGGCGCCCGCGCTGGCGCTGCGGTCCCCGCCGTCGATACATTGCAGTCAGCCGCCAGGGGTACTTCGGGCAACCGAAGTTGAGACAGTCCCTTGGAACCTGATCCGGATCACACCGGCGTAGGGAGCGCGGCGCGGTGACGCCTTGCTCTCGGTCCGGATCGCATGCGCGATTCATAAGGACTGACTCATGAGTGCATTGGCTGAGCAGGCGGCTACCGCCGGCGGAGACAGCGGCGACCGGAACGAGAGCGGCTACGACGGCGCCTTTCCCAATTCTCATAAGATCTACGTGGCTGGTCCGCACGGCATGCGCGTCCCATTCCGTGAGATCGAGCTGTCGGGAGGCACTCCACCGCTTCGCGTGTACGACACCAGCGGGCCGCTCGAGCTCGATGTCCGCGAGGGACTGCCGCCATTGCGCGAACAGTGGATTCGCGCGCGTGGCGGCATCGAGGAGGTGGGCCGCCATTACGCGCCGCCGCCTGGATCGGCGCCAGCCACGCTGCCGCCCGGACTCGTTCGAGGCGCCTTGCGCGGCACGACGCGCGTCACACAGATGCATTACGCGCGGCGCGGCGAGATCACGCCCGAAATGGAGTTCGTCGCCCTGCGCGAAGGACTGCCTGCCGAATTCGTGCGCGCCGAGATCGCCCGGGGCCGTGCGATCCTCCCGGCCAACATCAACCATCCCGAGATCGAGCCGATGATCATCGGGCGCGCGTTCAAGGTGAAGATCAACGCCAACATCGGAAACTCGGCCGTCACGAGCTCGATCGAAGAGGAGGTCGACAAGCTGCGATGGGCCACCCTATGGGGTGCCGATACGGTGATGGATCTGTCGACAGGGAAGAACATCCACGAGACGCGCGAGTGGATCATTCGGAATTCCGCCGTTCCCATCGGGACCGTGCCGATCTACCAGGCGCTGGAGAAGGTCGGTGGTGTGCCGGAGGATCTGACGTGGGAGCTCTACCGCGACACGTTGATCGAGCAGGCGGAGCAGGGAGTCGATTACTTCACCGTCCATGCGGGTGTGCTGCTCCGATATATCCCGCTCACGGCGAACCGAATGACGGGAATCGTGTCGCGCGGCGGATCGATCATCGCCAAGTGGTGCCTGGCACACCATCAAGAGAGCTTTCTCTACACGCGGTTCCGCGAGATCTGCGAGATCATGCAGGCGTACGATGTCTCGTTCTCGCTCGGCGACGGGCTGCGCCCCGGGTCGCTGTATGACGCCAACGACGAAGCACAGTTCGCGGAATTGAAGACGCAGGGCGAGCTCAATCGCATCGCGTGGGAGTACGACGTGCAGACGATGAATGAGGGCCCGGGCCATATCCCGATGCACCTCATCAAAGAGAACATGGACAAGCAGCTCGAATGGTGTCAGGAAGCACCGTTCTATACGCTTGGACCGTTGACCACCGACATCGCGCCGGGCTACGATCACATCACGAGCGCCATCGGCGCGGCGATGATCGGCTGGTTCGGCACGGCGATGCTGTGCTACGTGACGCCCAAGGAGCACTTGGGGCTTCCCAATCGCGACGACGTGAAGGCCGGCGTCATCGCGTACCGGATTGCCGCGCACGCGGCCGACATCGCGAAAGGCCATCCGCGCGCCCGCGAGTGGGACGACGCGCTCAGCAAGGCGCGATTCGAATTTCGCTGGCATGACCAGTTCAATTTGGCGCTCGATCCCGTCACGGCGCTGGCGTATCACGACGAGACCTTGCCTGCCGACGGCGCGAAGGTCGCCCACTTTTGCTCCATGTGCGGACCGAAGTTCTGTTCGATGAAGATCACGCAGGACGTTCGCGACTACGCCGCCAGCATGGCCGCCGGCATGGCCTCCAAGGCCGAAGAATTTCGTGCGGCCGGGGGCGAGATTTATCTGCCGGCCGACCGCGTCGAGGCCGTCTTGCCATGAACGACGGGCGCACGCGGAGAGTGCTGAGCATCGCCGGGTTCGACCCGAGCGGCGGCGCCGGCACTCAAGCGGATCTTGGAACGTTCGCCGTGTTCCATGTCGATGGTTGCGCCGTTCTCACGGCACTCACCGCACAGAACGACCGTGTCGTCTCGGGCGTTCTTCCAGTGTCGTCGGAGTTCGTCGCGTTGCAGCTCGCCTCGATCTTCGACGACGACGGTGTGGACGCCGTGAAAGTCGGAATGGTGGCGAACGCCGCGAACGTGCACGTCGTCGCCGACGCACTTCGCGCCGTGCCGCGGCGTCCGCTGGTGGTCGACCCGGTACTCCGCGCGACCGCGGGGACCGTGCTTCTCGACGACGCGGGGTTGGCCGCCCTGCAGTCCGAGCTTCTTCCACTCGCGACGGTCATCACACCGAACGCGATCGAAGCGGGCGCGCTTCTTGGGGCATCAGCGCCGATGACGTTGGATGATGTCCATGAAGCCGCGCGCGCATTGCGTGGTCTCGGATCCGACTGGGTGCTGGTCACGGGCGGACACACGCCCGGGGATGAAGGGGACTGCGTCGACGTGCTCGCCGGTCCCGATCGCGTGACCGAGCTTCGCACGGCGCGCGTTCACGGGCACGGTATCCACGGTAGCGGCTGTCGATTGTCGTCGGCGATCGCGGCACTGCTGGCACTGGGCGTCTCGGTCCCCGACGCCTGTGCGCGAGCGCAGCGCCACATCGCCGGCGTGATCGCGAACCGCTCGGCGCTGGATCTCCTGGAGGTCTCATGACACTCGGAAGGCTCTATCTCGTCGCTACGCCTCGCGCTCATCTGACGGACGATGAATTCCTCGCGCGCGTGCGGGCCGCGCTCGATGGCGGCGTCGACATGCTGCAACTCAGATGTAAGAATACCGAGGCCCTGTCGTACATTCGACTCGCTGAGCGCACCCATGCGCTCGCCGCTGCCGCGGACATCCCCTTCATCGTGAACGATCGGCCTGACGTCGCCCTGGCCGTCGGCGCCGACGGCGTGCACCTCGGCCAAGGCGACTTGCCGGTGGAGTGGGCGCGCCGCGTCCTGCCCAACGGCATGATTGGCAGATCGAGTCACGAGGCGGCCCACGCCGAACGCGCCGTCGTCGAGCAGGCCGCGTATTTCGCCGTCGGACCAGTGTGGGAGACGCCGACCAAACCCGGGCGTCCGGCGGCCGGCCTCTCATACGTGAGCGACATTGCGCGTCGCGGCATCGGAATCCCATGGTTCGCCATCGGCGGGATCACGCCCGACAACGTTGGAGAGGTCCTTGCGCGCGGTGCGACGCGCATCGCCGTCGTGCGTGCCATTCTCGACGCGGACGATCCCGCGGCCGCGGCGCACGCGCTGGCGGTCTGTTTGGATCGACATGCGAGTGAGCCGGTGGAGGTCGCATGCACGTGAATGGAGGGCTCTATACCCATCGCGAGGGTCTGACTCTACATCAGCTTCTCGCGGAGCTCGACGTGGATCCGCGAAAGGTCGTCGTCATGCACGGCGACGCGATCTACCATGCCGGAAAGATTCCCGACGCTCCGCTCGACGAGCACGACGTCGTCGAGGTTGTCACCATGATGGCTGGAGGATGAGTACCATGTACACTGCGTTCACTGCGGATCACAGACCTGCCGATGACCCCCTGGTCATCGCGGGACGTTCATTCGGCTCGCGCCTCATGGTGGGAACCGGCAAGTACAAGGACTTCGCGATCATGCGCGAGGCGATCGCCGCGAGCGGCGCCGAGATCGTTACCGTGAGCATCCGCCGCGTGGAGATCGGAGCGCAGGGGCATGTCGGGATTCTGGATGCGATCGACCTGAGTGCCTACCAGCTCCTTCCGAACACCGCCGGGTGCAAGACGACGGACGAAGCTGTGCGGGTCGCGAAGCTTGCTCGCGCCATGACCGATGCATCGTGGGTCAAGCTCGAAGTGATTCCGGATGCGAAGTATCTGCTTCCCGACGCCGTCGAGACGTTGCGAGCGGCAGAAATTCTCGTGGGCGAGGGTTTTACTGTTCTGCCATACATCCCCGCCGACCCCGTGTTGGCTCGCCGCCTGGCCGAGGTCGGATGTGCGACGGTGATGCCACTCGCGTCCCCGATCGGATCGGGACGCGGCGTGCTCACGCGCGCCAACCTCGAGATCATCGTCGACGAGGCGACGATTCCAGTCGTCGTCGACGCCGGACTTGGCGTGCCGAGCGAGGCCGCGACGGTCATGGAAATGGGCGCTGACGCCGTGCTCGTGAACACCGCTCTCGCCGAGGCGCGCGACCCGGTGCGAATGGCTGACTCGTTTCGCCTGGCTGTGGCGGCGGGACGCGGAGGTTTCCTCGCGGGACGGATGCCCATACGGCAGCATGCGTCGCCGAGCAGCCCCGTCGCCGGAGTGGTGCGACTCCCGCAGCCCGAAGTCCCTGCATGATGACGAAGTCGTCGTTGCTCCCTCGCGCGGTCGCGCGCGCCGCGCTGGTGTGCGCTGCCGTAGTTGCCATAGTCGCCGTCGCCGACGCGCAGACGTCGGTCATTCTCCCCGGTCCATCGGGACGAGCGCGCATCAAGTTCGAGATTCGCGTTCCTGCCTCGGTCCGCGGTGAGCCGCTCACCGGCCGCATGTACGCAATCATCAGCAGCGACAGCTCGCGCGACCCGCGCAGCCAAGTGGGCCGAGTCGGCACGCCGCTCTTTGGACGCGACGTGGAGCGTCTCGCGCCCGGCGCTCCGGCCGTCATCGACGGTACGACCCTCGGCACGCCGGTATTCGACATGGCGGACATCCCCGCCGGCGACTACTGGATTCAACCGTTCGTGAACGTGTATTCCGAGTTCAGGCGCTCCGACGGACACGTGCTCTGGATGCACGATGATCAGTGGGAAGGGCAGAACTGGACGCGTTCACCCGGAAACATCTACGGCACCCCGAAAAAGGTACACTTCGATCCAAAGGTGAATGCCGTCGTACAGCTCGTGGCCGACAAAGTCATTCCGCCCATCCAGGTGCCGGCGGATAACGCATACGTGCAGCGATTCAAGTTCCGGAGTCCGTCACTCACCAAGTTCTGGGGACGGCCCGTCTACCTTGGCGCCACCGTACTGCTCCCGCGCGACTACGCGACGTCCACGATCAGCTATCCGGTGAACTACATCCAGGGCCACTTCGGACTCGGGGCGCCGTACGGATTTGACGCGCCGGCCGGCGGGCGCGGGGGTGCTGCCGGCCGTGGTTCTGGCCACCCGTTCCGCGAACAGTGGTTGGCGGACGGATTTCCGCGCATCATCGCGGTGACGTTTCAGCACCCCACGCCGTACTTCGACGATTCCTATGCCGTGAATAGCGTGAACATGGGACCGTACGGCGACGCCATCATGAACGAGTTGATCCCCGAAGTGGAGAAGCGCTATCGAGTGATCCGGGAGCCATGGGCCCGGTGGTTGTCCGGCGGCTCGACCGGCGGGTGGGAATCGCTCGCGCTCCAGATCTTTCACCCGGACTTCTTTGGGGGAACATGGTCGTCCTGCCCCGACCCGGTGACCTTCACCGACGTTGAAGGCGTGAACATGTACAAGGACGCGAATGCGTTCTATAAGAACTACAGTCCTTGGCAGCTCACCCCCACGGTGAACTCGCGAGAGGTGAATGGCGAGATCCGTCAGACCGCGCAGCAGCGGTACTGGATGGAGCTGGTCAATGGCACGCACGGCCGATCCGGTACCGGCCAGCAGGACGTCTGGCAGGCCGTCTTCGGACCAATCGGCGGCGACGGTTACTTCAAGCCGGCCGTCGATTCGCGCACGGGCGCGATCGACCACGCCGTGACGGAGTACTGGCGCGAGAACTACGATCTGCTCGCGTACCTGCAGCGCCACTGGAGCACCGTGGGGCCAAAGCTCATCGGCAAGATCCACATCTATGTCGGCAACATGGACAGTTTCTTCCTCGATCGGGCGACGCGCGAGCTCGAAGCCTGGATGAAGACGACGCAGAACCCGCACTACGAGGGATACTTCCTGTACGGCGATCAGAAGCCGCACTGCTGGAGCGGTCCCGGCACGAGCGCGGACCGGCTGCGAGAGATGGCCGAGTACGGCCTGCGGACGATGCCTGCCGGGACGACGACGCCGTGGTGGAAGTACTGACCCCATTGGGTGGCACCTCCGGTCGCCGATCTCGTCGAACGTCGGTCACGCGCTGGTTGAGCTTTAGTTGAGCCCTCTAGTCGCCGTCGCTCGTATCGGGCGCCGGGTAGCGCAGGCTTCCGGTGCCGACGATGACCGCCCCGGGAGTGAGCGTGGCAGGTGTCACGCTGCCCAGACCCATGATGTGTTCTACGGGAATGCCGCGAGCCAGCAGGTAATCGGCGACGATGCGGCGATGACATCGCCACCAAACTGCCTCGGCGCACATGATGGCGCACCGGTGCGCGCGCGAGAGAGCAATCAGTTCGGCGAGTCCAGCGCCGAACTCCTCGGTCTCGGCGTAATCCGCATAGTTGCGGAAGGCCAGCACGCGCCACAACGTGTTCGTCGACGGCGGCGCATTCTTGGCATGGTGGCGCCGGCCGCCCAGCGCACTCAGGTGCCGGTAGCCAATTCCTTCCTGAGCGAGCGACGCCGGTAGCACGTCCAGATTGAACTGCGGGGTTGTGCGCGAGCGAGGAATCGAGCGTACATCAACGAGCAGATCGACGTCCACCTGTCGCAACAGGGCGGCGAGCTCCGGGACCGTCCGTGTCGAATGGCCGATGGTGAAGATCGGGTTTCGCGTGATCGAGCCCTTCCTTCGATACGTGGTGGATGTCTTGGCTGCGAGCGCTTGGTGGCGCTCGCAGCCAAGCGCTCGCAGCCGTTTCGGTCGTCGTTCATCACCGATTCGAATTACACCGTCGACACACTCAGCCCTTCAGGTTCGGGTTGTTCTGCGTCTCCACGTCGGGAAGCGGCACACACGTCAAGGAACTGATCGTCTGGCCTTTGCGATTCACGCCGCTGCTGAACGGCAACTTCTTTCGCAGCATGTCGCCGTAGCGCTGTCCTTCGCTGAAGAGTTGCCGCCGGCGTTCTTCGAGCAGGGCCGTCTGGAAGTCTTGCCCGGGCTGCAGCACCAGCGGCGGAATCTTCGACAGCGCACGCACGCGGTTGATTGCGTCGAGGCCGGCCGATCCGCCCGTTGCTTCGGCGAGAATCAACTGTGCCTCGGCGTAGGAGGCGATTGGCAACGGCACGGCGCCGCTTCCCTGAAATTTCTGCTGCTGGAAAATGGGCGTCACGTTGTCGCTGCCCTTCCGCTTCATGTCCGTGACCTTGACGCGCGGATCGGGCGTGCCATCCTCGAGCGTGAGGTTCTGATACGCCGGCGCCGTCGAGAGGAAATCATTTCGTACGGTGAGGTTGTAGATCCGGTTTTCCCGGGACGGGGTCGTTTCCGAGAACTCCGCGACGCGCACATAACCGGCTGGGATCAATGCGGCGTCCGCCGCCGCCCCGGAGAGATTGCCGAGGTCGAGTCGCGCGCGGGCGCGTCCCGCGGTCGCCATGTTCTTGAGGCTCGCGCGATCGGCCGCGGTGAAGGCCGCATCCGTCGCGCTGTTCACCTGTGCGATCGCGTCGGTGAAGTGCTTTTCGGCAATGGCGAGCACCTCGGCCGTGGTCATCTTCGGGCCGTTGTCGATCGCCATCTCGCACATTCCTTCGGCGAGCAACAGGAGCGCGTACCCACCGTAAGCCCGCATCTCCACCATGTAGCGCTGGCGGTTCGGCACCTGCGCGTCGGTCAACGCGGACATGCGGTTGAAGGCATCTTCCGTCTGGAACCGCGCCTGTTGGAGCGGCGTGTAAAAGCCCATCGACGTCGTCGCGCGCGAACCGGGGCAACTGCCCGGATTGCCCTTGATCTCGACGATGCCGCGCCACTCCCAGATGTGATTGTTCACGAACCCATTCGCCGACCAGTACTCGCCGGAGAGCATTCCGGCCGTCGCCGCGTAATTCGCGATGGCGCACTGCGTCTGCTGGAGCGCGGCGATCTCGAGGGTCGCCATGAGCGCCGGGTCCGAGAGTGCGTCCGAGGGCACGTTGCCAGGGTTGTCGACGTCGAGCAGGGAATTGCACGCGGTGTTCGCGGCCAACGTCAGCGCGAGAAGGACATGGCCGGCGCGATGAAGCACTGCACGCTCGCGTGTGTGAGTGTTCTGTGAAGACATGATTGGCATCTCTGTCGGTCAGAAAGTGAGGCGGATGGTCGTGACGAAACTCGCCGTCGGCGGCAGAATGGTCTGGTACCCGTTCGAGAGCTGGCCCACGGCGCGGAGCTCCGGATCCCACACGTGCTGATGCGCGATGTCGACGTAGACTTCACCGTCGCGAGAGGTATTCCAGCCCTGCTGCGCGGTCCAGAGCATCGCGACGTTCCGTGCCGCCACGTTCACCGACGCGGAGCGCGCGCCGACCCGCTGCGCGAGTCGCGAGGACAGGGTATAGCCTGCCGAGAGCTCGCGAAGGCGCAGGAAGCCCGCCTTATACGTGCCCGGCGCATCGGCTTCGATCGCGCGGTACTCCTGGAGCAGGGGATCGTTGCGCTGAATGACGGCGAGCGTGGAGCCCTGGTTGTGCAGGGCGCGAATTTCGGTATCCGACTGCAGATGGCCGCCATTCCCGTCGACGCGCGCGTACAGACGAAGGCGTCCAAACAGCGTGACGGTGTTGTTCAGACCGATCTGCCACGTGGGCTGCGAGTGGCCCCACAGCACGCGCGGCGCGCTCGAGCAGGGCGTGTCGGGTCCGCCTTGCTCGAGACCAGACTTCCCGGTGCCGCCGTCACATGTCGCCGTCAAGACGTTGCCGCTCGCGTCGAGCGTGGCCGAGCGAACCTTGTACAGGAAAAAGTCTCCGATCGCGAAGCCGACGCGGTTCTGCGCCTGACCGCCCCCGCCCACGGTGAGGAAGTCCGTGGGACCCATGTCCTCGACGCGATTGCCATTCGACGCGAGCTGGGTGCCGATCTCCCACGCCACGCTTCGACGCGTGACGGGACGCACGTTCAGCGCGAGCTCGTTGCCCCATCCGCTCACGCGGCCAATGTTGACGACCTGCGAGCCGGGGAACCCGAGCGACGGCGGAATCGGCGTATTCACGATCGCATCGGTGATCTTGCGCGCGTAGTGCGTATAGGAAAAGTCGGCGCGGCCGCCGAGCACCGTCGCCTCGAAGCCCAACTCGGTCTCGCGGCTCCGTTCGGGACGCAGCTTCGGATTTCCGAACGATCCGGGCACGAGACCGGCGCCGTTCTGATAACCCACGCTCGGCACGTACAGTTGGGCAGCGTCGAACACGCCGGGAGCGGTTCCGGCCTCGCCCAATGCCCCGCGCAGCCGGAAATTGTCGACCCCCGGCACTCGCCACCACGGCTCTTCGCTCACCACCCACGAGCCGCTGACCTTCGGATAGTACGCCGCCTTGAACTGCTTGCCAAACGAGCTGTTATCGTCGCCGCGCAACGCGGCGGTGAGGAACAGCCGGTTGTTCCAGCCGACCTCCTGCTGTCCAAACACGCCGACCGTTGCGTTCGCCTGATAATCTTCCGAGCCGCTACGCGTCGCGCCACCGGTGATCGTCGTGATCGGTGTAGCGGCGAAGGTGTTGGCGGTCGCTGTAATGGTGCTCAGCTCTGACCGATGCGCCTGGAGACCGACTGAGCTCGTGAAGCGCAGGGATTCGCTCCAGCCGTACTTTGCCGAACCCGCATAGTCGAGGCTGTAGAACGTCCGCGAGGCGCGCGAGTCGGTCTTGTTTCCAAGTCCGTTGTTGCCAAGGAAATCGAGGTTGCCATCCGGCTGTCGGGGATAGAGCGTCCAGTTGTCCTCGCCGCTCACGTCGAGACCCGCGACCAGTCTGTGCGAGAACCACTGCCACGGGTCGAACATCGTGGTGACGCTGACCGTCGTGCGATCGTTGTCGGCGTGCGATTCGACGGTGGACCACTCTTCCGGCGGCGCGGTACTGAATCCGCGCTTCTCAGTATCCATGGAGAGCGGCGTTCCCCATACGAGATTGCTGAAGGGGTCGATGTCGATCGCGGACTGGGCGAGGCGGACTCTGTCGCGAATGTGGCCGAGGCTCGCCTGAAGGTGGAGCTTGCTCGTGGGCATCACATCGACGTTGGCGCGGGCCGTGAACTTCTTGTCCCAGTTCCAGGGGACCACGCCGACATCGTTGTCGTACGATCCGGTGAGGTAGTATCGATTGGCGTCGGTGCCGCCGTTCAAACTGGTGTTGTAGCCGGCGTTGCGGCCGCTGCTGAAGATTGGCTTGTGGCCCGTCGCGATCTCGTGCTCGTACAGATTGAAGTGGATGATGTCGCCCGCGCTTGTCTTTCCGTAGAGCTCACCCGCGCGTCCCTCGGGATTCGCCAGCCAATTCGAGCCTTGCCGCGTGGAGAAATTGAATTCGGCGTTCCCGGTGCGACCCCGCTTCGTGATGATCTGGATGACGCCGTTGGAAGCCTCTGTACCGTACAACGTCGATGCCGCCGGACCCTTGATGACTTCGATGCTCTCGATGTCTTCCGGATTGATGTCGTTCAACCGGCTTGCTCCGCCACCGCCGCGCTGCGTGGGGCCGCGCGACACGTCCCCGTCCATTCGCACGCCATCGATGTAGATGATGGGATCGTTGGTGAGCGAGAGGCTCCCGACGCCGCGGACACGGAGTTGTGCACCGGTGCCGACCTGGCCCGATGACGGCAGCACGATCAAGCCCGGCGTGCGCGAGCCGACGAGCTGCTCGACGCTGCGGACCGGAGCGACCGCGAGGACATCGTCGGCCTTGATGGTCTCGACGACGTTGCCGATGGCTCGGCGCTCGGTGGCGCCGGCCGTTCCGGTGACGACGACCTGATCGAGCCGTGTGGTGTGAGGAGTCAGCGCGAAGTCGATCGTCGTGGTCTGGCCATCGGTGACGGTGATCCGTTGCTCCTTCGGGCTATATCCCACGAGTCGAACCCGAACCGTTACGGGCCCGGCGGCCACGCCGGTCAGCGTGTACTTGCCATCCGCGGACGTGCGCGCGCCTTGTCGGACCGGCGTCCCGCCCTCCGTATTGATGAAAACCTCGGCGCCTGGAAGGGGGCGTTGGAGGATTGAGTCGCGCACTTCACCGACGATCGTGCCTCCACGAACGCCTCCCTGCGCGGATGCAACCCCGCCCCAAAGTGCGCCGGCCAGCGGCACCAGGTGCCGCCACGTCAACCGTCTCGACATTGCCTCTTCCCTCACGGATTGAAGACAAACTGATTTTTTGGATAGAAAATCCAAAATCGTTCCGGCGAGAGTATGAGAGACTCAGGCTGTCACGGCAAGGCTCTCGGGTCGACTCAGCCTGCGGATCGTTCGAGCATGGATCGATTGTCGAAGCGTGGTTGGGAGCTTCAGGGGGCCGGCGTTATCGTCTGCGCCGCCGTCACACGATCGCCGAGCTGAATCCGGTCGACCACGTCTTGTCCGAGAACGACCCGGCCGAGCGACGTGAAATCTCCCTCGTTGTGCGGTTGCGCCGTGTGGTTGAGCGTGTAGCCGGGCCGACCCGTATCGAGGCCCGCGCTCGCCCACGCAAGATTGCCGCGCGTGAGGCGATGACGATTTACTTCATCGCGCTGCACCGCGGCATCGCGAATCGTCGCCTGTTGGTCCACGAAGTCGGGAACGACGCGCGTGAACTCGGTGCCGGCGATCGTGCCCGCGTCAGTAAGCCGCTCGAACGCGTCCATCGCCAGGGGGGCGTCGCCGGCATAAAGCTCGAGCTCGATGGTTCCGCGCGAGGTCTCCCATCGCGCGCGAGGGAGCGGCTTCCCGTCATACGCCGGCACGACCCATTTCTCGACGATGGCGCGATACTCGTCCATCGGACGCGCAGCAGGTCTGACAGCCGGGCGCGATCCGCGGCCGCTGCGGCCACTGCCTCGATCTGTACGGGCCGTCGTGTCGCGTAGCGCGGGGCTGGTCTGTGCCGCTCGCGACCGCGCCAATCCCTCGGCGGCGCTCACCGAGATCCAGGAATCGGTCGACTTGGTAGCGTCGGCGAGCAATGCGATCGCAGCCGAATCCGAATAGCTGCCCAACGCACGAATTGCTTCGGTGCGAACGCGTCGATCTGCGTCTTTCGTGGAGGCGAGGAGTTGCGTCTCCGCAACAGCCCCGAGCGATGCGGAGTCGGCCTGAGACTTTCCCAGACCGCGCACGGCCCAGGAACGAACGAGCGCGGAGCGATCCTTCGACATCGTCAGCAACGACGGCAACGCAGCCGGGTCGCGGGGGCGAAAGAGAGCCCATGCCGCGCGCCAACGAATCTCTTCGCTTGGCGACGCGACCCATTTGACGATCGGAGCAATGTCGCCGCGCGCGGTCGAGCGTCCAATCGACAGGAGTGCTTCGCCAATCACATCGTTCGTTCGAGGTCCCGCCCTCGCACCGGACAAAAAGCGCGCGAGCACCTCCCGCGCGGCAGAGGTCTTGATCTTTCCCAGCGCGCAAGCGGCTTCTGTCCGGACGGTCGGTGCGGCGCGCGGATTCGACAGGAGCGAATCGAGCCACGGGATGGTCAGCGTGTCACGAAGCTGGCCGATCGCGAAAACCGTCGTTGCGGCGAGCGAGGTGTCTCCATCGAGCGGGCGCGCGCGGAGCAGTGCGACGCCGCGCTTGTCGTTGATGTGCGCGACGGAGAGCGTCGCGCGCCGCCTCACTTCCGGATGGGCTGATCCGAGCAGACGCGAGAGCTCGAGCGAGTCGAACGTGCGTGTATCCTCGAGCATCAGGAGCGTGGCGATGTTCGACACGGCAGCGGAGTCGAGGCGTGGGCGGTGCGGGGCTTGCCCCGCAGCTGCCGTCGCGAGGACCACGAGAGGGAGTACTTGAAGGCGCATGGTGCGAAGCTTACCTCGCGCCCAAATGTCACGCGAATGCCAAGATCAGCCGGGGAGAGCGTTTGGGACGCGGCCGATACCACCCCTAGGCCACCGATTCCCGCACGTCGGGTCGATGCTCGGCCATCGCCGCGCATTCCACCGCGATCGTCGAAACCCCGAAGTGGCGCGCTCCCATGCCTTCGCCCGTGATTGGATTGAAGTATTCTCGAAAGCCCGATCGCCGGATCAGGGCGAGCGTACGTTCCGCCAAGTGCGCGCTTTCCGCCTCGTAGCCGAGGCGCAGCAATCCCCGCAGGGCGAACCAGGTCGAGAAGAGCCAGGTCGAGCCGCGCCAATAGCGCTCGATCCACAGGTAGCGCACGCTGCCCGGAACGAAGCTCGGCTCCCACGCCGCGGTGCTCGGCACAGGATACTCGAGCCAGAAACATCGTGAATCGAGAAGATGCTCATTGACGATTCGATGGGCGATGTCGGCCGGCAATCGGTCGAGAGCGAGCGGCGACAGGCCCGCCCAGGTGCTCACGCGAAGCCGCTCGCCGGCCGGTCCTTCGGCGAAGAACATGCCCGCCGGGCGATCGAACAATCGCCGCACGAGTGCCGAGGTACGCTGCTCAGCCCCGGCCGCGGCGCCTGGTTCTCCCAGCCGAGCGAGACCTTCCCAGCCGAGGATCCACGCGGTGTTGACCAGCACGTCGGTGGCGTGGAAGCCGCCGTCGGCAACCACCCGGCGATAGTCATAGCCGCGCCGCCGGTTGAACGCCTGAAGCGCCAGGAAGCCTGCTTTAGGATGACTGCGCCAGCCGAGCGGCTGGTCGTAGGTCGGCGTGGCGTCGAGTCCCGTCTCGTCGGGCTGCAGGATGCCGATCAATCCATCGGCGTCGGCGCGCTCGCGATCGAGGAATTCATGAAATCGGCGAACGATCATGCGACCTTCGTCCGCGAAGCTGGCGTCGCCCGATCGCTCGGCAACCTCCGCCCATACCCAGCCGAGAAGTGGCGGCTGAATCGTGGCCGTTTGAAATGCTCGCCGGTGCAGCAGGTTGTACGTATATGCGCGCGACGGACGAACGGGTCCGCGCCAGAACGTCGTGTGCCCGATCATGCCCGACGGCTGCTGAGCCGCGCCGAGCGAACGCAGCTCGCGCATTGCGCGGGCGGGGTCGAGGCGACTCCACGTCAGCGCGTGAAAGCACGAATCCCAAAAGAACTGGTCAGGGTACTTGACCGCGTCCGGACACGTATAGCCGAAGACGAGTCCGCTGGGCGTGCGGCCTTCCCGCCAATTGCTCTCGAGGAGTTCCCTCGCGCCCATCACTACGTCGGAATACGGAGTCACGGATTGAGAAGTGTGCTTTCGGTGCCGCTGTCCATTCATCGAGTTTGAATGGCACAACGTGCGCCGCGGAGATGACCGACGGACGTGAACGGGCATCTCCGCGACGAGAAGCGTGTCGGATTGCGCCTGGATCAGCGGGCAACGAACGGCACACGGGCCGTACCCACCGCCGTGTCGGTTTGCGCGTCGACGACGTCGAACGACAGCGTCACCGTGCCAGCATCGCGGTCGAGCGCTTCGAAATACACGAATCCGGCGGCGGTACCGCCCGGCGAGAGGACGCCTTCCGGCAACGCCCGCTGCACCATGTCGGCCGTCGGCAGATGGATTTCGTGATATCGCGTGAGATACGGCGAGTAGTAGCTGCCATCGTACAGAAATCTGCCGTCATATCGCAGCATGCGCGGATACCAGCGGGATAGATAGGGCGCGATCGCGAAACGGCTGAAGCCATACAACGGATTCTCGATTTCCTCGGCCTCGGTCACCGTGGCGTTGATGTCGTATGGAGGCATCACGTTGAACCGGTGGCCTTGGCTGTCCGTGAGCGAGATTCCCTTGTATCGCACCTGAATCGGGATCTGGCCGTCGTTTCGTAGCTCGAGTAGCATCGGCGTGACTTTGCTCTTGAGGTCGGACGGATCCCACCGCCAGGCTTCTGCGCGGGCGGTCACGCGCACGCCGTCGACGGTAGCGACCGCGCCTTTCCCGGCCCCTTCGGCAACAGACGCGCCCGGTGCGGGGCTGAGGTTGGCAATCGTTCGCGCGCACGCGGCGGTCATGAAAGCGGCAATGATGGCGAGCAATGTTCGGGCTGGCATTTGTCCACTCCAAGCTGCTGTCGGTAGCGGGGAAGTCGGGGTGCACTCCGCGTGCCGTCCAGGCGTCATCGGGCAACCACAGCTGCGTGATCCCTCGACGAGCGGCATGTGGGTTGCGGCGCCATCTGAGTGACTGCGACAACCCGCAGCGCGGCTCCGATCCGTCGATCGGAGGCCGATCATTCTACCGTCGTCAGCGAAGGAGACTCACCATGGCAGCAGACAAAGGATACCAACAACGTGAAGAGAATCCTCATCAGGGTGCCAGCCATTCGTTTGGGAGGCCGGCATCGACCGCCAACCAGAACGAATCCACAGCCGGACGCGGCGATCAGGAGCGCGCCATCCAAACCGGCCGCGAGGAGGGTCGCTCGACACGAGTTTCCCGAGGGCCACAGACCTCCGTGTCTGGTCCCGGCACCGGTCTGTTCACGCCGTTCACGATGATGCGGCGCATGGCCGAAGACATGGATCGCCTGTTCGACAACTTCGGGTTCGGCCGAGCGAGCGCCGGGTTGATGCCGGCGTTCGGCGACGACATCGATCGCGCCATGTCCGGCGGCGTAGCCGCGGATCAAGCGATCTGGGCGCCGCAGGTCGAGACCTTCTGTCGCGGCGACAAGCTCGTCATTCGCGCCGACCTGCCCGGAATCGGCAAGGACGACGTGAAAGTTGAAGTCGAGGACGGCGTTCTGGCGATCTCGGGCGAGCGCCATGAGGAGCACGAGGAGGACCGAGACGACTTCTATCGCAGCGAGCGAACCTACGGGCGGTTCTATCGCGCGATCCCTCTCCCCGAGGGCGCCGATGAAAGCCAGTGCGATGCATCCTTTAAGGACGGTGTTCTCGAGGTGACTCTTCCCGCGCCAAAACGCGAGCGCAAGGCAAGGCAGATTCAGGTGAAGTAGGCGCCGGACGGCGCCCTCAGAACGCCGCGCGCACCCCGAGATACACGCTGCGACCGATTCCAGGCAGGATGCCCGGACCCGGATATTCTGCCGTCCGGGTCGTGAAGTAGCGAGCATCCGCCACGTTGTTCACGCCGAGCGTCAACTGCCGCTCCTGTCCCATCCGAAGCGCGAGCGACCAGTCGAGCAGCGTGTATGACGGGATCGCACCGCCCGTCGCGTCCTCGGTCGGCTCGCGGCTGTTGTTCGCATCCGCGAATGATTCCGACGTGTGGCTGACTTGCAGTGTATTGGACAAACGGCCAATCCCGTACGTGGCACCGAAGCGAGCGAGCACCCGCGGCGCCTGTTCGACGCGGTTGCCCTTGAATTCCCCTGACACGTACCGCGCATCGACGTAGCCGAACGACGAGAAGAGATCCAGCGCGCCGGCGCGTGTTGGAAGTCCGAGCAGTGGAAATGGGTCGAGTTCGATGTAACTCTCGATACCGCGATGCTCACTGTCACCGATGTTCGCGACTTCGACGCGCTCGCCGGTTGCGTCGGCGCCCGTGCGCGTGCCGATTCGATCGCCGTACCACAAATAGAACGCACCGAGGTCGAACTTCACGACATCGCCAAGAGTGCCCCGCCATCCGAGGTCTGCATTCAGGCCGCGCGACGAGTGCAGCGACGGGTCGATGTGCGCGACGCTTCCGACCGGTGTGAATGCCGAGTAGAGAACCGGTCGATATGCCTGTGACACGTTTCCGTAGAGCTCCGTCGATTCGCCGGCGTAGTAGCTCGCGCCGACGCCGGCCAGCGGATACGAATAGCTTCGTGGCGTAAACGAAGTCGTCACCTCGCTGTACCCGGCGATCGTGGAACGCACGTGCTCGAGCCGCATCCCGGGCACGAGGCTGAACCGGTCCGTGACCCGGATCAATTCTTCGGCGAACGCGGCGGCGTTCGTCGTGCCGAGGCGGAGCGCCGTCTCCCACGTTCCCTCGGCGAGACGCATGTCGAAATCGGCGCCGGCGGATCCCGTGCCTCCTTCAAACCGTCGGCCCGCGACGTTGGACAGCCGGACACCCGTGGCCAGCGTTGCCGGATGCGTTGCGATCGAGTGGTCGACTCGCAACCGCGATTCGAGCGTGAGGGTCTTGAACGTCTCGTTCTCCACCTCGCGCGGGATGCGCTCACCCGTCTCCGAATCGCGGAGATCGGGAGCCGCTGGTCCACCGTCTTCGTTTCGCCAGACGAGCGCTCGCGAACCGTCGACGTAGGACACCGTGTTGTCGAGGCGTGCCGTGTGTGAGAACTCATATTGCGCGTGAAGCGCGGCCACGTTCCAGGGGCTGGCGAGCCAGTTGCGGGCACGGAAGGACGCGCGAGGATCGGCGGCGAACGCCGAATCGTCGAGTCCACCGCCCATGTGGATTCGATTGCGGAAGACCGTATACTCGCCACCGATCGTGAGGCGCGACGTCGGCCGGTAGGTGACCCGTCCGAACGCCGCGAGCTGCCGGAAATCGGAATTCGGTCGCCACCCATCCTCGCGCCGTCCGTGCACGAACGTGTAGTACGTGAGATTGCTCGTGCCGCCCGAAACGGAAGTGAACGAGTTGACCAGGCCGAAACTGCCGCCGGTGACCGATGCGGAGAACTGCGGCGCGGTATTGGGCCGACCGTCGCGCACGACGTAGTCGATGACGCCGCCGAACTGCGGACCGAACGCAAGCGAGGCGGCGCCGCGCACGACGTCGATTCGCTCGAGCGCCTCCGACGGTGGCGTGTAGTAGGTCTCGGGATAGCCGAACAGGTCGGCCGCGATGTTCACTCCGTCCTGCCGCACGTTCATCTCCACGGATTGCGTCGGATCGAGGCCGCGGAAAGCCACGCCGTTCGACGGGAAGCCCGCGCCTTCCGTCTCGGAGAAGTGTGCGCCGGGAATGCGGCCGAGGATCTGACGTTCGATGTCCTGCGCCACGTTCGCGCGCAGCGAATCCATCACGATGACCTCGGTCTTCTTGCCGGCAAAAATGACATTTTGCCGGACGCCCGACAAATGACCGATGACGTGCATCGGCCGGCTGGCAGTGACGACCACTGACGGAAGGCGAGAGGCGGGGTGACCCGTCGCCGAGTCGGATTGCTGGGCTGCCACGAGCCGCGCGCCGATCAGCAGGCAGGCGGCGGCGCGCAATGGTGCCGCGGTGATCGAGCTGAAGTTCGACATCTGAATTGGCTGGAGACGGCGGAAACGCCGAGCGGGCATCGCCGCCTTTGGGCGAGCGTTCCCGTCGGAAAGGTTGATTCACTGCCGAATGATGTTCGACGCATCGCGGCGGGGCACTTCGGCAATTCTGCCGACCCCGACCTGCTCCGGCCGGTCGGCGAGCTGTGCAGGGGTGCCCTTTACGAACGAATCCCGAGTGTTTATATCGGAATTACCCTTTCCGAGGACCAGCTTGCCCGCAGAGCCCGATATTCTCCGCCCGCACAAGGTTCGTGACTCGGATAACCGCGAGACGCGGGCGTCGCCCAGCTCGGCTCAGGCGGGGGAGACGTCGATTGTCGTCGTCGCCGAGCACGCGCTCGTCCGCGCGGGATTGCGCGCCGTCCTCGATGCGACGCCGGGCCTGTCAGTCGTCGCCGACGCGGCAGACGTCGAAGCTGCCACGCGGATCGTCCGGCGGTTTGGTCCCGACGTCGTTCTGCTCGACGCGCCGCCGGCCGATCCTCAGCACGGGGGGCTCGACGCGCTGCGTCGGGCCGTACCGCAGGGCTGTGTGCTGTGCCTCGGGCGCGCGTCACCGCACGGATTTGACGACATCCGATGCCTGTTGCCAGACGCTGGCGTCGCGGAGTTTTGTTCGACGCTGGGGGCGATCCTCGGCGATCGGTGCACGGCATGCCTGCTACGACCGCAGTGTCCCGTGCCGCGAATCGCCGTTGCATTGAGCCGCCGCGAGCGGCAGGTTGCCGTGCGCGTTGCGCGAGGGTTGTCGAGCAAGCAGATCGCCGCGGCGCTCGGGATCAAGCTGCGAACGGTGAATACGTACCGCGAGGCGTTGGCCCGCAAGCTTGGCGCGTCTTCGCCGGCGGTCGTGACGCGCTACGTCCTCGAGCATGGGTTGTCCATGCTCGCCGAAGAGGGGCCGCTATAGTCACCTGGCGCCATGTTCGGTCGTTCGCCGCCGCCGAGGATCGCCGATCGACGTCTTCGTGCCGCTGGCCGTCCATCGGGTGCGCCCCGGCCATTCACGGACTAGCATTGGGCGACGTGCATTACTGCTTCGTTGGGCACAACCCACTCTTCTGGGACCATGTCAATGACTCCGACGCGCACGAACGGCAAGATCTGCTACCTCGAGATTCCCACCGCCGACGTCGCGCGGTCGGTCGACTTCTATCGAGACGTTTTCGGATGGGCAACGCGGCAGCGCGGTGACGGAGCGACGTCGTTCCACGACGGCGTCGAGGTAAGCGGCGCCTGGGTCACCGGTCGACCCGTTTCGGCCGCGCCCGGTCTCCTGCTCTACATCATGGTCGACGACATTTCCGCGACGGCAGCGGAGATCACCGCACGCGGCGGTCGCATCGTCGCGCCGGCCGCCATGGACGCTCCGGAGGTGACGGCCCGTTTCGCCGATCCGGACGGCAACGTGCTCGGTCTGTATCAAGAAACTGGCGCGTGACACAGGGGTTGGCGCTGCTCCTCGGCCGGGCGCGCTGACATCGCTGAACGTCAATTTGAAGACAGTGATACCATGAATTGGATGACGAGAGGTGGTGCCAGCGCGGCCCTGCAGGTGCGCGATGAGCGCGAGAACCGTTGCGATGACGTCGCTGTCGCAATCTCCGGGGGCGACCGCGTTTCGTATGGCGCGACCCTCCTGATCCTCGACGGAGCTCCGCGACACGGCGCCGGTATTGGCGCAACTCTGATTGCCGCCGCCCCGCTCGTGCTCGCGGGCGCGAACGTCACCGCTCGATGATGGAGATCGCGAGACCCGATTCGCTTCCGGAATTCGTCGCGCGTGCCTCGGCCTTCCTCCTCTCTCATGAAGCGGAGCACGGGCTGTTGCTCGGCGTCGCCGCCGCGACGACGGAGCCGGCGGCTGACGCGTACTGGTCGCTCGTGGTGCATGGAGGCTCAGTCGTCGGTGCCGCGCTCCGAACCGCGACGGGGCTCATCCTCTCGCGCGAGGGCGCCACCGGCGCAATGGCGCTCGTCGCGTCCGATGCTGCGTCGCCGCTTCTTCGACGCGTTCTCGGGCCGCAGAATTCTGTCGAGCGATTCGCCGCCGGCTCTGAGCAATCGTGGAGTCCTGTCATGTCGCAAGGCATTTACGAGTGCCGAGCGGCCGTGTTCCCAGGACATGTCTCCGGCCGCCGGCGCGTCGCACGACCTGAAGATCGCGAGACACTCGCGGTCTGGGGGCAGCGCCTGTCTGCGGAGGCCTTGCACGAACGCGTACCGGACGACGCGGCGCTCGCTCGTGTTGACAACCATATTGCGCACGGCGCGATGCACGTCTGGGAGGATCAGGGTCGTGTCGTGGCTGTTGCCGCGGCGGTCGCGCCGACACCGCGCGGCATTCGGATAAACAATGTCTACACGCCGCCCGAACGTCGCGGACGCGGGTACGCCAGTGCCCTGGTCGCGTCGCTGACGCAGGCGATGCTCGACTCGGGCCGGGAGTTCACCTTCCTCCACACCGATCTCTCGAACCCGACGTCGAACCGGCTATACCGGCGCGTCGGGTACGGGCACGTCGCCGACTTTCAGGTGTCGCAGTCACGGTAACGAGTCAAGCGGTATGGTTCACGTGCCCAAGTCCGGCCACACCGCCGCGCGATCCAACCTTTATTTGTCTGGCGTTGTCTGAGATTGCACCATGGACACGCTTGGCGACCTCGAACA
>Ga0157370_10000278_pt1 | contig 64936 bp, 62 predicted proteins | sample C35metaG_FD_113463 | JGI IMG/M metagenome (GOLD analysis project Ga0157370, IMG submission 113463) | Corn rhizosphere microbial communities from Kellogg Biological Station, Michigan, USA - C3-5 metaG | ecosystem: Host-associated > Plants > Roots > Rhizosphere > Soil | place: USA: Michigan...
AACTTGGTCGCCGGGGTCAGCTGGATCGCATCGTCCTTACCGGAGGCGCGCATGTTGGTCAGCGGCTTCGGCTTGATCGCGTTGACGGTGAGGTCGTTGTCCTTCGCGTGGATACCGATGAGCTGGCCTTCGTACACCGCGTCACCTTCGGCGGCGAACAGCTTGCCACGCTCCTGGAGGGGTCCGAGCGAGTAGGCCGGGGTGTTGCCGCCGGCATTGGCGATCATCACACCGTTCTGGCGCTTGGCGATGGGAGCCGGGGTGTACGGACCGTAGTGCTTGAACACATGGAACAGCAGGCCCGAGCCCTGGGTCAGGGTCTTGAACTGGTTCTGGAAGCCGATCAGGCCACGGGCCGGAATCTCGTACTCGAGACGCACGCGACCGTTACCGTCCGAGACCATGTTCTTCAGTTCACCCTTACGGATGCCCAGGCGCTCCATCACGCCGCCCTGGTGGATCTCTTCGATGTCGATCACCAGTTCTTCGATCGGCTCCATCTTCTGGCCGTCGATTTCCTTGAGGATGACTTCCGGACGCGACACGGCCAGCTCGTAGCCTTCGCGACGCATGTTTTCGATCAGCACCGAGAGGTGCAGTTCGCCGCGGCCCGAGACCAGGAACTTGTCGGCGTCGGAGCCGTCTTCGACGCGGAGGGCGACGTTGTGCACCTTCTCGCGATCCAGGCGCTCACGCAGCTGACGGCTGGTCAGGAACTTGCCGCCCGACAGGTCCTTGTTGCCGACGAACGGCGAGTTGTTGACCTGGAAGGTCATGCTGATCATCGGCTCGTCGACGCTCAGCGCGGGCAGCGCTTCCGGCGTATCCGGCGCGGTCAGCGTGTCGGAAATGGTCAGGTCGGGAATGCCCGAGATGGCGACGATGTCGCCGGCTTCGGCACTGTCCTGCTCGATACGCTCGAGGCCCAGGAAGCCCAGCACCTGGACGATCTTGCCCTGACGCTTCTTGCCTTCGCGATCGATGACGGCGACCTGCATGCCCTTCTTCAGGGTGCCGCGCTGCACGCGACCGATGCCGATCACGCCGACGAAGTTGTTGTAGTCCAGCTGGCTGATGCGCATCTGGAAGGGGCCTTCCGGATCGACGTCCGGCCGCGGCGCGTGCTGCATGATCGCTTCGTACAGCGGGGTCATGTCACCTTCGCGGGCGTTCTCGTCGAGCGAGGCATAACCGTTGAGCGCCGATGCGTAAACGATCGGGAAGTCCATCTGCTCATCGGTGGCGCCGAGCTTGGCGAACAGGTCCCAGACCTGCTCGACGACCCATTCCGTACGGGCGGCGGGGCGGTCGACCTTGTTGACGACGACGATGGGCTTGAAGCCCATCGCGAAGGCCTTCTGGGTGACGAAGCGCGTCTGCGGCATCGGGCCGTCCATCGCGTCGACCAGGATCAGCACGGTGTCGACCATCGACAGCACGCGCTCGACTTCGCCACCGAAGTCGGCGTGTCCCGGGGTGTCGACGATGTTGATGCGGTTCTTGACGCCCGTCTTCTTGTCTTCCCAGGTGATGGCCGTGTTCTTGGCCAGGATCGTGATGCCACGTTCCTTTTCCTGGTCGTTCGAATCCATGACGCGCTCGGCGAGCACGGTACGCTCGTTGAGCGTGCCCGACTGCTTCAGAAGCTGGTCGACGAGGGTGGTCTTGCCATGGTCGACGTGAGCGACGATGGCGATGTTGCGCAGGAATTCGATCGACATGCGTTATGCGCCGGCGTAAAGCCGGATCGCCTCTTTGGTTTGGGAAGCCGCCGATTATAAAGGAAATTGACGACTTTCGCATGACGGGCGAGGCTCCGTTCAGGAACCCCGCCCGGCAGACCGGTTTCAGAGCCCCGGCAACGCGTCCCGGCAGCTTGCCGGCAGGTATTTCTCGTCGATGCCTTCGCCCGAGCAGGTCCAGCCGACCTTACCGCCCTCGACCCTGGGCAGCAGGATCAACTGGCCACCGTCGAGCTTGGGATCGGCCTTGTGCGGGGCTTCGCCATCGAGGTTGACGGTGATTTCGCCACCCTGGCCGACCTCGACCGAGCTGACGTAGTCGTTACCGAGGGCTTCCCCATCGCCCAGGCCGGCCGCCTTGTTGCTGGCGGGAAACTTCCCCGTGGTCAGGCGGTGCTCGGCCACGGCGGTCTTGACCGGGTCGGCGGCGGACAGGGCGCCGGCCACCTGGCTGCGCAGCGTGTACTCCTGGTACTGGGGGACGGCGATGGCGGCGAGGATGGCGGTGCCGGCGATGACCGTGACGCCGCCACCTTCACCGACGAGCTCGACGGGGGAGTGCTCGTAGGTGAGCGAGAAGCCCAGAGTGTCCTTGTCGGCCTCGAGCGCCGCGCCCAGAACGCCCTGGTCCGGAAGGCCAAGTGTGTGAGCCGATGGCAGGGTGCTGATGTCGGCATCGGAACCGGTGGCCCCCGCGACGAACTGCAGGAGCGACAGATACAGATAGTAGGCGTCGCGCTGGGCTCCATGGGTGGTCGCGGTGAAGCCCGCTACCGTGCGCTGGCCCGGGTAAGACCTGGCCTTGAACCAGTCATCCAGCGAAGTATCGGGTCCGGCGGCCGCGCGATCGGACAGGGCCTGAGGGACTTTGGCAAAGACAGCCCAGTCGCCTTCTTCCGTCCACCAGGTACGGCCGCCGAAGCGATCGACCATCTGCATGAACGCACGGATGGACGGGTCGCTGTCCGGCGGCAGGCTCGTGGCGGCCTGTCCTGGGATCGACAGCCAGTGCACCTCGGCGCCGTCGACCTTCGCCGTGCCGGTTTTCCAGCCGTTGCCCTTGTTCTGGTCAATCAGCTCGTGCCAGCCCTTCCAGTCGCGGACGCGTGTAGCGTAGTAAAGGCCAGCATCGTCGGCGAAGACGACCGTCTCAGGGCCGAACCAGGCCGTGTATCGCTCAGGATCGAAGTGGTAGCGCTTCGAGAGGCGGTCGACGCTTTCGTGGAATGCTTTCGCGCCTTCCGCTCCGAAGTCGAGATTGAGATTGCCTTCGAAGGCTTTCCACGTCTCGGCGGTCGGCGTATTCAGGGTGATGGCCCAATGGGGCGCGCCGACGCTCTTTACCGTCGGCGCAAAGGACGTCGGCGACAGGTACTGCAGCAGGCGAGTCTGAGGCGCGTGCACCAGCAGCTGAAGCTGCCCGCGACCATTGACGGTGCCTGCGCCGAACGCCACGGCGTCCGCCTTGGAAGCGAAGTCGGCCGGCAACCGGCCCAGCGGGGAATCGCCGGCCTGTGCCGCGGCGACGGCGCCGATGCCGCGCATGCTGATCCAGCCGAAGAAGCCCTCGCCCGAGGTGTCGATGCGTGGCTCGAGCGCCGAGAGGCTGGCCGGTGCCGTAGCGGCCGTGGCCTTGTCGACGTCGGCAATGAGCGTGGTCAGGGCGGTTCCGTCGATGCCGGGCTGCTCGGCGGCCAGCCCCTTCATGTGTCCTGTCACCCAAAGGCGGCGCGTGGTGACGTCGTAATGCAACGCTCCGCCGTCGGACGCGAGTTGTCCGTTACCTTGCGAGTCGAGCGGCGCCTTGACTAGCGGGGTTTCGCCGCCGAGGCTCTTGAGGCGCGCGTTAAACGCATCGACCGACGGGAAGTCGAGCACGGCTGTGACGACCACGCGCGACGTGAAAGAGGGGATGCCGAGGGGATCGACGATGATGCCCTCGATCGGCGACCGCAGGTCGCCGAGCAGGAGATTCGCAACCGGCGCGATTTTCAGGTCGGCGAGCAGTTTGTCCTTGCCGATGCTTTCGCGGATCTTCGCGATCGCATCCAGGTGCGCCTTCGTCGACAGGGCGGCATCCAGCGGGCGTCCTGCCGGGACCGCGCCGAGCATGCCCCACGGCGAAGGAATTCGCAGATACGCGACGGTCTGGGCGGGCAGGTGCTGACGTAGCCATGCGGGCGAAGCGATGACGGCCTGCGCGGCGGCAACGGCCTTCGGATCGGCGGCGGGTGCTTCGTCTTTCTTGTGGCAGGCGGCCAGTCCCAGACCCGCGACGATCGCGGCGGACAGCAGGACGTTACGACGGGCAGTCATTGCTCAGTATCCCCTTGGGTTCTTCCGGCTCCTGCCGGGATCCGGAGCATACCTTGGCGCGCTGCGATATTTCGCGAGAACTTGCGCATAATCGACGTGCTGTTGCCTCCAAAGAAACGTGCTCGCTATGACTTGTCCGTTTCGGCTGGTGGGGTGGCGTCCTGTGGAGACGATGTTCGCAGCTATTGGCGGCAGGCGGAGATTCCCTCAGACTTCGGGCTGTCGCTACTGGCGATCGAGGAGATCCATGGACAGGAACGAGAAGCGCGGCCCGCGTTTATTGATCTGGCTGATGACGGCCTCGCTGGTCGCGACGGGCGTGTTGTTTCGCAACCTTTCGGCCGAAGGTGCCGAGGGCAGCGGTATAAGCGCTGTCGCTGCGCGTCCAGATCCCGGCGAGGCGGTCCAGCGCACTTTTTCGGGCCCTCGTCGAACCGGCGCCGGGCCAGGGACCAGGGGCGCTTCCGTTCCTGTAGCGGCAGGGGCATACGTACTGCCAGGCGACACTTACGAGACCGTCGTTGCCCGGCTCGCGCCGCGTGCCGCCACGGACAGTTCGGCGCTTCTCGTGCTCTACGATGCCGCAGCAGCGTGTGCGCAAGCGCCGCTGCCGGGGTGGCGTGGGCGCGTGTCGTCAGATCCGAGAGCCAGGATATTCCTCGACTGGAAAGAGCGCTTCTGCCGGGGGCGTGTGACGACTGTCGAACGCGGTGTTTATGAGGCGAGTCGCCTGGCCGGCATGATCGCGCGTCATCCGGACTGGAGCACTTTCGACGAGGATCACGCCGTTCCTTATGAGATCGTGCTCGACTCGCCCAACCTCGAAGACGCCGATCTGATATCGGGCTTGTTGGAAGCGGATGCGGAGCCCTGGCCATTCGCCATGGATCTTGTCGAGGGAACGGCATACGAGAAGAAGGCGCACGTGTACCAGCACATCGCGCTGGAAGACCTCCGATGTGGCGAAACGGGAGAATGTGGCCCCGATGGTCCTCGTACGGCGTGGCTGTGCGCGATCAATCTGAATGCGGTATGCAAGGCCGGACAGAGCGTCGCTGACATGTGGCGAGACGAGTTCAGCCCGGACGAGTTGAACATCATTGGTGAGATCGAACAGCGCATCGTGGATGAGCGGCTCCGGCGTCAGGCAGGCCTGGCAGGGCACGACAGGTAGTAGCCAGATGGTGGAGAAGTGCGGGCGGGGGATCGTCTGGCTGGCGACCGAGAGGCGGTTACGCTGGAACGCCCGTCGCATCGGCAAGCTCAGCCAGCGCCGCTGACCGGTATGCTCGGCATCCCGGCGTTCCCCACGAGATAGCGCGTCATGTCAGCACCCGACACCTTCGGCGATGTCCGCGTCACCACCCATCGCAATGGCGACGATCTTCTGAGCGCCGGTCTCGGCTTGCGCGGGCTGACGGGCACGTCCACGGCGTTCGCGCAGCCAACGTCGCCGACGCCTGCGGAGCTCCGGCGACGCGCCATCCAGAGCAGTTGGAAAGGTATAGCCGATCTGGGTCCGCTCGGCGGCTTCGGCATGCTTTACGGACAGGTGCCGGATGTACCAGGGCGCGAGTACACCGCGTTCGCCACGCTGTCTGGTGCACGTGCGTCACATCGTGTGCTGGCGCAGGTCCCCGATGATTTCGATCACGCGCAGCGCTGCCTGGTCGTCACCGCCTCGTCGGGATCGCGTGGCATCTATGGTGCGATCGCCCTCGCCGGAGGCTGGGGTCTGCCGCGAGGCTGCGCGGTGGCGTACACGGACAAAGGCGCGGGCGCGGGGTATTTCGATACCGGCGATAGAACGGGTGTGGCGCTCGACGGAACCCGGGCGAAGGCGGGGGAGGCGTCACTCGAATTCGAAGCTCAGGACGCGCCGCACGACGCGGGTATCGCGGTGAAGCACGCGCACTCGGGCGACAACCCGGAAGCGGACTGGGGTCGACACGTTTTGCAGGCGGCGCGTTTCGGCCTCGCCATGCTCGATCGTGCGTTTCCGGACGAGGCGCCGTTCACGCCAGAGAACACGTGCATCATCGCTACCGGTCTCTCGAACGGCGGCGGCGCCGTGCTGCGTGCCGCCGGCGATGACGCTGAGGGCATCCTCGCGGCGGTCGTCGCCCTTGAGCCCAACATCCACGTCGAAGGGCATGGGCGGCCGTTCTACGACTATGCGACCGAGGCGGCCCTGCTGTTGCCTGCCGCCCTGGCGGCGCGTGAGTTCGACGGCGTGCCATTCGCGCGGGTCGGTGCGGTCTCGCCCCCGGCCTGGGCTTTGCGAGGTGCCGCGCTTCGTGCGCATGGACGGCTGAAGGCTTTCATGCCGGGCCCGCAGGCCGACGAAGCGCTGGCCATGCTGCGGGCGTCAGGCTGGGACGACGACGCCCTCAAGGTGGGCGCGTCGTCGACCTCGCTGGATCTCTGGCGCGCGGTTACCGCGGCCTATGCCTCCGCCTACCTGCGACGCCCGGCGGGCTCGATGCCATGCGGGTTTTCTTATCGCGCGCAGCATGCCGGCGGCCTGGCCGGTCCGGCGGAGGCGATCATCCGGGCCGCCTGGTGGGCTGAGGGTTCCGGGGTACCCCCGGGCGCCGGGGTCATCCTTGCCGGCGGCACCGACTTCTCGCTCGACCCGACCCTGCCCGGCCATCTGAGTCTGCGTGACTTGTGGACAGGGCAGGGCGAGGACGGTGTCGGCCTGCGCGCTGGTGTAGCGGCCACAGCGGCGACGCTGCCACGCGCCGCGCTCCCGATCCTCATCGTGCACGGGGCGCAGGACGGTCTGATCCCCGTGGCCTTCACCTCGGAGCCCTACGTAAAGTGGCTGCGCGCTTCCGGCCGATCGCCCGTGTTCTGGAAGGTGCCGTACGCCCAGCACTTCGATTCCTTCCTGGCCTTCCCGGACTTCGGAGACGGCCACGTGCCGCTGCTGCCTTACGGCTACGCGGCGCTGGACCGGGCCTGGGCGCACCTCAAGGAGGGCAGGGCGCTGCCTGAGGATGCCGCCGTGCGCGATGCCCGCCCTCGCGGGGCAGGTTCCCTGACCGCCGAAGCGCTGGCCCTGCCGCGGACCTGAACGCACCATCACGCCTTACCGCTTGAACTGTTGGGCAGGTGGCGCCATCTTCGTTAGCCTTTGCAGCCCACCGGACCGGCCGCTCGCAGTGGATAGTCCGATTTTCAACGAGTTACAGGAATTGCGATGACCATTACCGTCACCATGAAGACCAACAAGGGCGATATCCACCTCCGCCTGCACGACGACAAGACCCCGGTTACCGTGGCCAACTTCGTCAACCTGGCCAAGCGTGGCTACTACGATGGCAAGACGTTCCACCGCGTCATCCCCGACTTCATGATCCAGGGCGGTTGCCCCGAGGGTTCGGGCCGTGGCGGCCCGGGCTACAAGTTCGGTGACGAGTTCGACGCCAGCCTCAAGCACGACAAGCCGGGCATCCTGTCCATGGCCAACGCCGGCCCGGGCACCAATGGCTCGCAGTTCTTCATCACCCACGGCGCCACCCCCTGGCTCGACGGCAAGCACAGCGTCTTCGGCGAAGTGGTCGGCCCGGACGACCAGGCCGTGGTCAACAAGATCGTCGGCGACGACACCATCGAGACGGTGACCGTCGAAGGCGACGTGGACGCGCTGCTCGAAAAGCAGGCCGCCCAGGTCGCGAAGTGGAACGAGGTGCTCGACAACCGCTGAGCGCCCGTCCGGCGTCAAAGCGTTTGAAACGCCGCCCCCGGGCGGCGTTTTCTTTTTGGGGCGTGTTAAAATGCCGCACTTTGCCCCACCCCCGACGAGGAAACGATGCCGCAGCTCGCCACGCGAATGGGTCGCGCCAAACCCAGTGCGATCATGGTCATTGCCGAGAAAGCCAAGCGCCTCAAGGCTGAAGGCCGCGACATCGTCAGCTTCTCGATCGGTGTCCCCAACTTCCTTCCCGGTGAGCACGTCTATGCCGCCGCCCGCGAGGCGTTGTCGAAGGACTCCGGCCAATACGGCAGCAACCGTGGCGCCGATGCGCTGGTCGATGCCTTCCTGGCCCACATCGACGCTTTGGGTCTCACCGGCTACAAGCGCGAAAACGTCTCCACCGGCGTCGGTGCCAAACAGATCCTCTACAACCTGGCCGAAGCGCTGCTGGACGAAGGCGACGAAATCGCTTTCCCGGCCCCGTACTGGACCAGCTACCTCGACATCGCCGAGATCGTCGGGGCAAAGATCAACATCCTGCCGTGCCCGCCCGAGCAGCACTACAAGCTCACGCCCGCGCAACTGGACGAAGCGCTGGCGCGCAAGCCGCGTGTGTTCCTGTTCAACAACCCCTCCAACCCGACGGGCATGGTCTATACGCGCGATGAAATCGCCGCGCTGGCCGACGTCATCGCGAAGTATCCGGATACCTGGATCATCACCGACGACATCTACAACACGATGGTGTTCGACGGCGTGGGTTACCACAACTTCGTGCACGTCCGTCCGGAGCTGAAAGACCGCACGATCTTCGTCGATTCGCTGTCGAAGACCTACGGCATGCCCGGCTGGCGCGTGGGCTTCATCGCCGCGCCGGAAACCGTCGCCAGGGCGGTCACCACGCTCAACTCCAATCACATCACCAGCCTGCCGGAAGTGGTCACCGCCGCCGCCGTCGCCGCGCTGGCCGGTCCGCAGGACGTCCCCGCGCAGAAGTGCGTCGAGTTCGCCGGGAAGCGCGACCGCGTCTACAACGCGCTGGTGTCCATTCCGGGCGTGGTCTGCCCACGTCCGCAGGGCGCGTTCTACGCGTTCCCGGACATCTCCGTGGCCTTTGGCAAGAAGCACAACGGCGTGGAGATCACCTCCGACGTCGACTTCTGCGCCGTGCTGCTCGATGCCAAGGGCGTGGCCTGCGTGCCGGGTTCGGCCTTCGGCGAGCCGCGCGCCCTGCGTATTTCCTATTCGTGCCCGGACGAGGCACTCGACAAGGGCATGGCCCGCATCGTCGAGTTCTTCGCCGAGCTGAGCTGATCGTCAGTCCCCCGCGATATCCCTGAGGAGTCGAAAGATGAAAGCACCCGTTCGCGTTGCCGTCACCGGCGCAGCCGGCCAGATCGGTTATGCCCTCCTGTTCCGTATCGCCGCCGGCGACATGCTCGGTCCCGACCAGCCGGTGATCCTGCACCTGCTCGAAATCACCCCGGCGCTGCCCACGCTGCAGGGCGTGGTGATGGAGCTCAACGATTGCGCCTTCCCGACTCTCGCGGGCGTTGTCGCCACCGATGACCTCAACGTCGCCTTCAAGGACGTCGATTACGCACTGCTGGTCGGCGCGCGTCCGCGTGGCCCCGGCATGGAGCGCAAGGACCTTCTGGAAGCCAACGGCGCCATCTTCGGCCCGCAGGGCAAGGCGCTGAACGACCACGCCAAGCGCGACGTGCGCGTGCTGGTCGTCGGCAATCCGGCCAACACCAATGCGCTGATCGCGCAGCAGAACGCTCCGGATCTCGATCCGAAGTGCTTCACCGCGATGGTTCGTCTCGACCACAACCGCGCGCTGTCGCAGCTGGCCGAGAAGACCGGTACGCACTCCACCGACATCAAGAAGCTGACGATCTGGGGCAACCACAGCTCGACCCAGTATCCGGACCTGCACACGACCACCGTCAAGGGCAAGCCGGCGCTCGATCAGGTCGACCAGGCCTGGTACGAGGGCGAGTTCATCCCGACCGTGCAGCAGCGCGGCGCGGCGATCATCAAGGCGCGTGGCGCATCGTCGGCCGCCTCGGCCGCTTCGGCCGCCGTCGATCATATGCGTGACTGGACGCTCGGTACGGCCGAGGGTGACTGGGTCTCGATGGGTATCCCGTCGGATGGCTCGTACGGTGTGGAGCCGGGCGTGATCTTCGGTTATCCGGTGACGGTCAAGGACGGCAAGTACGCCATCGTCCAGGGTCTGGAGATCAACGCGTTCTCGCAGGCGCGTATCGACGCGACCGAAAAGGAACTGCGCGAAGAGCGCGCTGGCGTGGAGCATCTGTTCGCGAAGTAATTCGCGACGAGTTTTGCGTTTGGGAAAGAGCCGCTCCGGTTGGGGCGGCTTTTTTTATGTTTTACCTCGTCGCATGGGTGGAGTTTCCGCGTCCGCGCATCGTTGGCTTTTCGCCCGCAGGGCGGGCTCCTACGGGTGAGCTGCCCTGCGGGCGAGGCTTGCTCATGCTTTACTTGCGGAACACACCCTGTCCGCGACGATGACGCCATGGCCGAAGGTTCAAAACTCGTCGTATACGTCGCGCTCGCGTCCAATGTCGCGATCGCTGTCGCCAAGTTCGTCGCCGCGGCGATCACCGGCAGCTCCGCGATGCTGTCCGAGGGCGTGCACTCCCTCGTCGACAGCATCAACGAGATCCTGCTGCTCTATGGGCTCAAGCGCTCGCAGCGACGTCCGGACCGCCAGCACCCGCTGGGTTTCGGTCGTGAACTCTACTTCTGGAGTTTCATCGTCGCGCTGCTGGTGCTGTCGCTCGGTGCCGGCTTCTCCTTGTACGAGGGCGTCAACCACATCCTGACGCCGGAGCCGCTCGAGGACCCGAAGACCGCTTACATCGTCCTCGCCGTGAGCGTGCTGTTCGAAGGCTCATCGTGGTGGCTGTCGCTCAAGAGTGTGCAGCGGAAGAAGGGCCGGCTCGGGTACTTCGAGGCGTTCCGTCGAAGCAAGGACCCGACCACTTACTCGGTGCTGTTCGAAGACACCGCGGCGTTGCTCGGTCTGGGCATCGCGGCCATCGGTATCTATCTGTCGCACGCGTTCAACGATCCGCGCATCGATGGCTGGGCCTCGGTGGGTATTTCGGTCGTGCTGGCGCTGGCGGCGATCGCGCTGGCTCGCGAGAGCAAGGAGCTGTTGATCGGTGAGCCCGCGCAGCCGAAGCTTCTGGCGCAGGTGTGCAATATCGCGGGCGAGGTACCCGGCATCGAGGCGGTCAATGGCGTGCTGACGGTGCAGGTCGGCCCCGACCACGTGCTGGTGGCGCTATCCGCGGCGTTCGACGATGCGTTGACGACGGTGCAGATCGAGGAATGCGTGCGCGAGATCGAGCGGCGGACGAAAGAGGCGAAGTTGCCGATCGTGGCGTTGTTCATCAAGCCGCAGACGCCGGAGCGGTGGCGGGAACGCCTGAACGAGCTGGACGGCAGGTAGGAGCGCGCCTTGCGCGCGATTTGGAGGGTGCTGCTGGCGCCCATCGCCCGCAGGGCGGGCTCCTACAGAAAATCGCACGACCCAACACAGATCGCGCGACCCAACACAGATCGCGCGACCCAACACAGATCGCGCGACCAAAAAAAATCCCGCCTAAGCGGGATTTTTCATGCCTTTCAGGAATGATCGCCTTCTTTCGGCGGCTTCCCGCGACCTTCGATGTGACCACCGAAGCCCATGCGCATCGCCGACAGCAGGCGCTCCGCATAGGTGTGGTCCTGACGCGAGCGGAAACGGGCGAACAGAGCGGAGGTGAGCACCTCGGCCGGGACGGCTTCTTCGATCGCGGCGTTCACCGTCCAGCGGCCTTCGCCGGAGTCGTCGACGTAGCCGGAGTAGTTGTCCAGCTCCGGACCCTTGGCCAGCGCGCTGGCCGTGAGATCGAGCAGCCACGAGGACACGACGCTGCCGCGGCGCCAGACTTCGGCGATGTCGGCCATGTCGAGGTTGTAGCGCTCGCGCTCGGGCAGCTGCGTGCCGTTACGGTTCTTCAGGATGTCGAAGCCTTCCGCGAAGGCCTGCATCATGCCGTACTCGATGCCGTTGTGGATCATCTTGACGAAGTGGCCGGCACCGGCGGGACCGGCGTGCATGTAGCCGTTCTCGACACGCGGGTCACGGCCTTCACGGCTCTCGGTGCGCGGGATGTCGCCGGCGCCCGGCGCCAGGGTCTTGAAGATCGGGTCGAGGAAGTCGACGGTGGGCTTGTCGCCGCCGATCATCATGCAGTAACCGCGATCGAGGCCCCACACACCGCCGGAGGTACCGACGTCGACGTAGTGCTGACCCTTGGCGGCGAGCTCTTCGGCACGGCGGGCATCGTCCTTGTAGAAGGTGTTGCCACCGTCGATGATGATGTCGTCCTTGCCCAGCAGGCCACTGATCTTGGCGATCGTGGTCTCGGTGATCTCGCCTGCCGGCAGCATGACCCAGACGACCTTGGGCGAGGGCAGGGCCTGGACCAGGGCCTCGAGCGACTCGACGGCTTCGCCGCCGTCCTTCGCCAGCGTGGCACGCGCGTCGGCGTTGTTGTCATAGACAACGGTCTGGTGACCGTCCCTCATCAGGCGACGGGCGATGTTGCCGCCCATCTTGCCCAGACCGATCAAACCGATTTTCATGCGTGGGGTCCTCGTGTGTTTATCGGGGGAATATGTGGCTACCCGGTCAGGATGCAAGGCATATCAACGTGTCAGGCACTCAAAGCGGTGCCTCGAAGTCGATATCCGGTCCGGCGGGAACGATCCCGGTCGGGTCCAGCCAGGGGTGGCTCAGGTAATAGTGCTTTTTGATGTGCCCGAAGTCGACCGTTTCGCGAATGCCCGGCTCCTGATACAGCGCGCGCGTATACGCCCAAAGCGCGGGATAGTCGATCAGGCGGCGCAGGTTGCATTTGAAATGTCCGTGGTACACCGGGTCGAAGCGGAGCAGGGTGGTGAACAGTCGCCAGTCGGCTTCGGTCAGGCGGTCGCCACACAGGTAGCGACGGTCCGAGAGGTGCATCTCCAGCCAGTCCAGCGTGTCGAACAGCGGGACGATGGCTTCCTCGTAAGCGTCCTGGCTGCCGGCAAAGCCGGCCTTGTACACACCATTATTCAACGTGTCGTAGATCCGCGCATTGTACCCGTCGATCTCCGCGCGCAGGTCTTGCGGATAATAGTCGCCGCGTCGGGCGCCGACGCCATCGAAGGCGTCGTTGAACATGCGGATGATGTCGGCCGACTCGTTGCTGACGATGGTGCGCCTCTGTTTGTCCCACAGCACGGGGACGGAGGCCCGGCCCGAGACCGCTGGATCGGCCAGTTTGTACAGCTCGAAGACCCGGCGTACCCCGTTGACGTCATCGGGCACGACGCCTTCGGCGGGCTCGAAGGTCCAGCCCTCGTCGCCCATGAGCCAATGTGTCACGGAGAGGCCGATCATCTCGTCGAGGCCTTTGATGGCCCGGAAAATTGCCGTGCGGTGTGCCCATGGGCACGCCCGTGCGATATACAGGTGGTAGCGCCCGGCTTCGGCGGCAAAGCCGCCTTCGCCGGTCGGACCCGCCGAGCCATCCGGGGTAATCCAGTTCCGGAAACGCGTCGGCTCGCGCTCGAAGCGGCCCCCACTCTTGCCGGTGTCGTATCCCGCGGTGGTCCAGGTGCCTTCGACGAGCAGCCCCATGGGCGTCATCCTCGGTGGTAAAACGCCTTGATAGCGCAGGGGGAGAGAAAATTCCGTCATGTGAGGGCGATGTCTGTCCCTCGGGGGAGATGCTTGACGGGTTCTTCAGTGGCTCAGTGGGAGGGTGCGGCTTTCCATTACCTTCAAAGGAGCCTCTCATGACCGACGCACGCCAGCAGGACAACGAGAAGATCTGGTCGCTGATCAAGGACGCCCGCGTCGCCATGCTGACCAGCGAGCGCGACGGCCGGCTCTACAGCCGCCCCATGGTCGCCTCGCAGAAGGCCTTCGATGGCAGCCTCTGGTTTTTCACCCGCAAGAGTTCGCCGAAGGTGGCCGAGGTGGAGGCGCATCGCCAGGTCAACGTCGCCTATGCCAGTTCCTCCGACAACAGCTATGTTTCGCTGTCGGGCGCCGCTGTCGTGGTCGACGACCGCGCTTCCATCGATGCCCACTGGAACGAGTGGATCAAAACCTGGTTCCCGAATGGCAAGGACGACCCGGACATCGCGCTGATCCGTGTCGACGTCGACACCGCCGAATACTGGGATGCGCCCTCGTCGAAGATGGTCGTCGCGTTCGACTATCTGAAGGCGCGTCTTTCGGGAAAGACGCCCGACCTTGGCGAGAATCGCAAGATCGACGTCCGTTGACCTGACTTCTGGCACGGTAGAGGCGGGCTTCGTTTGCCGGTTACGCTCAGGGGTCGTTCCCAGGGTGTCCCCGATGAAAAACGTTGCCCGTCTGTCGCTCGCCAGTGTCGCCCTTGCGGGTTCGCTCGGCGCCGCGGCCGCGACCTTCGATCCGCGCGAAGCGTTCGCTCCGTTCGATTATCCCCAGCCGGCAACGGCTTATCGCTCCGGCAGCGGTATGCCCGGCCCGTTGTTCTGGCAGAACCGGGCGGACTACGACCTGTCCGCCACGCTCGACCCGGTGAGGAATACGCTGGTCGGCAAGACCACGATTCACTACACCAATAACAGTCCCGATGCGCTCGACGTGCTCTGGCTGCAGATGGACGAGAACCGTTTCACCCGCGAGGCCCGCGGCAATTTCACCGGCGGACGGCAGCCTGCGGAGAAGCAGCACACCGATGGTTACCGTATCGCGAGTGTCAGCGTCGAGCAGGGTGGCAGGACGGCGCGGGCGGCTTACGTGGTCAGCGATACACGGATGCAGATCCGCCTGCCCGAGGCGGTTTCCGCGAAAGGCGGCAAGGTCTCGGTGACGATCGAATATTCTTACGATCTGCCTGGCGATTTCGGCGGTCGGACGGGATTCGCACCGTCGAAGAACGGGAACATCTACGAGATGGCGCAGTGGTACCCGCGCATGTGCGTGTACGACGATCAACGTGGCTGGGACACCGCGCCCTATCTCAACAGCGAGTTCTACCTCGAGTACGGCGATTTCAACTACGCGATCACCGTACCCTCGGACATGATCGTCGCCGGCTCCGGTGAACTGGTCAACCCGGACGACGTGCTCACGGCCGCGCAGCGAGACAGGCTGGCCAAAGCACGCGAGAGCGACAAGACGGTGATGATCCGCACGCCCGCGGAAGTGACCGATCCGGCCAGCCGGCCGAAGAAGGGCGGCACGCTCACCTGGAAATTCCGGATGAAGAACACGCGTGACGTCGCGTTCGGCGCGTCGACCAGCTACGTGTGGGACGCGGCGCGGATCAATCTGCCCGAAGGCAAGAAAGCCCTGGCCATGTCGGTGTACCCGGTGGAGAGCGTCGGTGACGCGCAGTGGGGTCGTTCGACGGAATACCTGAAGGCTTCTGTCGAGCACTTCTCGACAAAGTGGTACCCGTACCCGTACCCCGTTGCGATCAACGAAGCCGGCGATGCGGCCAGTGGTATGGAATACCCGGGTATCGTCTTCGATCCGATGAAGGCGTCGCCGAAGGATCTCCACATGGTGACCGCGCACGAGATCGGTCACACCTGGTTTCCGATGATCGTCGGCTCCGACGAGCGTCGTAACGCCTGGATGGACGAGGGCTTCAACACCTTCATCGACGTGTATGAGGCGAACGCGTTCAACCGGGGCGAATTCGCGCCGAAGCGCGACAGTGAGTACTCGCCCAAAGGTGGCAATCCGGTCGACGAGATCCTGCCGCTGCTGGCAGACCCGGAAGCGCCGAATCTGCTGATCGGTGCCGACATGGTCAAAGAGAAATACCGGCACCCGGCGACGTACTTCAAGGCGGCCCTCGGCCTGGTGCTGTTGCGCGAGCAGATCGTCGGTCCCGAGCGTTTCGATCCGGCGTTCCGCAAATACATCGCCACCTGGGCCTATAAGCATCCGACACCGTCGGACTTCTTTCGCCTGATGGAGAGCGAAACCGGCGAGGACCTCGGCTGGTTCTGGCGCGGCTGGTATGCCAACAACTGGCAGCTGGACCTTGCGGTGACGAAAGTGGATGGTGCGAAGGTGACCATCGCCAATCTGGATCGGCTGGTGATGCCTGCGACCCTGCGGGTGACCTTCGAGGACAAGACCACGCGCGATATCCGCATCCCGGTGGAGACCTGGCAGCAGCACACGGCCTTCGACGTGACCGTCCCGGGCCAGAAGAAGATCGTGGGCGCCGTGATCGATCCGGATCACGCGCTTCCCGATCGCGACCGCTCGAACAACGTCTGGCGGCACTGACCATGTCGCCCCGGGTTGCCGCTGTCTCAAATCTTTTCGCGATTATCGTCGCAGCGGTCGCCTGGCCGACGCTGATGCTCCAGTACTGGCTGATGCTCTGGTCGGGGCCGGTACTGGAAGTGACGCTGCGTTTCTTCAGCTTCTTCACCATCCTGTCGAACCTTCTGGTCGCGCTGGTCGCCACCTCGTCGGCGACGGGTGGTGAATGGGCGCCCCTGCGGATATGGCGTGGCCCGCGCGTGCGCGGGCTGGCGGCCTTGTCCATTTCGGTGACCTGTCTGATTTACGCGGTGCTCCTGCAGTCGCTCTGGCACCCGATGGGGCCGCAGCTGGTCGCCGATCGTTCGCTGCATTATGTTGTGCCGTTTCTGTTCGTCGTGTGGTGGCTTGCGTTGCTCCCGCATGGCGCACTGGTTTGGGGTGACGCGTTGCGCTGGATGGTGTTTCCGCTGGCTTTCCTGGTATGGACGCTGGGTCGGGGCGCCGTGGTGCATGAGTATCCCTATCCGTTCATGGACGTGGCTCACCTGGGTTACGTCGCGGTGCTGCTCAACAGCCTTCTCGTGGGGGCTCTGTTTCTCGGTCTGGGCCTCGCGGTCGTCGCCCTCGACAAGGCGCTGGCGCGCCACGCCTGATACCTACGTAGAAGCGCGGCCTTTGCACTGGCTTGACCCGCGATTCACGGGGCCGCTGCCATATACCTCCCGTTGAGAACACGCGAGGTACATCATGAGCAAGGCGCCCAAAGCCCCAGCCGACGATTCACGCAAGCACTCCTCCGCCGTCCACGACGATCCCAAGCGCGCCGATCTGGCGAGGGATACCGTCGATGCCACCGGCGCGACGATGACGACCGATCAGGGAACGCGCATCGCTGACGACCAGAACTCGCTGAAGGCCGGCGAGCGCGGCGCGACGCTGCTGGAGGATTTCATCCTCCGCGAAAAGATCACCCACTTCGATCACGAGCGCATCCCGGAACGTATCGTCCATGCGCGCGGTGCCGCGGCGCATGGCTATTTCGAGGCCTACGATTCGCTGGCATCGGTCACGCGCGCGTCCTTCCTGGCACAGAAAGGGAAGCGCACGCCGGTCTTCGTCCGCTTCTCCACCGTGGCGGGCTCCCGCGGGTCCACCGATCTCGCCCGCGACGTGCGCGGCTTTTCGGTGAAGTTCTATACCGAGGAAGGCAATTACGATCTCGTCGGCAATAACATCCCGGTGTTCTTCATTCAGGACGCGATCAAGTTTCCCGATCTGATCCATGCGGTGAAACCCGAGCCGCATAACGAGATTCCGCAGGCCGCCAGCGCACACGACACCTTCTGGGATTTCATCTCCCTGATGCCCGAGTCGATGCACATGATCATGTGGGCGATGTCGGACCGTGCGATTCCGCGCAGCTACCGGATGATGGAAGGGTTCGGCGTCCACACGTTCCGTTTCGTCAATGCGGCGGGCAAGTCGACCTTCGTCAAATTCCACTGGAAGCCGAAGCTCGGTCTGCACAGCGTGGCCTGGGACGAAGCGCTGAAGATCTCCGGCAACGACCCCGACTTCCATCGGCGCGATCTGGCCGATGCCATCACGGCGGGCGATTTCCCGGAATGGGAGCTCGGTGTACAGCTGGTCGACGAGGAAGACGAGCACAAGTTCGATTTCGATCTGCTCGATCCGACCAAGCTGATTCCGGAAGAGGTAGTGCCCGTGCGCCTCATCGGCCGCATGGTGCTGGACCGCAACCCGGATAATTATTTTGCCGAGACCGAACAGGTCGCGTTCCATCCCGGACACGTCGTGCCGGGTATCGATTTCAGCAACGATCCCCTGCTGCAGGGACGCCTGTTCTCGTATACGGACACTCAGCTCTCGCGCCTGGGCAGCCCTAACTTCCACGAGCTGCCGATCAATCGTGCCGTGGTTCCGGTCCGCAATCACCAGCGCGATGCCCACATGCGGCACACGATCGACAAGGGGCGCGTCGCGTATGAGCCCAACTCGCTGGGCGGCGGGTGTCCGTTCCAGGCCTCCTGGAAGGATGGCGGATTCACGTCGGTGAACGAGCGCATCGACGCGCGGAAGGTACGTGCGCGAAGTGAAACGTTCCTCGATCACTTCACGCAGGCGCGCATGTTCCTGCACAGCCAGTCCGAGGCCGAGTACAACCATATCGTCAGCGCGCTGCGCTTCGAGCTGGGCAAGGTACAGGAGCCGACGGTACGGCAACGCATGCTGTTCATGCTGGCTCAGGTCGACACGGACCTTGCGGCGAGCGTGGCGCAGGCGCTCGGCATTCCCGTCCCGAAGAAGAGCGACGGGCCGCTCAACCGAAGCGTGCCAGCCGACGCGGATCCGAAGAATTATCAACCGACGCCGGCGCGTGACGTGCCGGTCTCCCCGGCGCTCAGCATGCGCCACCGGCCAGGCGACACCCTGGCGACGCGCAAGGTAGCGGTGCTGCTGGCCGATGGCTTCGCGGCTGATGACGTCGCTGCGGTACGCAAGGCCCTCGAGCAGAGTGGGGTACAGGTCAAGTTCGTCGCACCTCAGCTTGGTTCGATTCGCTCGAACGGCGATGCCGTCGAGGCCGACTTCAGCTTCCTCACGAGCAATTCGGTGCTGTTCGATGCGATCTACGTGCCGGGCGGCCGGGGTAGCGTCGATCTGCTGAAGCGCGTGCCGGATGTCGCGGACTTCATCAAGGACAGCTGGCGCCATTGCAAGGCCATCGCTGCCAGCGGTGAAGGCGCCGAGCTTCTCGTCGGTCTGCCCGGCGGTGTCGCCGTCGGCGAAAAAAAGGACGTCCGCAGCGAGCACGGCGTGGTCGTCACGGGCGGAAAGGCCAGCGATGGGTTCGCGAAGGGCTTCGTGCAGGCGCTGGCCGCGGGACGGCACTGGGAGCGTGAAACGCTCTCCTGACCAGGGCCCTGGCCGGGGGATACGTGGACCACGTATCCCCCGGTGCCTTACGACATCGACGTGACTCCATACCGGTCTACAATGCCGGCATGATATTCCGATGGTTCGAATCCCTGATCGACATTTTCCGCGAGGTCCCTGATCGGACCCCGCCGAGGAGTGTCGTCCGCTTCTATGCCCATTACCTGCGTCAGGTATGGAAGATCTTCGTCGCAGCCCTCGTGGTGGGGCTGGCCGTCGCCCTGATCGAAGTCGCCATGTTCGACTTTCTGGGGCGCCTGGTCGACATGGCGCAGAAGACGCCGGCGGCGACCTTCTTCCAGACGCACGCCGGCACGCTCGCGTGGATGGCGTTCGTCGTGGTCGTCCTGCGTCCCCTCTCGATCGGGATTCACGATCTTCTGGTCAACCAGACGCTCAATCCCGGCATGACCAGCATGATGCGCTGGCAGCATCATCGCTATGTGCTCAAACAGAGCCTGTCCTTTTTCCAGAACGACTTCGCCGGGCGCATCGCCAACCGCATCATGCAGACGGCGCCGTCGCTGCGGCAGTCGGCCGTGCAGGTGGTTGACGCCCTCTGGTACGTCACCGTCTATGCCGGTACCTCGATCTACCTGTTCGCCAAAGCGGACATCTGGCTGGCCGTTCCGCTGATCTGCTGGATCGCTGGCTATATCGGCATGCTCGTGTTCTTCGTGCCGCGGGTGAAGGAGCGTTCGTGGAAGGCGTCGGAGGCCCGCTCGAAGCTGATGGGGCGCATCGTCGACGGCTACAGCAACGTGATGACGCTGAAACTCTTCGCCCATACGAATCGCGAGGAAGCCTATGCGCGTGAAGCCATCGTCGAGCAGACCGAGAAGGTGCGGTCGTCGAGCCGCATGGTCACGACGATGGATGTCTCCATCACGACGCTCAACGGCCTGCTGATCGGCTTCACCAGCGCACTGGCGTTGTGGCTTTGGTCGCGTGGCACGGTGACGACGGGTCAGGTGGCGCTCGCCGTGGGCCTGGTCATCCGTATCAACAACATGTCCGGCTGGATCATGTGGGTGGTCAACGGCATCTTCGAGGATGTCGGTACCGTCCAGGATGGCATCACCACGCTCTCGCAGGAACGTACGGTGGTCGATCGGGCCGACGCCGTGCCGCTGGTGGTGTCGAAGGGCGAGGTCTGCTTCGACGATATTCATTTCCATTACGGCAAGGCCGGCGGCATCATCGGCGGCCTCGATCTGGTCGTGCGTGCGGGTGAGAAGATCGGGCTGGTCGGCCCGTCGGGTGCCGGCAAGTCCACGATGGTGAACGTGCTGCTGCGTCTCTACGACCTCGAGGACGGGCACATTTACATCGATGGGCAGGATGTCGCGAAGGTCACCCAGGAATCGCTGCGCTCGAAGATCGGCGTGGTGACGCAGGATACTTCGCTGCTGCATCGATCGATCCGGGACAACCTGCTTTACGGGCGTCCGGATGCGACCGACGCGGAGATGGCCGAGGCCGTCCGGCAAGCTCGTGCGGATGAGTTCATCCCGCTGCTGTCGGATGGCGAAGGTCGCACGGGTTACGACGCCCACGCCGGCGAGCGTGGCGTGAAGCTATCGGGTGGCCAGCGGCAGCGTATCGCCATTGCGCGCGTCCTGCTGAAAGATGCGCCCATTCTGGTTCTGGACGAAGCCACCTCGGCGCTGGATTCCGAAGCGGAGGCAGCGATCCAGGAGAGCCTCGAGACGCTGATGCGCGGCAAGACCGTTATCGCGATCGCCCACCGCCTGTCGACCATCGCGAAGATGGATCGTCTCGTCGTGATGGAACACGGGGCCATCGTGGAGACCGGCACGCATTCGGAGCTGATTGCGCGTGGCGGCCTTTATGCGCGCTTGTGGGCGCATCAGACCGGTGGCTTCGTCGGGGTGGAGTAGGGCGGCCTCCCAGGCTCCAGGGTTTCCCGCTCCGCCCGCTCAGTGAACGCAAGGGAAGGGGAGGGACGCATGGCAGGCATGAATCGGGCGATAGGCAGCGTTGCAAAGAACGCGCTTGTCGGCCCCGTGGTTCCGGCGACAATGAGGGCCAGACACAAGTGAGGTTCGTATGTCCGCTGCCACCGATGCCCCCGTCGATTCGATCACGCCGACCGCCACGCGGGGCTGGCGTACACCGGTCGAGCTGGTGGCCCTGGGCGCCATCTGGGGCGGCTCGTTTCTCTTCATGCGCGTGGCCGCGAAAGACTTCGGCCCGTTCCCGATGGTGGCGACGCGCCTGCTGTTCGGTTCGGTGATCCTGCTGCCGCTGTTGTGGCGCGCCCGCGGCACCCTGCGCTTTTCGCATCTGTGGAAGATGCTGGTACTCGGCGCGTTGAGCGCGGCCGTCCCGTTCACCCTGTTCGCCTGGGGTGCGGAGCGCGCACCGGCTGGCATTGGCGCCATCGCCAACAGCATGACGGTCCTCTTCGCGGCCCTCGTCGCCTTCGTCGGCTTCGGTGAGAAGATCGGCACGCGCAAGGCCATCGCCCTGGTCGCCGGCTTTATCGGCGTGGTGATTCTCGCCAGCGGCCGCACTGCGGGTGACAACGTGGCACCGGCCGCCCTGGCGGGCGCCGCGGCGTCGTTCTGCTACGGACTTGCCGGCAATCTGATCAAGCGCTACCTGTCCGATATCGCGCCCACGGCAGTAGCGGCCGGGTGCCTGCTCGGTGCGACCCTTCTGACCGCGCCGCTGGCCGTGCTGACATGGCCCGACGCGCCCATTCCCGTGAAGTCGTGGGTCGCCGTCACGGCGCTGGGTGTGCTTTCCACCGGTCTGGCCTACGCGTTCTACTTTCGCCTCATCCAGCGTATCGGTGCGCCGCGCGCCGCCACCGCGACCTATCTGGTGCCCCTGTTCGGCGTGGCCTGGGCCTGGATGTTCCTCGGTGAGGCGCTCACCCCGACCATGGCGCTCGCCGGCGCGATCATTCTCGGCAGCGTGCTTTTCAGCCAGAAAAGCAAGGCCTGAGAGAAGTCTTTCGCCGGACGGCGATGCGTGGAATAGTCCCCACACCGTTTTGCCTGCAGGGGCTTTCCATGTCGCGTCTTCGTTATCTTCTCGCCTTCGGCGTCACCAGCTTCGCGTTCGCACTCGCCGCGCAGGGGCAGGACGTGGGGCCGTCGCCCGCTTCCGCCGCCACGGCATCCCGTCCGGCGGCGCTGGCCGACTTCGACGCCTATGTCGATGCGACGCGCAAGCAGTTCGACGTGCCGGGTATCGCCGTGGCGATCGTCAAGGACGGCAAGATCGTCCTCGAGATGGGCTCGGGCGTGCGCAAGCTGGGCGACCCTGCCAAGGTCGATGCGCATACCCAGTTCGCCATCGCCTCGAATACCAAGGCGTTTACCGCGGCGTCGCTGGCTATCCTCTCCGACGAGAACAAGCTGGACATGAACGACCGGGTGGTCGACCGGCTGCCCTGGTTCCAGATGTCGGATCCCTACGTGACCCGCGAGATGCGCGTGCGCGATCTGCTTGCGCATCGCAGCGGCCTCAGCCTTGGCGCGGGGGACCTGCTGTACTGGCCCGCGACGACGTACACCACGAAGGAAGTGGTGCAGCGTCTTCGTTACGTGCCTCTGACCAACAGTTTCCGTGCGGAGTATGCGTACGACAACATTCTCTTCGCGGTGGCGGGCCTGGTGATCGAGCAGGTCTCGGGCAAGCCCTGGGCCGACTTCGTGCACGATCGCATCTTCGTTCCGCTGGGCATGACCGAGTCGCAGACGCATGCGCCGGAAAGCATCGGCCCGAACGACGACATCGCTACGGGTCATGCCAAATTCGACTTCAAGGACCTGAAGCCGGTCGCGCCGATGTCGTGGAACAACAATCCTTCGGCGGGCGGCATCTACTCGAGCGTGCACGACCTGTCGAAGTGGCTGACCATGCAGCTCGATGGCGGCACGTACAAGGACGGCAGCGGCAAGGAACAACGTCTCTTCAGCGAAAAGCGTCAGGCCGAAATGTGGTCGTTGATCACGCCGATCCGTATCCCTGAGCCCACCGTGCCCGAACTCAAATCGGCCAGACCGAACTTCTCCGGCTACGGCGAAGGCTGGTTCGTTTCCGACTATCGCGGTCACAAGCTGGTCTGGCACACCGGTGGCTGGCCCGGCATGGTCTCGCGCGTCACGATGGTTCCCGACCTCAAGCTGGGTATCGTGGTGCTGACCAATCAGGAGAGCGGTGCCGCGTTCCAGGCGGTGACCATGCGTGCGCTGGACGCATTCACCGATGCGCCGAAGACCGACTGGATCGCCGCATACGCCGCCGGCGTCAAAAAGGCGGAAGGTAACGCCGACGACAGCATGAAGAAGCATGAGGCGGCGCGCATGAAGGGTGCGAAGCCCTCGCTGCCGCTCGATGGTTATGTCGGTACGTATCGCGATCCGTGGTACGGCGACGTCAAGGTGTCGAAGCAGGGCGGCAAGCTGTCCATGACCTTCAGCAAGACCGCGCAGCTCAGCGGCACGCTGGAGCCGTGGCAGCACGATACCTTCATCGCTCACTGGACGGATCGGTCGCTTAACGGCGATGCGTTCGTCAACTTTTCGCTGGATCCGGATGGCAAAGTCCGCGAAGTGCGGATGGAGCCCGTCTCACCGTTGACCGATTTCAGCTTCGACTTCCAGGATCTGCGCCTGGTGCCGGTCGAGAAATAAGACTTACAGGAGCGCCTTTCGCGCGATGTGAAGAGCATCGCGCGCAGGGCGCGCTCCTACGACGAAGGATCGTCCGTGGACGCCTTCGGCGCAGCCGCACCCGTCGGCCCTGGCATCTCTGGCGTATTCCCTCCCGAGCGCAACACCAGATCCTGCGGTCGGAGCAGCGGAATATCCGCCCCGCGCAACCGGGCGATGATGTCGAACAACAGATCGCTCTTGACTCCGCCGACGTCGCGCGGGCTACCCACATAGCACGTCGCCACGAACATCATCGCGGTGCGGTCGATGCTGTCCAGCGTCACCGACGGCGCGGGCGTATCCTGCACGGCGCTATGCGCGGTCATCGCTTCCAGCATGTGATCGCGCACGTGCACCGGGTCACTGTCCAGCGGCATCGGCAGCTTGATCTGCACGCGCCCCTGCGGATTGGCCATCGTCATGTTCCGCACCGGTTTGGTGATGAACGACGAGTTCGGCACGATGATGGTCGAGCGGTCGCCTACCTGGATTTCGGTGGCACGGACATTGATCCGGCGGATGTCGCCCTCGGCATCGTCCAGCACGACCCAGTCGCCGACCTTGACCGGTCGCTCGGCCAGCAGGATGAGGCCTGAAATGAAGTTCTGCACGATCGCCTGCAGGCCGAAACCGATACCGACCGACAACGCCGAGGCGACCCACGCCACGTTCTGTACCGAGAGACCCATCGCCAGCAGCGCGATGGCGACGACGATGACGACGCCGACGTAGCCGAGCAGTGTGGTCAGCGAACTGCGCATGCCCGGGTCGAGGCTGGTTCGCGGCAGGTACTGGTCGGACAGCCAGTTCTTCGCTACGCGCACCGCCATCAGGCCGACGAAGAACAGGCCGATCGCCGTGAGGATCTGATCGGGTTTCAGCTCGACGTTGTAGATTTTCAGCGACTGCAGTTTGCCGCCGAGTTCCAGCAGGTCCGGAACACTGCCGCCGGCACCGGCCGCCGCGGCGGAGAGACCGAGCAGGAACAGACCCAGCCTCACGACGCCGGAGAGCAATACGCCCGCCTGGTCCAGCATCTTGGGATGCGTGCCGAAGACCGCCTGCGCACGGGCGCTCATCGGCCCCTTTTCCGACAGCAGCGTCTCGAAGAGGTCGTCGACCAGACGCATCGCAAGATATGTCGCGGCGATCACGATGGTGATCCAGACCACGCGTCCGGCCATGAAGGCGGCGAACGAGACATAGCCCAGAAGCAGACCGACCCAGGAAGCGATGATGGCGATCCACGCCGCCGCGATCAGCAGGCTGGCCCAGATCGGACGGGCGGCCGTGGCTTGCCCGGCATCGTCGCTGTCGGCGTCTGCCTCCGTCTTGTGTGTACGGCTGAGGCGGATCAGGGCGAGGGCGGCGAGGATGGTCAGTACCACCGCTTGCACGCTGCTGGTCATGACCGTTGCCGCGAGGCTCGTGCCGATCGTCCGGTTCAGCAGGTCGAGAAAGCGGAACAGCACGATCGCCAGCGAGAACAGCATCGGAAAACGCCGCAGCTGGAGGGCGGTCTCGTCCGAGAGTGCGGGCAGTCGCCACGAGGGCTTCTTGGCGGAGATCAGTGCGCGGCCCAGTCCGGCGACGAACGCACCGAAGAACACCAGTCCGACGATGTGCTTCGCGATCTCGTCGGTGTCGTGGCTGAGCGTGTCGTTCCAGTTGATGCCGAGATAAAGGAGCTGGGTGCCCAGCCCGGTGGTGAGTGTCGAGGTCAGCGCGATGCCCAGGATCAGTGCCGAGCGGCGCAGGCGGCCTGGCGGCATGCGGTTGGCCGTGAGGTGGCGCACGCGATGTTCGATATAGAAGCGAACGCCCGTCATCAGAAGCAGGCCGAAGAACACGCAGACGATCAGCGCGACCCGGTTGCCCTGGGTCCAGCTGGCGGCAAGGTCGGTTCTGGCCTGGTTTCCGAAATCGCGAAGATTGGCCAGGTCACGGGGAAAGGCGTCCGCCGGATCGGACCAGAACGCGCGGGACACGGGGGAGTTGGTCCGCTGGGAGATGGTCTGCTGGAAGCGGATGCGCCGCAGATCCGCCAGCTGTCCGGAGGTCTGCTGCGCCTCGAGCGCGATGCCGTCCGCCTGCTTGATCTGAGCGTCGACCGCGTTGAACGCCTTGGTGGCGTCCTTGCGGGACGCGGCGAGCTCCGGTGCTTCTTTCGTCCCGTTGGCGGGCGCGGGGCCCATCTGGTCGAGGCGGGCCTTGGCCGCGTCCCGGCTGGACTGCAGGGCGCTCGACACCTTCTGTGCGTTGGAGACGATGTCCGTCGCCTTGCCGCGCAGGTCGTCGATCTTGCCGTCGGTGATCTGCTCGTCCTTCATGGACTTCTCGACCTGGTCGAGCTGGCCGCGCAGATCGTCGATCTGCTGCGCCGGTGTGGTCGTGGCGTCGTCGGTCTGGGCAAAGGCCAGGCCGCTCGTGAAGACGAGCAGGGCGATAAAGAGAATTCTCAGGGTGCGCATACGGGGATCATAAGACAGGCCGGATCAAGGCAAATGCCCGATTCATGCATTACCCTCGGTGAATGGCGCGTGCGCGCCCTCCGTGCGGCAATGCAGCTTTGCCGCCGGGCGGCCCGCCGCTATCCTGCCGCCCCCTTACCCCGCACGGAATCCTGACCCATGCGCACGAAGCTCGTCGCCGGTAACTGGAAGATGCATGGCTCCCGCAAGATGGCGGACGACCTCGTTCGCGAGTTGGTGGAGAACCGGCCGGACGGTCCCGACCTGGTGGTCTTCCCGCCGGATGTGTTCCTGCAGGAGCTGACGCACAAGTACCGCGACCGGGGGCTGCGCTTCGGTGCCCAGGACCTGAGTGAGCACTCGGCGTCGGGTGCCTTCACCGGTGAGGTGTCGGGCAGCATGCTGCGGGACGTGGGCGCGACGTGGGTGCTGGTCGGCCATTCGGAACGTCGTCAGTACCAGCACGAGTCGGACGCGGTCGTGGCCGGGAAGGTCAAGGCAGCCCTCGAGGCAGGCCTGACTCCCATCCTTTGTGTCGGTGAGACCCGTGAGGAGCACGAGGCCGGGCAGGCCGAGGCCGTCATCGGTCGCCAGCTAGAGGCCGTGTTGGTACACGTGGGCATCGAACCGTTCCGTCAGGCGGTCATCGCGTACGAGCCTGTCTGGGCTATCGGGACGGGTCTGACGGCCACTCCGGACAAGGTGCAAAAAATTCATGCCTTCATCCGTAGCCAACTGGCAAAAAAGGATGTTAATATCTCGCTCCTGACCCGGGTGCTTTACGGTGGAAGCGTCAAGCCGGCCAATGCGGCCGAACTTTTCGCCCAGCCTGATGTAGACGGGGGACTCATCGGCGGTGCGGCTCTCGTGGCGTCCGATTTCCTGGATATATGCGCCGCGGCGCGATAATCGCGACACGGCAAACAAGAAGATATGTTCATCCTCTTCAGCGTTTTCTATATCCTGATCGCCGCGGCGATGATCGTGCTGATCCTCATGCAGCGCGGCGCCGGTGCGGATGCAGGTTCGGGTTTCGGTGGCGGCGCGTCCGCAACCGTGTTCGGTGCGCGTGGTTCGTCGAGCTTCATGACGCGAGCTACCGCGATCCTGGCGGCACTGTTCTTCGTGCTCAGCCTGGGTATGGGTATCTACCTCGGTCGCACGGGTGCTCCCCAGCCGGCCGCGGATCTCGGCGTGATGTCTGGCGTTACCACGCCGGCCGCTCCCGCCAACAACGCTCCGGTGAAGCCGGTCGCGTCGGATGTGCCGCAGGCACCCGCCGCCAACGGTGACACCCCGGCCGCCACGGCGCCGGCAGCGACCAACGATGTTCCGGCTGCGAAGCAGGAAGCCACCCAGGCTCCCGCCGAACCGGCCAAGAAGTAATCAGCGACACACGCAACACGCTGTAAAAGTTATGCCCAGGTGGCGGAATTGGTAGACGCACTACCTTGAGGTGGTAGCGGCTTAGGCTGTGGGGGTTCGAGTCCCCCCTTGGGCACCAACGCAAGATCCGGAGTACCTCAACCGGATCGCAATCAAACCCGCGGAAGCGGGTTTTTTTGTGTCTGCGATTCAGGCACTACAATCTTTGCCAGCCTGGCCCGTGCAGATACAAGGAGGATCGATGCGCACTGTGTTCATGTCGACGATGGCGATCAGTACGTTTTTTGCCTCGATGGTCTCTGCATCCGTTCTGGCTGCGGGCACCGCACCGCCGCCCGCCGAAGTGATTCACTTTCTCGGTCCGGACGATACCTTGCTTGCCTACCGGGCGGGTGAGCTCTTTGGAACGGGCCTTTCTGGCGCGGTAATGATTGTTCGCCATCCGGTTCCCGATGAGGCGTATGACTTCGACAAGAACCCCTGTGAGCTTATCGTCCTGAAAGGCGAGGGGAGGACCCTCTCAAAGTTCGACACAGGAACGACGGTCGTGGACTGCGTCTACAACGATTTGAACAAGAGACTTGGCTCAATGGCTCTCAACGACCTGGTGTCTATCGGGTCGGGCTCTTTCAGTTTCATCAATCAGAAGGAGCGGGGTACCGACAGGTTCTACTTCAGATATTCGGTAACCAAGGCTCAGTGGTACCTCGAACGAGCAACGGCGACATTCACGGGTGCAGAGGGGATCACGTCGGAAGAAGCGCTCTATCCCAGAGATTTCGGCTGGACCAGTCTTTCGGACGTTTCCCCGGAAAACGTGGCAAGGGCGTTGAATAAGCACAAGACCGTCAGCAAGTAGCGCTGCCGGGTTTGGAACTTCCAGCCGGTTCTGGCCCCCAGCCTGAACACGTGCAGAGTTTCCGCATCATCCCCCGCTCAAGAATTCGGTAAATTTGCCGACACATCCTCGACGGCCGTATTCGATGGCCATAGCAGGCCTGGCAGATTCCCTCATGCTCGCAAGCAGTTACAGCGGCATCCTCGTTTTCTTCTCGCTGATCGTCGCGGTCCTGGCGTCTTACACGGCGCTCAACATGGCTGGCCGCGTCGCGAGCACGCGTGGGCTCGCATCCAGGTTATGGCTGATCGGCGGCTCGGTGGCCATGGGTTTCGGCATCTGGTCCATGCATTTCATAGGCATGCTGGCCTTCCGTCTGCCGATCGCCATCGGTTACGACCTGGGTCTGACGACGCTGTCGCTGGCGATCGCGGTGGGCTCGTCGGCGTTCGCGCTATGGCTGGTCTGTCTCGAAGAACTACCGGGGCGCCGCCTTTGTGGTGGTGCGCTGCTCCTCGGTGCGGGCATCGCCGCGATGCATTACACCGGCATGGCCGCCATGAAGATGGAGCCAGGGGTGATCTATGAGCCCTGGCTGTTCGCCGCGTCGATCGCCATCGCGGTGCTCGCTTCGGGTGCGGCGCTCTGGATCGCTTTCCGACTTCGTCGCGACGCCGAGCGTGTCGTGCTTCCGCGCGTAGGTGCATCGCTGGTGATGGGTTGCGCGATCGTCGGGATGCACTACACCGGCATGGCCGCCTCTCAGTTCCCGCTGGGCAGCTGGTGTGGTGCGGCCAACTCCGGCCTCGATGCGAAATGGCTCGCGGTCGTCGTGATTCTGATCAGCCTGATGGTCTTCGCCATCGCTCTGATCATCGCGATGCTCGACGTGCGTGCCGATGCGTTGGCCTCCTCGCTCGACCGGGCGAACAGCGAGCTCGTGCAGCTGGCGCTCCATGACAACCTGACCAGGCTGCCCAACCGCGTCCTGCTTGGCGATCGCATGGAGCAGGCGATCCACACGGCAGCGCGCGAAAAGCGGCAACTGGCGGTGTTGTTCATCGATCTCGATGGGTTCAAAGCGGTCAATGACGTGTTCGGACATCACGTCGGCGATCTTCTGCTCAAGGCGGTGTCGCACCGTATCCTCGCGATCAAGCGCGAGCAGGACACGGTGGCGCGCCTGGGCGGCGACGAATTCGTAGTGGTGCTGGACATCGGTACGCCCGAAGATGCCGCCGTGCTCGCGCAAACGGTGGTCGACCAGCTGGGTGCGGTGTACAGCATCGACGACAACACCGTGCACGTCGCCGCGAGCATCGGTATCGCGATCTATCCCGAGAATGGCCGGACCACGCATGAGCTCATGGTCAACGCCGATGCGGCGATGTACCACGCGAAAGAACAGGGCCGCAACGGTTACTGCTTCTTCGAAAGCGCGATGAACGCCAACGTTCACCAGCAACTGCAGCTCCAGCAGGATCTGCGCCGGGCGGTGGATCGGGGTGAGTTCCTGCTGCACTACCAGCCAAAGCTCGTCTCGCCGAATGGCCCAATGGTCGGCGTTGAAGCATTGCTGCGCTGGCAGAAGCCGGATGTGGGACTCGTGCCACCCGATGAGTTCCTCTCGGTCGCCGAGCGCACGGGGCTGATCGTGCCGATCGGCAACTGGGTGATCGACGAGGCTTGCCGGCAGATGCGCGCCTGGCAGGATGAGGGGCACGACGACTGGACGGTCGCGGTCAATCTGTCGACCGTGCAGCTGACCCATGTCGGTCTGGTCGACGTGCTCAGGGAGGCCCTCGAACGTCACGGTATCGAGCCGCGCCATCTCGTGCTCGAGGTCACCGAGTCGACCGCGATGCGCGATGCGGAGGCTAGCCTCGCGATTCTCAATCAGCTGGCCGCGCTGGGCGTAGGCATATCCATTGACGACTTCGGCACCGGCTATTCGAGCCTGCTTTACCTCAAGCAGCTGCCGGCCGATGAGCTGAAGATCGACCGTGGTTTCATCACCGAACTGACCCAGGGCAATGACGACGAGGCGATCGTTTCGGCGATCATCGCGCTGGGCAAGACGCTGGGTCTGAAGATCGTGGCCGAGGGCGTGGAGACCGTCGAGCAACAGGAACTGCTGACGCGACTGGGTTGCAACGCGCTGCAGGGCTACCTGCTGGGTGTGCCCGTCGCGGCCGATCAGTTGTCGCGGGCTAACCGGGCGGTGGCGTAAAGTCGCCACGCCGCCCGCTGTGCATTAGGATGCCGTTTCACGACATGCGGGGAACGACCGATGGCCCAGACCGACGACCAGATTGAAAACCTCTTCAGGTTCACCGCCCGGTTCGCGCAGGAGATGCTGTCCGAAAGTGGTGATTTCTATCCGTTCGGTGCCACGATCTCGGCGGATGGAAAGATCGCCGCGGTGAGTGGCGATGTCGGTGGAGAAGAAAATCCGCAACCGCGCGATGTTTATGAATCGATTTCGGCGCAGCTGGTGCGTATCGGCGCCGCGGGCGGCGTCGAAGGTGTCGCTCTGGTTGCCCAGGTCGACATTCCTGACGACCTTGGCGCTCAGGTGGAGAAGGGCATCCGCGTGCATATCGAGGGCGACGGTTTCGCCCGCTTCATCTACATCCCTTACGAGATTCGCTCCGCGGGCGAGACGGCCGTGCGTCTGCACGAACTGCTCGCCGTCGAGGTGCAGCCCCAGTTCTTCAAGGCTAAGAGCGCAGATTGACCGCTTCGGACAGCCAGGTGAGGTAATCCGGGTCACATCGTCAGAATGATTTTGCCCGTGCTCTGGCCCGATTCCATGTGCCGGTGCGCCTCGGCGGCCTGGCTGAGCGGGTATTCGCTGTCGACCACCGGGCTGAGCGTGCCGTCGGCGAAGCGGTGCAGCCAGCGCTCGCGGAAGCGTCGTGTCATGGCCTGCTTCACCGCGGCGGGGCGCGATTTCATGACGGTGCCGATGATTTGCAGGTGCCGGTACAACAACTGGTCGAGGGGCAACGTCGTTCCGTTGCTGCCACCGAGCAGGCCCACCTGCACGAGCCGGCCGCCGTGACTGAGTGAGGCAAGGTTGCGCTCGAAATACGGCGCGCCGATGAAGTCGACGATGACGTCGACACCTCGCTTGTCCGTTTCCCGTGCGACCACCTCGGCGAAATCGTCGCTGCGGTAGTCGATGGCGATCCCGGCGCCAAAACCACGCACGCGGTCGAGCTTGCCACCGCTCGCGGTGGCGAACACCCTGGCACCCGCCGCACGGGCGAGCTGGATGGCGGCCGAGCCAACGCCGCTGGCACCGGCATGGATGAGGATGCTGTCCATCGATTCGACGCGGCCGAGATGGAAGGCCGCCTCGTGCGCGGTGACGAAGGCTTCGGGGATGGCGGCGGCTTCCACGTAGCCGAGGCGGTCGGGAATGGTCATCGCCATGCGATGGTCGATGCGCGCGACCTCCGCGTAAGCCCCGCCGCCGACGATTCCCATGACGCGGTCGCCGACCGCATGGCCGTGCACGTTGCGGCCGATCGCGATGATCTCGCCGGCGATCTCCAGGCCCATGATCTCGGAGTCGCCGTAGCTTTCGCCCTTGTAGCCGCCATTGCGCTGGATGATGTCCGCACGATTGACGCCCGCGGCGTGTACACGCACCAGCAGGTCGTCGTCGCGAGCCACGGGCTGATCGACGTCGGTGAGGTGCAGGACGTCCGCGTCGCCGAACTGATCGAAGGTGATGGCTTTCATGAAGGTTACCTGGTTAGGAATCGCTGGATCTCATCGCGGAGCAGGGCTTCCGACCGGAAGTGGTGCCCGTGCATGCCGACCCGCTTCGCGCCTTCGACGTGACCGGCGGTGTCGTCGATGAATAACGTATCGGCCGGTCGCCAGCCGAGATGCCGCGCGGCCGACTCGAAAACGGCGGGGTCCGGCTTGGCCGCGCCGAACTGGCCGGCCACAAGCGCGCGAGCGCCGAACAATGCGGCCAGTGCCGGAGCGATGGTGGGCAGTTGCCGGGCGAGTATCTCACCGTTGTTCGTCAGAATCGCTGCGTCGGCGCGAGGCGGGAGTGAAGAAGCCAGCGCGATGGCCCAGGGACGTACCCGGGTCGCTTCCCTGCGCGCTGCTGTCCACTGAGCGCAGGAGACCGAGGTGTCGAGCGCCGCACCGAGGCGACGAAGGTATTCATCGGCATCGATGCGCCCGGCATCCGAGTCGTCCTCGATGCCCGAATCGTAAATGGCCGCGTGTACGGAGTCAGGTGAGCGGTCGAGCGCCGCCGCCAGGTGGGCGACGCGGATGCCGGGTTCGTAATCGACGAGCACGCCGTCCATGTCGAAAAGCACGTGTTTCATGGATCGGATCAGCCCTCGCTCAGAACACGCTGCCAGTTGCGCGGCACCTTGCCCGCCGGCCCCGGCGTCGGCTGGTCCGACGGATGGCTATGAGGCGGCGCGAGCGACGGCCCGTCGACTTCCGAGTCCGTGCGGTAGTCGTAGAACCAGTCTTCGCCGGGCTCGAAGCTCTGGATGATCGGATGTCCGGTGGCGTGCGCGTGTTTCGAGGCGTGCTTGTGCAGTGAATCGTCGCAGCAGCCGATGTGTCCGCACTGCGCGCAGCGACGAAGGTGGAACCACCAGGTGTCGTTGGCGATGCATTCAGCGCATCCGGCGCCGCTGGGTTTTGCCGTGGGGTCGATGCCGTCGGTGGGACTCATGGATAGATACTCCGTGCAGGTCCGTCCGATCCTAACCCAGGTGGAAGGGCGCGGCGGAGGACGCGCGTGCCGTCATTTGTCGCTGGCCGCCGGGCCGGACTCAGAGGATGCGGCCGGCCCGGTTCAGTGCGACGACCTGCATGTGATCGACCGAGGCGGTCAGCAAACGCAGAGCGCGGCGTAGGGCGACGCTGTCAGGGCAGCCGTGTTGCAGGAGTGCTTCGATCCGCTCGGCCGCGTCGGCCACGGAGAGGTGTTCGTGGCGAAGGGCATGCCGGGCGACATGGCTGGCCCTGAACTGCGCCTCGTCGTAATCACGATGCAGTAATGCCTGAAGCAGCCCGAGAGCTTCCAGGGAGATCTCCTGCGCTGCCATGACGTTCCGCATGACGCTAATGAAACCGTCATGCCAGCCTTCATGCAATCTGACTTCCGGCCTATCGGATGCGCGGGATTCCACGACGTTTCGGGCTTTTTTGCCTTGCAGTAGTTTTTCGGTAGACGCCGTCCGGTGCGGCGACGATCCTTGCGGGGCAACGAAACCATCCGGTGCGGAATGGAGGTCTTTGCGGCTATCCTTGCCGCCCTCCGCATCGGGAAGGATCGTCCATGCACCTCGTCGCCATCGTACTCACCGTCCTGGTGATCCTGATACATATCTACATCGTCATCCTGGAGATGGTGCTGTGGCGATCGCGCGGTCCGCGCGTTTTCGGGATCACCCCGCAGTTTGCCGACCAGAGCGCGACCCTGGCGTCCAATCAGGGGCTTTATAACGGGTTCCTGGTGGCCGCGCTGCTGCTTGGCGTGCTCCTGCCCGAACCGTTCGCATCGGCGTTCGTGTTTTACGGTCTGGGCTGCGTCGTGGTCGCGGGCCTCTGGGGCGGCTTTACCGCCAGCCGCCGCATTCTGTACGTGCAGGCCTTGCCCGCCGCGCTCGCCCTGGCGGCACAGTGGCTCGCCCGTTGATTTGACGCGGTCGCGTCATAGGCGACAAGCTGTCCGGCACGGTGATGTGACAGGAGCAGGCGATGGTGATTTCGACGATGCGGGTTCCCCTCATGGCGGGCCTGCTCGCGCTGGCGGGTTGCGCCGCGCACGGAACCCTCCCCGAACCGCCCCGCATGCCGGATGTGCAGCAGCGGGAGCTCGAGGCCGACCGGGCGTATGCGCAGGGCGACATCCAGCATGCGGCCGATCTGTACGAGGCGATCGTGCAGGTGCTGCCTGATGATGCCGATGCCTGGTTCCGACTGGGAAATGCGCGTTTTCGGCTGCAACGGCCCGATGACGCCGTCGCCGCCTACGGGAGGGCGATCCAGATCAAGCCGGATCACGCGCGTGCGCTGTACAACATGGGCGTCGTCCGGCTGAAGCAGGCGCAGGCCGCGATGATCGCCAGCGCGCAGGCGGGAAGGCCGGGTGACCCGTTGCGCCGCGATAGCGGCCACATCGCGCAGCGGCTGGCCAGGGTGGGCGATGACCTCGGCTCACAGGGCAAGGGCGACGGCGGCGCGCCACCGTTTATCGTCGAATCGTCCGACGCGACGGCGTCCCCGTAGCGGCGCGCGGCACACAGCCGGTCGAACGATGTATGGCCGGCTGAGTCAAAGCGGAGTAGCGTCGGACCGCGAGTTTTTTCGCTTGAGCTCGAGGGGACCATGAGTCGTACTCACGTCACAGGGCGGGCGCTTGTCTTCGAAGATCACCCCGGTCTGGCGGCTGCCCTCGCCGACCTGCTCGAGGAGCGGCTGGGCTACGCGGTCGCCGCATCGGCATCGTGCATCGAAGAGGCCATCCGGCTCGCCCATGTCGAACACTGCGATGTGGCGGTGGTCGACCTCGACCTGCAAGGCGTGATGGCGTATCCCGCGCTGGACGAGCTGAAGCGCCGCGGTATTCCCTACGTGCTCGCCACCGGTACCCTGCCGGTGGATATCCCCGGGAGATACCGCGCACCGCTGGTATCCAAACCCTATAGCCTCAGGGAACTGGAGGACGCGGTGCATGAAGCCTGTACGGGCCGCCACCGTATGGGGGCGTGATCGCGGCGTGCGAGGACGATCAGTGGGCCGGTGCCTCGCTGGGACTCGCGCCACAGACCTCGCGCAGCCAGAGGTTGACGTCGTCGAGACCGGTGACCACGGTCGCGCACAGCCGCCGCAGCTCGGCCGAGGGCTGCTGCAGGTCGGGCACCATGATGGTTGGCATGCCCGCGGCGACCGCGGAACGTACGCCGGCCTGGGAGTCCTCCAGCGCGAGGCAGACGCCGGCGGCCTTGTTGAGGATGCGGGCCGCACGGAGGTAGGGATCGGGGAAGGGTTTGCACCGCTCGCAGTCGCCGGCCGCGACGAGCGCGTCGAAGCGGTCACGCAGGCCGAACGCTTCGAGGTGATGAATCGCGGTCCGGTGCGGGGACGATGTAGCGATGGCGCGGGGCAGGCTGAGCTCATCGAGTGTATCGAGCAGCGCGGTGACACCGGGTTTCAGACGCAGGTCGGTGTCCATCATGGCGTGGTAGCGCCGCGAGGCACTGTGCCAGACGGTATCGAGGTCGAGTTCGTCGCCGACGTGCTCGCGCAACAGCATGCGCGCCGCGTGGCCGTGCAGTCCGACCATGCGCTGGCACAGTGACAGGGGCAGATGGATGCCTGCCTCCTCGGCCGCTGCGAGAAGGGCATCGCGGTAGAGCGCCTCGGTATCGAACAGGACGCCATCCAGATCGAAGACGATCGCCTGCGGTATCGCCGGAAAACGGACCATGCCACCCCCGAAATCGGCCGGACCGGGCGCGACGCCCGGTAACGTCACGAAAATAACGCGGTTTTCGATGCGATGCCATAGACCGAACGGGCAAATGATGTCGTGGTGTTTGCGTTCGCGGTCGTGGCGGGCGACGCTTATGCGATCTGTCCTTCGAGTCCATGAGCCTCCATGAGAAAACGCCGGATGTTTGCCCGTGGCCTGGCCGGCGCGTTCGCGGGGCTGCTGCTGTTTCTTTCCGGTGCCTGGGGTGCCATCGCCCTGGTTTACCAGTTGCCGGGGCCGCAGGCCGCAAGGATCGCGGGCGCCTGCGTGTGGAGTGTCCTGTGGCTGGGGCTGGCCGCCGCGCTGTTCGGCTGGCGTGTGTGGTGGGCGCCGCTGGCCATGCTGGTCGCCTTGATCGCTCTGCTGGGATGGTGGACGACGGTCCGGCCCACTCATGACCGTGTCTGGGCCGACGATGTGGACCGATTGCTGTCAGGTGAGGTGAGCGGGTCACGGGTCACGTTACACAACGTGCGTGATTTCAGCTGGCGTACCGAGACCGACTACGACCAGCACTGGGAAACCCGCGAGTACGACCTCGACCACCTGACCGATGCCGACGCGATCCTGTCTTACTGGTCCAGCGAAGCCATCGCGCACGCCATGCTGTCGTTCGGATTCGACGATGGCCGCCACGTGGTGTTCTCGGTCGAGATCCGGCGTGAGCGCGGAGAGGCCTTTTCCGAAATCGGCGGCTTCTTCAAGCAGTTCGAACTGATCCTGCTGGCGGCCGACGAGCGGGACATCGTGCGCGTCCGCACCAATGTGCGTGGCGAGGACGATTACATCTTCCCGCTGCGCATGCCGCGCCAGGCGATGCGTTCGTTATTCCTTTCCTACGTCGAGGCCGCGAACCAGCTGGTCAGGCAGCCCCGGTTCTACAACACGGTGACGTCCAACTGCACGACCATCGTGTACCGGATGGCGCGGCGCATCGACCATGGTCTGCCGCTCGATCCCCGACTGTTGCTTACCGGCTATCTGCCGGAATATCTGATGGACAACGGTACGCTCGACCGGCGTCTGAGCGTGGAAGAGTGGCGTCGGCTCGGGCGCATCACCGACCGTGCGCGAGCGACAGCGCAGGGGGATGATTTCTCCGCCGCGATCCGGGTTGGCGTACCGCCGGCTCATTCGTCCTCATCGGGCGCCAGCACGCTGTAACCCTTCGCCTTCAGTGCGCTGAGGTAGCCGTTGCTGCCGAGCAGGTCGTCGAGCGGCACGATGGCAATGGTCTGCGTATTGCCCGCCATCGCGGCATCCACGGCGGCGAGCCAGCGTTCGCGCACGGCCCTGGGTACGTCGGTCAGGCCGATCTGCTGCGCGACGCCGCTGTCGGTCGCCGCGTTCATGCAGGTGATCCGCTGCTTCGCCGTGCGATCGTCCTGCAGCGCCGCGATGTCGCCCGTGGCCCAGGCGTTGGCGCGTGCGGTCATGTCGGCCAGCTGAGCATCGATGTTGTCGATGCTCTGGGCGAAGCAGGAGACATCGTCCAGCGTCGACTTCTTGAACGACTTCACCGCCGCACGAGGGTCGTCGACCAGCAAGGTGTATTCGACCGGTACCTGTTTCACACCATGTTTGGTCGCCAGGTCCATGACCGTGCGGGTGACGCCCCCTGACCTCGCCAGTCCGCTCTGGCGCACAGCCGACTTGTACAGTTCCAGCACGGCAAAAATGGGCCGGTAACGCTCGACCTTGCGGTCGTCGCCGATGTACTTCGCCTTGACGGTCAGCCACCGCGCGTAGACGTCCGGGGGAACGGATTCCTGCAGCGTCTTGCCGTCGGGCGAATTGCGTACGCCGATCAGGGACGGCAGCAGGGCCAGGCGGCCGAAGAACCCGGTGTTCGGCTTGATCTCGACTTTCGGCGGGAGGATCAGGGCATCGGTATGGCTCAGAGCGTCGTCGATCTCGGCGGTCTGCCAGCTCATGTTCTTTGGCAACGGCGTCAGCGTGCCGAGAATCAGCAACGTGTGTTCACCTCGCGTCACCTTCCAGAGTCCCGGGCCCGGCTGCACGCCACTGACGGTCACCGCCTCCAGGGTGGGTACGGACGAGGCAGGTGCCGGCAGGGTCGTCTGGGCGAGGGCGGGCGCCATCGCCAGGAGGAGGGAGCCGAGCAGGGCGAGGGTGCGGGTCGGGGTCATGGGCGAGAAGGCTAAAGGGAAGACGATGAACGGACGAGTGTCGGTCGGCACAGCTGGGCAATCACCAGGTGCTCGCCCGCCATTCACGCCGGATCACGAACATGGACGTCTCCCCCGGACTGGAGTTCCTTCGCTATGAAAATCGGCATTATCGGCGCTGGCAATATCGGGCAGGCCCTGACCCGGCGGTTCCGCGAGATCGGTCACGAGGTGCTGATCGCAAATTCGCGCGGGCCGGAAACGCTTTCAGGCCTGGCGAAAGAGACGGGTGCGGTAGCCGTCACAGCCCATGAGGCGGCGCGCGGTGGCGAGGTCGTTATCGTCACGATCCCGGAATCGCGCATTCCCGGCCTCCCCTCGGACCTCTTTGCCGGCGTCTCGCCGGAGACCGTGGTCGTCGACACCGGCAACTACTACCCCCGCGAGCGGGACGGTCGTATCGCACCCATCGAGGAGGGTGTGCCGGAAAGCCAGTGGGTCGCCGATCAGCTCGGCAGGCCCGTGATAAAGGCGTTCAACAATATTTACGCGGAACATCTGCGCACTCACGGCAAGCCCTCCACGGCGGATAAGCGCATCGCCCTTCCGGTGGCTGGGGACGATTCCAACGCCAAGGCCATGATCCTGAAGCTCGTCGACGAGCTCGGTTTCGATGGCGTGGATGCGGGCACGCTCGCGGAGTCCTGGCGGCAGCAGCCGGCCAGTCCGGTTTATGGCACCGACCTCGACCTCGAAGGGGTGCGGCAGGCTCTGCTCGATGCGACGCGCGAGCGGCGTCCCGAATGGCGGGCGACGTCGGAGAGCCCGGGCACCTACGACGCGCCGAAGTGAGTTGCGTCGTGACCGCTATGTGAAGGATTTTCGGGCATTTCTTCCATTGTGGGGACACGTGCGAACGGATAACCTTGCGCATCCATCTCCGCAGCCGACCTTTTTCGCGATACGCGAAGGCGCCTGCGGAATGCACGAGGTTACGCATTTCTTCATGGCCCTGGTGATCTACGACATCCCGTTCAGCCCCGACCTCGCGGGCTTGTGGCACGTCCAGATGAATGGTGTGCCGACGGAAAATTTCGAAACGCGCGTCGCCGCTATCGCGTACGCCGTGCAGCAGTCCAAGCTGCTCGGCGTGCAGAGCGGCCTGCAGGTGCTCGTCTCCGTGGAAGGCGCGGACGGTATCTGGCGGGAATTCGAATCCAACGCCAAGCGGCCCGTCGCCGGTCTGCAATAGCACGGCTGCACGTCACGTTGATCCGCGATGCATACGATGGAGGGAAGAAGGAGGAACATCCCACCCATGACGCATCGAAAGATTGGTTACTTCGACGTGGAAGGCACGTGCTACGTTGCCAAGCCCGGCCGCTGGCGCGGTAAATACGTCATCAGCGAGGACGGCGACGAGATCGCCGAGAAGCTCTGCGTCACCCTCCACGAGAATGAAGAAGACGCGTGCGCGGAGGGCATGACCCTTGGTGTCGCGGCGGCGCGCACGTTGATGAAGGAACGCGAAGGCTTCGATCCCGGCGACGAGTAGGGCTGGAATTTCGGCATGACCGATCCGAACGACGCTTTTCGTCAGGACCTCGCCAAGCTCGCCACCGCGATCATGCCCTTCGGTAAGTTCAAGGGAAGGGCGATCGCCGATCTGCCGGGCAACTATCTCGCGTGGTTTGCCCGGGAGGGCTTTCCTCCCGGCGAACTCGGACGCCTGCTGGCGATCATGCTGGAGCTCGACCATAACGGTCTGCGTCGCCTGCTCGATCCCCTGAGGTCCGGGCCGCCCCGTGCATGACGCGGGCGGATCGATCGCTAGCCGCGCAGAGCGGCCTCGTCGGTGACCTCGATACCATTTGGAAGGATGGCGATGGCACCCTCGGCGCGGAGCTTCCCCAGCATGCGCGTAACGGTGGCCGAGCTCATCCGGAGGTAGGAGCCGATATCGTCGCGGGACATGGGCAGGGGAACGAAAGGGCTGGCCCCTTCGAAACGACGCCGCCGGTCGAGCAGGTCGACCAGGAAAGAGCGAACGCGCGACGCGGCCAGCCCGTCCGCCGCGTGGGCCGCACTGACTCGTTCACGCCGGCGCAGCGAGCGCAGGTGTCGGGTCAGCGCGTCATTGTGCTCGCAGAGTTCGTCGGTCGCGGCGCGCGGAAAACGGCAGAACCACGTCTTGCCGACGGCCACGACGGATGCGTTATGTGTGCCGGTTCTGGCGACGTCCAGCGCGAAGAGTTCGCCCGGCAGATGGAACGCGACCACCCGGCCGTCGCCGACCGTCTTGGCCATGCCACTGACGACGGCGAAGGCCGCGCGATGCGGGGCATCGGGCTGCACGAGCCGGTCGCCTTCGGAAAACGGACCGACGCGTTCGACGACGTCACGCATGTCGAGCAGCTCGGGATCGCCGCCACGTGTTGCTTCGCAGACGGCGGCGTAACGACACGACGCATTGCAGTACACCGACGGACGGCGGGCGACGGACTGACTGGCGACGGCCTGGGCCTGGTACACGATGGGACCTCCCGCGCGCCGGAAGCGGCGCGTGAGTGGATTTTAGGCCTCCGCCGGGATGTCCTCCGCGAAAATCAGTCGGGTGCGCCTTTTTGTCGCAGATTTTTTCGGCTCAAGGATTGACGTGGCCCGGTTTTTGCCTTAGTAAGAGCGATGGGGGAATACCAGAAAAGGGGGCCTTCAAGGCCATGGCACGTCGATCCACGCTTTTGCCCGACATCGATACCGACATTGCCTCTTTGCCCGACGGGTTTGTTCCGGGAACGGTGGCACCTTTCGTGATGCGCTATGGCACCGATTTCCTGGTGGCCATGCAGCGCGCGGCGCAGGTGCACGATGCCGAGCGACCTGCGGAACCTGAAACGGCCTGACGCTAAGGCGCCGTCGGCCCCAGCAAATGGGGGCCAGCGAGCGGAGCATGGCTTTGTCTTCGACGAGCAGCACATGCTGGCCGCACCGTGACACTCGACTGGCTCGATGTGGGTGGGTTGGGCATCAGGGCGTGAACGCGTCGACCTTACCGCTGACCTGGCGGCCGCGCTGCCACACCGCGGAAATTTTCGTGGTCGCTTCGATATCGCCCGACGGATCGGCGTCGAGAACGATGAAGTCGGCCCGCTTGCCCCTGGCCAGGACGCCGCGGTCGTCAAGACCCAGGAGTTCGGCGGCACGCTGGGTTGCGATCTGAATCGCCTGCATCGGCGTGAGGCCCGCATCGACCATGAGGGCGAGCTCACGGTGCTCGGCAAAACCGGGAATGCGCAGCGGCATCGCACCGGCATCGGTGCCGAAGCCGATCCTCACACCTGCGTCGTAAAGCGTCTTCAGGTTCTTCAGATTGGTTTGCAGCGCTTCTTCGTTGGTCCTGGTGGAGCCGTCGTTCTGCACGCGATCGCGCCACGCGGTATCGGCAAACTGCCTGGCCAGGGCGGGCTGCACTGCGTGGGTGAAGAAGGGCTGGTCCATCCACGCCGGATGACGGGCATAGATATAAGCGGCCTCGTTGAGATCGAGCGTGGCGATATACCAGGTCCCGTGCTGCTTCATCGCCTGGACGAAGGCGCTGTCCACCGGTCGGTCGCGTACACCGTGAGCGAGTATGTCGACGCCCGCATCCACCAGCTGGCGTGCATCGTCGAGGTAATAGACGTGCGCCGCGACGCGCAGATGTCTGGCGTGCGCCTCATCGATGACCGCGTGCCAGATCTCCGGTTTCATCTTGACGGGCAGGCTGCCGTTGAAGTCGTCCACCCAGATCTTGACGATGTCGGTGCCGCGTTCCGCTGCGGCGTCGACGGCGGCGCGTGCCTCGTCGGGGGTGGAGGGGCGGTCCAGCTGATTCGGGCCGACCTGCATCATCTTTGCCGGCGGCGCACCGTTGGGCACGCCGATCCCGCGATCCGCACCGAAGAGATCGGCGCCGTCCGCTTTACCCGCATGCAGGTCGGCACGCAGCGGGTAGAACACGTCGGGGTTGTTGACCCCGAGCGAGGTGACCGTGGTGACGCCGTAGGCACGCCACTGCTTCAGCTGGCGCAAGGCGTTGTCGCGCGTGTACAGATCCGGCGTACCACTGCGAGTCCCGTCGACCGAGCCGATGTGACCGTGGTCGGAAATCAGTCCCGGTATGATCGTCTTGCCGGTGTAGTCGACGACCGTGGTGTCCTTCGGCATCTTCACCCGGAGACCGGCGCCCAGCATCGTGATCCGGTCGCCGTCGATGACCATCGTGACATCCTCCCGCGCGGGGCCGCCGGTGCCGTCGAGGAGACGCGCGCCCCGGATCACCGTGGCCGCACCGGCGGCAGGGCACGCGGCGACCAGAGCAAGAGCGAGCAGGGTGGGACGGAGCAGATTCATCGTAAATCCTTGAGGCGGGTACCCGTCACGAATAATGCACGACGTGCGAAGACGGTGTCGTTGCGAAAACGGCGGTGGCGACGAAATCACACCCGTTGCACGCGCCCCGATAGACGCTTGCGCCCTGACACAATGCGGAGGGACGTTCGATGGATGAGGAAAAGAGTGTGGTTCCGGAAAAGCAGAAGGGTGGCATCGGCTACATTCTGCTGTGGTTGCTGGGCGTGCCGATCCCCGTGCTGCTGCTGATCTTCCTGGTACGCGGCTGCACCTGATCGACGCCATGCGGTAGCGCGCCCTCAAACGGCGCGCTACCGCTGTCCTACCTCGACCCTGTCCTACGTTTCGACGTTTCCGCAAGACCACATGCTCTCGGCTTCGCCTTGGAAGCCGGCATGTCCCGTTCGATCCTCCCACGTAGCCCCGGCATTGACATGCTGCGCGGCACCAGCATCCTGCTAGTGGTCTCCCATCATCGCGTTATGCGGAGGTTTCCTCTTGCCGCGCCGTGATGGAGAGTTCGTCCGTCTCTCACGGTCATAGGTTTGATGCCGCTGGAAGTGATGATTTTCTCGGGGGGGCATGCGCTGCGCTACAGCCACATGCGGATACTGATCCGCGCGGCGACCTCCCTCATGCTTGCCTCGCCGGAATCGGGCCGTGCATGGTCCGGGAGGGGTCGGCTACCGGGCGGGCGAGTTACGAGATCTGAAGCGATGGCTACGAGACTGCGTGGTGCGCCGGCGCTGACGCCGGCTGAAAGGCGCGGGGGATCGTGAGCGGATCCCCCGACGCAAAGCACTCAGTGCTTGCGGCTTTCGTCGCGTACCTGGTCCGCAGCCTTGCCTACTTCTTTCTGGACCTTGCCGGCATTCTTTTCGATGTTGCCCGCTGCTTCTTTCGCGTGATTGCCCGTAACCTTGCCGACGCCTTCCTTCACGGCGCCCTTGATCTCGTGCTTCATGCCTTCGGTGCGATTCTTATCCATGGTGCATTCCTCTTCAGGCTCTGCGTCATTCGCAGCGTGACCTGTTTACGCCCTCTCCCCATGAGTGACCTGTGAAGCGTGCGTTTCGTCGAATTCACCGTGTTCAGGGTGCAGGATAGTTCGACGCCTTGAGAAGCGTGGCGAGATGCGCGGCGTTGGTCGTCAGCGTTGCGATCGTTTTGGCCACCTTTTCCGGGGTCTTCTTCAGATCGATGTAATTGGTGTCGGACATCGCTTCGCCTACCCAGTAGGCCGAGCTACCTGCGGGAATCGTGAAGCCGACATCGGCGAGCGCCTGGTAGATCTCCGCGGTCACGTGGTGCGCGCCGTCCTCGTTACCGACGACACCGACCAGACCGACCTTCCCGAACGTGGGATACCGTCCGTCATCACCGATATCGCCGAGGATTGCATCCATGCGTTCGAGCACGCGTTTGCTGACGCTCGAAGGCTGACCCATCCAGATCGGTGTGGCGATGACAAGAATATCCGCCGCCATGATGCGCTGGCGCAGCGCCGGCCACTCATCACCCTCGCCCTCATCGTGACTGACACCGGGCTTGATGTTCAGATCGACGACCCGTACGCTTTCGGTCTCAACGTCGTACTTTTTCAGGCCGTCGAGCAACTGATCCAGCAGCTTCTGACTTGATGATGGCTTGGGCGAGGCACTGAGCGTGCAGTTCAGGCCGAGGGCTTTCAGTGTCATGCGCGTGCTCCGTGGACAGGTCCAGGAACGTTGGGCAGGCGTCCGTGTACCGAGCGTCGTTCCCGCGTGCATGACGTGGGAATGACGATCGGATCACGCGGGGCGGGGCAGTCTCGCTGGACGACGCCGCCGATGGACACGCCACCATGCAAAGCCCTTACATTCCCGAAACCCCTGGTCGCTCGCCAGTGATACCTGAAGAGGCTCCGGTGACTCCTCGACCGGAAATGCCCGGCGGCAACCCCGGCTCGGATCGACCGCAGGAAACGCCGGAAACGCCGCCCCATCCAGATGACCCCGAGGGCGATGCCCCGCCGCCTGAGGCGCCGGAAGCGTTGGCGATCCGAATTCCCTGAAGCGACTGCCGGAGGAGACACGCCATGCCTGAGAAAAAAACACTCGCCAGGGCAAAAAAGGACAAGCGCGAAGGTAAGTCCGCGTCGACCCAGGCGGGCGAATTCGTTCACGAGGAAATAGAGCACATTCGCGAGGGCAGGCACGGCGCCCGGTCGGCAAAGCAAGCCATTGCGATCGGGCTGTCCAAGGCGCGGCGCGCTGGTATCAAAGCGAAACCCGCCAGGACGGCGAGTAAGGCGACGAAGAAGAAGGCTGCGCAGGACACCAGGGCGTCCGCTAAAAAATCCGCCACAACGAAGGCGCCGGCGAAACGCCCGGCTGCCCGGAAAGCGGCGCCGAAGAAGACTTCAGTCGTTAAAGAGACCTCCGCCGCCCGTTCCCGGGCAAGCAGCAAGGCGCTCAAGCGCGAGGGTAGGTCCGCTGCGTCTGAGCGGGCGCTGTCAGTGCAGGCGAGAAAAAGTGCGTCGAAGCGGACGGCCACAAGCCGCTCGACCGCCGCGAAGAAAGCCGCTCGCACCAAAGGTGCTACGGGAAGGAAAACCGCCGCGAAGAAAGCAGCGAAGACACGGGCGCGTAAGACGCCCTGACGCAAGAAGGCCCGCCGCGTGGCAGGCCTTCTGCTTATGCTCGACCGGCCAGGTGGCGCAGGCGCCTTAGACCGAGTCGCCGCTCAGACGGCTGGCGACTTCGCCGAGCCAGTCGTAGCCGTCCATCTCACCGCCGAAGAGGTCGAGACCGGTGCTGCTGTCGCCGGCCTGGAAGCCCGTCGAGTATTCGAAAGTGGTGATGCCGTAATCGTTGCGAAGTTCGTTCATAGTCGTTTCTCCCAGTCGTCAGTGACCGGATATCGAAAGCGTGGGCACCTGCGCCGCCGGTCTTTGGCGCGGTGTGGACCCGCTGATATCGCTGGTCCGTTTCGTTTGGTGAACAATCGGTTCGTTAGTCTTTCGTCATCGCCATATCGGCTTAATTTCTGAACTAACGAGTTTAGTACACGACCTTTCTATGGGCGTCCTGGGACATTACAAGGGGTCTCAGGCATCGAATCGTTGGACAGCGCTTGTAAGGAAAAGGTTCAATCGATTTTCCGGTCGAGCCGACCGAGGACCTCTTTCGAACGCTTACTTGCGGCTTTCGTTCGCCGTTTCAGCCGTATCCGTTAACCCTAGTTTAACTCAAACGGGTGTTTGACGCCACGGGGGTGTTGCCAGCCGTTCAACAAGGAAGTCGGCAAGCTGGCGCACCTTGGGCGACAGGTGGCGGCTCTGGGGATAAACCAGCCAGACGGAGCCATGGTCATAGCGCCAGCTGTCGAGCACGGACACCAGTGAGCCGTCCGTCAGGGCTTGCTCGACGTAGAAGTCGGGCAGCTGCGCGATCCCAAGTCCGCGACGGACGGCGTCGAGCAGGGCCTGCCCGGAACTGGCGCGATATCGGCCACGCACAGGCCGCTGTCGGGGCTGTCCGTGCTCGGCGAAGATCCAGTGGCTTGCCGACCCGAGCAGCAAGGTATGACTCGTCAGATCATCGGGGGTTGCCGGTGCGGGATGGCTGGCGAGATACGCGGGCGAGGCGACCACGAAGAGCCGACGCTCGCCAAGACGGCGCGCCACCAGGTTCGAGTCGGGCAGCAACCCGGTGCGTACCGTCAGGTCGTAGCCCTCCTCGATCAGGTCGACCGTCCGGTTCGAGAAATCCATGTCCACGCCCAGCTGCGGGTGTGCGGCAAGGAATTCATTGACCAGCGGGGCAACGTAGCGTTCGCCGTAGGTGGTCGCCAGGCTGATCCGGAGGTTGCCGCGCAACCCGTCCTGAAAGTCGACAATCGCCTGATCGGCGGCATCGAACCCTTCGAGGAGGTGTCGGGCGTGCTCGTAGTAAAGACGGCCGGCGTCGGTGAGGCGGAGTTTGCGGGTGGTCCGGTGCAGCAACTGGGTGCCCAGCCGCTGCTCCAGCGCGCTGACCGCCCGGCTGATGAAAGCCGTCGAGAGGTCGAGGCTGCGGGCGGCAGCCGAGAAGCTGCCCAGCCGCACGACCTCGACAAAGGCGTCCATCCCATCCCATGCGCGCATCGATCTTTGCTCTCAGGTAAAAATGCTTCACGTGCCGGATGGCTAATCGATCGGGCGCGGCATGACTAAAATCCCCGATTCACCGGCGCTGGCGCCGGGTCCATCGTCATTGTAAGAGGAAGATCCGACCATGAAGTCTCGTGCCGCCGTTGCCTGGGAAGCAGGAAAGCCGCTGTCCATCGAAGAAATCGACGTCCAGGGCCCGAAGGCGGGCGAGGTACTGGTCCGCATCGTCGCCACGGGCGTGTGCCATACGGATGCCTACACGTTGTCAGGCGACGACCCGGAAGGCGCCTTCCCGGTGATTCTCGGGCACGAAGGTGGCGGCATCGTGGAAGAGGTCGGCGAGGGCGTTACCTCGCTGAAGCCCGGCGATCACGTGATCCCGCTGTACACGCCGGAATGTGGCGAGTGCAAGTTCTGTCTGTCGGGCAAGACCAACCTCTGCCAAAAGATTCGCGTGACGCAGGGCAAAGGGCTGATGCCGGACGGCACCTCACGTTTCTCGCTGGGTGGTAAGCAGCTGCTGCACTACATGGGCACCAGCACCTTCAGCGAATACACGGTCCTGCCGGAGATCTCGCTGGCGAAGATCAACAAGGATGCGCCGCTGGACAAGGTCTGCCTGCTCGGCTGCGGCATCACCACCGGCATCGGCGCGGTGCTGAACACCGCCAGGGTGGAGCCGGGTTCGACCGTCGCGGTCTTCGGCATGGGCGGCATCGGTCTCTCGGTGGTGCAGGGCGCGGTCATGGCGAAGGCCAGCCGGATCGTCGTGGTCGATACGAACCCCTCCAAGTTCGAGATGGCGAAGATGCTGGGCGCGACCGACTGCATCAATCCGCGCGACTACCCGGATACGCCGATCCAGCAGGTGATCGTGGACCTGACCGACGGCGGCGTGGACTACTCGTTCGAATGCATCGGCAGCGTCGATGTCATGCGCGCCGCGCTCGAGTGCTGCCATAAGGGCTGGGGCGAGTCGATCATCATCGGCGTCGCCGGTGCCGGTCAGGAGATCCGAACCCGGCCTTTCCAGCTGGTGACGGGCCGTGTGTGGCGTGGTTCCGCGTTCGGCGGCGTGAAGGGGCGTAGTCAGTTGCCCGGCTATGTAGACCGTTACATGGGTGGCGAGATCAAGATCGATCCGATGATCACGTATACGATGGGGCTGGAAGACATCAACCGTGCCTTCGACCTCATGCATGAGGGCAAGGCCATCCGCTCCGTCATTCTTTTCTGAAAAAAGCCGATGAACGAAACTCTCGACCTGATCCGCCGCTATTACGACGCCTTCAATCGTGCCGACTGGACCGCGATGCTCGATCTGCTCGACGAGCATGTGGCACACGATATCAATCAGGGCGGCCGGGAATCCGGCCGCGCCCGCTTCGCGGCTTTCCTGGAGCGCATGAACGTGAGCTACAGCGAGCAGCTGAAGAACATCGTCGTGATGGCGAACGCGGAGGGTACGCGTGCGGCCGCCGAGTACATCGTCCACGGTGAGTACAAGGCGACCGACGAAGGGTTGCCCTTTGCTCAGGGCCAGTCTTACGTTCTGCCGGGTGGTGCCTTCTTCGATGTCGCGAACGGCCGGATCACCCGCGTGAGCAACTACTACAACCTCGAGGACTGGCTCGCCCAGGTCCGGCGCGTCGAGGTGGACTAGGCCTTGAACGAGGCGAAACGGGCCGCAGGTCTTTCTGCGACCCGTTTCCGAGCACGCCACGCATGGCATGGACCAATCCGTTTCACGATCCCTCGAAGCCTCATCACACCGCGGAGGGATTCCGTAACCTCGAACCGGAAACGCGTCCACCGGACGGCCTCAGGCGCTGGCGAAGGGAACGCAAGGAGCAAGGCCTGCCCAAGCCGCCCGAGGGCGGTTACGAGTCGTTCTCACGCCGCTGGTGGCAGGGTGCGGATGTGTCAGGTGACGCCGATGCGGCGTGGTGGCTGGGTCATGCCACGGTCCTCGTGCGCAAGGCGGGGCTTACGGTCCTGACCGATCCGGTGCTCAGCCGTCGCGCGTCGCCGCTGTCGTTTCTCGGGCCAGCGCGCCGCACCGTGGCCCCGGTGGATGTCGCATCGCTGCCGGCGATCGATGTGGTGGTGATCTCTCACAATCACTACGACCATCTCGACAAGGCGACCGTGCACGCGCTCTCGCGGCGCTTTCCCGATGCCGTCTTCCTGGTGCCGCTCGGCCTCAAGCGCTGGTTCGATCGTCAGCGTATCGGCAACGTACGGGAACTGGACTGGTGGGCGACCACCGACGTGCGTGGCGCAACGTTTACCTTCGTCCCCGCGCGGCACTGGAGCGCGAGAACCTTGTGGGATCGCAACCGCTCACTATGGGGTGGCTGGGTGATGGCTCATGAGGGCTTTCGTTTCTGGTTCGCCGGCGACACGGGCTACTCGGACAAGCTGGCCGAGATCGGCCGTCGCGCCGGGCCGATCGATCTGGCGGCCATTCCCATCGGAGCCTACGCACCGCGCTGGTTCATGCGTGGCCAGCACGTGGATCCGGCCCAGGCCGTGCAGTTGCATCGCGAGATCGGGGTGCGGCGCTCCATCGCCATTCACTGGGGCGTTTTCGAACTGGCGGACGATCCGCTCGACGAGCCGCCGCGATTGCTCGGCGAGGCGCTGACGCAGTCGGGCCTGTCCGCGGACGACTTCATGCTGCTGCCGATCGGCGGACGCACGTCGCTCTGAGTTTTCGCTCTGAGCTCCGTCGCGAGACGGGGCTCAGCCGCGTTTGCGGGCGCGGAAAGCGGCGACTTTCATCCGATTGCCGCACATTGCCTGACTGCACCAGCGGCGGTGGTGTGACTTCGTGCGGTCGTGAAACCACAGCGTGCAATCGTCGCTCTCGCACTGGCGGACCAGGTTGAAATCGGCCTTCACCAGGAGGGACGCGATCGCCTCGGCAACGGGCAACAGGGCGGCCACGGGGCCGTCCGCGCGCTGGCGATCGATAAGCGCGGGCGCTTCGCCGGTCGACCAGTCGAGCTGACGATAGGCACTGCTCTGCGCGAGAACCGCGTTCAGCGGCTCGGCATTGCCATGCTCTCCGCGTTTGCGCAGAGCGACCAGATCGCGGGCGTTGTCACGAAGGACGCGGGCGGACGCCAGCAGCGTATCCGGCTCTTCCCCTGTAAGGGGCGCTGTCGGCAATCCGGCGGCGGAGAGCCAGTTGTACAAACCCTGCACGGTTTGAAAATGGTCGTGCCGCGCTTCTCCGACGCCATAGCTGCTGTTGATGAAATCCAGTGCCAGGTCGTCGCCGACGAAGTGAGGCGCGGGCGAGTTGTGGTCGGTCGGGGTCTTCATGAATGAGTCCGCGTGGCGTGGTGTGCAGTGTAACTTGCAAAGTATCTATTGACCAGTTACTCGTAGCTGAGTAACCTTCAAAAACGCAACTAACAAGTTACATCCTTGCCTCACGACCGCCTGCCCGGAGAATTCTCATGCACTTCAGAACCCTGCTAGCCAGCAGCATCCTGTCCGTCGCCGCCGTCGGCGGGGCGACCGCGGCGCCGTCACCGTCGACGGTCGACACCACCGTTCACTACCGTTTCGCCGAGGCGGACGGCGTCAGGGTGTTCTACCGCGAAGCCGGCGACCCGAGGGCTCCCACGGTCCTGCTGCTGCACGGCTTTCCCACCTCGTCATTCATGTACCGGAATCTGATCCCGCTCCTCGCCGATAGGTACCATGTGGTCGCGCCCGATCTGCCGGGCTTCGGGCTGACCGAGGTGCCCGACGGTGCGCGGTACACGTATACGTTCGATCGTCTCGCCACTACTGTGAATGCCTTCACCCAGGCACTGGGCCTGAAGCGCTATGCCATCGAGGTTTTCGACTACGGCGCACCGGTGGGCTGGCGCCTCGCGGCCGCTCATCCCGAGCGAATCACGGCGATCGTTACGCAGAACGGCAATGCCTACGAGGAGGGCCTTAGCACCGGCTGGAATCCGATCCAGACCTACTGGAAGGAGCCGACGGACGCTCACCGACAGGCCTTGCGCGAGTTCCTTACGCTGGATGCCATCAAGTGGCAGTACACCCATGGCGTCGCCGATCCGACGCTGGTCGCGCCGGAAACCTATGCGCTGGATTTCTCGCAGGTATCCCGCAGGGGCAATGCGGATATCCAGCTCGACCTGTTTCTGGACTACAGGAACAATGTGGCGAAGTATCCGTCGTTCCAGGCCTATTTCCGGAAATACCAGCCGCCTCTGCTCGCTGTGTGGGGAAAGAACGATCCCTTCTTCCTGCCGCCGGGTGCGGAGGCGTTCAAGCGCGATCTGCCCCGGGCCGAGGTCAGGTTTTACGACACGGGCCACTTCGCGCTGGAGACACATGGCGCGGAGATCGGTGCGGAGATCCGCCGTTTCCTCGACAGGGTCGTGCCGCTGGATTGACCTGGGAGATCGGGCGATTGCGTTTCCGGGTGGCCGGGAGTGTTCTAATGGCGCACCGATACTGAAGCGAAGCCACCGTCATGCCGTTCCATGAATTCCGCCTCGAAGGCGACTATGTCGAACTCAACCTGCTACTCAAGCTCACCGGCATCGTCGCCAGCGGTGGCGAGGGCAAGCATCGGGTCGCCGACGGTCTGGTTGCCGTGGACGGGGTGACGGAGATGCGCAAGACCTACAAGGTGCGTGCCGGGCAGGTGGTGACGATCGGCAGTGACGAGATCAGCGTCCTGCCCGAAATCGACTGACGTTTTTGTCGCATGCATGAAAAAACCCGGGGCCGTGAGGCCCCGGGTTTTTGCGTTCCAGCAAGCGAATTACATGCCCGAGCTGGACGACTTGGCCGGCTCGGCGCCGGTCGTGGTGGCGGCCTTCTTGTGCTTCTTGTGGGTCGACTTCATCGCGCCGCTGGAATCGGCAGCCTTGGAGTCGCCGCTCATCGAGCTGTTGCTGTCCATTTTCATGGAATCGTTGCTGGTATGCGTCTGCGACCCGGCGGTGGAGGCCGGCGTGGGCGCGGGCTTCGAAGCGGCGTCCTGAGCCATGGCGGTACCGCCGAAAGCCATACAGCCAGCCAGCATCGCGACGATCAGTTTCGTGTTGCGCATGACGAAATCTCCTGGAACTTATGGCGCCTTGGGGAAACATTGCGACGCGCGGCGCATGCGCATCGCTCACCGGTAGACCGGACCTGACGGGTTTAGCAAACGCTATCGCGTTTTCACTGAACGTTGCTCCTGCAAAGCAGCAATTTCTCGGGGAACCGTTCAGCCGAAAATTAGCGTCTATTAAGTGACGGCAAGGGTCGTGGGGCGTGAGGGGGGTGTCAGTGAAAATCGCGGGAGACGGAGCCCAGTTGCGGAAGCAGGTCGCTGAAGTCATGCAGGCGGCTGGCAACGAGATGGCGCACGCCCTCGATCGACTGCCACTGGCCGTCGACCGCCAGTAATACCGCGTCCAGCAAAGCCTGACGGCAGGCTTCGGCCACCCTGGGCCGCACGATCACATTCACCTGTCCGGTCTCGTCCTCGAGCGTGACGAAGGTGATGCCACTGGCCGTCTGGGGGCGCTGACGCACGGTGACGAGACCGGCGTGTCGCAGCCAGATGCCGTTGCGTTCGCCTTCGAGGTCGCGCGCCCGCCGGACCCGACGCGCCTGCAAGTTCTTGCGAATCAACCCTAACGGATGAGCGGTGAGTGAAAGGCCGACCGTGGCGTAATCGGCGAAAACATTTTCGGCAGTCGTCGGAGGGCGCAGCGTGGCATGTTCCTCGGCAACCGTATCCAGCAAGGGCAATGTCCGTTCGATGCCTGAGCTTTCCCAGCGGGCGCGGTGTCTGTGACCACTGAGCACACGGAGTGCGCCGGCATCGGCGAGGCGTTCGCGTTCGAAACGGTTGAGACCCGCACGGCGGGCCAGATCCGCGAGATCGCGCAGCGGCGAGGCCTCGCGTGCACTGACGATGCGCGCGCCCAGATCGGCCGACAGGCCGGCGATCTGGCGCAGGCCCAGGCGCAGGGCGAAGCGATCGTCCTTCCATGGCTCGAGCGTGCAGTCCCAGTGGCTGGTGGTCACATCGGGCGGCCGTACTTCAAACCCGTGGCGGCGCAGGTCCGCGACGAGTTGCGCGGGCGCGTAGAACCCCATCGGCTGGCTGTTGAGCAGGGCGCAGCAGAAGATCTCCGGATGGTGACATTTCAGGTAGGACGAGGCGTAAGCGATCAGGGCGAAGCCGGCCGCGTGCGATTCGGGAAAGCCATAGCTGCCGAAGCCCTGGATCTGGTCGATGATCTGCTGGGTGAACTCCGGCGTGTAGTTGTTCTTCGCCATGTTCCGGCGGATCTTCGGCTCGAATTTCTGCAGTCCGCCGCGTCGTTTCCAGGCGGCCATCGAACGGCGCAGGTCGTCGGATTCGCCAGGCGAGAAATCCGCCACCACCTGCAGGATCGCCATCACCTGTTCCTGAAAAATCGGTACGCCCAGCGTACGCTCCAGCACCGGCCGTACGCCGTGTTCGTAGTGGATCTCCCCGGACGGCATCTGTCGCCGCTGCAGGTACGGATGCACCATGCCTCCCTGGATCGGACCCGGGCGAACGATCGCCACCTGGATCACCAGATCGTAATAGCAGGCCGGCTTCAGACGCGGCAGCATCGACATCTGCGCGCGCGATTCGATCTGGAACACGCCGACGGTATCGGCCCGCTGGATCATCGCGTAGGTCGGACCGTCGTCCATGGGGATGTCGGCCAGGCGCCGGTAGTCGATACCGCGATGCGTACGCAGCATGTCGATCGCCTTGCGCATGCAGGTGAGCATGCCCAGCGCCAGGCAATCCACCTTGAGCAGCTTCATCGTCTCCAGGTCGTCCTTGTCCCACTGGATGATGGTGCGGTTATCCATCGCCGCGTTCTCGACAGGCACGAGGTAATGCAACGGCGTATCGGAGATAACGAAACCCCCCACGTGCTGCGACAGGTGACGTGGCATGCCGCTGAGTTCCTGCACCAGGACCACCAGCTGCCGGATGGTGCGACTGGCGATATCGAAACCACGCTCCTGCAGGCGCTGGATGATGGAGACCTCGCCATGCGCATGGGAATACGCATGACTGAGCTGGTCGAGCTGGTCTTCCGAAAGACCAAGCGCACGACCCACATCGCGTGCGGCGCTCTTGGGCCGGTAGCTGATCACCGTGGCGGCAAGGGCGGCGCGCTCCCGGCTGTACTTGTCGAACACGTACTGCAGGACTTCTTCGCGACGCTCGTGTTCGAAATCGACGTCGATATCCGGCGGCTCGTCGCGTTCCAGGGAGATGAATCGTTCGAACAGGGTGGTGATCTGGTCGGGATTCACTTCGGTGATGTGCAGGCAGAAACAGACCACCGAGTTCGCCGCCGAACCGCGTCCCTGGCAGAGGATTCCGCGTGAACGCGCAAAGCGCACGATGTCCTGCACGGTCAGGAAGAAGGCCTCGTAGCGCTGTCGGGCGATGAGGTCCAGTTCCTTCTCGATGCGCTCGACCAGCGCGGATGCGACGCCATCGGGCCAGCGCAACGCCGCGCCTTCGTAGGTGAGCTGGCGCAGCCAGGCGGCGGGGTCCTTGCCTTCGGGAACCAGTTCCCTGGGGTAGACATAGTTGATCTTGCGAATGTCGAAACCGATGCAGCGCGCGGCGACGACGGCGGTCTCGTCCAGCATGTCGCGCGGGTAGATGCGGTCGAGCGTCTCGCGCCGGCGCAGATGGCGTTCTCCGTTGGGAAACAGATCGTGGCCCGCCTCGGCCACCGTGCGGTTGAGACGGATCGCTGTCATGACGTCCTGCAGGGCGCGCCGGCGACGCAGGTGCATGTGTACATCGCCTGCCGCGACACAGGGCAGGGCGTGGCGCGCGGCAAGGTCGCGCAACGCGTCCAGTTCGGCCTCGTCGTGCTGGGACCGGTGCAGTTCGACGGCCAGCCACGCGCGGCTTTTGAAGTGCGTTGCCACCCATGCCGCCCGGCTCTCGTGTGTCACCATGCCGGTTGCCGCCAGCGGGCCGGGCGCCCAGAGCAGGCACAGTCCGTCGGCGAGGTTCTCCAGATCGGCACGATGCAGTTCGTAATGGCCCTTGGTTGCACGTCGCCGACCCAGCGTGATCAGCCGGCACAGCTCGGTATAGCCGTCCTGGTTTTCGACGAGGAGAACGATGACGGTGCCGTCGGAGAGTCGGAATTCGCTGCCGACGATCATCGGTAAACCGACTTCGAGTGAGGCCTCGAGACCTCGAACGATGCCTGAGAGCGAGCATTCGTCGGTGATCGCCAGTGCGGTGTAGCCGATTTCCCTGGCTCGCTCGAACAGCTCGCGTGCGCTCGATGCCCCGCGCTGGAAACTGAAATCGCTCAGCGCATGCAACTCCGCATACGCCGGGACGTCGACCTCCCCATCGTTGGCGGGCAGTGGAAGTACGAGAGGCAGCACGGCGGGACCTACGCGAACCAGCCGTGCAGCATCCAGCCGTCGAGTGTGCCGGGCGGCAGGTAGGCCCAGGCTTGCTGTCCGTTTGCGGTGCGCACGATGTAGTAATCGCGTCGCGTGTCTTCGCCGTCCCACCAGCCGCTTTCGATCCGTTCGGGGCCGGCCAGTACGGCGGTGGGCTCGGGGCGCATTGGCAGAGGGCGCGGCAGGAGCCATAAGGGACGACGTCGGCGCGGCGGCGAAACCGTGCTGTCCGGCGTGCCGTAACGCATGGCGCGTTCGGGCCGATGGTCGGCCACGAGCGCGATCTGCCGAAGCGCGGCGTCGCCCAGTCGTGCCCGCAAACGTTCGTCGAGGGTGGGCCAGTCGAGACCATCGCCGCGGACCGGTTCGAACAGATCGCGCACCGGTGGACGGAACACCGGCAGTTCTTCGGCATCCAGTTCGATGGCGCGCGCCGGTGCGGGCAACACGGTGCGCTCGAGGCGCGTGCGGGCCAGTTCGAACAGGCGCTCCGCGTCGCGTTGCGGCGCGGCCATGGCGACGACGACGCGTGTCGTGGCACCGCGTGCATGCTCGAGCGTCAGGGTGAAACGCTGTACGCCGCCATCCCGTGCCGCGAGCAGATTGGCCAGCGCACGGGTGAGGCGCCGCAATGGAAAGAGCAGGGGCTGACTGCCATCCAGTTCGCTGTCGAACTCGATCTTCTGCTGGAAGTTGGCGGGTGGCTGCCAGGCGGCCAGGGGGTGGGTGGCTTGCCCGCGGATGCGATCGAGCCAGTTCACGCCATCGCGGCCGATGCGCCGGGTGAGTTCCGGGCGAGGGAGGCGAAAGACCTCGTCGAGACGACGAAAGCCCATCGCGTGCAGCGATTTCACCGTGGTTGCCGGCAAGCCCGCCCGATCGAGCGACAAGGCGCCCAACATACGTATGACGCCTTCGCGCTCGGGCAGCACCATGCCGTCCGCATGGGCGGCGAACACCCATGAGGCGGCCGGGAAGGGAGTGGCGGCCATGGTGTGTGCATGACCTTGCTCGCTAAGGCCTTGGCACAGGCGTTCCGCCAGCACGGGCCAGCCGTCGAACAGACGCAGACTGGCACCCAGTTCCATGAGGATGGCGCCTGGCGGGACCAGGCTGACATGACCACTGAACTGGTAGCACCACGCGGCGAGTTCGGCGAGCAGGCGCGCCTCGGCCTCACGGTCGCGAGGGCGCACTTCCAGGGCGGGGCAAAGCGCGCGTGCGGCGGCGAGGCTCTGCCCACGGCGCACACCGAATGTGCTGGCCTCCGGATTGGCGGCGGCGATCAGGCGCTGGCGCGCCCGGGTATCGAGCAAGGCGGAGGGGCCTGCCTCCGGTGTCGCGGCAAAGGCGGCGGAGAACGCCAGACCGGGAAAACGGAGACAGGCCCAAAGCATGGCTGCGTATAAGAAGCGACGACGGAGCGTCCGTCATGACGGCGAGCGGGAAGCGGCGTCATGACGGTTTCCATCAGGCCCGCATGCGCAGCAGCGGAGCGGTGGTGGTCAGCAGTCCTCGCGACTTGAGGACATCCACATAGGTGGCCTCGTCGCTGTTGCTGACCTTGAGGCGTAGTGCCGCCGGGCTGTTCTGCTCGGCGTGCCCGGCCGGGCGGAAGATCATGGCGCAGGCGTCGCCGCTTTCGGCGGCCAGCTGCAGGCGACGCAGGCTGCGGTAATCGATGTCGGGCAACCAGCCGACCACGGCGCCGCAGCAGCCGGAACGCAGGCACTGCTCCATGCTCCATGCGGCCTCGGTGCTGCCGGCATGGATTTCGTGCAGGAAGCGCAGGTCGACACCGGCCGCCGCCAGCGCGGGTGCATAAGGCAGGTAGGGCGGTGCGACGAAGATCACGCGACGGTGTTCCTGGGTGAGCGCGGCAAGCGCGGGCATCACCAGGTCGAGCTCACCCAGCCCATCGTGTTCGAACAGGATTTCGCTCAGCGCGCCTTGCGGCCAGCCCCCGCCGGGCAGCTTCTGGTCCAGGGAGGTCCAGCCGGTGGACAGCGCACGTACGCGCGGCTGACGGTCAGCGGAACGGCGCCAGATACCGGGATGGTCGAGCACCTGGGCGAGGGTCGGAGTGGCGATGGCGTTCATGGTCAGGTCCTGCGGATGATGCCGACGTAACGCCCTTCGATGGCGAACGCATGGCGACGGGGATCGACTTCGATCGGGCTGAAGTCGGGGTTTTCGGGCAGCAGCAGAAGACGACCGCGCTCGTGCCTGAGGCGTTTGACGGTGACTTCGTCGTCCAGCCGGGCGACCACGATCTGGCCATCGGTGGCGGTGGCCGTCTTGTGGACGGCGAGCAGGTCGCCGTCGAGGATGCCGGCGTCGCGCATGCTCAGACCCACCACGCGCAGCAGGTAATCGGCGCGCGGACGAAACAGGGAAGGATCGACCTCGAGCTGCGACTCGATGTTTTCCTCGGCCAGGATGGGCGAGCCGGCGGCCACGCGACCGATCAGCGGGAGGTCGTTAGCGGCGGCGGTACGCATGATGGCGGCGTTGCCTGCCGAAAGGCGCAGGCCACGATGCTGCGGGGAACGTTCCAGCACGCCCTTGCGGACCAGCGACTCGACGCAGGCCTGTGCGGAGCTGTGGCTGGGGAAGCCCAGGGCATCGGCGATTTCGCGCAGCGTGGGCGGCAGGCCTTGCGTCTGCAGGTATTCCTGCAGAAATGCGAGGGTCTTTTGCTGACGCTCTGTGAGGGTAGGTGTCGACATGTGTACATTTGTACATAGGTCGGGCAACCGGTGCAAGAGGGGTGCGCTCTATTGCACGTTTATGCATGATTGAATACATTGATGCGCATTCCTCGTCCCCGGAATTTGCATGAAGCCTGTACGCGCTACCCGATTGATCTTCCTGTTATCCGGCATCGGCATGGCCAGCTGGGCACCGATGGTCCCCTACGCCAAGGCTCGTCTGGGTCTGGACGATGCCACGCTGGGCCTCGTTCTCTTGTGCATGGGGTGCGGAGCGACAGCGGCGATGCCACTGGCCGGTTTCTTCAGCCATCGCTTCGGCCACCGCGATGTGATCGGCGTGAGCGGGCTTCTCGTCTGCCTCGCCTTGCCCTTGCTGACCCTCGCGCCGAATGTCTGGTGGCTTGGCGCGGCGCTCCTGTTTTTCGGTGCATCCCTCGGTGTGGTCGACGTCGCCATGAATGCGCATGCGGTCGACGTCGAGAAGCAGCAGGGCAGGCCGATGATGTCGGGCTTCCACGGGCTTTTCAGCGTCGGAGGTCTGGCCGGTTCCGCCGGTATGGCCGCCTTGCTTCGGTTCGGTGCGCCATTGACCGGCAGTGCCATCGCGGTCTCCGTGCTGATGCTGCTCATCGTGGGTACCCAGTGGCGACACTTCCTTGTCCGGCACGACGATGGCTCGGGCGACGTGCATGCGGGTTTCCGTATGCCGAGTGGCGCCGTCTTCCTGCTTGGCTTCCTGTGCATGGTCGTCTTCCTTGCGGAAGGTGCGATGCTCGACTGGAGTGCGGTATTCCTGCGCTTCTCGCGTGGTTTCGATCCTTCCGTGGCTGGCCTGGGGTACGCGGCGTTCTCCGTCGCCATGGCGATCGGGCGCCTGCTGGGCGATCGCATCACGGCCTCGCTGGGAGCGACCACCATCGTGCGGATGGGCAGCCTGATCGCCGCGGCCGGCTTCTTCCTTGCCACGCTGTTGCCCTGGGGCCCCGTCGCCTTGCTGGGTTTCGTCCTGGTCGGTATCGGCGCGTCGAACATCGTGCCTGTCCTGTTCAGCGCGGCGGGGCGGCAGAAAAACACCTCGCCGGGTATCGCCATCGCCACGGTCACCTCGCTGGGGTATGCGGGGATGCTGGCCGGGCCCGCGGTCATCGGTTTCGTCGCCCACGCCAGCAGCCTTTCGATCGCCCTGGCGGGGGTCGCCAGTCTGCTCGTCGTGGTTTCCCTTTGCGCCTCCATCGTGCGCCGTTGAACGGAGTTTTCCATGCATAAGAAACGCGATGTCGTGATCTTCGATTTCGGCGGTGTCCTGATCGACTGGAACCCGCGCTACCTCTATCGCAAGCTGTTCGGTGACGATGAACAGGCGATGGAAACCTTCCTTGCCGAAGTCACCACGCCGGAATGGAACCTGCGACAGGACGCGGGTCGTTCATGGGATGAGGCGGTTCGCCTTCTTACCGATGAGCATCCCACCAAGGCCGAACTGATCGCCGCCTATCAGCACCGCTGGGAAGAAACCCTGGGCGGCGCCATCGACGACAGCCTGCACATCCTGCGTGAGCTGAAAGAGGCGGGTCATCCGCTGTATGGCCTGACCAACTGGTCGCACGAGACCTTTCCGTTCGCGCGGGAACGCTTCGATTTCCTGGGCCTGTTCGACGGCATCGTCGTGTCGGGCGAAGAGGGCATGATCAAGCCCGACCCCAGGCTTTACCAGACACTGCTCGAGCGATATGACATCGATCCGGCGACGGCCGTCTTCATCGATGACAACAAGGCCAATGTCGACGCTGCCGACGCCCTGGGCATCCATGGCATCCATTTCTACACGCCGCGTCAGTTGCGCGACGAACTGATTGCCCTGGGTTTCCTGTCGGCATGAATGCGTCGGTCGACATTACGCTGCCTCGCGAGCGTCAGCAGCTGATCCTCGAGCGTCTGCGACGCGACGGGAAAGTCGTGGCGGCGGAACTCGCGCAGGAATTCCGGGTGTCGGAAGACTCCATCCGGCGTGATCTGCGCGATCTGGCGGGGCAGGGGCTGTGTCGGCGCGTTTACGGTGGCGCGTTACTGGCGGTGAGCATTCCGCCGCTGGGCGAGCGCCATGCGGAGCGCACGGAACTGAAGCGGGCGCTTGCACGTACCGCGATCGGTCTGGTCGGTAGCGGCCAGATTCTTTTCATCGATGCGGGCTCGACCAACACGGTTCTGGCGAGGATGCTGCCGGAGCACCATGACCTGACCGTGGTGACCAACGCCCCCGACGTCGCCCTCGCGGTGCTGGGACGACCCGGTTTCGACGTGATCCTGCTCGGCGGCAAACTCGATCCGGCCATCGGTGGCGCGATCGGCTCACGTACGGTGCGACAGGCGCAGGACATTCGCGCCGATCTGTGTTTCCCGGGCGTCTGCGCCATCGATCCGCAACGCGGCTTATGGACGTACGACGAGGAAGAAACCGTCTTCAAGCAGGCGATCATCGAGGCGAGTGGTGAGACGGTGGCGATCGCCACCCCGGACAAGCTGGTGGCCTCGGCGACACATCACACGGCGCCGATCAGCGGCGTCTCGCATCTGGTGGTGGCGGCGGATACGGATCCGGCAGTGGTGGAGCGGTATCGGGTGGCGGGCGTGACGGTGCACCTGTAATCGTCAACAGGTACGGCTCCCACCGGGGTGTGATCGCCCGGTGGGAGCCAAGCCTGCTGGCGATGCTCTTTCCGGACTAAGGAAAGAGCCGATCCATCAGCCGGCCTTCTTCCTGGCCAGACGTAGCCACGTATCGACCACGGTATCCGGATTCAGCGACACCGACTCGATGCCCTGTTCCATCAGCCACTCGGCAAGGTCCGGATGATCCGACGGGCCCTGGCCGCAGATGCCGATGTACTTGCCCTTGGCCTTCGCGGTCTTGATCGCCATGGCCAGCAGCTTCTTCACCGCCGGGTCGCGCTCGTCGAACAGGTTGGCGACGATGCTTGAGTCGCGGTCGAGGCCGAGGGTCAGCTGGGTGAGGTCGTTCGAGCCGATCGAGAAGCCGTCGAAGATGTCGAGGAACTCGTCCGCCAGCAGGGCGTTGGAAGGGACCTCGCACATCATGATGACCTTCAGGTCGTGCTCGCCCTGGACCAGGCCGTTCTTGCGCAGTACCTCGATGACCTTGCGGCCTTCGTCCAGCGTGCGGACGAACGGAATCATGACCCAGACGTTGGTCAGGCCCATGACCTCGCGCACGTACTTGGCGGCCTTGCACTCCAGCGCGAACGATTCGGCGAAGTCCGGCGAAACATAGCGGCTGGCGCCGCGATAGCCGATCATCGGGTTTTCTTCATGCGGCTCGTAGCGCGAACCGCCGAGCAGACCCGCGTACTCGTTCGACTTGAAGTCGGACAGGCGCACGATCACCGGCTTCGGGTAGACCGAGGCGGCGATCGTCGAGATGCCTTCGGCGAGGCGGTCGACATAGAAGGAGACCGGATCCTTGTAGCCGGCGATGCGCGCGTCGATCCGGGCCCGGGTCTCGGCATCCTGCTTGCCGTACTCCAGCAGCGCCCTGGGATGCACGCCGATGTGGCTGGCGATGATCATTTCGAGGCGGGCCAGACCGATACCCGCGTTCGGCAGCATGCCGAAGTCGAAGGCGCGCTCGGGGTTGGCCACGTTCATCATGATCTTGAGCGGGGCCTCCGGCATCGCGCCGAGGTCGGCGGTGATGCGGTCGAACTTCAGCAGGCCTTCGTAGATCGTGCCGGTATCGCCTTCGGCGCAGGAGACGGTGACTTCCGCGCCATCCGGGATCGACTCCAGCGCATTGCCGCAACCGACCACCGCGGGCACGCCCAGCTCGCGGGCGATGATCGCCGCATGGCAGGTACGACCGCCGCGGTTGGTGACGATGGCGGCGGCACGCTTCATCACCGGCTCCCAGTCGGGGTCGGTCATATCGGCCACCAGCACGTCACCGGGTTGCACCTTGTTCATGTCGGCCAGCGACCGGATGACGCGAGCCTTGCCCGAACCGATCTTCTGACCGATGGCGCGGCCTTCGGTCAGGACCTTGCTCTTCTCGTTGAGCTGGAAACGCTCGAGCGTGGTCGCGTGCGAGCGCGACTTCACGGTCTCGGGGCGGGCCTGCACGACGTAAAGCTTGCCGGTGTTGCCGTCCTTCGCCCACTCGATGTCCATCGGGCGGCCGTAGTGCTTTTCGATGACGAGGGCCTGGCGCGAGAGCTCCTCGACGTCGGCATCGTCAAGGCAGAACCGATGACGCAGCTCGGCCGGGGTTTCTTCGATGCGCACGCGCTCGCCGGGCTTATCGGAATAAACCATGCGCTGCTGCTTGGCGCCCAGGCTGCGGCGCAGGACGGCAGGCTTGCCTTCCTTGAGCGTGGGCTTGAAAACGTAGAACTCATCCGGGTTCACCGCACCCTGGACCACCATCTCGCCCAGACCGTACGAGCCGGTGACGAAGACGACGTCACGGAAGCCGGATTCGGTGTCGAGCGTGAACAGTACGCCCGACGCACCGACATCCGAGCGGATCATCAGCTGCACGCCGGCGGACAGGAAGACGTCCTCGTGCTTGAAGCCCTGGTGCACGCGATAGGCGATGGCCCGGTCGTTGTACAGGGAGGCGAAGACTTCCTTGATCTTATGCAGTACGTCGTCGATGCCGACCACGTTGAGGAAGGTTTCCTGCTGGCCGGCGAACGAGGCGTCGGGGAGATCCTCGGCCGTGGCGGAGGAACGCACGGCCACGGCGATGTCGTCGGCGCCGGCATCCTTGCAGAGCTTGATGTAAGCGTCGCGGATGGCCTGCTCGAGGTCGGCGGGCAGGGCGGTGTCGACGATCCAGCCACGGATTTCCTTGCCGCCGCGAGTCAGTTCATCCACATCGTCCACGTCGAGCGTGGCCAGGCGCTCCTGGATCCGCTTCGCGAGGCCGCTCTTTTCGAGGTAGGTCTGGAAGGCGTCGGCCGTGGTGGCGAAGCCACCCGGCACGGAGACACCCAGTTTCGCCAGGTTGCCGATCATCTCGCCGAGGGAGGCGTTCTTGCCACCCACCTTGCCGAGGTCGGTCATGCGTAGCGCGTCGAGCCAAAGTACCAGGTCGCTCAAAGGAAGTTCCTCACATCGGTTGGGCGGCGGGCCGCGCTGGAAAAATCGGCGCATTGTCGCGGTGGTATGGTCTGGCTGACAAGCGGCGATGCACAAATCGCCCGTGATAATGCGGGGTGGATGGTTATGAAGACGTATTGGTCTTAAGGTGGCGGTCACGGAACCAACCCAAGGAAACCGTTCGATGCGGCGTACCGTCTTCTTCATTTCCGACTCCACCGGCATTACGGCCGAGACTATCGGCAACAGCATGCTCGCCCAGTTCGACGGCGTGCAGTTCGATACCCACCGGCTGCCCTTCATCGACAACGCGCAGAAGGCCGAAGCCGCCTCGCTCCGGATCAAGACCAAATACGCACAGGACGGACACCGCCCCATCGTCGTCAATACGATGACCTCGAGGGCACTGTGCGACATCGTGGCGGGTAGCGGCGCGCTGATGCTTGACGTGTTCGCGCCTTTCATCGAGCCGCTCGAGGCGGAACTGGGGGCCAAGCAGTCGGGTGCGGTGAACCGCTCTCATGGTCTGGTCGATTTCGAGCGTTACGAGGCTCGCATCGAAGCGACCAACTACGCCCTGGCTCACGACGATGGCCTCGACGTGGACTACAACCAGTCCGATGTCGTGCTCGTGGGCGTGTCGCGGTCCGGCAAGACGCCGACCTGCCTCTACATGGCCTTGCATTACGGCGTCTGTGCCGCCAATTATCCGCTCACGGACGACGATCTCGACAAGCTGGAACTGCCGACGCGCCTCCGCCCCTATCGCAGTCGGCTCTTCGGGCTCACCATCGACCCGGTCCGCCTGGCGCAGATCCGCGAGCAGCGCCGTCCCGGCAGCCGCTACGCCACGTTGAAACAATGCCGCTGGGAACTGGAGCAGGCCGATAAGGTGATGCGGCGGGAGAACATCCCGGTCCTCAACACGACGCACACCTCGATCGAGGAAATCTCGAGCAAGATCTTCGAATACCTGGGGATCGAGCGACACATGTATTGACCGAGCCACGGTTTACGGAGACCCGCCCACGTTATGACCGCCGTCATCGACCGCCCAACGCCGCTGATCCCGGGACGCTTCGAGTTCCTGATGGGTCTGTATGCGGAGAACTACCACCGGCTGGCGCGCCTGTTCGCGCCACAGCGGCTGACGCCCGGCCGGTACATTTCCGATGTGGACGATGGGCTGAAGGTGCGGCTGGACGTGCAGGAAAAGCATCCGTACACGCTGGAGCTCGAGCTGACCTATGACTTCGTCGACGAGGTCACCGGGCAGCCGTCGCCGTCCGCGCAGCTCCGCATGTACACGGATGCCCACGTGGCCGAAGCCATGCATTGCCATCCCGGTCGTAAGCTGTCGCAGGTACTGGGGCCGTTTCCGGCGGCACATACGGTGTTTCAGCATCGTCTGAGGATGAACGGGTTTCTCAGCCGCTGGCTGGAATACCTGGCCGAGCAGGGCCATTCGATCGGGACGCTGGCGCGTGTCGACGACCCGCTTCCGTAGGAGCGCGCCTCGCGCGCGAGAGCTTTTCGCGACGAGATCAGGTTGTGTATGTATCGAGGGGCGGAACCGGTCGCGCGCAGGCGCGCTCCTACAGTTCCGGAGAAATTGCAGGCAAAAAAAATCCGCCAGATGGCGGATTCCTTTTAGAAGTAATGGCGGAGCGGACGGGACTCGAACCCGCGACCTCCGGCGTGACAGGCCAGCATTCTAACCGACTGAACTACCGCTCCACACTACGTTCCAACTCTTCCAACAACTACCAACTTCTCCGTCCATTCACTTCCTGGCGGACCAGAAAGTGGCGTCCCCACGGGGATTCGAACCCCGGTCGCCACCGTGAAAGGGTGATGTCCTAGGCCTCTAGACGATGGGGACGTCTTAGAAGTTGGTGGAGCCAGCCGGGATCGAACCGGCGACCTCCTGCATGCCATGCAGGCGCTCTCCCAGCTGAGCTATGGCCCCCTGCTGGAAGCCGCAAAGATTACGTCCGACCCG
>Ga0157370_10000283_pt1 | contig 64508 bp, 53 predicted proteins | sample C35metaG_FD_113463 | JGI IMG/M metagenome (GOLD analysis project Ga0157370, IMG submission 113463) | Corn rhizosphere microbial communities from Kellogg Biological Station, Michigan, USA - C3-5 metaG | ecosystem: Host-associated > Plants > Roots > Rhizosphere > Soil | place: USA: Michigan...
GATTGAAAACGGCATGCACGGAAGCCACGCAGTAATCGAGCTGGGCCAGGATTTCATTTTCGAAATCCAGTGAACCATCCTTGAGGATATCCACTTCCGAGCCAGCACAGATGCGGAAATTTTCATAGCCTGCATTGAGTGCCTTGATGGTTTCCAGTTGGGCCAGCAGGCGGACTTCATCCAGCCCGCGTGCCTGGAATGAGGACTTGGAGTGATCGGCAATGCCCAAGTACTGGAGCCCCAGATCCATTGCCTCTTCCGCCATGTCTTCCAGCGTGGCACCGCCATCCGATGCGGTGGTGTGATTGTGGAAGGTGCCGCGGAGGTGGCTGAGTTCTATCAGACGTGAGAGAGTCCGATCCGCTGCGGCTTCGATTTCTCCCCGGTTTTCCCGTAGTTCCGGGGCGATGTAGGCCAGCCCGAGGGCACGATAGATATCCGGCTCTTCATTCACCTCCGGAATCGGCGCAGGGTTCTCCGCATCGGTGGCGGTGAAGCCATACTCATTGAGGGAAAGCCCTTGTTTGAGCGCAAGAGACCGGAGTGCCACATTGTGTTCCTTGGAGCCGGTGAAATACTGCAGGGCGAAGGGGAACTGTGCGTTCGATACTGCGCGAAGATCGCACTGCAGGCCGTTCTTGAGGCGGACGGATGTTTTGGTTTCCCCACACACGATGACGGATTCCACTTGAGGCAGTGTGGTGAAATCCTCGCAAACGAGTGCTGTTTCCTTGGTGGCGCAGAGGAAATCAATGTCATGCACGGTTTCCTTGCTGCGGCGATAGGAACCCGCCACCGCCACTCGGGTGATCTCCGGGTGGGTCCGCAGGGTTTCGAGAATACCCTCCACGATGGGCGCCACCGAGCCTAGCAGAAACGTATCGGTAAAATTTTCCCGCAGGGCGATGGCTTCCAGAATCTTCGTCTGCGTTTTCGCTCCAAAGCCGGGGAGTTCGGCCACTTTCCCTTCCTTGCAGGCTGCTGCCAGATCCGCCACAGAGCTGATGCCCAGTGTTTCATAAAGTGCCTTCACTTTTTTGGGTCCCAGGCCCTGTAGGTCGAAGAGTTCGAAAAGCCCTGCTGGGAATTCCAACTTCAGATTTTCGTGAAAGCCGAGTGTTCCGGTGCTGGCCAGTTCGTGGAGCTTGTCCCTTAGCGCCTCACCGATGCCCTTGATGCCTGTTAGCTGGTTGTCCTTCGCCAGTTGGACGATGTCTCCATCGAAGCCACTGACCACATCCGCTCCCTGGCGGTAGGCACGGATTTTAAACGGATTCTCGCCCTTGAGCTCCAACAGCAGGGCAATTTCTTCCAGAACATCGACGAGTTTTTCCCGGGTCATGGTGGAGTGGGTGAGGCAGGCTTATTTAAAAAGAAAATCCGCGACGACCAAGCGATGGTCCGAGTGGCGGGTAGTCACGGCACGGCAGCGCACCGGGGTGAAGTGGTAGGTGGAATAAATGTGATCGATCCGCAGCACGGGCAAGCGCCTTTGGAAGGTATTTCCCCAGCCCGTCCCTGCTGCTGCGAAGGCATTTGTGAAATCCCGGCTGAGCAGATGATGGACCTGATCCCACGCAGGTGCATTGAAATCTCCGCAGACCAGGGCAGGGGTGTTAGGGAACTGTGTCGTTTGCTCCAGGACTTGAAGCGCAGCGGAGAGCTCCTGTTTCCGGGTAACACGATTCTTGTAATGCGTTTTCCACGCATCCTTTTCCCATAAGCGAAGGTCTGTGGCAGCCGAGAGTAGGTGGACATTGATGAGATCAATATCCCGTTGATCGGGCAGGGAGATGCGCAGTTGTTGGAAGCTGGCATAATCGTAATGGGTTTCCGCACTGATCTTCCAGCGCGTGATCACTCCATTATTGTGATAGGCACGGTAATCGCCCGTGCCTCCGTAAAGGCGCTCTGCAATTTCACGGACCTGATAGGGCTGTATTTCCTGAAGTAGCACGATATCCGGCTGCCAGTATTCGATGTCATCCGTGGGACTTCCCATGGTGAAGGCGGCGCAGTTCAGCGTAAGAACACGCACCACCGGCTGGTCATGGTAAAGGGCAGCCGCGCCCGGCTTAGGTGGAGTGGTGGTGAGATGGGCCAGCACATGGGCTTCATCCGCACCTACCAGAAGGGTGATCACCCATACCAGGGAGACGACCATGGACAAGGCAGCGCGCAAGAAGCAGAAGGCGAAGCAGGAGAGAAACAGTCCGATGGAACCCCATATCCAAATGGGGGCCACCGTGAAGGCCGCGAGCCTATCCGGCTGCGTGACGTAGCAGAAGACGGTGAAAAAATGGAGAAACAGGGAACATGCCACCAGTATCCATCCCAATCGATTTCGTAGGCGGGACATGGTGGCAGAAGTAAAACCTTAAACAGGAAATCCCAAACGGAAGCTATTCACGATTGGAGCTCCTGTCTGCATGCTGATCCTCACATGCCTGGAATGCCCAGACCTCCTGTGAGCTTCTTCATTTCTGCGGCGGACTTTTCCTTGCCCTTGTTGATGGCTTCCTGGACGCCTTTCAGCACCAGATCCTCCAGGAATTCCACATCGGTGGCATCCACCACGGATGGGTCGATCTTGATGGAAACGACATCGCCGGCACAGGTGGCGACCACGTTCACCTTGCCACCGCCCACGGAGGCATCCACTGTTTGGGCAGCGAGTTCTTCTTGTTTGGCAGCCAGCCCGGCTTGCATCTGCTGGGCTTGTTTCATCAGTTTTGCAATGTTCATAAAGTAGGTTGGGAGATGGTGTTAGGGTGGATTTTCGAGCGATGTCGTTTGTTCAGGCTAAGGAAGCTCTGGGCGAGGATGGTGCAACTGGTACCCAGGAATCCATTCACGATGTCCATCATCGTTTCCCGTACGGATTTTTGAATGTGGGTATTGAGCAGGAGATCGGAACTGAACTCTGCAATTTCCCAGAGCAAGGCGGCGGTGCAGCCAGCCAGAAAGGTGACGGCCAGACGGCCCAGCAGGGTAGGGGTGCCACCCCAGCGGCTGAAGAATGGGAGGCTTTTCCAGAAGAAGTAGCTGAAAGAGAGTCCGCCCGAGAAGTGGTGCATCCAGTCGATCAGCGTCGCGTAACTTTTGACATGAAGGAACTGATGGGAAATGAGCACCAATGCTGGTGCCCAGATCCCGGTTTCCTTGATGAGTTTCAGAAGCTGCTTCATGGAATGGATTACCCCTGAATCTTGCCCTCGAATTTCACGAGTGCGGCCTGGATGAGAGGATCGTTATAAAAATCATCTTCCACTGCGGTGGCCTTTGCCGGAGCGGGTTCCGGAGTCGCTGGTGTGGTGGCTGCCGTTTCCTGCTTCCATGGTGGTGGCTCGGCCGCTGGGATTTCACTTTCTTCTGGTGCAGCCTCGATCAGGGAAGCAAACCCTTCCAATCCTGAAACCGCAGGCTTTGGCTTGGCGGGTTCCACCTTCGCCTGCACAGGGGGCGCAGGGGCTGGAGCTGGCTCCGGCGCGGGAATCACGGGAGCTTCCTTCTGAACAATAATGGGTTCCGGCTCTGCTTCTACAACCGGAGGCGTTGCTACGGGTTCAGGAGTGGCAGCCGGCGCTGAGATGGGCTCCTGCGGCAGATAGTCCGCGCCTTTGGTGAGAACCTTGATCACATCTGTGATCCGGACTTCGCTCAGGGTCTGGATGGCCTTGATGACGCCGAGTTCAAAATGAAGACGCTTGTTGGTGGCCCATTTCATGCGGCCTTCCGTTTCCGCAAATACATCGATTGCCGCGAGGATGCGGTCCGGGGCATAATCTCGCGCCAGTTTCAGCAGGCGATCCCACAGATGGGCCGGGATGCCTTCGCCATCGGCGGATGGGTCCAGCTTGGAAACAAGCAAGGCACGGAGGCAGCCGATGAGTTCGCCAAGCAGTTGGGAAAGTTCACGCCCGCTTTCCGCTTCCTTCTGAATGAGGGAGAGGGCGGCAGGGGTATCCTGATCCAACAGGGTGCCGGTAAGGGCGGCTACTTTTTCACGGGAAGTGAAGCCGAAGACATCCAACACGTTGGCCTCTGAAATGTGATCGCCACAGAAGGCGACAAGCTGATCCAGCATGGATTGGGCATCGCGCATGCCGCCATCCGCTCCCTTGGCGATGGCCCAGGCGGCGGTTTCTTCGAGCGTGATACCTTCTTCTCCGGCGATGTGCTGGAGATGGCTGGCGATGAGTTCCGTAGGGATCGGGCGGAGGTCGAAGCGCTGGCAGCGGGAAAGGATCGTCGGCAGAATCTTGTTCGCCTCCGTGGTGGCAAAGATGAATTTCACGTGCGGTGGCGGCTCTTCCAGTGTCTTGAGCAGGGCGTTGAAGGCCGCATTCGAGAGCATGTGCACCTCAGCGATGTAGAAGATTTTGAACTGTCCGCGAGCCGGGGCGAAGCGGACGGACTCCCGCAGATCGCGCACCTGCTCCACGCCGTTGTTCGAGGCACCGTCGATCTCCAGAACGTCCAGGGAGCGGCCTTCCGCGATTTCCACGCAGATATCGTCGTCAGGATCGAAGTCCGCCTTTGGGCCTCCGGGGCAGTTCAGCGCCTTGGCCAGAATCCGTGCGGTGGATGTCTTTCCCGTACCCCGAGGGCCGACGAAAAGATAAGCATGGGCCAATCGATTTTGGGCGATGGCATTGCGCAATGTACGAACGACATGATCCTGTCCCAGGACATCGTCGAAGGTTTTTGGGCGGTATTTCCGGGCGAAGACCTGATAACTCACGAGGGGAGAGTAACGACCGGAACGGGTTTGTCATCGCTCAGTTTTCAGGAATCGGAAAAATACTCCTCCCACCGGGAGTGAAAGTTTCTCGGAGAGGGATTGAAGCATCCCGTGAGGCTGCTACTTTCATGCCCACATGGCCGATCCCACACCCAAGAAAAAGCTGCGCAGCATCCTCCTCGCTTGGTTCGGGGTGGGCTGTATGTTCGTATTGGCAGGTGGGGTGGTGCTCTGCTTCACCGGCTTTCCCGGTAAGGTGAAGCGCGGATTGAAGGAAATCTTCGGTGCTAAGCCGGTGGTCGTCCGCACGGACAAGGACCTGCTGGAGCAGCAGATCGAGCGGATGCGGACGGATATGGAGGAAGATTACCAGCGCCGCGTTTCCGATTTGAAAAAGCAGATGGAGGAATCCACGAAAAAGGGAGAGCCGTCCCCGACTCCGCCGGAACCTGGTGACACACTCGGCACTGTGACGGATGTGCGGAAGCTCCGCTCCGGCATCCCATTCCAGACGGAAGTGCTGGTGGAAAAGGGAGCCATTGCCTCCAAGGAGAAAATCGATCCCGCAAGTTATACGGCCAGCTATCAACTTTCCCTGCGGGTCCCTACTCCTGCCAAATCCCTGGCGGAGCTGGAAGTTTCCAATCCCGGTCTGGGCAAGATGTTGCCCGGGCTTTCTCTTCTGTTGGAAAAGGCAGAAGTGTCCCCCTGGTTCTACAAGCTTTACGATAACAAGGTGACCCGTATCCGGCGGGATGCGAATACGCTCAATGAACTGCTGACCAAACACAATCTCTACGACTGTGAGACCATTCTCCAGGCGCGCGCTGCCAGTGGCCGCCGGATTTTCTGGCTACAGGCGGAAATGGACGTCGTGTCCGATGGCTCCGATGGAGATCGCCTCCCCACGATGCCGGATGAGGTGGTGAATTCCTCGAACTATCAACCCTACACCAGCTATGGCTGGCAGAAAACCGGTACGGTGCCGAATCCGATCATCGCCGGACTCCAACGGCGCGTGAAGAATGCCGAGACGGAACTGGCAGCAACTGGGACTACGGCTGCCCGCAAGACATGGCTGCGCAGCCGCACTGCCGAGTTGAAACGCAGCATCGCAGATCTTCAGTCCCGCAGTTATCTGATCGCGGATTACGATCCGTTCATCGTCATTCCAGTCAATATTCTGGCTGGCACGGGTGATGCCTTTGCTCCGAAGATAGGCGACTACGCGGTCGTGATTTATGGGGACAAGATCTATCCGGCCCTAGTGGGTGATGGGGGGCCTACCTTCAAGGTGGGGGAGGCATCCTTGCGTATCGCCCGGGAACTCAACCCTCAATCATCTCCCTACAGCCGCCCGGTTTCTGATCTGAAGGTGAGCTATCTGGTCTTCCCCGGCAGCCGGGAGGCAAAAGCTTCTGCCCCGGACTACGAGAAATGGCGCCAGCGGTGCTTTGATCTGCTCGGAGAAATCGGTGGCCTGGGTGAAGGGTATCAGCTGCACCAGTGGCAGGACATCCTGCCAAAGACCGCACCCGCTGTTCCCACACCTCAGCCTACAAGTAAGCCGGATCCGGCGCCCGTGCTGCCAGCTCCGTCTCCAGCAGAGGAAAATCCTGCCTCTATCGTTTCTCCGGTGCCTCAGACTCCTCCAGCATCCGGCGAGTCCGCTCCGCAAAAATCGCCCGGAGCACCCTGAGCAGCAGGAAAACGCAGATTACCGTCACGCCCAATTCCAAGATGGGAGCGGGGCCACGTGAACGGTCGCCCGCTATGAATTTGGCGAGGCCGGGTAGGTTACCCAGGCCACGGGCTGCGCCCAGAAGAGCCACGATCCCTGCCCCGATCAGGCCCAGCCAATTCATTCTCAGCGAGAAGATGCCACAGATCAAAAAGGCTCCGCCCAAGGTGAGTGCTCCCTGAAGGAAGGGGACACCATCCGGGCGTGACAGCACGCGTGCGGCCATGAGGCCCATGCCAATGATCAATGCCCCGCTTAGAAAAATCAAAATCCGCATGGGCTGACTAAATCCTCCATTTCCATGAGATGACAAGCGCGCGGGTGGGAAACCGCAGTTGCTCTTGAAAAGCGGATTGCCCTGCGGCATCTGGTGACCAGAATCAGGAAATGATTTTCTGGTGCAATGGTGAGTGGCGGGCCGATCTCCCCGCATCCTTCATGGATCGCGGTCATCTTCATGGGCTGGCGCTTTTTGAAACCCTGCTGGCAGTAGATGGGGCGCCATGTGCTGCGGACCGGCACTTGATTCGCCTCGCAAAAGGTTGTGAGCAATTGGGCTGGTCGATCTCTCATGCCGATCTCCCGGAAATCATGCGGGAACTGCTGGCAAGAAATGGCTATTCCCAAGGCCGTGCCCGCATCCGCCTGACACTTACCGCAGGCAGTGGCGCGCTGGATGATCTGTCACCGGGTCATGATCACCTTCTCTGGATGGCAGCTTTTCCTTCGCCGGAGCCTCCTGCTTCCATTTCCGCACGCCATAGCCCATGGCCTCGCAATGAGCACTCGCCCCTTGCGGGGCTTAAATGCGCGTCCTACGCGGAAAACCTCATCGCTCTGAATCTGGCGCGCAGCCAAGGCTATGAGGAAACGATTTTCTCCAATACGGCGGGAAATCTCTGCGAGGCCGCTGCAGCCAATCTCTTTCTGGTGAAGGACGGCCAGCTTTACACTCCTTCTCTGGACTCAGGCTGCCTGCCGGGGATTGCGCGCCAGATTTTGATAGATCGTTTTCCCTGTCAGGAAACGGCGCTTACTCTTGAGGATCTGCATGCGGCGGATGAGGTTTTCCTCACTTCGTCCACACGGGGGCCGGTGCCGGTTACTCGTTTTGATAAAACCCTGTTTACCATCGGTCCCGTCACGCAGTCCTTGCAGAAGATCTGGAATTCACAACTGGGCGCCCGCTGATTTGCACTCCGTGAGGATGCCGGCACAGCCGTCCTCCAGAAGTTCGATCACGTGGTCAAATCCATGTTGGCCACCGTAATAAGGATCCGGCACCCGTTCGTCGGTGTGGATGCGGCAGAAGCCAACGAGCGGGCGGATTTTTGAATGAAGTTTTCCGGAAGGGTCCAAATGGCGGACATGCTCCAGGTTTTCCTCGTCCATGGTAACGATGAGATCGAAATTTTCCAGATCCTGCTCAACGATGCGGCGTGCTTTTCCGCTGATGGTGTAGCCCTTGCGGCGCAGGGTTTCGCACATTCTGGGGTCCGGGGGATTTCCCTGATGGTAGCCGATGGTCCCTGCGGAATCGATGATGAAGTCACCATTCCTGCCTGCATCCGCCACCTGCTGCCTGAAAATAATCTCCGCAGCAGGGGAGCGGCAGATGTTTCCCATGCATACGAATAAGATGTGCGTCTTGGCAGCAGTGCTCATATGCCCATGGGTGTAGCCTGGATAAGCGGCGATGGCAATTTCAGTGCGTGGGAAGATAGGGAATGCAATGATTTGCGAAACTGACGAAACTTTCTGATGTTGACGCGGTTTCTCCCTCACAGAATTTAAAATACCTATGAAAAATCCATGGATACTCCCGGCTGCGGCATTGGCCGTCGGTGCTGTCGGTGGCTTCATTTCCGGAAAATCCGGCAGTGAAAGCACCTCTTCTGCGTCTGCACAAACAACCCAGCGCACCCGTTCGTCCAATCGTGAATCAGCCTCGAATGAAGCCGAGAAGCGTGGTGGCAAGGCGACGAGCATCAAGGATATCTATAAGCGGCCCGGCAGTTCGTCCCGTGTGCAGGCCATGCTGGAATTTTACTCTTCCCTTACTGCCGAGCAATTGGCGAACGAGGCGAAGAAGCTGGGGAATTTGCCCCTGAGCGAGCGGATGACGGCTTCCTTCCTGCTCTTTGGCCGTTGGGCTGAAGTGGATCCTACTGCTGCGATGGCATTTTCCAACACCATGGGCTTCGCCGGTGCATTTGTGCGTCCTACCATCCTTCAGAGTTGGGCCAGTACGGATCCTGCGAATGCGGCGAAGTATTATTCCGAAAATCCGGGTGAGTTCGCCATGATGAACATGGGTGGCGGCCGTATGGGTGGCCAGAATCCGGCGTCTATCATCGCTTCCGAATGGGCGCGGCAGGATCCGGATGCGGCACTGGCGTGGGCGAATGCCCTCGGCAATGGGAAAGGCGATGCTCTCGCATCGGTAGTGGGTGAGGTGGCCAAGACCGATCCCAAAAAGGCTGCGGATTTGGCTGCGAAGATGGACCCTGCCAATCAGAAGGAAGCATATGTAAGCATCGCCAGCCAGTGGGGTGCCTCGAATTTCTCCGATGCGAAGGCGTGGATCAGTTCTCTGCCTGCGGATCAGCAGGCGGAGGCGCTGGCTACTGCCATTCGCGGACTTGCCACTACCAATCCTGCAGAAGCTGCGTCCCAAGCAGCAGCTCTGGAGCCTGGCCGTGAAGCGAATCAAACGATTTCAGAAACGGCCCGCAATTGGGCACGCGAAGATCCCGCCGCCACCGCCGCGTGGCTGTCCACCCAGCAGAGTGAGCGCGCCAGGCAGGATGCCATGGAGCCTCTTATGTCCAGTTGGGTTGCGCAGGATTCCGCTGCCGCCTTGGCCTACGTGAATGCCCAACCAGCAGGCAATGTGCGGGACAGCGCCGTGGCTTCTTACATCAACGCGAATATTTCAGCCGATCCTTCCTCGCAAACCACTCTGGCCGAAAGCATTGCCAATGACCGGGATCGCGCCCGGACGGTGGCCACCCTCTACAATCGCTGGAAACAGACGGACGCAACGGCAGCCAATGCCTATATCCAACAGTCCACCTCGATTCCCGACAACATGAAACAACGCCTTACGGAAGGCCGTGGCAATTGGGGCGGACCTGGTGGGCCGGGCGGGCGTCCAGGCGGTAACTGAGCCGGAATTCACCGTCTTTTTTCGAACAACTCCCGGGTGATCCCCGCGGAGTTGTTTGATGTACAGCGGGCTGCATGCGGATGGAAGTTGGGCCAGGGTTCAATGTCAGATTGACCCTGCCGTTGTGAGGGATTAGATCCTAGTTGTTCCAAATCCATTTCATATGAAGGCACCCATTACCGTTTCCATCACAGGCGCAGCAGGACAGATCGGATACTCGCTTCTCTTCCGCCTCGCCTCCGGGTCTGTCTTCGGTGCGGACCAGCCGGTCAATCTCCGCCTCATCGAGATTGAGCCTGTCCTTCCTGCCCTGCAGGGCGTGGTGATGGAGCTCGATGATTGCGCATTTCCCCTGCTGAACGAGGTGGTCACCACGGCGGATCTGGACGAGGGCTTTCAAGGTGCGAACTGGGCCTTGCTCGTAGGATCCGTACCGCGCAAGGCGGGGATGGAGCGCGGCGATCTGCTGGGGATCAATGGCCGGATTTTCACCGGTCAGGGTCAGGCCATTGCCCGCGCCGCCGCGCCGGACATCCGTGTGCTGGTGGTGGGAAACCCTTGTAACACAAATGCACTCATCGCCATGAGTAATGCCATCGGCGTGCCGAAGAATCGTTTCTTTGCAATGACTCGCCTCGATGAGAATCGGGCCAAATCGCAGCTCGCACGGAAAGCCGGCGTGCATGTCTCTGAGGTGACCAATGTCACCATCTGGGGAAATCACTCCGCTACACAGTACCCGGATTTTTCAAACGCCCGCATCAGCGGTAGACGAGCGACGGATGTCATCACAGACACCGCTTGGCTGGAAGGGGAGTTCCTCTCTATCGTGCAGCAACGTGGCTCTACCATCATCAAGGCTCGTGGCGCTTCCTCGGCAGCCTCTGCAGCGAATGCGGCGCTGGACACCGTGATCAGTCTCATCTCTCCGACTCCCAAGGAGGATTGGTTCTCGGTGGCCGTCGCGTCCGACGGCTCTTACGGAGTCGAGCCGGGCCTCATTTCCTCCTTCCCCATCCGGACTCTGGAAAACGGCAAGTGGGAAATCGTCCAAGGGCTTCCGATCACCAAGTTCAGCAGTGACAAGATCGACGCCTCCATCCATGAACTCAAGGAGGAGCGTGATGCCGTGAAGGATCTGATCCCTTCTTGAACTGCCAGAACCTAAATCTGGCGAGCCTACGCCGAAACTGGGAAATACCTTGGAATTTACAAAGTTAGAAGCGCGACTCATGATCGTGCTTCCCCTTCCTTTATGGCAGATCTTTCCAAATCGCCCGTCCTGTTCTTTGCCCATGAGCGTGGAGACGCACGGGTAATCAAGCGAATCACGGCATTTCAGGATCTGGGAAAAAGGGTCATTGGTTTCACCTTTCATCGGGAGCGGGAGAAGGTGGATGTACCCCCTACGTGGGAAAACATTCATCTGGGGAATACCTATAATGGCCGCTATCTTCATCGCCTGTTCACCTTTGCAGGCTGCATTTTCCTGCTATGGCGAAAGCGGAGGCTCATCCGCGAGGCGGGTGTGCTCTATGTGGTGAATTGGGACAATGCGTTGCTCGCCTTGTTAGGACGGTGGTTCTCTGGTAGAAATGTACCGCTGGTCCTGGAACTGGCAGACGTGCTGTCCGCCATGACCAATCCGGGTTGGCAGTCCCAGGTGTTTCGTGCGGTGGAGCGCTTTGTTTTGAATCGCTCCGCCTTCCTCGTCACCACCTCTCCTGGATTCATCCGCCACTACTTCCATCCCATCCAGCACTATCAGGGCAAAGTTTTTCTGTTGGAAAATAAAGTGTACCCTGGCCAGTCACTCCCCGCTCCAGTTCCATTCATCGGCCGCCCGGTCAGGAATGGTCGGCCATGGCGCATCGGCTACTTCGGTGCCATTCGCTGCGCGGAGAGCCTGCGGCTGATGAAGTCCCTTGCACTCAAGTTGGGAGACCAGGTGGAATTCGTGCTGCGTGGCTATCCCTCAGGGAGGATCATCCGCGAATTCCACACCCTGATAGATGTGCCGAATCTCAACTACGGCGGACCCTACCTCTACCCGGATGATCTGGCGGAACTTTACGGTAGCGTCGATCTCAATTGGTCCTTTGATGAATCCGATACCGGAGGCAATTCGGATTGGCTCCTACCCAACCGCATTTACGAAGGCGGTTGCTTCGGCGTCCCATCCCTCTCCGCCGCCCGCACCGAAACCGGCACCTGGGTCACCCAGCACCAGCAAGGCTGGGCTTTCCCTGATCCCTTGGAAAAGAATCTGGCAAAATTCCTCGCCAATCTAACGATCCAACAATGGATCGAAATGAAACAGACCTGCCTGAACCACGCCCGAGAAGACTTTTTTGGGGAGAAGGATTACGTGAAGTTGGTTCAGAAAATGGAAGGTCTTGAGATTTGTTAAATTACTAGCCCAATCAGCCATAATCTAACGATTTCAAACCAAAAAAGGATTGAGTTGTTGATTGAAAGTGAACCGTACGTGCCAACCAATGGCATTGGTCGTGCCATCCATAAGTTCGCAGCATGAAAAGCTTCTCGATAGACCGAACACCCTGTGGCCATTGAAGAATCAGGTCTGCCGGACTTGCCATGGCACGTGTCCATTTTCCGGCAGGAGATGGTTTCCTCAAGAGACTTTTTGCTAGGTAAAGATCCTCTACATTTAACAAAACACCCCAACGCCATGCCCGCCTCGGAGCGCTGTCCTGGTCAACCACAGACAGTCCTTCTTCATGCCGTGGCGGACTGCCGGTAACAATTCAGTGAGGGATGCGACCTTTCATGCGATTCCCAAAAAGATGAGCCTCATTTCGCTCCATTTTACGAGGGATTTTTCTTGATGAAGATAGGTGTTTTCCAACAAATGAAGCCGCAGGATTTGCGAACGCGACTCTGGCGATTTTCCCGTCCATTGTTCTCAAGAATCTCCAGAAAATCCAACGCGAGCGAGAGATTCCGGTTTCCGAAAGCCTAAAGGTGACCGACGTTTCCATGCTGAATCTGGACATCGAGATGGAGACTGGCACGGGCAAGACCTACTGCTACATCAAGACGATGTTCGAGCTGAACCAGAAATACGGCTGGAGCAAATTCATCGTCGTGGTGCCAAGCATCGCCATCCGGGAGGGCGTCTCGAAATCCTTCCAGGTGATGGCGGAGCATTTCCGCGAGCAATACGGCAAGCAGGCGCACCCGTTCATCTACAACTCCAAGCAACTCCATCAGTTGGAGAGCTTCTCCTCGGATGCAGGGATCAACGTGATGATCATCAACGTGCATGCCTTCGCGACGCGCGGGGAGGATGCCCGGCGGATTTATCTGAAACTGGACGATTTCCAGTCTCGTAGACCCATTGACGTGATCCGCAAGAACCGTCCGATCCTGATTCTCGATGAGCCACAGAAAATGGAAGGCACGGCGGCGGTGCTGAAGCTCAAGGAGGGAAACCCGCTGTAGCCCCGCAACTGTGGGGAATTTGAGACTTAAAAGAGAACTGAAAAGTTCGTCTCTCAAAAAGTGGCGGTGGAGTAATCTCGGATCGAACTGATCTCTCGGGATTCCCTGTTACAACGTTTTACAGGGAGTTTGGTCAAAAAGTTACCATTTCCAACTTTTTGGAGCAGATCGGCTCTTTGATGCCCTTGGTAACAAGGATTTGAGACTCAAATTCCCGAATTCCCTGTTTTGCAAAATTACAGGGAACTGCCAGCGCGAAAAGTGGCTTCTTGACCCGGGTGACGAAATCGGAACTGCAAACATAACCAAAATTGGACGCAATAAAGTTTCATCGCTTTATTCTCAGATTTTGTTTAATAGTTAGATTTGAGATTATTGTTATTCTGTTTGCGCATTTTTCAATTTGCTGTAGGCCCTCTGCCGCCAAGCTCCAATTGGCACCCTTCTCTCCCCCTAAAAGTTTCCTTCCCGATGAAATTCAGTCTCGGTAAATTTCTCCTTGCGGTCTTTCTCAACGTCACGCTGCTCGCTCACACCGCTCAAGCAGAACTCTCGCAGATCACTTTCGAAGAGGTTGAGTGGGTGCCGCTTGGAACCATTTCCAACAGCAACCATGCCGGGTGGAATGTTTATTCGGGGAACGCTGTTGTAACGCCCAACGGGCAGGGTTATCAGGGAGGCAAGGCCCTCAAGCTTCCGGCCAGTCAAGAGCCGGAGGCAATGGTTTCGAGGCAGATCCAGTGGAATCCTTCGCAACAAACCGCGTTCATCGACGTCAGAATTAAGCCTGCAGCTGATCCCGAAGGGAGTCTTGCTACCTTCTATTCAAATGGTACTCAACTGGCTTTTCAGGTTAATGACCTCGGGGTAGGATCCATTTGGGTATACCATGGAAACGATGAGGTAACCGACCCTGCAGTACAACCGGAACAGTGGGTAAAAACTGCAGGCTCCTTCAACGTGCAGCCTGGAGCCACTGAAGCAGACGCTTATGTGAGAATCACCCTGCGGCATGATTATCAGCGCGATCTGTGGGATCTTTTTGTCGACGGAAAGATGGCCGCAGCGAATCTATCTTTCGAGGGAAGGTCGGACAACTTGAGTGGCGTGGATTTCTATGGGAGTCTTACTGGGGACACTCGTGTGGATAACTTATCTGCGCTTGAGACCAACATGTTGTTTCCCGATGCGGACAAAGACGGCCTTCCGGATGCTTGGGAAACCGCCAACGGTTCCAACCCCAACCTCTATGATCGAGATAATCTCAAAGCTGGAACGAACACCTCGTTTCTAGATCTCTACATGGCCTCTCTGTGGGGAGGTGGAGCAGTAAATGCCAACAAGAGTATTCCTTCTCCGGGAGGAATTCCGCCGCTCTCCATTCTTGGCAATCACCAGCCTGTCGGAGCCCTGAAGGGTTCGTTTTCCGTGGAAGGAGAGGGTGATGCCCGGTTTAATATGCCCATTGACGTACCGAAGGGGACTGCAGGAATGGAGCCAAAGCTCTCACTGGGGTATTCAAGCAAAGCGGGGAATGGGATTGTCGGGCTGGGCTGGAACTTAAATGGACTGCAGAAGATCACCCGAGGCCCCTCCTCTGACAAAAAAGACGGAAGTTATGATCCGGCTGACTTCGACAGTAGTGACCGCTACTTTCTGGATGGCGAGCTTTTAGTCTTGGTCACGACAGGAGGAATTTACGGAGCCGCAGGCACTGAATACCGAACGGAATTCGATTCCTACTCGCGAATCACGGCAATTGGCACCGCCTCCGTCGGTAGCGGTCCTAGCTCTTGGAAAGTCGAAACCAAAGCCGGACTCGTCATCTATCTGGGGGCAACTGCTGCGTCGAAAACTCAGGTCCCCCAAGGCACGTTGGCTTGGAGCGTGAACCAGGTGATGGACACTGTGGGTAACTACTATTCGGTGGATTACGCGACGGACTCAAACTCGGGTAAGCCGTTCGACTATATTAACCAGCGGATCTCGGCCGTCCACTACACCGGCAATGGCTCCATGGAGCCTTACTGCCACATCCTGTTCGATTATGAAGAGCGCCCGGATGCAACCCGCGCCTACACCACGTATGCAGGCTATCGGCTCAGCAAGCGATTGGCCAAGATTTTTGTGAAGACGGATTCGTTCATCAATCACTCGTATAGACTTTCTTATACGACCTCTTATCAGACCGGGAGATCGCTTCTCTCATCGATAACCAAGCTGATGCAGGACGATCCTGCTCTGGCCATTCCTTCAACGACCTTCAATTATGACGGACTGCAGGAAGGGCAGGCTATCTGGCTGGATCCCGGTAGTTCAGAACTGCCGACGTATAGCACTAACGTTGATGCCACGGAATATGTTAACTCGATGGTGACCGCTGAGGAAGGCAATACCACCCTTCGCCTCACCGGTGATGTCTCACGAGCCTACAAAATTCCTGGGGGCGTTACAGTCTATCCCGACACTAAAATTCAGTTTGAATACAAAGCTTCAAGCACAAGCGTCAGTTCGGTGATTGGATTGGATACGGATACTATTTACCAGCTTCCATTCACATTTGTTTCCACTCAAACTCCTTTGTATCGTATTGGAGGAACAGGTTCGCTGCGCCTTGCTCCAAATGAGGACGGCCGTGATCCGTACTTCAGAGGGACTGCCCAGCCCTACAACGGTGGTTGGCAAACCTACACGCTGGATGCCACCAAGTTCGGCAGCGGACTTCTCAACTATTTGGTAATGATGTGCGCAGATGATACCATGTTGGATGGTATTAACGAGGCATGGTTCAGGAACGTCCGGTTTTTCCGTTCCGGCTCGCAACAAGCGTCCGATGTTTCTCCCATCATATTCAATTTCGATACTGACCTGCCGCGATACTTTAATGCGGATGGTAAGGACCTCGGCGTCGTTTCGATGGATCTCAATGCGGACGGCCTGCCCGATCTGTCAGATTGGAGAGTAATCGACTACACCCTTTCAGGGACCCAACTCACTCCACAGATCGTAGGTAACACATTCAAAAACACAGGCAACGGGTTCGTCTCCGACATCAATTTGGCTCTACCTGGCCCTCTGAGTGTTAGGAATACGACGGAAGCGGCTTACAAATACAACGAAAAGCACCATTTGCTGGCCCAGCCGATGGACGTAAACGGAGATGGTCGGCCAGATTTGCTTATTTCTAGCAACATCCAGAAATCGGGTTCAGTTCTCAAAAACGAATATGTTTTTTACACAAATGTCGATGGAAGCTGGTTTCCGATGTCGGGATACGATCTTCCTTTTCGTATTGAGAACACCTCTTCTGACGATAGCTATGGAGGAAAGCGCCGTGATCACCATTTTCAGTGGATCGACCTTAACGCAGACGGTTTCCTCGATCTTTCCATCTGCACGACTGCCTATGGAAGAATTTACGACAAGGCGACTAACACACTGATTGCTGGAGGCACTTCCAGTATCGTCTACATGAATAAAGGGAAAGAGGGACCTGGCTGGGTGCGGGACGATTCTCTTCGTCTGCCAGAGGCGTTGATGTGGTTTGATGGAAACAATCTTAAAGATTTGGGCCGTCGAGTTTTGGACTTGGATGGAGACGGTATCCCAGAGATTGCAGAAGCATTCTACGACGGCAACGCGCAGACCCACCACACTTACCGGATGCTGCCGACTGGGACCTATCGCTGGAACTCCACTGTAGGCGCTCAAAATCCGCCTGCTTCGGTCTACGATCTCCCTGTAGGCCTTGTGAACGCCAGCGGTGTCGATAAAAGAGGACCCCAGATCTTCGACTGCAATGGTGACGGGCTTCCAGATATTTTGCAGGCAGCCAGAACCAGCATTGGTTATCTAAAAAACACGTGGATCAACCAAGGATACCGGACGGCCTCGCCTTGGGTGTTGGAAGCTGTTCCTTCCACGACCGAAGAGCAGAAGAGCAGCTACGTTCTGCCTCTTCCCATGCACATGCCGGTGGATGGAGATGCAGTAGTATCCTACGGTTTTGAGAAGATGGATCTAAATGGAGACGGTCTCGTGGATATTCTTTATTCGAACGAGCCTTCTTCCTATACTTCCTCATCCGACAACCTTGCCTTGCTGAACACTGGCAGTGGTTGGGCATTGCGTCCGGAGTGGGGACTCCCTGGCGGAAACCTCATCTGTTCAAGTGATTTGGACCGCGAAAAAGGAAAGCGGCGGGCTAAGCTGCAGGACATCAATGGCGACGGATTCCCGGATCTGATCACCAACATCCTCAATCAAACTCCACGAGTCTGGTATAACCAATGCCGACCAGAGGTAATGACATCTACGACTGACGGATTTGGCTCTCAGGTCCTTGTAGAATACAAGCGCCTCAATGATCCCACCCCAACGGCAGGGTTTGGAACACGTGTCTACGAACGGGGAACCCCAGACGCCTCCGGTGTCGGTGGTACGATTCCCGTGTCAGACAGCCGCCTTGTGGTTTCGCGCTACTCACAGCCCGATGGATTGACCCCAAACAGCCGTCGATGGAAAGCTCAGCGCTATGCCGACTTGAGATATGACAGCATCAACTCGGTTTCGCTCGGGTTTGGGCGGATCGAGGTGATGGATGAGCTCACAGGACAGGTCACCAAAACCGAGACATATCGAAATTACCCTTTAAACGGATCCCCGAAGAGCACTCGCGCCTATGTTTTGGTCACTTCCGCCGACCTGAATGCGAATGGCCTTGGCAGTAAACTTCCCGGCGTGACCCCGGGGCTCAAGTTGATGTCCGAAGAACTTTCCGAATACGGCGAGCTTGCTTCTCAATCAGGAACGGGCGGAACCATTCGCCGGATCGTTCAGACAAAGTCCATCAAAAGGAGCTTTGACCTCACCGAGGCCCTCAAGGCGCAGATCATCACTACCCAGTCCGAGAACGACTTTGACGAGTATGGGTTTATCAAGAAATCGGTTACTACGACTCTCGACGGAGATACTCAGGAAACCAAGAACAACTACTATCACCAGAATGCGCCGGGCTCACCATGGATTTTGGGTCGCCTGACGCTTGCCGAAGTCACAAAAACACGTGGCAGCTCGACCATCGTAAAGAAATCGTCGTTCAGCTACGATTCCAATGGGCTGCTGTCTTCAGAAACCATACAACCCGGGCACGCTTTATCGATTACCAACACCTATATTCGTGGTGCGGAAGCTTTTGGAAATATCACATCCACCACGACCTCGGCATCGGGAAGCGAGCGTATATCGCTCACCGAATACGATTCTAGAGGCCGGTTCGTAACGAAGCAAACGAATCCGAAAGGTCACATCGAACAGTATTCATACGACAGCACAAGAGCCCTCCTCGCATCGAGCAAGGACGCCAATGACCTAGTTTCGACCTATACCTATGATTCCTTCGGAACTGTTATACTGACCCACCATCCGGATGGAACCAAAACGGGAGAGATTACAGGCTATGCGAACAATGCCTCGTTGCCCGCATCGGTATCGAGCAAAACATCGAACCCGATCAAGTATTTCCGGGCGCAACAGTCATCTGGGCGGCCTGTGGTAAAGATTTATCTGGATGCCATGGGGCGCGAACTGGTGACGGAGACAACCATCCTTAGAAACGCGGGCAGTTCGATTTATTCGCAGGTCTATGTGGTGACCTGCTACGACAGCAGGGGACGCAAGATTGCGGTGTCGGAGCCATTCGCTGCCAATGAAAACCCTTTATATACCTCTGTTTCGTATGACATGCTCGACCGCCAAATACTCACGGTCTATCCAGACAACTCAAAGGACGAAGTAAAGGAGTTCAGTCTGAAAAATGTGGGCGAGGGCTCTTATCCCGACGAGACGCTTTCCAGTGGAGTTCCGACTCATCCCCACAGCTATTCCAGAGTCGCCAATCGTAACGGGATGGTGCTTGAGCGTTGGGAAAATCAGCATGCAGAACTCGCATTTTCCCGAGATCCTTCCAACAAGTTCACCAAATTCCTCTATGACCAGGAGTCACGGCTCCTCTCTGTGCATGTGGGTGGAGAACACCTCCTATCCAATACCTTTGATTTATTGGGAAATAAAACATCTGTGTGGGAGGCCAACTCTGGGACATCGACCTCTGCATATACCGGTTTCGCAGAAGTTAAATCCTCAACGAATGCCAAGGGTGAAGAGACTTTGTTCAATTACGATGAATTGGGCCGGGTGACTGAACTCAAGCGACCGGAGGGAACGTTTTATCATCTTTATGATGGTGCTCCTGGGAAGGGGATAGGGAAGCATTGGAAAACCACAGGTCCCAATGGTTATCAAGATCTGACCGAATACGATGACTTGGGGAGAGTGAAGAAAAGCATTCGGAATCAATTTGGAGAAGAATTTGTTACGAAGGCATCCTACACCGCCCTTGGGCTTCCGTTGATGGAAACCGATGCAGGTGGTCTTGAGATCGTTCATGAATACGATCCAACTTACAGCTTTCCCCGTAAGCTCAAAATCGGTACTGGAATCGAGGGTGGAGGAACGGTGCTATGGGAAGCGGGTACCTATGATAGCAAGGGACGGCCCTTGTCCCAAAAACTGGCCTTGGGAATTACGGCTTCCGGAACCTATAACCCCAATAGCGGACAACTTGAGAGCCTGAAAGCCAGCGTAGGTGGAACATGGCTCCAAAATAAAATCTGTAGCTGGGATGCCCAAGGGAATCTCATCTCAAGAACCGACCTACTTTCAGGGCGTAGCGAAGAATTCGGCTATGACAACCTCAACCGAGTTACCACCGCTTTGGTGAAAGACAACGTCAACGCTCCCGTTTCGACGCAAAACTATACATATGATGAGAAGGGCAATTTACTGTCCAAAGCCGGTGCCAACCTTATCTATACGGGCACGCGACCGCACGCAGTAGCATCAGCGACGGTTAAAGGCGTCAGTCGCAGTTACGAGTATGATGCTGCAGGCTATGTAACGTTGGATTCGAAGCGCAGCTATACGTGGACGTCCTTCGGGCAGCTGAAATCAGTGACGTATGCAGCAGCTCCTGCCCTGTCCGATCTTTCAGGAACTTCCCTTTTTGGTAGTGCCACCGTCCGCAGTTCGTTTGATTTCGATGCGGGCAGCAATCGGATGCGGCAACTCAAGGAACGAATCTCAAGCACGGACAGCCGGGCACTGGAGGAAACCACCTATCTTGGTGCTTACGAAAGGGAAGTTCATTCTTCAGCCGTGAGCGGCTCATCCGGCTTCACGGCCACCAAAACGGTGCATCGTCACAGCTTGGGCGGGATCGGGACTTATGTCAAAGCAGTGGATGTTGCGAACGGAACCACGATCAAACTGACGACAGTTCTGAAAGATCACCTTGGAACCACATCGGTTTTATATACCGGAACATGGACCGGATCGGCGTTTTCCATTCTGCAGACAGAATTACAATCCTTCGATCCCTGGGGCGAGAGACGCGATGCAAATACTTGGGCGAATTTCCGTTCATCGGACGGGGATGCATTCCGCCGTAGCAGTCAGGATCATGATCGGGGTTTCACCGGGCACGAACAACTTGATGATTCCGGCCTGATCCACATGAATGGCCGGATCTATGATCCGGAAATTGGCAGATTCCTAAGTCCTGACCCTTTTGTGCAGGTGCCGGAATATTCGCAGAATTTCAACCGCTATAGTTATGTCCTGAACAATCCTCTAAATACCATTGATCCAAGTGGTTTCAGTTGGCTGACCAAGCAATTCCATAAACTTGGCAATTGGTTGGGAGAGGATTGGTGCAAGGTAGTCGTTATCGTTGTTTATGCTGTCGTCTGGGTTTATGCGGGCCCTCAAGCAGCTGCAGCCAGCAGCGCTGGTCTCTCCACTGCCCTAAACGGCGGAAGTCAAAGCGATGTCGGGAAAGCGGGCGCAATCGCTTATGCTGCAAGCTGGGCGACAACGGGAGTAGGGGAATACGCCTCAGCTACCGCTAACGCTTACGGAGGAGCTACTGGCGCAGCCGCAGGAGGAGCAATACAGGTCGTGGGAACAGCCGTTATCAATGGAGCAGCTAACGCAGCGATGGGCGGAAAGTTCGAAGATGGATTTATCTCTGGAGCCGTAAGCTCAGCTATGTTTGTAGGAGCGGGATATGTAGGTGCTGACCGTGTTGTGGGAGAGATCGGCGTTCATGCGATCGTCGGTGGCACTATGGCTGAAATGGGGGGTGGCAAATTCGCCAATGGTGCGGCATGGGCAGCTTTTGAATACCTTGCATTTGGGGCCATCACCTCTGGACTTGCTTCTCAAACCACTGGGGCGAATTTGGAAGTGCAAGATACAGAAAGCATTCCGATGGAGGCGGCTTTTAAAAAGCGTTTGGTAATGGACTTTAATCCGGATGGTTCAGTCAATATGGGGCAACCCACAGATCCTACTTTAGCGGCGATTGAGGTTTTTGCGATTGATAGAGGCATTCGTGGAATTTTAGGACTTACGGGAAGAGCTTTAGGATTTGGTAGGGCAGTAATATGGGCTCCAGTAGCCCGGGCAGCACCTCAGGGTGCCGCGCGTATTGTTCCACAAATAGGTAGCAAGCTTGAGTACTTTTTGGGCAATGCTACGGGAAACGCTCATAATATAGAGCGTTCCCGAGCAATGTTGGCGCAACTTCAGCGGGTAGGCCTACCTGACAGCCCCGCCACAAGGGAGTTTTTAAAATCCCATCTTGATTCCATATTAAATAACGCAACCACCATAGTTAGAACTCAGGCTAATGGAAGAATAGTCAGAGAATCACTTATTATGGGGCCAAGAGGTGCTCTGAAGCTTGAAACAGTTTGGGAAGGCGCTAAACTGATCACGGGAAACTTTTTCGGGGGATACTAATAAAATGACCAAATCTCAAAGATGGGATTCAAAATCTGAAATGATTCACCACGTGCAATCATTTCAAAATCATATGTTGCTAGGCGGTGAAAGTGAAACACCTTATCGATTTGTCAGCTATACTTTCCAGTTTGAAGAAAAGACGATATGTCTAGGGTTAATGTTCAGTCAATCATTATCACCTTCTCTGAAGTGGTTAACGAAATCTTCATTAGTTGCCTTAGGGTATGATGATAGAATTAATATTATTGATGTGAATTTATTGAAATTAGTAAATGAATTTCAATTGGATGGTGTATTGTGTGATTTAATCTCTACGCAGAGTAAGGATATATTTTTGGCGATATATGAAACCGGATGCTTAGCTCTTGATGGGAATGGTCAGCTATTGTGGATATACACAGCAGGTGACCTTGTTGAGGGGTGGGTTGTAACAAAAAATTGTCTTCAATTAACAATATCTGACCAAATCTCGAAAGAGAATGTTGATATATATATTGGGGAAAAAATAGAACATATTCAGTGAGTTTGTGATCGTAAATACTCAATGTCCTGGTGCGATATAATGGCGGGGCCGCAAATGGGCAGTGATTTAAGAATGATTTCGAGCTGCGTGGGAGCTGCGGCCTCGGAATTATTCAAAGGGACAAGTGTGGTTGGTAAGCGCTCCATGTAGCCCCAGTTGACAACTATCCTTCAGCCAAGACCGGATTTTTGATCGTGGCGGAGAGTTGCCAGTTTTCCGGGAGCAAGCTATCGAGTTGTTGGTTGGTCATGCTGGGAAGATGCTCCAGAAGATCGTAAGCGCTCCGCCGAGCCGCTATTGACATCTATCCAACGGCCAGTGCGGGAACTTTGATCGTGTTGGAGGATTGCCAGTTTTCTGGCAACACGCAGTCGAGTTGTTGGTTGGTCATGCCGGGGAGGCGGTCGAGGAGGTCTTTGATATACTCAAAGGGTTCGTGGCCGTGGCGTTTGGCACTTTCGATCAGGGTGTAAAGGATGGCGCTGCGTTCCCCGGTGTCTTCTCCGCCGATGAACAGCCAGTTCTTCTTGCCGACCGCCGTTGGGCGGATGGCGTTCTCAATGAGGTTGTTGTCTGCCTCTACTTGGCCGTGGTGAAGGAAGGTTTCGAGCTTCGGCCAAAGGTAAGCGCTCCGGCCAAGTCCGCCAGCACTTCACCCTCGACGCCGAAGGCCCAGACTACCTCTAACACGCGATGAAGATTATGAACTTCTTAGCACCTCTGTGCAGCAGACTTTCAGGTCCGAAATCTTTCGAGATCCACTGCCTATTCTTCAATATTAAAGTCGTTTGAGATGTAAAGTGTGCCAATTGGGCATAATGCTGAGTCGCACCAAGTTTTTGACGACGCCGTTGAGTCACTGACGTAGTGCTGGCCTCGTGCTACAAATAGGCTGGCAAGGCTTCTACCACCAGAGGGAGGAATTTTTTCCTCTGCATTCAACTTTCGCCAGTTATTCTTTTCCTCTATTGGGTACTGAAGTTTAGCTTTGCACGCATTATCCCTGATAGGTAGACTTTTGGGAGGAAACTACCTCATTTATGGCTAGAAGTGGATTTTTAACGAGTATTCATCGGCTCGCGAAGCAAGTGGCGCGTGAAAATGAACGCCAGAGAAAAGCCTCTCAGCGGGCTTACGCATTGGCATTGCGAGAGGCGGAAGCGGCACAAAGACGCGGACAACAAGCCTATTTGCGCGCGCAGAAGGCATCCGCCGCAGATCTAAAACGGCTGGAGAAGGAGGCACGCGAAACTTATGAAGCGGCCAGGGCTGCCGAAGTGGAATGCAAGAACCTTAATCTGGCAGATATGGAGGAAGAGCTGGCCGGGATTTTGATGGCCACACTGGGCGTAGATGATTTTGTGGATCTGAACGCTTTGCGGGTGAGTGCCATACATCCTCCGTTCCACCGGCAGGATCTGACTACGCCGAGTCGCCCCCCGCTTCCGATTGTCGATTCTTCCATGCCGGTATATACTGAGCTTCCCTCTCCGCGTGGGCTACTGTCATTCTTGTCGAAGAATAAACACGAGAAAGCCAGGGCGAAAGCCGTGGCAAAGCATCAGGAGGAGACGATTCGCTGGCAGGCGGAGATGGCTCGGAATGAGGAACTTCGAGCAGCGGAGACTACAGCCTACGAGGAAAGGGAGCGCGTTAGGCAAGCCACTTTGAAGGAGGAGCAAGAACGCTACGTGGCAGATTGTGCCCAAAGGGATGAAGAAGCTGTTGTTCAGAACAGGGAAGTCGACGAATTGATTGCCAATTTGTCTTACGGGACGCCGGAGGCTGTTGAAGAGTATATTGGGATCGTGCTGTCAAACGCAGTGTATCCAGATCACTTTCCAATCAGTCACGACTATTCCTTTGACCCATCCTCTGCGGAGCTTCAGCTCTCGGTTGCCGTTATTTCCCCTGAACAGTTATCAACTGTTAAGGCGTATAAATACGTGAAAGCTTCGGATAAGATTACCGAGGTCCTGTTTAGTGCGAAGGCCTGCAAGGACCGCTATGCTGGAGCAGTGCATCAAGTGGCTCTAAGAGTGCCGCACGAGATATTCGAGGCCGATCGTCGCGGTTTAATTGGTACCATTTCGCTGAAGGTAGGGACTCACGGGATTGATCCTGCGACAGGAAGTTCGGCATTCGTTCCTCTTGTGGCACTGGGAATCGCCCGTGAGAGTTTCATGAAGATAGAACTGGCAAACGTCCAGCCTGCCGCCACTTTGGCTCACTTGGATGCTTCTGTGTCGAAGAACCCCTACGGGCTGATCTCCGCCAACGTCTCTGGAGTAAGGAAGTCATGAACAGTGAGCTTCTTTTCAATCCACCTCCCGATTGGCCGAAACCTCCTGCTGGCTGGGTGCCACCACGCGGTTGGACGCCAGATCCCTCTTGGCCCGCTCCTCCAGAAGGTTGGCAGCTGTGGATTCCTGCAACTCTGCATTCGGTTCCTCTGCCGCCTGCCTCTTTGCCTCAATCCGCGCTTGGCCAGCCAGCAGTTCTCGCTACGGCTTCGACGGCTGCTGAAAGGATTACGTTTTTGGAGGCGGAGAATGAGAAATTGATGCGTCGCATCGAGGAGATGAGGATTAGAGACGCAGAAGCCGTGGCCACCGACGATGTGACGATTCTCCAAGACGTGGGTATCTATCGCTATCATCATCCGCTTGAAAATGCCGCTCATTACCGGGAGCGCCTTTTCGGGTTAGATACTGAGATTGCCGAAGCGGTCAAGTCGGGCCAGGCTATTGAAAAATCCAATCTCTTTACCTACGACAACTCGCTCGCAAAGGGGAAGAAGATGTCAGACGACCTCTCTAAACTCATGCTCCGGGCTTACAATGCAGAGGCTGAGAGCTGCATCCGTTCCCTTCGCGCAGGTAATGTGGTGACCGCGAAACAACGGCTGGAACGCTCGAGAGAAGCCATTGCCAAGCTTGGCAAAATGATGGAAATGAGGATCAGCGACATATTTCACCATCTCCGACTTAAAGAGATTGAGCTGACTTCGGACTTCCTTATGAAGAAGCGGGGGGAACGTGAGGACGCCATTGAGGAGCGTGCTCGGCTAAGGGAAGAAAGTAGGGCTGCGGCGGAGATTGCCGCCGAGCGCGAGCGACTGGATAAGGAGCGTGCTCACATTCTCAACGCAGTCCAAGCCCTCCGCATGCAAGGGAACCCCGATCCTACCCTTGAGGAAACCCTTACCAAAATCGATGATGCCATCGTCCGGAACGACTTTCGCGCCGCGAACATCCGCGCAGGGTACGTTTACATCATTTCGAACCGTGGTGCTTTCGGGCTCGGTGTAGTCAAGATCGGTCTTACTCGAAGACTTGAACCCCTGACTCGGGTGGATGAGCTAGGTGATGCATCAGTGCCTTTCCGCTTTGACGTACACTGCCTCTTTTTCTCGGAAGATGCGGTTACTTTGGAAGCGGAGCTTCACGCTCATTTTGCGTCCTCTAGGCTAAATCAAGTGAACCAGCGCAAAGAGTTCTTCTTCGCCACACCTGCCGAGGTCAGAGAGGTGTTAAAATCCAAGCTTGGGAACGTTCTTGAGTTCAATGAACATGGGGATGCAACTGACTATCACCAAAGCTTCCGCTATTGGCCGGAAGCTCGGAGGGAGCAGTGGGAAAAAAAAGCCTTTGCATGAGGGCGTAAAAGCGCTCCTTCACACAGTTCACCGGAGCGTGATTGCCCCCCAGTGAGTCGAGTTTGTGTCTGCTTGTTCCATAAAAGGTAATGCGGGATTTCAGTAGGCGGCTTTATTGGCGACGAGAGCACGCAATCCCATCGAACCGCCATGACTGAACCTCCAGAGTCACTATCTGGAGGCTGTCCCCTATACAGTGGCCAGGAGCGGGGAGACCAGATCTGCAACTCCATCCTGACCTGCTGGGCATACCGAAGATCCGCTACATCTGCCGAACCTAATCGCTATAACGTCCCCACTTTTGCATCGATGTAATTTCTGCTTTTCGATTGTATCCTGGGTGTTAGCCTTCAGTTGCAAAATGCCCCTGTCCGATTCCAGAACCTTCCTTCGCGAGCTCGACAAGAAGCTTTGGACAGCAGCCGACAAGCTTCGCTCCAATCTCGATGCCGTCGTGTATAAGCACACTGTGCTCGGGCTGATCTTCCTCAAATACGTCTCCGACTCCTTCTCCCAGCGGCAGCCAGAAATCGAGGCAATGCTGAAGGATCCTGAGAGCGACCTCTTTGTGGACCCGGATATCTACGACAAGCCCCTCCAATATGACAAGGCAATCCACCGGGAGCTGGAAGAGCGGGATTACTACATCGAGAAGAGCATTTTTTTGGTGCCAGCGCTGGCGCGGTGCAAGACCTTGCAGGACTCCGCCAAGCTTCCGGCGGGGACAGTAATCACCGTGGAAAACGGGAAAACTACCACCTCCGAGATCACCTCTACCGGAAAACTCATCGACGACTTTAAAGGGAATCCACCGCGATTCATCTTTCACGTGCTCGGTGAGATCGACTTCACTAAGTACACCGACAAGCCAGTAGTTCCGGGAATTAATCGAAACCATCTTTACGAAGAGCCAACAATAGTTTCACCGCTCCACGTCCGTGAGTCCTTCTCTCGAATTTTTGGGCCTTTTTTGTCAAAGTCCTCGGTGAACGAACGCCAATCCCGCACTCTAGTAAATTGGTGAACGGGCTGCTACCAACACTATTAGCGGTGAAATGAACCTAGAGCCCTTGAGTAGATGATTAAGCAAATACAAGTGATAAACGTTCGTGGAATTGAGAATAAAACGTTTGTTTTTGATGATCCGCAAATGCATCCTAACAAAGTTCATCTTCTCATTGCCTCCAACGGATTTGGAAAAAGTTCACTAACGACAGCGTTTGATGGCTTAAATGCAAGTCGCTTACATTTGAAGGAGAAAGATTGTCACCTTCAGGATGAATCAAAAAAGCCAGAATTGGTAGTTATTCACCATAATGAAGGCATATCTACGACATTAACGGCTAATCAAACAAAAAACGAAATCTCTAAAATATTTAATGTCTTTGTGATTAGGGGACCAAGAAAGGTAAAAGCATCCCAAAGACCAACGCAGTCCGGATTTCAAGTTGCCGTGGGAGAGTTTGTAATCGATCCAATCGAGCTTTGTAAAATACCCGATCGAACTGTAATTTTGTATGAATTTCGGAAGACAGTTGATTTCTTTGGGGGATCCAAAAAAGCAGCCCCAAATATTTCGGAACACTTGAAACGAGCATCTGTGGTCAACGCGTTTCTTCAATCAAAGTTTAGCGATAAGGTCCTTGGGGTGAAATTGGAAACAGCTCTTGGGAAGATTCTTGAAAGTGTTAAAAGTTTTAGTGGAACGTCTGATGAGATTCTTTCTAAGGTCGAGATTGAAGTGTGGCAAGATGCTGAATCTATAAATGGCTTGGGCGATCTTTGCTCTGAGTTTTCTGATTTTAACTCGAAGTCCAAGGCGCTCTTGGCGGCGATTCAGTTGATTTTTGTGCTGAGAAAAGACATCGCGCACACCAAGAAGGTGGCGGCTTGGTTGAGTTATGAAGAAAGGCGTGTACGTGTGGTGAATTTGGTTAGCTCGTGCAATCCCAACCCCGGATGGCTTAGTATCGAAGTTAAGCCTTTAAAGGGAACGTTATCGATTTTTCTTCCCAAACCCGAACATATGTCTAACGGGCAAAGGGATTTTTTGTTCTTCGTGGCGCAGTTGCTTGAATTCGAATTCCGAGCAAGTAAGAAGAAGACTATACTTGTGATTGACGAGGTGTTTGACTATTTAGACTACGGGAATGTGGTGGCATGCCAATATTTCTTGAAGAAATTCATTGATTTTTATTCTGGGTTAGGAGGACAAATTTTTCCACTTGTTTTGACTCATTTGGATCCTAGTATCTTCAACAGCTTCATCTTTAGTAAAAAAATCCAAAAGAATCATTATTTGGATAAGCTGGATGAAATTAATCGGGATGGGGGGCTATGCAAAATAATTCGCATCCGAGGTGAGGACTCCGAACTTGAGACTGTTTTCGCCCGCTTCCACGCTCACCATTCCTTGACCGAGTGTGATGAGAAGGAACTCTTTAGTCAAAAAGGTTTGAAAACCAATTGGGGATGTTCAAGGACATTTAAAAAGTATTGCCGAAATCAGATTGAGAGGTATCTCAGGGAAGATGATCAAGAAATCGATTATCTTGCTGTTTGCTTGGGGCTGCGCATTCAAATCGAGAAGAATGCATGCGATCAGCTGCCTGATCTAACGATTCAAGAGCAATTTACAAATATTAAGAAGACGATAAACAAATTGGATTTCGCAGCTGATAATGGAGTGGATGTGCCGGAGCTTCATTATTTATTGGCTGGCTTGTACAATTCTGCGCTTCACGCAAGTAGCTCGAACGAGGACTTTCTTACACCTGTGGTAAGCAAGCTTCGGAACCTGAATATTAGAGAAATGGTAAGAGAGGCTTTTAAATGACTTTCAGAATTCAGTATAGCCATGACCACAGGAAGCCCACTCGAACCGATCACCTTCAAATGCACGAGGCCCTCACACCAGCCTATTCCCACGGAGTGAAGAAGTATCTGAAGTCATGAAAACCTTTTGTGGCGATCTCATCCATCCGGTAAAGGACTGCGAGTTCGGCCTGATCGGTCATGGCTGAGATTACTTCCGCACGATCGGGCCGGAATTGCCGAGGGCATCAAAGCGGCTTTCCCCTCCGCCTTCGAAGCGGGTCTGCCGACCGCCCGCAGTGACCGCGCTTAGCTCGGCACCTGTAAGTTACCGAAATCGATGCGATCCGTTTCTGCTTTCGCTGGATCCAGCAGCAGCATTCCGGTAAGAGAATTCAGCTTAGGCGAGTTGGCTGGTCGGTAGGCAGTCGGCAGCTGATTGAGAATATGTGGTAACCGAATTATCGGGAGAATTTTCCCTGCATTAACGAGCATTACGCAACTGGATAAGAAATTCTGGAAATTTTTTCCCGACCAGAGCGTTAGTCGATGTACCAAATGAAGAAACTCCGTAGGAGTTTGCTCCAGATACCTTCATTTTAACGACTGGGGCGGTTGCAATCGTCTCGAATTCCCGATAACTGATTTCGAACCGACGGGTGGACCATGAGCTGTATTCTGTCGTTGAACTCGCGTTTTGAGCAGTGATTGTTTTTCCTCCGACGTTGAAGGCCAGACCAAAAATGTTATTGATACCTTGAACGCCGGCGGTGACAAAGACTTTGTCAGGAGTCTTCGAACTCCAGTCAAAGCCAAGAGTGTGCCAATCTTCACCCAAGCTTGCCGAAGCGCTGACAGGGGCTTGGCTTATTATTTTGGAACCATCGAAATCGTCTGAAGACACACGAATGGATGGGGTCATTGCTGAATTTACGGATTGGCAACTGGTGAAGACGCAACTGAGATATGCAAAGGCAAGGAGTGTAAATGTTGTTTTCATTAAGGTAGTTTGTTTGATAAAAAATCTTTAATCTGAGACCAGTGACCGCGATAGCTTTCAAGGTTTGGTATTTTTTTTATGTCCACTTTATTCCAGACTTTTCCCTGTGGAAGAGAGCGAATGCGATCTACAGGTATGACGTAGAAGGAAGGTTCCGAGGGCGACATGGTTCTCTCAATAGATCCCCTGTTGAGAAGGGCGGCTACAACGAAATCACAATCGAAATTGCTGATTGGAAAGCCGGTTGCTCCTGTCCGCCATCTGCTCTTCACTTGGATTTTTGCCGCAGTGTTAGCGACCAGGTTTACTGCAACCAGGTCGTAGCCGGGCATGTTGGTGTATGCCTTGTAAGCGGCGATCTTGTTCAAAAGAAGGTGGCCCAATACAAGGAACTCGGCTCCTTCGCATTCTAATCGGGTATCCAGTTTCTTCATCGTATTTTCTGCTGCCACACACTGGAACAATTCTCTTAAGTTCGTCAACTGACGAAACGTCAATTTTCTCTCCTACTTGGCCGTGGGTCACGGCATTCTGCGGCGAATGTACCCTTCGCACGAGAATGACCCAGATGGCTTGCGCTATGTCGCGCAAGTTATTGAGGTCATTCGCAAAGAAAGGGAGGCCCAGAACTGGTCTGCTTTGCAACTTTCTCAGGTGTCAGGTGTTCATCATTCGGTTATTTCGAGAGCAGAAAACGGCGAGCGCATTCCTAGTGTGCCAGTCCTAGTCAGGCTATGCAGAGCCCTAGGCGTCAAATTTTCGGAAGCCTGTAAAAAGGCGGAAGATTTATAATTAAGATTTCTAAAGATTTCTCTCATTTGCAATTTACAGAAATTTTCAGTTGTGATCCAGATTAGGCGTGATTGAATGGCAATGTTATTGAGACTTCATGGCGGTGCCATAGGAGTTTCTCGCAGTCGGTGGTGCCGAGTGTGAAAGATATGACATCAGAAAAAACTGAGAGTCCGGCGGTGGTGCCGACGGATGATTGCATGTGCTGGTAGTACCAGCGCTTCGGGCGTTCCCCGAAATGCAGGTCGGTGAAGCTGATACAGCGTTTAAATGACACGAGGCCGAAGCCTTCCTGCGACTTTGCGCTTTTTCCGACCTCCTTGTTTAGGAGGGCTATACGTCAATTTTTCACCATTATCATAATGACTACAATTTCCCCCATCGAAAACATTCGTGTTTCATCCCTCAAACCTCATGACTCCAATCCACGTAAGCACAGCAAGAAGCAGATCAAACAAATAGGTGAGAGCATCAAAACATTCGGTTTCCGGGTGCCGGTTCTTGTCGACGACGACAATCGATTGATCTGCGGACATGGCCGGGTAAAAGCCTGTCAGTTGTTGGGTATTGAAAATGTTCCCGCTATCCGTGCCACCGGCATGAATGAATCTGAAATCCGCGCCTTCATGATCGCGGACAATCGGCTTGCCGAGAATGCTCAATGGGACGACCTCCTTTTAGCCGAGAACTTCGAGTTTCTCGCCGATTCTCTTCCTGATTTCGATCTCGAAATCACAGGCTTCGATTACGGTGAGATCGAAAATCTAATCGTTGAAGCAAAAGAAACCATTCGTCCTGAACCAGCGATTCCAGACGTGCCAACTGGCATCCCAGTGACGCGCGCAGGAGATATCTGGCTGCTTGGGAGCCACCGAATCATTTGCGGCGATAGCCGCGATCCTTCGACATACGACAGACTTTTCACCGACGGACGGAAGGCGGCGATGATCTTCACCGATCCTCCTTATAACCTGTCCGCACGCGAAATCGGGCAAACCTGCGAGGGGGCCCATGGTGACTTTGAGATGGGTTCGGGAGAGATGTCCCGTTCGGAATTCGCAGCATTTCTGGAATCTATTTTTTCGTTGCTACGCCAATATTCCAGCGACGGTTCGATCCATTACATCTGCATGGATTGGCGGCACATCGGAGAAATGATTTCAGCGGGCGACAAGGTTTACGATGAACTCAAAAATCTATGTGTGTGGGTGAAAAGTGCTGGCGGCATGGGTACTTTTTACCGGAGCCAGCACGAGCTGATATTCGCTTTCAAAGCTGGCAAAGCCAAACACCAGAATCATTTTCAATTGGGCCAGCACGGCCGATACCGTTCCAACGTGTGGAATCATCCATCGGTAATGCACCTCAAAGGAAAGGGGGGCGACCAATCCGGAAGAAAAGCTTTGAAGCTCCACCCGACGATCAAACCTGTCGCATTGGTCGAAGATGCTCTTCGGGACTGTTCCCGCAGGAACGAGATTGTTTTGGATTCTTTTCTCGGCAGCGGAACCACGCTTCTGGCAGCGGACAATACAGAGCGGATCTGTTATGGAGTGGAGCTTTCGCCTAGGTATGTCGATGTCGCGGTGACGCGATGGCAAGAATGGACCGGCGAGGATGCGGTTCACGAGAAATACGGATGCACCTTCAACGACCTCAAACTACTCTGACGCATGAAAAAGAAAAATAAAGCGTATCAGGTAGGTTATGGGAAGCCTCCCGATCATTCAAAATTTCAGAAAGGGAAGTCTGGCAATCCCGCAGGACGTCCCCGCAAAACGGTCATCAGTCAGTCCATCGAAGATGCTTTCATCGAGGGTTTAAACCAGGAAATTCAGATCAACGGCAAGACAGTCACCAAATTGGAAGCTTTCGTCGATACCACCATCAATCACGCCCTCAGAGGAAATGGCAACGCGAGAGCCATGATCATGGACATCATTAGAAACAGGAATCTGTCGCCAAATACGGAAGAACTTACGCCTACAGAAGAAGACCAGAAGATGCTCGATGATTTTATCAAAAGCCAGGCTTCAGCGTCGGAGGGACTGCTATGATCGCCGTGAAATATATCGTCAGAACCAATTTCGCGGCATTTGTTGATTTTGCCTTTCGGGTGCTACACCCGGGAAAGGCATACTTGCGAAATTGGCATATTCAAATCGTAGCGGGATATCTTCAGTTGATGCACCGGCATGAAGGGCATGTCCCAAACCGGGTAATCATTAATTTGCCGCCCGGTTATCTAAAGACCCACATTTGCGCGATATCTTATCCATGTTGGTTGATCGGCAGAGATCCGCAAAAGTCCATTCTGTTGATCTCCTCCACACCCGATCAGGCCAAGGAGTTGTTGGAACAGTGCCGGGAGCTGATGAACTCGCAGCGTTATCGCGCGATGTTTTCTAAGGTGCGGTTGACCTCCGCTCAGAAGCATATTCAGACCCATAGTGGCGGTTCCATCCACGCATCGGCCATCGGATATTCCTCGCAGCATAAGAAAAGTGATCTGGTGATTCTCGACAGCCCTGAAAATCTGCACAATCAGAAGCGGATGAAACCGGAGATCTTAGCCGAGATCATCCGGCTGCAGAAGGATAGGCAGAAAGGAGGGATCATCCTTGTTACACGAAAATTGTCCACGAACGACTTGAGTTGTAAATTCAGGAAGGATCCACATCGTTGGGGGCAGCTGAGTATTCCGGCAGTAGCGTTGGAGGATGAAAAATATGTTCTTCCACATACCATATATCATCGGAAGAAAGGGGAACTCCTGCAATCGGAACTTCAGGACTGGGACGCAATCGATCAGGCTTTATCGGAGATGGGAGGGGACGATTTCTGCCACCAATACCTTCAGTCGAAATACGCACCTTCCAGCGAAGGCAACCACGAGTTTGAATTCAACGGACGGAAAAAGATCATCGTAGGACAATTGGATTCAACCTCGCAGGTAAGAGCGGTTTTGCAGGAATTGAAGGGCCAAAGGCGACGGAATCGCTCTGTATGAATTGATCTCTGTAACGTATGGAGCGTGTGTCACCCGGACATGCACTCCATCGATGAATTGGAAAACCTATCAAAAAAGGACCTGCTTGAACTGTGGCACAAGCTGCCGGGCAAGCAGGTTCCTCCCTCCCGGATCGGGCGCCTGCGGGCGGAACTGGCCTACCGGATTCAGGAGCAGCGCTATGGGAAGCTCGACAAGAATACGTCGGTTTCCCTGAGCCGCCATATGGCTGCTTTTGAGAAATCGTTGGACCAGGGGAGGAGAGCCGCTCCGGTAAAATCCAAATCGAAAGTTCGCCTGGAATCAGGTTCCTTAATTAACCGACAATGGGAAGGTAGGACGATCACCGTTAGAAACCATGGGATGCGGGATTTCGAATTTGAAGGTGTGCGATACAAATCCCTCACTGCCATCGCCAAGTTGGTCACTGGCCAGCACATGTCAGGCCCGTTGTTCTTCGGTCTGAAGGAGGTGAAGCGTGGCTAATCCGGCCATCAAACGCTGCGCAATCTACACAAGAAAAAGTTCCGAGGAGGGGCTGGAGCAGGAATACAACTCCCTGGACGCCCAACGCGATGCAGGCGACGCCTTCATCCGGTCTCAGAAGCACGAGGGCTGGAAGGTTCTGGAGGAAAGCTATGACGACGGTGGTATTTCCGGCGGCCATCTCGAACGCCCGGGCCTCCAGCGTCTGCTCCGGGATATCGAGGCGAAGAAGATCGACGTGGTTGTCGTCTACAAAGTGGACCGACTGTCGCGTTCGCTCGCGGACTTTTCACAATTGATGCAGCTCTTTGACAAACACGGTGTGTCGTTCGTTTCCGTCACTCAGCAGTTCAATACCTCCAGCAGCATGGGACGGCTCACCTTGAATGTGCTGCTTTCATTCGCCCAATTTGAGCGTGAGGTGACGGGCGAGCGAATCCGCGACAAGATCGCGTTATCGAAGAAAAAGGGAATGTGGATGGGGGGCATCCCCTTGCTCGGCTATGACGCGGTCGAAGGGAAACTGTGCATCAATCCCCTCGAAGCGAAAACGGTAATTGCTTGTTTTGAGACCTATTTGGAAAGCGGCGGCTTGATTGAGGCGATCACGAAATTGAATGAGAGAGGTTTCAAAACGAAGGCCTACGCCAGCATCAAGGGACGAATTTTGGTGGCGAGGCCGTGGGTGGCCAAGCAGTTCCACCGAGTATTGACTCAGCCCATCTACATCGGAATGGTCCGGCACAAGGAGGAACTTTTCGAAGGCGAGCACGATGCGATCATTCCGCAGGAATTATGGGACAAGGTTCAGACAAAGCTCCGGGAGAACCAACCAGGCTTCCACAGAATCGAGGGACACTCCAATGAGAATGCCATCCGCCAGACAAAGCTCATTCATCCTTTAAAGGGTTTCGTCGAAACCGTCGACGGTTTCGCGCTCACCCCTACCTATACCAATAAAAGCAGCTCCCGAGCCGATGGCTCTAAAACGAGGACACGCTACCGCTACTACGTTTCGCAGCAATCGATTCGTCAAGGTTACCAAACTTCGTCGATGAAGACGTTGAACGCGGAGGTTCTGGAGGGAGTGGTGAAACAGATGCTGGTTCAGACGTTGCCGAAGCTGTCGGGCTTGATCTCGGGATCAGAACTAACAAAGGAGCAAGTTCGACACCGGCTCAAGTCTCACGCCACGATGCTCGCGGAATCGAAATCGTCTTTCGAACTGGCGCGAGCAATCCATCTGCTAGTGCCGCGAATCGTTGTGAGCGACGATGAAATCAAAATTCACCTGACAGCGGATAGTGTCGTGCGTCTGATCCATCATATCCCGGAACCGATGCTTTCATTCTCTCCTCTGGAATCGCTGGTAGTTGGAATCGATCTTGGACCGAGTGAAGCGATAATCACCGCCAACGTGAATTTGAGCTGCTGGCGGGGCAGGGGACAGATTGTCGATGGCGAGACAGGAAAGATTGTGCCAGTCACGCGGACGGAGCCGAAGCCAGCGCTCATTCGGGCGATTGTCCAAGCGGAATTCTGGCGACGGAAATTACGGGAAAATCCATCGAAGTCGCTTGGCGAGATCCTCATGTCATACGGGTTGAATGAGGAATATGTCCGGCGATTGCTCCGAGCTTCCTATTTGGCACCTGAGATTAAAAGTTCCATATTCCAGGGAACTCAGCCTCCGGGCCTGCAAGTCCAGGATCTCACCGCGGCAGGTTCTCTGGACTGGACTATTCAAAAGCAACGTCTCGGCTTTCTCTGAGCGGGCCGTCGGACAGGGAGGGAAACGTCAAAAGACAAAAACCACTCATCACTATCAGTGAGTTACATTCGAGACAACAAACAAAGTGTTACCTTCTGGTGCTACATTTCAAGCGAAATACCGCAGTTTTTATACAGTGGTATCATGAGGCGTCTTTCTCCGTAGCGGAATCGGAAGAGGTTTCCAGCTGGTGGCGATTTTTCTCTTCGAGCTCAGCCAGTTGGTCCTGTGCCTCTTGTTCAATTTTTTCGAACCAATCCTTATGTGCCTCTACGATTTCTAGGGTGAGCATCACTAGGAGGAAGAACGTCGCCAGCGCAAATCCGGTGCAGATCGCGAAGCTCAACGGGCTCTTCCAAAATCCCAACGTCATTTGGAGGAGTGCCGACAGCAAACAACAAATTATATTGACTCCTAGTGCCTCACCCAGATTTATGAGACCTTGGTAATATTTGATTTTGGGGCTTTTTTGCTTTTTAGCTCGATAAGTAATTCTGTGCTGATCCGTGTCGTAGGTTTCCTTAATTCGAGACAGAATCGTGGTTTTGAGAGCCACGAGAAAGCTGCCCATCGTAAAGAAACCGCTGAAAATAGGAGTCCGTGCGTAGGTTTGGTAGTTCTCGATAAACTTAAATTCCGTTGGCCAGCCCCATAAAAGGGAATAGGTGCATGTGACCCACATCAATAGAATGAGGCCTCCCGACAATATCGAAAACAGTTTCCAGAAGCTCCCAATTTTACTCATGGTGGCGCAATCAGCTAGTCAGTCGCGACCTAGTGGTCGGATCGCTCGTAAGGCGAAGTAGCCATTTGATTACTTCTGACGATTTGATGGCCGGTCCCCAGTCGTTCAGTTTCCATTTTATTTTCCCGAGGAGTTTGTCGTAACCGTCTTCTCCAAAAATCATTTTGTTCGACAGCATATCGCCACTGACAGTTTGTCGCCCGAACAATCGATGTATTCCGGTGATCCTGAGATCAGCTCGTTTCTGATCGTCAGCTATGGCACTCTCCAACTCCTGAAGCATTTCGTCGGTCAACACTAGATCGGGAGGTAGCTTCAGGCGGAGAGTCTGGCTTTTCGCTTTGTCTTTCCATTTTGAAAACAGTCCTGTTTTGTCTGAGGTGAATGAGTCCCCGAGCTCCATCATGGAGAGATGGCGAAAACTTTTGAGGAATTCTTTAAGGGAGCCTTCCCTAGGGAGATGGGAAATGGAGAGTCCTCCCTTATATCGTTGGGTAACAGCGAGTCTTTCCGCGTTCGTTCCGTGTTCAGGGAACTCAGCATCTTTCAATAATTTGCGGTTGTTCAGGAAAAGCTTTTTCATCAGAGCCCTGAATATGATGAAGGAGGGGCCACTATGGTAGCACGCGATCAATCCATTACCAGTCGTTGGATGCCCGATAAAGAAGCCAATTTCGGCCGTTTCTCCAATATCCTCCGAGGTGAGCGTCAATGTTCCATCAGCGTCTTTGCCTAGCCGGGGCATCGTTTGAGCATCGCGGGATTTCAGGATCATCCCTGCCCACCATTTCTCAGGTTTCCCATCGAAGTTCCAGTCAACTTCGGTAACAGATATCCGAAGAAGGCCAGCTTTCCCCACGGGGTTCCCAGCATTTAGCTCGACGAACTTGAAAACCATGGAGGGATCAATCGCGGGAGGAAGGGCATTTTTATCGATCTTGAAACCGAATACTTTGATATTCATCGTTTTAATAGGGAGGAACTCTGAAAAGCCTGTTATATTGGCCACCTAACAGGCTAATCCCCTCCGTTTCAAGCACCATTACGCGTTCCGGTGATAGAAACTTAATATTTGGAAGCCCTTCACAGACGATTCAAGAGTCGATGACCGAGGTGGCGGTGCCAGAGTTTCCCTTGAGCAGCCGGAATTCTTCGGCAGTTACCACGATCCACCCCGACTGTTCCATCCCGCACGCACTTCTTGCTTTAGTTCGAACCCTCTCCGGATGTCAAACGTTCGAAGAGTTCAGACTTTCTCTCGAAGGCTGCCCAGATGGTTTTGACAAAGTCGTCAAAAAGTAACGCACTTACGGCGGATCTGCCAATCTAAGAATATTTTGAAGAATATTTACCAAATAGTTTGACGGACAAGGTCATTGGGTTCAGGCTTCAGCCCATGACGACCGAGGAACAGTTCCTTTTCGCAGTCCCTCCTGAAGTGCTACGGAAGCTTCGAAAGGCAACCGAAGGTGGCTTTGGCGACTACGCGAAATCTTACAGCACAGTGGCGGACGCTCACAACAGCCGGGTAGTCGCGAATATCATTAATTGCCACATGATCGATAGACTCAAAAAGGAGGGCTGTGATGAACACCTAGTCTTTTGCTCTGCAAACCACCGCGACCTTTTTGTTTACCAGAACAAGGTCATCTTTATTTTCAAGAAGTTGGACGAAAAATTGAAGAGTCGGAACTATCCCACCCGCGCTTCTCGCCGCTTCAATGCGCAAGAACCCCTCAGAGGAATTCCAGCGGCTCTTCCGAGAGTCGAAATAGGTTATGTTCCCGACCCGGCTGGCGCTGCAATTAACGGGATATTTGCCGTCTATCGCTCAGGAAACATCATTGAGTGGAGCCATGATCTTTACGATTCCCATGACCCAAGACAACGCGACATCAAATTCGCCTAAGCGCTTCAATCCGAAGATGCTTACCTTGGCTCGAGATTATGCCGAGATGACTCAGGCTGAACTTGCGGAGGAACTCAAGGTCAGCCAAGGCAGTGTGTCAAAATTAGAAGAAGATTTGATACCTGCAACTGATGAGACGCTGGAAAAGCTCTCACTGGTCTTCAAGCGACCAGTAACCTTCTTTTGCCAATTCCCGGGATTTCCGCTTACCTTGGAGGGACATTTCCGCAAAAAAGCGTCACTCACGAAAAAACTTTTAAAGAAGGCTGATTCGAGAATGAACATCGAACGCCTACAGATCAATCAACTGATACAAAGCTCTCCATTAGAGTTCTCTGACCCTCCATATTGCAACCCGGATGAATACATCGGAGGTCCGAAGCAGATCGCACAGGAAATTAGAAAATTCCTTCAATTGCCTCCGGGCCCTATCGAAGACTTGGTGGAGGTAGTAGAGAGATGCGGGTGCATAGTCAGATTTCTTGATTTCGGCACACTCCAAATTGATGGTTTCGCGATCCTTTCTGGAGCAAACGTGCCTATTATATTTATCAACAAGGCCTTTCCTCCAGACAGGCGTCGTCTTACTTTGGGACACGAATTTGGGCATGTGATCATGCATCGCGGATGCGTGCGGCCCAACATGGACGACGAAGCATTTACCTTTGCTGGCGAATTTTTGATGCCCGAAAAGGAAATTAAGCCATCCTTATACCCGCTCAATCTTGAAAAGTTAGCCCGATTGAAATTGAAATGGAAGGTGTCGATGGCGGCGATTCTCCAACACGCGAAAAGGATTTCTGCCGTCAACGAACGCTATTATCGCTATATGCGAGCCGAATTGAGCAAGAGCGGCTATAGTAAGCAGGAGCCTTACGAAGAGAACATAGCAGCAGAAAAGCCAAAACTGCTCACCAAGGTATTTCGGCATTTTAAGGAAGATCTTGGCTATTCAATTGAAGAGATGTCGGCACTGATTTTCGCCAGTCAAGAGGAAGTAAAATCTCTTGCACGTCCTAATCACGATAGATTCACGATTTTAGATTAATCGAGAGATCCGGCGTTTATGACCACCACCTTGACAACAGCCAAGCTGGAGCTTACACCCAATCTACGCTTAGGCGAAACAACTTCGGGCAACTGATCGACGTCGGATTGCTTGTAGGTGCTTTTCTCATGGGTGATGCCTCAGTGAAAGTGAACCTCAAACTGAAAATTCCAATGGAAGCAATACTTGCAAGCGTTCTATGGGTGGCGGGGCTCGTGGGGAGGCAGGCATCCATGACGAATGGCACTTCAAGCGTCTACGCGATCAGATAACGAAGACTGAGTTCCCGGGAGGTTCGATTCCTCCCCTCCCCACCATTTCTAGTTCCGCGTCCCTCTTTCTTTTACCAGCAGGCACCTCTTCAGGCTGGATCAAAGTCTAGAACACGCTAAATCGGATCTTATGTCAGAAGAAGAATCGTTGGAGAGCCGAAGGAATGAATACTCTGGTCACTTGGCGGGCGCTGAAAAGCGAAATGGCCCTATGATGTTACGCTTGGATTTCAATGCTCACGTCATCGCCGAGGTCGGCAAGAACCGGCTTGAGGGATTTTCGCTTCGTATCATGGAACGCCCGGAGGATGTCAAATTTGGAAAAAAGAAGGCAGAAGTCAGTGTGAGGCTTACCGTCGAACAATGGCAGGATCTCATAGATGCCATGAAGGCGGAGCTTGAAATGGCTCGCGGCCTGAGGGCTGAATTCGAACAACTGGATAGCGAAAACTAAGAATCTCGCGTCAAAATTTCTGAAATTCACCCAATGAAACGAACTCACATTTCCCCTTCAAAATTTTGTGCACTCGCAGGGAAATACCTGATCGCCGAGGGACGGGAGATTTACGCATCAAGTAAAGCGGGCTTGCTCGTGAGAGCCAGTGACTCTTCTAAAATTCACAGGATCGGGCTATCGACCTATCCAGTTCATTCTATGCTGGGGCCTTATTTGCCACGTCTGGACGTAAACGCAACCATCGGCCCCCTAGGGCTTCCAGAAAAGGCAGAGCGAATGTGGAATCTTCGGCCTCTGAACAATCCGCTATTTAGGAATTTGAACTTGGAGATCACTTTTGCCGACGAAGAAGCGGATCTTATCGCGGCTGCTATTCCATCACTGATTCAGGGGATAGAAAATTCTGTTTCCAATGATTTCGAAGGTTATTTCCCGATGAAATTCAAATCCACGACTCGAACAAACATTTGGACCGTTGCAGCTTCTGACATCGCAAAAGAGAGTTACGAACGAAACGGTGTGTTCCGCCGCTTCTTCTGAGTGTTCAGAGCAATAGCGATTGCCCGAACCGTGGTGATTCCAGCATTCCTCATTTCTTGGATTATTGGCTTGAGATCTTCAGCGGTCTGCAATGCTCGGGCTCGATTGTCGCTCCTCAACTTAGTGCCGTTCTTCCCTAGAATGACGCCTCTCGCCTTGGCACTGGCAAGGGCCGCTTTCGTCCAAGATGAAATGGCTTGGGCCTCATCCTCCGCCACAGAGCAAGAATTTGGACGGTAAGGCGATTAGCTGTAGGATTATCGACCGCGAGAAATTCAATCCGCGCCTCCATGAGCCCGGAGATGAAGTGAAGATTTCGAGCGAGTCGATCCAACTTAGCGATGATGAGCGTAGCTTTCTGCTTTTTTGAAAGGGCGAGGGCGGCATTCAACTGAGGGCGATTCTTGCGTTTGCCGCTCTCCACCTCCACGAATTCGCCCACCAGTTCCCAGTTTCCACCGTTGAGGTATTTCTCCACTGCTGACTTCTGAGCTTCCAATCCAAGACCGCTTTGTTCCTGCTTCTCCGTCGAAACTCGATAATACGCCACAAACTTGCCGTTCACGTTCACACATATACGGTCGTCGATGTGTAACAAGGGAGGCGTGCACAAGCTCTCGCAGGCCCCGAAATGCCTCTCTGTATTCCGAAATCTCCGAAAGTGAACTACGCACCTAAATAGTTTGAGAGAACCGGACGTAAAAGGAGGAAATCTGGGAAAGGGAATTGCTTTCCGGTGGAACAGAGAGAGCCGGGAAAGCCGCTGTAACGCCCCAACGGCGGGGAATCTTGGGTTTGAAAGGGAACTGAAAAGTTCGTCTCTCGAAAAGTGGCGGAACGAGAGGGATTCGAACCCTCGGTAGGGTTACCACTACGTTCCCTTAGCAAGGGAGTGCTTTCGACCGCTCAGCCATCGTTCCTAAAAACCGGGTCGGGAGGTTTGAACCATAGGGCGGAGGGCGCGTCAACCCTCCGCCTTAGGAAAGTTTCGAAAAGTGAAAATTCCGGTCTTATTCAGCCAGTTTTTCGTCTTTTTCTGCCTCGGTGGAGGTGGATTCGGCATCGGCGGCTACAGAGGCTTCGAAGCTTGAGGCCTCGGCTTCTGCTGGTGCGCTTTCTGCCTCAGCAGCAGGTGTTTCTGCTGCTGCGGCCGCTTCTACCGCAGGTGCTTCTACGGCCTCTGCAACCGATGGAGTGGCAGGAGCTGTGATTTCTTCGGCTGGAGTGGCTTCGGCGGCGATTGCGGCCTCTGCAACGACGGCTGGATCTCCTTGGGAAGTGGTGGCTTCCAGAGGCGCCGTTTCGCTTTTGGCGGAGGCTGGCTTATCGGCCTTTTTGCCCTTTGGCTTTTTCGGTGGGGTAGGCTCGCGGAGTTCCTGCACGACGAGAGTATCGTCCTGATAGAGGAGGATGTGGCCTTGCTGGAGGAGCCAGAAGAGATCTGCTGCGTAATCGGCAGGAGGAGCGGTGCTGCCTTCCGGCAGTACGGCTTCCCAGAGGCCAGCCAGCTTGGCAGGTGTGTTTTCACGGATCCAGGCCACCATTTTGCCCGGGCGCTCTGCGAGGACGGCATCTGGAGCCAGTCCATGAGGACGGGCGGGGCCGGTGTGAAGCTTGCCCTGGCGTTTGAAGACCGGGAGGTGCTCCGCTTCCACGGCGCGGCAGACGGAGGGGATGAGAATGGCTGGGTGCTTCCGTGCGTGGCTGCCTGCGGACTTCAGGGAAGAGAGCAGGGCAGGGGAAAGGTTTTTAGCCGGAATGGCGGCGGAGATTTCCGCAGAGCGGGTTTCAGCAAACGCTTGGTCGAAACAGCGGGCTGCTACGGCGCGCTCCGCTTTCGTGCGGTCTTCGATCCAGGCTTCATCGGAATCCCCCTTGATCCGCCAACGGGTTTTCTGCTTCGTGGTTTCCAGCCATGCGGTCACGGCTTCTTCGCCACGCTCGGTGCGGACTTTTGAGGAAAATACCTCGAAAGGCATATTGGAGAATCGCTCGCGGTGGAGGCGGCGGAGATTGGTCTGATAGGAATGGAAATTGGGTGGTCCCAGCCATTCGCCGGACAGGCCGCAGCGGGCCACGGACTGGAAGTTCCCGGCAGGTGGTTCCACTTCCACGGTTTCCTCTTCAATGAGATTGGACCTCAGATCGGACTGCCACAGGTGGCGGATGGCTTCCTCCCGGGTTTGGAAAAGGGATTCGTCCAGCTTTCCTTGGAAAAGAGCAGGCTGGTTTTCATCCACCTCAAAAAGGGCACGACAGCGTGCACGCTCGGATAGAAGGGTCTGTGCGATATCGAAAAGCGGATAAACGCGGGCGACCTGATGGACTTCCTTGGCAATCAGATGAACAGCCTGGGCATCTGGATTCAGGGTGACGCGCACACCGGAGGCAGGAGGAATATCCACGCGCTGTGGCGGACCATTGCGGCGATCGTCGAAATTCCGGCCACGGCCTTGGAATTCACGGCGGTCGCCACCATCCCGGTTTCGATTGTCACGGGGTCCGCGGTCACGATCATCCCGCCGTGGTGGGCGATTCTCGTCCCCGGCTTCAGTTCTTGGCTTACGGTTTTGCTTATCGCCACCGGCGCGCGCCCAAGCTGGCCCTAAGGCAAATTCGGACAGCAGGCCGCGCAATGGATCGTTTTCAGAATCACTCACGACGCCGAGCTTAGCGGCTTGTTTGAAAATGACAAACTCCCCTTTTTGACAAAAATCCGTAGCTCATTTGAGCAGTGAAGGCGTAGGGCGGTGTCCTAGAGTGGCGTGAAATCCAGCAATGCTATGGGTTTCCCCGCAGCTTACCGATGAGCCAAAAGACGAAGAGGATGACGGCTACGATCCAGAGGATATGAAGGAAAACGCCGGTGACTGCGAGGGCGAGCTTGAGAACGGCCCACAGGATGAGCAGAAAGACGGCGAGGCTGAGAAGTTTCATGGTAGAAACTCATCGCTCAATTGTGGGAATGATCAATGGGTTTTTCCGTCCTCCTCAGTGGCTGCGGAGTATCTCGATCATTCTGCGGGTGGCTCCATCGTGCTGTGTTAGGACGGTGGAGGCGTTGTTTGCGAGCTGTGCGGCAGTGGTGGGATTCAGAGCTTTTTGGACGGCGGTGGTGAGTTCCAACTGATCGTTTGCGATGAGGCGTCCACCCACCGATAGAAGCCGGGTGCAGAGTGGCTCGAAGTTTTCCATGTGCGGGCCGGTGATGAGGGGCTTGCGGGCGATGATGGCTTCACATGGGTTCTGACCACCGGTGGCGAGGAAGCTTTTTCCGATGATGACGACATCCGCATGGGCGGTCCAGTCGCTGAGTTCACCAGTCGAGTCCACCACGAGGCAGGCGGTGGCTGGACTTTCCGGTGGGGTGAAGGACGAGCGGAGAACCACCTCGAATCCTGCGCGGGTGAGCGCGGCTTTCACTTCTCCCCGGCGCTCGGCATGGCGTGGTACGATGATGGCAAGTGCCTGGGAAGATGCCTCACGGATGGCAGTGGCGATCCATGGTTCTTCACCATCGTGGGTGCTGGCGGCCAGGATGATGGGGCGGCCAGGCCCGAAGGTGGCGAGCATTTCCGCAAACTCCGGCCGTTGCTGCGGGTGGTGGCCGCTTCCTGGATCGAACTTCATGCTGCCGGTGAGATGGATTTTTTCCGCAGGCATGCCGAGATCCTGCCAGATTTCCCGGTCGGTCGGTTCCTGGATGGATACGGCATCCAGCATGGAAAAAATGGGGCGCACCCATGTGGCGAACTTGCGATAGCGGCGGGCGGAGCGTGGGGAGAGCCGCGCATTGATGAGGCAGATGGGAATCTGGCGGCGCTTGCAGGCCAGCAGGAGATTGGGCCAGACCTCAGCTTCTATCAGGACGATCTGTTGGGGCCGGAAGCGATTGAGGTAACGGCGGATCATCCATGGGAAATCCAGAGGGGAATAGGTGACCCGGACGCCTGATAGATCGGCGCTGGTGGCTACCGCATGACCCGTGGCTGTGCCTGTGGCGAGCACGAAGGTTTTTTCCGGATCAGTCTTCCGCCACTCGCGGATGAGTTTCAAGGCGAGCAGGGATTCTCCCACGCTAACAGCATGGATGTGGACCGCGCCTTGGGGTTCCCCAACACGGGGAGTGGTATAGATGGCGGCCCGCTCTCCCAATCGGGTGCGGAAGCCACCACGGCGGATCATCTTTACCACCCAGCCCGGAAAGGCGAAGAGGAAGAGGATGGGAAGGATCAGCCGGAAGAGGGCTACTCCGAGGAAAAGGCGCATGACGGAGGGTTAGTTTCCAGTGGTGGGACTCAGCGAGACAACGCTTTCCGGCATCAATCGATAAATCAGGACTGCGCTGCTCCCATACTCGCGGCGGGAGATGAGGTTCAGGCCGGGAGCGTCCGGAGTGGTTTGATTCGCAGAAATTTCCGCTATGAAACATCCATCGGGAGTGAGCCGGGGGGCGATGAGATTATTTTTAAGCAGGTCTCCCACGTGATCCTTATCCCCATGATATTTCCAGTAGGGAGGATCTGCGAAAATGAAGTCGTAGAGGGTGAGCTCGCGCTTGAGGTAGGAAATGACTTCCGCCTTCACCACATTCCCTCCCTCCAGCCGGGCTTTTTTCAGATTTTCCCCGATGACGACAACCGCCTGGCGATGTTCATCCACGAAGGTGCAGGTGCCTGCCCCGCGGCTGAGGGCCTCCAGTCCGAGAGCGCCGGAGCCGGCAAACAGATCGAGCACGCGGGCTTTTTCCACGCTTTCTCCCAGGATGGAAAAAATCGCCTGGCGGACGAAATCCGTGGTAGGCCTGGCGACAGCGGAGGGGACTTTGATCGCGGTGCGTCCGGCTTTTCCGGCGATGATTCTCATGGTCTCAAGGTGAAGAGGGTGTGGTATTCATACGGACCAAGGGTCCGTCCTGGCCAAGTTGGAGAGACATATCTCCAATTTTGCCGAAAGTGTGGAGATCAAAAGCGACGCGCTGCGGTGTGCCAAGCGGCGAGGTAACAGGCGGAGGGTTGATTCCGGGGAAAAAGTGGTTTGTGATGGCCTGGATGCTTTCTGGCGTGGCGACGAAACGCATGACTCCGGCCGCCCGTCCATCTGCCAAGAGGGTGGCATTTCCCAACAGGGAGATTTCCTCTCCCACCAGCCGTGCGTCCAAGCAGGAGAGAACATGTCCCCGTAGAAGCGTGAGAGCCTGCCCTTCATCGAAGGAAAACTCCCGGCCGCCCAGTGTGCCGTGCAGCCCTTTGACTTCCGCCAGGAAATCTCCGCTCCAAGTGGCCGGAGCGGCGAGCGCCCCGAGAAAGCGACCTTCGAGTCTAATGGATTCGGCTTCGATCTGGGAGACTCTTGGCAACGGGATTTTGACCAGCGGCTGTGTGGGCGCCTGTAGCTGCAACTCCATGGGAATGCCGGGAAGCTTGGCCACCTTTGCCGCGAAAAGAACTTTTTGTGTTCCCAAAGGGATTTCCAAGCGACTAAGTGCAAGAACCGGGCGATTCCATGAAAATTCCAAGTTCAGAGGTTGGGGCTGCATCTGCTCCATGAATGCCAACTTCCCGACCTGTAGGGTGGAGGTGGCTGGATTTCCGGAAAATGGAACGCGGCCGGAGATGTGGGAAACTTCAAGCAGGGTTTTTCCTGCTTGAGCGGAAACGAGCTGAAAGGAGGCGTTGCGGACATTCAACCAACTGGTGGGAATGCTGGTAATCTGCGGGCTCCGTTCATCAGGAGGGAAATCCGGTATGGTGCTGGAAGCGATGCGGATATCCGGTCCGCGTGGCGTGGTACCTACTGGAGGGGTGAGTGGCGGCGGCCCTTCTGCAAAAGAAGTGGAGGCTTGCGCCGGGGCAGGTATTCCGATTTCTCCCGGTACCTGGATGGCGGATGAAATGGCCTCTACCGCGAGGACAAGACGGGGAGACTCCATGGTGATGGAGGAGATGCTGCGCGTACCCCGCAGCCATGCCTTCCAGGCGGGGGTGATGTTCAGCCGCTGGGCGGACACCATGGGCTGCCGGATATAAGGGCGGAGTGGCTGCGGCTGCGGGATCTCCACCGAGTAAAGGCTGGCCCCATTCCAGGGAGACCATGAGGCACCGCCAACGTGCGCCTCCTGCCCGGTGATGGCTTGGATTTTCCGTTCGATCCTCGCTCGCCCCCACGAACTGCAGAGAAGAAGATTGCTAAGCCCGAAAATGACAAACGGGAGGGCCAGAAGCACTCCCGCAGTCCATAACAGCCAGCGGCAGCCCCGGCGCTTTTCGCGAGTGGGGGCTACGGTTTCCATAAGGGTCAAGGCTTGGGCTTGGCGGCTTTAGTGACAGGGGCAGGTCTGGCCGGTGCGGCTGCGCCTTTTCCAAGAGGGAAACGGATGACCATGCTTTTATCGAGCAGGCGTGTCCCTTCACTGGAAATTTCCTGAACGCGGTAAACGATCAAGCCGTATTTGTTATCGGTGTAACGTCCGATGGCGAGATTTTCCTTGGTCTTTCCTAGAGTGGTTTCCTCTTCAAACTTCCACTCCGCGCCAGTCCATTCACCCAGGATGCTGTCCTTGTCTGCCTTGATCTCGTCCAGACGTTTCATGGGTCCGTTCGGGGAGTGGAACTGATCTTCCTTGGCAATGTAGCGAAGGGTGGAGAGAGCGCTGGCACCACCGGTGGCGCTGAGGGTCCACGCACCTGGGGTGTTTTCCCGCAGTTGAAGGAGCACATCCTCCATCGGCTTGAATTCCCGCTGGCTCCAGAGTTTCAGATAGGCGTCATATTCCTCCTTGGTAAGGCCCAGCTTTTCATTCCACGGAAGGGGAGCACCTGGCTTGGCTTGGGCGGAGAATTCACGAAACCACTTGGGGTCCTGGCGGGCGGCTTTTTCCACCTTGGCCACATATTTATCGATCTCCTGGGGTGGGATGACGATGCCGATCTGTCCCTTCACGGGAGTGTCCTTTTCAAAAAGACCGGAAAAAATCTTCGGTGCCTGGGCCGAAGCGGTGGCCACCAGGGCAAGGGCGATGAATGGAGCGCGGAAATTCATGGAAGTGGATAAGGGCGGAGGCTGGCAGGCTGGGGCTGGAACTCAAGCGGGGATTTTGTGCAGCGCTAATGTGTGCGAATCCGCCAGCATGGATTACTCCGGCTCACCCGCAGGGAAGATATCTGCCACGGGTGTCTCGATTTGATGGTCCATCCATTTTTCCAAGGCGGCGACCATGGGCTGGAGGACTTCCGGACGGGTTGGTGCCACATCGGTTTCCCCGTATTTATCCTTCGATAGATTGAAGAGAGAAAAGTGACGGGTGCCTTCGATGGTGGGGGTGCAGACGAGCTTCCAATCGCGGGTATGGAGGCAGCGTTGCTTGGCATTGATGATGGCTTGGCGATACTGCGGTTTGACGACAAACTGATAGTTGAAATCGTTTTCGATGTGGGTGAGTTCATCCATCGCAGGGAGCTTGGGCCGGGTGACGCCGGGAACGGTGAACTGGATGAAGGGGAAGCCGGTTTCCGCATAGAGCGGGCGATAAACGGGCTGTTCCGTACCTTTGATCCAGCCTGCGAAGCTCTGCCCCTGCCAAATGGCAGGTTTTTCCACTCCGAGGAAATCCGCTATGGTGGGAATGACATCAATGAGGCGCACGCCCTCCGGGATGACCTGTGGCTTTTGGCCGGGCACGTGGACGATCATCGGGACATGATTGGCCTGGAGGCCGCCATTGAAGGTGAGTCCGTGGCCGAGTGTGACGCCTGGCTCGTAGTGATCATCGCCATGATCTGCGGTGATGATGACGATGGTGTGATCATCCAGTCCATTGCGCTTGATGGATTCCAGAATGCGTTTCACGCAATCGTCGAATTCACGGGTGCAGCCATCGTAGAGCGCGCGGATTTGTTGGATTTCGTGGGGAGGAAGAGCCTTCCATTTGTTTTCCAGATCGGTGCTGCCGATGAAGGAATCGATATCGAAATCCACGCCGTTGCGGTTTTTCCCTTCATAGCCGGTGGAGGAGAAAAGCGTGTTGTAGGGCTGAGGCGCACGGTATGGCAGGTGATTGCAGGAGTAGAAGACGTGCCAGAAAAAGGGCTTGCGCTCGCTGGCGACGGTGGCGAGGCGGTTTTCCACACGGCGGGTGACCACCTCCGGGGTGACGAACTGGGCGAAGGCGCTGAGCTGCGGGAAGATTTTGTAACCGATGGAGTTATCAAAGTAGAGTGGCACGACGAAGTGGGCCATCACCACCGCCTGGCTCATGTAGATTTTGAAATTATCAAAACTGGACACAGAGATGTGCTGCATGTCCATGGGCATGATTTCGTAATAACCCGCACACCAGTCCCCGATGGCGGCTGTATCATAGCCCTTCTCATTGAGCAGGCGCGGCAGGGGAATGATGCGAGCCTGGGTGGCGGCGATGGTTTCCCGGTCCGGATACATCTGGCGGATGCCATGGCTTTGCGGATACATGGCGGACATGAGCTGCGTACCGGACTCCAGTGTGGAGGCGATGGTGGTGTAGCAGTTTTCAAACCGGGAGGACCGGCGGGCCAATGCATCAATGGTGGGGGAAACACCGCCGGCCGCCAGCCCGTCCGAGCGCTGCGGGACATACCCGGCACAGCCGAGGCGGTCCCCACGCAGGGAGTCAGAACCGATGATGATGACATTCCATGGTTTTTCCCCATGGGTGGCGACTGGGCGTGGCTGATGTTGGTAGGAATATACCCCATACCCTGCGCCGAGCAGTGCCAGTGAGGAGAGGGCCACCAGCCATCCGCTGCGGCCATGGCGATGGATCTGCCAGAGGGTGGCCAGAAGGAGGTAGGCGGCGGGGAGAATGACGAAGAGCACCAGATTACCGGCAGGCTTTGCAAACTCCGGAATGACATCGAGAATCTTGTAATACCAGTAGCCGAAATCCGCATCCTTCAGGAAATAAGGGCGTGTCTCCACCAAGCGGAGGACGCAATAGAAATGGGCAGCTGCAGCAAGGAGCGTGCTGACGAGGACAACGCGTGGGCGCGATGCTTTACGGAACTTTCTCAAAATCCAGCAGACGAGGGGCTGGAGCAAGAATGCCCCCAGCACTGCCAGAATGGCATATGCGATGAGCATCTGGAGATTCTGCCCGATGAGGAAGCCGATGTATTCATTCTTCGCCAGCGCACTGAATTTATTCTCCATGCTTCCGGACGTATGGGTGAGCCTCCAGATGGCTACGACATATTGGAATGCGAGGAAAATGCCCACTCCCGCCGCTACTGGGAGTAATCCGGCGCTGGGCTTGCGGGAGAGTTTCGGAGCGTTGGTGATCAAGGGGCGGGAGACTTACAGTCTCCCGCGATTTCATCAAGAGCCGGGATGCTCTGGCCCAATATAAATCCAACTTTCACTGATGACGGACTCGATGATGGCTCCCTGCGGCGAAAGAGTGCCGGTGGGGCGCTTCAACTGCAGAATCATGGGAACGGATTGATTGCTGTTTCTGCGGAGAAGATCCATGAGTTTCCGGTCGCTGGGGCTGTCCACCTCACAATAGCCGAAGAGAGGCTCCTCACTGTTTGGTGCGGAAAGAACGTAACAGTGCCACTTGCCCTCATCGGAAAATTCATGGCTGAAAAGAACGCCGGGAACGACTTGGACGCGGAATTCATGGCTTTCTCCATTAGGCGGCTCATGGGCGAAGCGATTCCAGTCATACGACTGGTAAAGCACATCCACTTCCCAATCGATGAGAGCATTGCCTTTTTCCGGGAGTTCCAAAATGAAGTTTTTGGTGCCTTCAGAGAGCGTCTCTCCAGAGACGAGCCAGAAATCCGCACGATTTTCCATGGTGAGCGGGTCGAATTGGAGGTTACGGAGATTTAACGTTGGTACCTTTCCATCCGGGTAATAGGCTTGCATGAGGATTTTCACGCGTTCCGGCTGCCGCACATATTTCAGGCGCTCCTCCACCGTCTGGGCGGCGCAATACCGGCGGACGGAGGTTTCCATTTTTTTCACCATTTCGATGGCATCTGCCTCGGTGGCTTCTGTTTTCACAGGTGCAGGTGATGAGGCGGCAGGATCAAGCTTGGTGTGGGTAACCGGCTCAGCTTTTTCCTCTGGCCGGTAGTAGAGGCCAAGTCCTCCGATGATGATGGCCACCACGAGCAGGCTGAAGATGCTGATGCGGAGCCAAGGGAGGGGGATGCGTTTTTCATGCTGGGAACCCCAGACTTTTTCGATTCCGCCCGAATTGAAGACTGGACGTTCTGTGAAAGGGGCGGGGATGGCTTCCACAGAGCGGGGTAACTGCTCCCTCCGGCCCAGGGGGGTGCCCTTTTTTTCCTGAAGGTTCGGGAGTTGGCGGGGCCCAGGCTGGCTTTTTTCCAAGCGGATGACAGGGATATCCTCCGCTTCCCCCGGTGTTTCATCCGGCACGATTTCGTATGGCTGCTTTTCGGGTTCGATGGACACAAGGACAGGAAAACCGCAAAAGCCAATGGACGCAACGCTCCTCTCTCTCTAAACCACCAGCGGAACCGCTCATGTCTGCCCGTCCCCGACTACTCATCGTTACTGCCGCCTTCGGAGAAGGGCACAATAGTGCTGCCCGGAATCTAGCGCTGGCATTGGAAGCAGCGGGTGCTGAAACGAAGGTGAGTGATCCCTGTTTACAGAGCACACCCTTCGGCACGCAATTGGTGAGCATGGGCTACCGATACGTGACGACCCATTTCCCCAGCATCTGGGCCCGGATTTATCGTTCCACGGATCGCTATGATTTCAGCCAGCCTGGTTCACCCGTGCTGAATATTCCGGAGCGGTTTCTGGACCGATTGATCGAGCAATACCGGCCGGATGCGATCGTGAGCACGTTTCCCCTTTATCCGTATTTCATCGCGCGCACACTGGAAGAAACAGGAAAAACGCTGCCGGTGTTCACGATTGTGACGGATTCCATTGAGATCAATGCTTCCTGGCTGCGCGCTCCTACGGACTACTGGCTGGTCACGGACTCCATCACGCGCGAGCTGATGGTGGAGAAAGGACTGCCTGCTGAGAAGCTCATCGATGTGGGGTTCGCGGTGAATCCGGCGTTTTCCCAACTCACTCCGGTGCCTGCGGATGATGCCTGCTCGCCTTTCCGCATCCTGTATTTCCCGACAGCGAATCTTTCCTTCATCCGCCGTCATGGCCGGGCCCTGCTGGATGCCTCTCCAGAGGTGCAGCTCACCATCGTGCTGGGGAAAAATGTCCGCACGCTCCACTCGCGCGCCAAGGAACTGCAGAAGTCTTATCCTGGCCGGGTAAAACTGATCGGCTGGACGCGCAAGGTGCCACAATTGCTGAACAGCCACCACCTGGTGATCGGCAAGGCGGGTGGGGCCACCGTTCATGAAGCCATCGCGGCGTGTTGCCCGATGTTGATCCACCATCTGGTGCCGGGGCAGGAAGAGGGAAATCTGCGGCTGCTGGAGGCGATAAAGGCCGGGTGCCTGTGCGATACGGCAGAGGCCCTTTCCGCAAAGGTCCGCGAACTGATGGCGGACGAAGCATCCCTCTGGCGGGACATGAAAAATGCCCTGATCCGGCATGACCGGAATTCCGGCGGTATCAACAGCGCACGCTTTATTATGAGCCATCTGGCAGATAAGACCCATCCGCCATCATGAATTTCCTTTTTGATATTGGCCGCGTTCTTCTCGATTTCGATTTCGAGACGTCGCTCGCACGGTTGCTGCCGGCAGATTCCGCAGATACGCATGAGCGGCTGGAGCGGTTGCTGGCGCGCAAGGATGAATTCGAGAGCGGAAAGATCGATGTGGATACCTACACGGTCTGGGCGCTGAATGTGCTGGAAAGCACGGCCACGGCAGATGAGTTCCACCACGCATGGCGGGATATTTTCACTCCCAATGAGCCGATGTGGCAGCGGGTGCGCCAACTCGCGGCTGACGGGCACCGGCTGATTCTATTTTCCAATATCAATGGCATCCACTCGCCCTGGATCTATGATGAGTTTCCTGAATTCTCGATCTTCCATGGAGCGGTGATGTCTTTCCAGACGGGATACATCAAGCCGCAGCCGGAAATCTATCAATATGCGGTTGATCGCTACGGGCTGATTCCTGAAGAGACGATCTACATCGATGATCTTCCTCAAAACGTTGCGACCGGGGTGGCCATGGGCTTCCGCACGTGGCAGTATGATCTGAAGGACCACGCGTCCTTCGAACAATGGCTCTCCCAACAACTTTCCTCCTGAATCTCCAGCATTTCCTTTTCCATGTCTGACCTCGTCATCGCCGGCCGCACGTTCAAATCCCGCCTCTTCACCGGCACCGGGAAGTTTCCTTCCAATGAATCCATGCGGGATGCGCTCGCTGCGAGTGGCTGTGAGATCGTGACAGTAGCCCTGCGGCGTGCGGATCTAACAGGTGGCCGTGATCCCTATGCCAATATTCTGGAATACATCGATTCGGAGAAATATCTTCTACTGCCTAACACGAGTGGCGCGATGAACGCAGAGGAAGCGGTGCGGCTGGCCCGCCTGGCGGCTGCCGCTGGCCTGCCCAAGTGGGTGAAGCTGGAGATCCATCCGGACCCTACCTATCTGCTCCCGGACCCCATCGAGACGCTGAAGGCTGCTGAAATCCTGGTGAAGGAAGGCTTCACCGTTCTCCCTTACATCAATGCGGACCCAGTGCTGGCCAAACGCCTCCAGGAAGTGGGCACCGCCACCGTGATGCCGCTTGGCGCGCCCATTGGTTCTAACAAGGGTGTCGTCACACGCGATCAGATCCGCATCATTGTGGAGCAGGCGATCATTCCTGTCATCGTGGATGCCGGGATCGGTGCGCCGAGCCATGCGGCGGAAGCGATGGAACTGGGTGCGGATGCCGTTCTGATCAATACCGCCATCGCCATCGCCAGTGATCCGGTGCGCATGGCCATCGCGTTCAAAAAAGCCGTGGAAGCAGGGCGCGAGGCGTATGAGTTGGGCCTGCCGGAAATTTCAGACCAAGCGCATGCCACAAGTCCTCTAACGGGATTTTTGGGGTGACTTGAAATTTGCCTCATAGGGCGGGAAGTCACGAATCCCGCCAATCACCCACTCTTCAATTGTTGCTGTGGATGGAAAAATGCTTTCACTTATCTCAAGAAACTCTCAGTATGAATGAGAAAGAGAAAACCGAAGTGCCTCCAATCTTGGGACTGCTTCGTTTTTTTTGTATGGCTCATGCCTGTTTTTATCCTGATTCCTACCTGCATGGGAGTGTCCTGCCTCTACCTGTTCTGCTAACAAAGCGCCTGATGAACCGACTCTCCAAATATTTCGCACTACTTTTGATAGTCGCCATCATGTGCTTTTTCAGTTTCTGGCTCGGCAAGCATCAGGGTGACAGGGATACATTCAGGAGAGGCGCGGAGCTTGAAAAAGAGCGTGCTGCTTTGTTTCGGGCTGCGGACAGCAATCTTTTAGTGAAGCTTTTCGATTCCGGGAGAACCGATGAACTGAGGGGATTTAGAGAACGGTATGTGGATCTCAATCGTTCAAATGGATAATCTGCTCCATAATCCAAACGCGTCTGATGAGGATCGGGAGCGAGTGGGTAACGTTCTTCCGAAACTGGTCGAATATTATTTCGCGCACCCCAAAACAATTGAAGAGCCCCTGAAGATACAAATTTCCGATGGTGTCGATCAACGCTTGAAGGATGAAGAGAGGTCCAAGGGAATCGATCCGACCAAGAAGGAGGTATTAGAGGGCCTCCGCAAAGCTTCAAAGAAACCAATGGACCAATTGGATGACATGTTCAACGCCGTCCTTGATGAGACACACAAGTTTGACCTTGAAACGCAAGAGGTGCTTATGCGGCACATTTCGCAACGTAACTTTCCCGGTCGGGCGCGTTCTGTTGCGGGCATTACGTTTAAGATGCCGAATGATTCAGGCGGAGGGGAGTGGTCAGACGAGGAGTTTCATTTCATCGGCAAGAAGATGCGCGTGCTCTATGGTGCTGGAAAACTTCGAGTGAATGATCAGGATTATGGGAGCATTACGAAGGGTGATACCGTCGATCTTCGTATGCCCGATCACGTCTTTGTGAACGACATCGAGCGTCACGCTAAGATCCCATAGGCAGAACAAGGGTGGAGGTAACTACGCTGCTCTCCGTAATTCATCTCACACAATATCGGGCCGTTCCTACAGGTGTTGGTGCCGACGATTTCAGCGTTTCTTCCGTATGTTTGGGATGATCAGTCTTCTGTCGGAGGACAAAATTGAGCGAACGATACAGGCCTGATCTTATCATTCATGATTCGACCGCTGCCACGGCCTTCAATCGCGGCGCGGCACGGCGGGGCACGCCCTACCTTTTAAGGCAGTCCTTTAGCTCAAGCATCCTTCCTCTTGAAAAGCAGCGCCACCCAGCATGCTCCTGCAATGGAAAGTGTCACCCATGGCGTGAGCCAGCCAAAGCGGGTGTAGAAAGTGAGGGCGGTTTCCCGTTTCATGAGGCCGGTCATGGTGCCGGGCTCGAGAAGCGGTAACCGCGCGTGGACGCTGCCGTGCGGATCGATGAGCTGGGAGACGCCGGAAGTGGAGGTGACGAAGCACCAGCGGCCATTTTCTGCGGCGCGGATGCGGAAAAGCTCGGCGTGCTGTTCATGCTGGCTCGCGGTCCAACTGGAGGCATCCATGATGGGGATGGCGAAAAGTTCCGCGCCGGCAGCGGTCATGCGGCGGATGATGCCTTCGTAATCGCAATCGAAGCACACCGGCGTGCCGATTTTTCCATGGGCAGTCTCTATCGGCAGGGCGGTTTTACCAGCGATGCCATCATCGAAAAAGTGGACGGTGTGGACCTTGTTGTGAAAGCCACGTGTCCCGGTGGCGTCCATGGTGAGGGCGATATTGCGCCAGGCATCGCCATTTCCTTCCTGTAACTTGCTGCCAAAGGTGAGCGTGAAATTTTGCTGCTGACAGAGGCCTTTAATCAGTGCCTCGTCCTTCGGATAGGTGTTGAGATCATAAGGCACGGCGCATTCCGGCCAGACGACGTATTGGGTGTCCGGCGGGAGTTTTTTCGTGGCATTGATGTAGGCATCAATGGAGACGCCTTCATCTTGAATGCCTGCCATCCTGAGAGTCTGCGGGCTGGCTGGATCGGGCGCGGGTGCTGGCCGCTGAAGGAAAACGGTGGCTGCTAGAATGGCGCATGCCGGGAGGGCTACCTTCCATTTCCCGGCGATGATGAGAACTGCCGGCAGTATGAAAAACGTGCCCACTCCATAGACGCCGATCCATGGCAGCAGTGCATTGGGACCGATGGCCAGGCCCACAGTCATCCATGGGAACTTGAGCGGAAAAAGCTCCGCACGGATGAACTCGCAGGCGCTCCAGTTCAACGCGGTGAAAAGAATCAGCAGCCAGCCCGGGAGACCACGCCTGGTGGCGCACACCTGCATTTCCGCGAAGAACGCAGTGAAGATGGCGAGGATGCCCCAGAGGGCGATGGCAGCCGTTCCAAAAAGGTGGAACATCCACGAAAGGCTGAGTGAATACGCCGCCATCCCATAAAGGAAGCCGATGGGCCATACACGTTTCCGCTGTGGGTTGCGCAGTGCCATTAGCAGGCCGCAGAGGCTGGGGAGAACCATCCAGCGCAGCCCGAATGGTGGAAAGGACAGGGCGTAAATAAGTCCTGAAACAAGGGCCAGAGCCATGCGGGCTGGATAGGAAGAGAGGGCTTGTGAGGATAGGGTTTTGATTTTGCATTTCTATCAATTTCCAGAGAGTGCTCAAGAACTCTTTAGAGGTGGATAGGCAAAGGTGGGACATCCTTGTTACAATCCAGGGCTGGTAAAATAATGTGGTGTCCTTAAATTGAAGCATGCCTTTGGACGCCGTTATCTTTGATTTCGATGGAGTGGTGATTGATTCGCACAGCGCGCATGAGCGCTCATGGTTCATGCTGGCCGCGGAGATTCAGAAGAATCTAACGAGCGAGGAATTCACCCGTACCTTCGGCCAGCGGAATGAAACGATCCTGCCTCTTTTGGGCTGGGCGGATGAAGGAGATCACTTGCGCATCAAGGAGCTGGGTGATCGCAAGGAAGTGCTTTACCGGGAAATCCTGGCGCAGGAGGGGATCGTAGCCCTACCCGGAGTGGTGGCGCTTCTGGAGAATCTGAAAACTGCGGGAATCCCTACAGCGGTAGGCACTTCGGCCCAGCGGAAGAACATTGAGTGCGCCTTCGGGTTGCTGGGCATCAGCCACTTGTTTCAGGATGTGGCGGCGTCCGAGGATGTGACGAAGGGAAAGCCGGACCCTCAGGTTTTTCTAAAGGCAGCTGAGAAACTGGGAGCTGATCCTGCGAACTGCGTTGTGATCGAGGATGCACACGTGGGCCTCCAGGCGGCACGTGCTGCCGGAATGAAATGCGTGGGCGTGACCACTACCCATTCTGCGGAATCCCTCGCTGCGGAGGCTCCGGACCGGGTGGTGAATTCTCTGGCGGAACTGGATGCCCAGACGCTGGGCGATTTGTGGTAAATCCCCGCACGCCCTGGTTTATCCTTCATCATTCACGCATTGTTCGGATCTGCCTTGGGCTTTTTCACCTTTGGCGGGCCTTGCCGGGTATCCGGGATGAGTTTTTCGATATTCTGTAAAGGCACCCAGCCGCGGGTCTTGGTGGAGAAGGCCACATAGGCCCACTCACCGGACTGCCGGAGGATGGCGCAGACGGACCCTTGCGGGGTATCCGTGACGATCGGGGACGTACGAGCCGCATCTGTGTAAAGGGATGCCTGGTCCGCGACGACTACGGCTTGTGCCGTAAGTGGGGCAAACCGTGCTTCATCCGGGAAATAGCCCCAGCCCAGTCCGCCGATCAGCAATAGCACTGGAGCTGCCACCAGGCCGGATACTGCTGCCATCCGAAGACCGGCCCCCGGGCGTGTGGCAGGGAAAACCAACAGGGAAAGCACCAGCGCCCAGGTACCGATCCAGAAGGTTCCTTTCCAAACGGGTAGCGGGGCCTTGGAGAGGTAACGCTGATAGTCCGATGCAGGAATGGTCACCGATCCATATTTCCGCTCGAGGAAACGCAGGTTCTGCGCCGCTTCCGAATGATGAGGATCACGCAGCAGTGCGCGCCGGTAGTAAAGGGCCGCCTGCCCAGGCGAGCCGATGCGGTAGCAGGCATTCCCGATGTTATAAAGGGTGTCTGCAGAGAGTGATTCGAATTTTCCGGCACTCAGCCATTGCTCGATGGCTTCCTCATACTTTGCCTGATCATAGAATGTCTGTGCCGTGGTGGCCAGATCTTCTGCCTTTACCTGTGGCAGGCAGAGGGCGGCGATCATTGCGCAGGAAAGCACGGCTTTTTTCAAAATCCGGAGAATTTCATCCCGGCGTGAACGCTCCAGAGTGGCTGTGGATTTGTCTGCGCGGTAGCACTTCGCATCACGCTCCTTGAGGATGGCCTGGACTTCCGGCTGCTCGGTTTTGCCGAGGTAGCGTTCGATGAAATTTCCGGCGGATTTCAGAAATCCCGCGTCATCGGTAGCTTGGGCGAGAGTTTTCAATGAGCGCAGCTTTTCCTCCCGCTCAGGATTTCGGATAAAGAAATGGGCGGTGCGCATCCACAGTGCCTTACCTATCAGAATTAGAGCCAGCAGTGCGGCCACCGCGTGGCCGATCCACCAGGGGTAGGATTTTTCCACCGGCGCAAGCAACCGGGGGACAGGCAGATTTCCCAGAATGTCCGTCATGCTTTCCACCGGTATGGGCAGGGCGGTAGGGGGCATGGCGCCCGCCGCCACCTTCGGCCCTGTGGATGGGATCATCTTCAGGGGCAGAGCTTGGGTCATCACGGTTTTGTAGACTTCCTCGGAGGGATCGAAGTAAACGAGGCGATAGGGAGGCACAGAGTTTTTCATTTCCAGAGGACGCAGGAATTGGCGGAAATTCACTGTGCCATCCAGTTGGCGGCGTTCATCGCCACGCTGGGCGATGGTGGCATCATAGGCTTTCCAGCCATTTCCATCCAACAGCTTGGGAGCACGCAGGGTATCGAGATTTCCCTGGCCCCTAACCACGATGTCCACCGATACCGGATCCCCCTCATGCACTTCCTTGTCGGTGGTGATGGCTTGAATCGAAAAACGTCCCACTGCGTTTTCAAATCCCTCCGGTGCTTCCGGCAGGGGACGGGCTTCCATTTCCAACTTGGGCACTTTTAGGAACACCTGTTCCGAGGTGGGGCGGGCAAAGCCATCCATCACGATCTGGCGGGTGATCAACCGTACGCTTGCAGGCCCGATGCCCACCGCTCCCGTGCGGGTGGCCGTGAGCGTGCTGGGATAGGAAACGGAAATGTAGGGAGAGCCTAAAAGCATTACCTGGCCCTTCATGTCCGTAGGTTCATAGCGCCATGAGGCTACTCCATCCTGTTGGAATTCCGGGATGCCCCAGTCTTCCACGGCGAGCTGCCGGGGAACGTACAGCTTGATCTCCACGGGCACGGTTTCGCCCTCGTAAGGCTTCTTGCTCATGGTGAAAAACATTGCGGAATAGGGGAGTCTGCGCCCGCCCACGGTTTCCTCTGACCACTGGAGATCATTCGGGTCGAAAACCTGAAACTCGATGGGCTCCGTTTTTGTCTTCACGCCACCCACCACCACTTCCAGTGCCGGGATGGTGTGTTTCCCCACCTCATAGCTGGAGATGTAATAGGGGAAGGCGTATTCCGGTTTTCTGCCATTGAAGGTCAGCTGCGGACCAAACCCTGCGGACTGAATCGTCAAGTCCTTCACGTTGGGAATGCGTGGTGCGGCCTCCGGCTCACTTCCGGTGATGCAGATCTGCAGCAGTGCCTGCTCTCCGCGAGCAAGGAAGCGGCTGGACAGACGGCTATAGCTCTGGGCGTGGGCAAGGGACGCCATTGCCAGAAAAAGAAAAACGGGGACGCCTTTCCGCAGTAGGCCGGTGTAAACGGCAATGTTTGTTAGGAATGAGATTCCAGAAAGCATGACCGGCCAAGGTTGTTTGTGGCCCGCGCCAACCGGACCTCTCGGAGAGAGGTCCCTACCTGTATGGGAGTGAATGTTCATGATCTTACCAATCTTTTTCCGGGTCCCGAAACTGGCGCCTGCCAGGGGTGAGCGGGCCTTTTTCCATGTCTGAGTTTTCCTTGAGCAGCCGGCGGGCGCGCTCCGCTTCACTTTCGTTAGGATTCTTGCTCTCCTTGTTTTTGTCTTCGTCACTACCCTTGCCCTTTTTATTCTTCTCCTGGCCATCGTTGCCTCCGCCATCATCTCTGGGATTGTTACCATCTCCGTTGCCTTCTTCGTCGCCTGCGTCTCCTTCCTCTCCTTCGCCCTGTTGAGGTTGCCCCATTCCGGCCTGTTGCATGGCCTGCCGGGCTTGGGATTCCTCTTCCTTCAGCAGCTCCTTCAGACGTTTCAGGTAGGCCAGGGTGGTGGTCCGGTTTTCCTTCGGGCCTTTCACGGAAGGGGTTTCTTTCCCGGCCGAGTCATAGTGCCGGATGGCATCCACCCAATTCACAATGATGCTGTCGAAGGTGCGGAAAAGCTCGGTTTCTCCCGTATCCGGGAGTTCTTTCTGGCGCAGTTCCGCCAGCTTTTCCTTCACCAGTGTCTCGAAGCGATCCAGGTTTGGGATCTGTTCCTGATCGGTGGGAAAGGATTGCCCGGTCAATCCCTGCCATCCCAACTGGAACTGGGTGTTACCCAACCCGAGCTGGGCCATGCCGCGCACGTTCGCATGATCTGAAAGCAAGGCCTGGCTGAATCCCTCCCGCGCATTCCGGTAATCCTGATTGCGATAGGCAGAGGTTCCCTGGCCCAATCGATAGGGCGCGGCGAGTTCCTCAGTCATCGCTTTTTTCGCCAGATCATCGTAAAGTTTGGTGGCCTCCGCGTAGCGTCCCTTTTGCAGAGCTTCTTTTGCAGCGGCGGCCCCATTGGCATTCGCCCGGGGAATGCTCATGATGATCAGGAGTAAAACCGCCACCGTGGCAGGAGCGGTTTTCGCTGCCAGCTTGCGCCAGCGGGTGCCGAGAATGATCGCCGCCGCCAGCAGGATGATGGCAGGGAACAGCAGCCACTGATAATACTCGGTGAACAACCGTCTTTCGCGCCCTTTTTGTTCAAAGGAATCCAGTTGCCCGATGGCGCTGCGGACCAGCGCTGTCAGTTCCGCGCCGGAGCCGGCCATCACGAAGGTGCCATGCGTTTCCTGGGCGAGCTTCGCCATCACTTCACGGTGAAAAGTGCTCAGCACCGGCTGCCCATTGCGGTCGACCATGTTTTCTCCCTTGAAATCCTTGCTGGGAACGTAGCCACCCCCTTCGGTACCCACGCCGATGGCATAAATGTAAACGCCCGCCTGCTCTGCCTGACGGATGATTTCCTCCAGCTTGCCATTGTTTTCCTCACCATCACTCAGGATCACCAGCGCATTGTTCTTTTGTCCCGTTTCCTTGAAGGTATCGATGGCGAGCTTGACTGCGGATGATAGATCCGACCCACCGACGGGTGCCCAGTTTTCATCGATCTGCTCCACCGTCTCGCGCACGGCGGAATGATCGATGGTGAGAGGTGCGTAGAGATGCGCGCGCCCGGCGAAACCGAGCAGCCCCACCCGATCATTGGGCAGTGCTTCCAGCAGTTCGTAAATGACCACCTTCGCCTGACCGAGGCGATCCGGGTTCACATCCGCCACCCGCATGCTGCGGGAAAGATCCAGTGCGATCAGCACATTGCGCCCGATGGTTTTTTCCGTCTTGAGGCCTGCATCACCTTGAGGCCGGGTGAGGGCGAGAATGAGAAATGCGGAGGCCACGCCCAGCCCGGCCAATCCCAACCAGCGGGGGAGAGCGCTTCCCTGTTTCAGCAGGGCTCCCCGCAGCCGGGGGGCTACGAAGGCCTGCCACTGCCTGCCACGCTGGCGGGAGGCCAGCACCGCTGCCAGTGTGAGCAGCGGCAGCAGGAGCAGCAGTCCGAGCCATCCAGGGTGCGCCAGGTTCATGATGCAGGAGTGGGGTTGAGCGCCAGATAGCTGGCAGCAGCGAGGGCGAGCAGCAGAGAAGCGCCCACAAACCATGGAAACAGCTCCGTGTCTTCAATCACCGTAAGGCTCTTCGCTTCCGTTTTTTCCAGATTGTTGATGGTGGTGAAGGTGTTCTGCAACTGATCGAGATTCTGCGCCCAATAATGTTCCGCCCCGGTCAGCTTGGCAATTTTCTGAAGCGTTGGCAGATCGAACTCCTGGCGCGGGAAGCGCTGGATATTGCGCGAGACGCGGCCTTCCTTGGTGCCGATCGCCACGGTGTAGATCTTCATGCCCAACGTCTTGGCATGCTCCGCCGCTTCCAGCGGAGAAATTTTCCCGGAGTTGCTGGCACCATCGGTGATGAGAACGATCACCTTGCTCTTCGCCTCGCGGCTATCCAGGCGGGTGGCGCTTGCCGCCAGTGCGGAGCCGATGGCCGTGCCCTGCTCCTTCACCGTGCCCATCATTTGCTCGTCATTCAGTTGCAGATTCTTCAGCCCCTGCCGCAGCCAATCATGATCCAGCGTGATCGGGCAGACGGAAACAGGACGCCCGGCAAAGGCCACCAGACCGATGCGATCATCCGGGCGGCCGGAAATGAATTTATCCAGCACTTCCTTCGCCACCTTGATCCGTGGTACCGGCATGCCGTCCTGCAGAAAGTCATCGATCTCCATGGAAAGCGAAACATCGAAAGCGATCAGGATATCGATCCCGCTGGCGGTCTTGCTCTGATATTCATTCCGCCACACTGGGCGGGCCATGGCCAGAATGGCGACGAACAATGAAATGAAAATCAAGGGCAGTCCGATGCTCCATGCTGTATGTCGGACGCGTGCTCCCAGGCTGACCAGAACCGATAGATTGGGAAACATCACGGCTGCCGCCGGCCCGCGCCCGCGCCGGAGGATGAGCAGTGCGGCTGCAGGCACCAGCAGAACCAGCCACATCGGCTGGGCGAAACGGAAATGTTCAATCAGTTCCTTCATGCGTGGAATCCATGATGGAGGGTGTGGAGAAGCAGGCGGGTGTCCTCGATGACCGCTTCCGGCGCAGATTCATCCGTCGCCTCCTGCGGCGCGTATTTGAGCGCGGCGAGTTTAGAAAATCCGACGGCACAGGCTTCACGGGCCTCATCGGTCAGTGCTGCCAGTGAATCCTGGCGGGTGATGAATTCCTCATGCGTTTCAAAGAGCGAGGGATCATTTGAGGCCTGTGCCAAATACTTCCGCAGGATCAATGAACCACGCACCGCCGCCTGGCGACTTGTTTTGCAATCGACTTCTGCCAGCTCTTCATGGGCTTCTGTGAAGGCAGCCTCACGGGGATTTCCTTTATGCCCAGCCACCTTGTTGCGCTGCTTTTGAATGGCCTGATAGAGGGCGAGCAGACCCAGCAGAATGGCCAGGCCCGCAGGGACCATCCACCCCTCGAAGCCGTAGTCCGGCAGCAGGCTCTCCACTTGGGAGGGCTCGGCCAATTGGGAACTGGAAGCGAATAAATTCATGGCCAGGTGTTAGCGTACGCGCTTGCGGCTGCGGCGTTTCAAAAGGAGATGCAGCGCTGCTAGGGTGTCCTCGTTTGTTTTCAGATCCGCACAATCGATGCCGTGCTTGTGGAAGATGGCCATCACGCCTTCCTCCTGGCGTTTCATCAGTTTCTGATAGCCATGCCGCAGGTTCGGGTTGCTGGTATTGACCAGTGTTTCAAAGCCGGTTTCAGGATCCATCATCACCACCTTGCCCGCCTTGGGCAGCCTGGCCTCCAGAGGATCTGTCACCCGCAGGGCGATGGTTTCATGCTTCCGCGCCAGCTTGCCAAGCGGGCGGTCCAGAGGGTCGGCATAGAAATCCGAGAGCATGAAGACGAGGGATTTCCTGCGCAGGGTGCGGACGAGAAAGTCACACGCAGCAGAGATCGAGGTGCCGGGCTGGGCCGGAGTGGCTACCAGCACCTCACGGATCATCCGCAGCAGGTGGCGGTTGCCCTTGGCAGGTGGAATGAAAAGAAGCGGCTCATCGGCGAAGATCAGCAGGCCCACCTTGTCGCCATTCTGCACAGCGCTGAAGCCCAGCACCGCTGCTGCTTCCGCTGCGATCTCCCGCTTGCTGTAAAATTCGCTGCCGTAGTCGCCGGAGGCGGAGACATCGATGGCGAGGATGACGCTGAGTTCCCGCTCCTCGCGGAATTTTCTAACGAACGGCTGATTCATCCGGGCGGTGACGTTCCAATCGATGAAACGCACCTCATCTCCGTGCTGGTATTCACGGAAGTCATCGAAATCCAACCCCTGGCCTCGGAATGAGGAAAGGTATTCACCGGAAAATGATTCGCGCACGAGGCGCCGGGCCTTCAGTTCGAGCTGCCGGACACGCTGCATCATTTCCTCGATCTGTTCGTCGGAAAGCATGGGATGGGTTGA